>Ga0181612_116196_pt1 | contig 12486 bp, 10 predicted proteins | sample HoacroProtozoa21_FD_119630 | JGI IMG/M metagenome (GOLD analysis project Ga0181612, IMG submission 119630) | Hoatzin crop microbial communities from Cojedes, Venezuel. Combined Assembly of Gp0051906, Gp0051904, Gp0051908 | reverse complement strand
TGCCGACCATGTATGCCAACCTCTCGGTGTATGTGTACTATGACGACGATGTGATGGTAGCCGGACTGCCCTACGGCAACGGGGCCTATTCCATGTACCTGTTTATGCCGCGCTACGACATATCCGGCACCACTGCCACCATCAACGATGTAATAAGCGGCCTCACCGGCCAGAAATGGCAACAGTGGATGACAGAAGGCTATCAAGACTACCAGGATGTCTATCTGCCCAAGTTTGCCTTTAAGCAGCAGCTCGACCTTGTCCCCATGCTCAAGGCGCTGGGCGTAACCAACCTGTTCTCGGGCGCGTGCGACAACCTTACAGGTATCACGGCCGAGCAAGAGCAACTGTTCATCAGCATGGTAAAGCAACTTACCGAGATAGAGGTGGACGAATCGGGCACGGTGGCCAGGGCGGCTACGGTGGCTATGGGAGATTTAGCCAATATTGGCCCCCCAAAGAAACTAAACTTCGACCATCCCTTCGGCTTTGCCATTGCCGAAAAGAGTACGGGCGCCATCCTGTTTGCCGGCAAGGTGGTCGATCCCCGCTGATACACAAAAGCGAATCAGATATATTAGGAAGACAAATTTCAGACAATGCTTTTGTCGTGTGGACCTCGTGGCCTTCTGTCCTGCCGCGGGGCCCACTTTTTTATGCCTTGTCGCTGCCTTTAGCGGTGCGCCGGATGTTGATGCCCAGGGCGGCAAAGAGGACGGTCATGAGCGGGCTCAGCAGATTGAAGAAGCAGTAGGGCAGGTAGGCCAGCGTCGATACGTTGAGGATGGTGGCCTGCGTCATGCCGCAGGTGTTCCACGGAATCAGTACCGAGGTCACGGTGGTAGAGTCCTCTATGGAGCGGCTGAGCAGCCGGTTCTCAAACCCCATCTTGTGGTAGATGCTCTTAAACACGCTGCCGTTGATGAGGATGGACATGTACTGGTCGGCCGACACCACGTTCAGCACCACGCCTGTAAAGGCGGTGGCCGCCACCAGCTGCGTGCGGTTGCGCACCAGGTACTTGATGGCGGAGGTAATGCGCCCAATCATGCCGCAGGCCTCCATGCAGCTGCCAAAGGTAATGGCGCACAAGATGAGCCAGATGGTGTCCAGCATGCCCCTGATGCCCCGGGTGGCCACCAGGTCGTTTGCCTCGGCATTGCCGGTGTCCAGCTGCGTGGTGTCGTATATGCCCCGTATCACCCCTTCGGCCAGCCGGCTGAAGGTAGAACCCTCCACACCGCTAATCCGTATCAGCACGTCGGGCTGAAACACCAGCGCAAACACCACGCCCAGCAGGGTGGCCAGAAACAGCACGATGAGGGCGGGCCGCTTCAGGTATATCATGGTGAAGGTGATGACGGGTACCAGCAGGAGCCAGGGCGAGAGGTTGAAGCTGCCTTGCAGGGCGCTGATGTACCCCTGCACCTGGTCGCATGCGCCCACATGGCTGGTAAAGCCCAGCACGGTGAAGATGATGAGCGTCACCGCCAGGGTGGGGATGGTGGTCTGCATCATATAGCGGATGTGGACAAACAGCGGCGTGTCGGTGATGGATGAGGCCATGACGGTGGTGTCGGAAAGCGGCGAAATCTTGTCGCCGAAATACGCCCCCGATATGATGGCGCCCGCCACCATGCCCCCGCTAAATCCCTGCGCGCTGCCAATGCCCATGAGCGCCACCCCTATGGTGGCTATGGTGGTCCACGAGCTGCCCGTAAGTACCGACACCAGCGCGCATATCAGGCAGGCCGACACCAGGAAGTAGGTGGGGTTGATGACCTGCAGCCCGTAGTATATCAGCAGCGGCACCGTGCCGCTCAGCATCCATACGCCCGACAGGGCGCCTATAAACATCAGTATCAGGATGCACGAGGCTATCTTGCCAATGTTGTAGCCAATGCGGTCCTCCACTGCCTGCCACTTGACCTTGAAGTGCGCGATGCCTATGGTGACGCAGTAGGCGGCGGCAAAGAGCAGCGATACCTGGCTGGCCCCCGCCAGCGTGTCGTTGTGAAAGATGGATATAGATACAAACAGGAACAGTATGAGGACGGCTAGCGGCGAAATGGCCAGCAGTATATCGACTACGTTTTTTCTTTTCATCAGGGCGAACTTGAATTTCTGCCGGCAAAGATAATGAACGGTTGTTTAAAAGTAAAATTTTTGCAGCGAAATATGTTGTAAATGAATTTATTTGCAAATTAGTTGCCCAAAGCACCCGAAAAATCCTTCCGAAAACCTTGAATGCCTCCGCATTTATGACTACCTTTGTCAAAAACAATACCGCTATGGAAAAGAAAAACAATAAGGACATGGCCTACAAGACCCTGTCGAGCGAGTACATATTCCGCCGCCCCTGGCTTACGGCACGGCGCGACTGCGTGCAGCTGCCTACCGGCGCCATCAACAAGGAATACTACGTGTTGGAGTACCCCGACTGGATCAACGTCATCGCCATTACTACCGAAGGACTGTTTGTGTTTATCCGCCAGTACCGCTATGCACTGGGAAAGACGTGCGACGAGATTGTGGCTGGTGTGGTGGAAGAGGGCGAGGAACCCCTGCATGCCGCACAGCGCGAGCTGATGGAGGAGACCGGCTACGGCGAGGGCGAGTGGACGCACCTGTGCGACATCTCGCAGAATCCTTCTACCAGCACCAACCTGACGCACTGCTTCCTGGCCAAGGGAGTGCGGAAGCTGTCCGGGCAGCACCTGGATGCCACCGAAGACATTGTGGTCAACCTGTTTACACGCGACGAGGTGCTGCAGCTGCTGCGCAGCGGCCAAATGTGGCAGAGCCTGATGGCAGCCCCGCTGTGGCGCTGCATAGCCGAAGGACTGATATAAGGAGGAGTCGCCATGAAGTATTGTAACGAAGGCGTGCGCCGGCAAGACCGGCTGCTGGACGAGCAACGTGCGTTGCAGTTGCTTAAAGAGGCAGAATACGGGGTGTTGTCGCTTACTGATGCCGGCCGGCCCTACGGCATTCCCGTCAACTTTGTGTGGAACGGGGCCGACAGCCTGTACATCCATTGTGCGCCCGAGGGCAGGAAGCTGAGGGTCATTGACAGCAACCCCGCCGTGTCGTTTTGCATTGTGGGGCGCACCCACCTGCTGCCTTCCAAGTTCACCACCGAGTACGAGAGCGTGGTGCTTGTCGGCACGGCCCACCGCCGGCTGCCCGAAGAGGAGCGCCGCCATGCCTTGCAGCTGCTCCTGCAGAAACTGTCGCCCAACGACATGGAGGTAGGGCAGAAGTATGCCGAGAAGTCGTTTCACCGCGTGGAGATTATCAGGATTGATGTGAGTGAGTGGAGTGGGAAGTGTAAGTGTGTGAGGCACTGAGTTGAAGGCTGCGCCTTCAAACTTCCCTTTTTATTATTATGAAGACTGGCGTCTTCATTCACTTACTTTTATTCTTTTGAAAATTCATCTTCATTATTCGTACTTTCTTTGATTGCGCAAAGAAAAGTACCAAAGAAACGCCGCGGCTGATGCTCCGTCGCTAATAAGTCGAGCCGGCACTAAAATTTTAAAATGGTGGGCGGCAGGACCGACAGCACGCTTCCGGAGGCAGCTTAATGCACTACTGATTTTGGTTTAGTGTACGGAAGCCCAGTTTGGGCAGGCTGTATCATCAACGATTGCTGGTTTCAGACATCGATATAAGTTGTAGGCGGGACTTGTGGCCTTAACGGAGGGTGGTGCGAAGTTTCAAATCCCCAATTTTGCTATAAATTTGGTGAATGAACTCTTCAATTTTAATATAAATTTGGTGAATAGACTCACTAAATTTACTATAAATTTGGTGATTTGGAGAAAACTTTTTACTTTTGCGGCGGAAGGTATTTAAAACAATAAGTTATGATAGCCAGACATTTAAGGCAATTGATTCTTGATGATGCAGAGATGCACAAGATAAGTGTCATTCTTGGACCGCGACAGGTTGGCAAGACCACATTGCTGCAGGATATGCGCAAGGGTTACGAACACGTCCTTGCACTTAACTGCGACAATCTTTCGGAGGCACAGTTGTTAGAGGACAAGTCGTCGGCCGACTTAAAGATGTTGCTGGACTCGTACGACATGATTCAGATTGACGAGGCACAAAAAGTAAAGGATATAGGTTTGCAATTGAAGAAACTGGGCGACCTAAATCTGGAGGCACGGATTCTTGTCACCGGTTCGTCGTCGTTAGACTTGGCGCAGGGGATATTTGACTCTGCCGTCGGACGGGTGTGGAATTACACCATGTACCCATTCTCTTTGTCGGAACTGGCCGACGATACGGGCATGGTGGAGCAGAACCTGCAATTGCCGCGCCGCCTTGTGTATGGCCTTTACCCCGAAGTGGTGAACAATCCGAGAAAGGAACGCGAGGTGCTGATGCAGATTTACAACCAATATCTGTATCGCGATGTGCTGGCATATCGCGGCTTAAAAAAACCTGATGCGCTTCAGAAACTTGTTCGCGTACTGGCATTGCAAGTAGGGAGCGAGGTGTCGTATAACGAGCTGGCCAACCTTTTGGGAATAGACAAGGTTACAATTGAAAACTACATCGAACTGCTGGAAAAATGTTTTATCATATTCCGCCTCTCCTCGTATAGCCGCAACCTCCGAAACGAGATAAAAAAAGGCAAGAAAATATATTTTTACGACAACGGCATCCGCAATGCCGCCATTGGGGCCTTTTCGGATTTGGATTCGCGCAACGACGTAGGTGCATTGTGGGAAAACCTAATGGTGAGCGAGCGAGTCAAACGAAATGCCTATAACCGTGCACATAGCACCTTGTACTTTTGGCGCACGCACCAGCAGCAAGAAGTAGATTTGGTTGAGGAATACGACGGACAGTTGCATGCCTTTGAGTTTAAATGGAGCAGCAAGGCGAAGGCCGGCGTGCCTTCCTTGTTCCATAACACTTATCCAGAGGCGACATTCCAAGTTGTAAACCCCGACAGCTTTTGGCCTTTTGTAAGGTAACGTACTATATTAAAGGCCTGCCAAAAAATGTTTTTAAAAAAAGTAGAAATAATTTTGCGAACCACTTAAAAAATGATATCTTTGCATCCTGTTATTTGAAAACATATTAAAAACACAACATAAAATGACAAAAGCAGAAATTATCAAGGAAGTGGCCGAAAGAACCGGCGTGGAGAGAAAAGTAGTATCACAGGTGGTTGAGTCTTTCGTGCAGACTATGAAAGAGACCATGATTAAAGGCGAACCCGTTTACTTCAGAGGTTTTGGCAGTTTCATCATCAAGAAGCGTGCCCGCAAGACCGCCCGCGACATAGCCAAGAACACCACCATCATCATTCCCGAACACAATCGCCCGTTCTTCAAGCCTTCGAAGGCCTTTATGGACGAATTTAAATAATCAAAAACAAATCACTTAATATTCATCAATTATGCCAAGCGGAAAAAAGAAAAAAAGACACAAGATGTCAACGCACAAGCGTAAAAAAAGACTAAGAAAGAACAGACATAAGAGCAGGAAGTAACAATCGACTTGTTCCTATTCTGTACACTACTTACAAGAACAAGCCTGTAGCCCAAGGACTACGGGTTTTTCTTTGTTATTAACTAAATAATTTTAAACGCACAAGCATTGTGACCAGCGAACTCGTTGTAAACGTAAAGCCACAGGAAGTGGCCATTGCGCTCTTGGAAGACAAGAGCCTGGTGGAACTTCAGAAAGAAGGCAAAAACACGGCTTTCTCGGTGGGCAACATGTATGTGGGGCGGGTGAAGAAACTGATGCCCGGCCTCAACGCTTGCTTCGTGGACGTAGGTTACGAGAAAGATGCGTTTCTTCATTATTTGGATCTGGGATCGCAGTTCCCTTCGATTGAGAAGCATGTAAAGCAGGTACTGAGCAACAAGAAAAAGTTGCCGCTCATCTCCAAGGCCACCATGCAGAAAGAGTTGGAAAAAGATGGCAGCATCGCCAACGTCTTGTCCGTGGGCCAGGAGGTAGTGGTACAGATTGTAAAGGAACCTATTTCGACCAAAGGACCACGCCTAACCGCCGAGATTTCATTCGCCGGCCGCAACCTGGTGCTGGTGCCTTTCAACGACAAGGTTTCGGTATCGCAAAAAATTAAATCGGGCGAGGAACGTGCGCGCCTCAAGCAGTTGCTGATGAGCATCAAGCCCAGGAACATGGGCGTCATCATCAGGACGGTGGCCGAGGGCAAGCGCGTGGCAGAGCTCGACAGTGAACTGAAAATACTTCTCAAACGCTGGGACGACGCCATGGCGCGCCTGCAGACTACTTCAAAGTACCCCACGCTGATCTACCGCGAAACGAGCCGTGCGGTAGGCATACTGCGCGACCTTTTCAATCCCTCGTTTGCCAACATTTATGTAAACGACGAGGATGAGTACAAGGAAATTAAGGACTACGTGCAGCTCATTGCCCCTGAAAAGGCAGGTATTGTGAAGTTGTATAAGGACGACATTCCCGTGTTCGACCATTTTGGCATCACCAAGCAGATCAAGGCCCTCTTTGGGCGGACCATCTCGTACAAGAACGGCGCCTACATCATCATTGAGCATACCGAGGCGCTCCACGTGGTAGATGTAAACAGTGGCAACCGGGTAAAGAAGAGCAGCCAGGAGGCCAATGCCCTGGACGTGAACCTGGGGGCGGCCGACGAGCTGGCACGCCAGCTGCGTTTGCGCGACATGGGCGGCATCATTGTGGTGGACTTTATCGACATGTCTACCGCCGAAGACCGCCAGAAACTGTACGAACGCATGTGTTCCAACATGCAAAAAGACCGTGCCAAGCACAACATCCTTCCCCTAAGCAAGTTTGGGCTGATGCAGATTACGCGTCAGCGGGTGCGCCCCGCACTCGACATCGACACCGAGGAGGCTTGTCCCACGTGCTTCGGTACCGGCAAGATCAAGTCGTCTATCCTGTTTACCGACATGCTGGAAAACAAGATAGGCACCCTGGTCCAGAAAGTGAAGATTAAGAATTTCTCGTTACACGTCCACCCGTACATTGCGGCTTACATCAATCAGGGGTTCTTTTCCCTGAAGCGTAGGTGGCGCCTCAAGTACGGGTTTGGCATCAAGGTGATACCCAACCAAGACTTGGGTTTTCTGCAGTATCTGTTCTACGACTCGAAAGGGCAGGAAATAGATATGACGGAAACCACCGATGCCAAATGATTGACTAACACAAAGGGAGCGTCCCAAGCAGGACGCTCCCTTTTTTTGGATGTATATGTTGGGGTAAGGTTAAATCACGCCTTCGGCCAGCATAGCGTGGGCCACCTTCATGAAGCCGGCCACGTTGGCACCCTTTACATAGTTGATGTAGCCATCCTCGCCCTTGCCATACTTGAGGCACTGTGCGTGGATGTTGCTCATGATTTCGTGCAGACGGCGGTCCACTTCTTCGGCGGTCCAGCTCAGGTGCATGGCATTCTGGCTCATTTCCAGTCCGCTGGTGGCCACGCCGCCAGCGTTTACAGCCTTGCCGGGGGCAAACAGCATCTTGTGTGCCAGGAACTTGTCGATGGCCTCGGGGGTGCAACCCATGTTCGACACCTCGCCTACGCACTGCACCTTGTTGTCAATCAGCATCTGGGCATCGTCGCCGTTCAGCTCGTTCTGGGTAGCGCAGCACAGGGCTATGTCCACCTTCTGCTCCCACGGCTTGCGGTTGGCATAGAAGGTAGCGCCGGGATACTTGTCGGCATAAGGAGCCACCACATCGTTGCCGCTGGCACGCAGCTCAAGCATATAGTCGATCTTGTCGCCGCTTACGCCGTCGGGGTCGTAGATGTATCCGTCGGGACCGCTGATGGTCACCACCTTGGCACCCATCTGGGTGGCCTTGGTTACGGCACCCCAGGCCACGTTGCCGAAGCCCGATACGGCCACCGTCTTGCCCTTGATGTCGATGTTGCGGGTCTGCAGCATCTGGTTCACGAAGTACAGCGCGCCAAAGCCGGTAGCCTCGGGGCGTACCAGCGAGCCGCCAAATTCCAGGCCCTTGCCGGTGAACGTACCCTTGAACTCGCGGGTCAGCTTCTTGTACATGCCAAAGATGTAGCCAATTTCGCGGCCGCCTACGCCAATGTCGCCAGCAGGCACGTCCATGTCGGGACCTACGTGGCGCCACAGCTCGAGCATGAAGGCCTGGCAGAAACGCATGATTTCGGCATCGCTCTTGCCGCGGGGCGAGAAGTCGGAGCCGCCCTTGCCGCCGCCCATAGGCAGGGTGGTGAGGGCATTCTTAAAGGTCTGCTCAAATCCCAGAAACTTCAGGATAGACAGGTTTACCGATGCGTGGAAACGCAGGCCGCCTTTGTACGGGCCAATGGCGTTGTTAAACTGCACGCGGTAGCCAATGTTGTTTTGCACCTCGCCGTTGTCGTCTACCCACGTTACGCGGAAGGTAAAGATGCGGTCGGGTTCTACCAGTCGTTCAATGATTTTGGCTTTTTCAAACTCGGGGTGTTGGTTGTACACGTCCTCAATCGAAATCAGCACTTCGCGTACTGCTTGCAAGTACTCCAGTTCGCCGGGGTGTTTGGCTTCCAGCGAGCTCATAATTTTTTGAATATCCATATCAGTTGTTTTTAAATGTAGTTTTAAACATGGTTTATAAAAACACACAAATATATGTATTTTTTATTCAAGCAACAAAAATAAGGCGAAATATCGTCTTTTTTTTAGCATCGTTCACCCTTCTTAACGGTTGGGAACAAAAAAAGGAGACGCGCAACAGGTGCGCATCTCCCCTTAACCTTACCATTTGATTGTACGCTCTTTATTTGGGAGCTTCTACAGTCTTAACCTCGTCGGCGTTGGTCGAAACGGCTTCCACCACTTCGGCAGCCTTTTCAACGAGGGTGTCAACCAACGTAGTGTCGGCCTTCAGGGCAGCCTCTTCGGCAGCCTCGGCAGCGGCGGCTTCTACAGCTTCGATAGAGTCGTTGTTCACAGCCTCTTCAGCCTTCTGCTTGTTGGCGCACGAAGTAAACGAAACTGCCACCATGGCAGCAACTACAACCAGTAACTTTTTCATTTTTCTCTTTTGTTTAAATTGTGATACAATAGTTCTCTTTCTTATTTAAAAAGAGCTCTTTCTTAAAAGCGCTGCAAATTTATATACTTTTTTGCATACGTTGTTCACCTTTTGACCACTTTTTTTGTAAAAAGGACTATTTTTGGGGCAGATGGGCCGATTTTTTGCAATCAGACCGTATAAAGATAGCGTTTGATGCTGCGCTTGGGCGTCTTTTCGAACGGGGTGGGGAAGAGCTGGATCTTGGTGACGCGCTCGTAGTCGGCCACCATCTTGTTCAAGTTGGCCAGGTTCTCCTTCATAATGGTCTCGATGTCTTCCTCGTTGTTCAGTCCCAGGGCGTCGAGCGACTCATAGTCGGGGTACACCAGCGCCACCAGCTTCTTGTCGCGTTCCACCACCAGGCTTTCGGACACGAACGGCATGTTGTCGAGCTTGGCCTCTATTTCTTCGGGGTACACGTTTTGCCCGTTAGAGGTCAGTATCATGGTCTTGCTGCGCCCGCGCAGGTAGATGTTGTTGTCGGCATCGATGTAGCCCAGGTCGCCTGTCCTAAGCCAGCCGTCCTCGGTAAACGCTTCCTCGGTAGCCTCTTCGTTCTTGTAATAGCCGGCCATGACGTTTTCGCCATGCACCTGCAGCTCGCCGATGGAGTCGGAGGGGTGCTGCTTCACCACCCTGGCCTCCATGCACGAGATGAGGCGCCCCGACGAGGTGGGCACAAACTTGTCCCAAAACGCATGGCTGATGAGCGGTCCGCACTCCGTCATGCCGTAGCCCACGGTAAAGGGGAAGTGGATGCGGTGGAAGAATTCTTCCACCTCGGGGTTCAGGGCCGCGCCGCCAATGATGACCTCCTTGAAGCGTCCGCCCAGCGCCTCTACCAGCCGCCTGCGTATCTGCAGCAGTATCTGGCGGTTGAGCATGGGAATGTCGAGTGCCCAGTTCAGCGGCCGCTTGTTGATTTGCGGCAGCACCGCACTCTTGTAGATCTTTTCGATGACCAATGGCACCGTAATGATAAGGTTGGGCTTGATTTCGGCAAAGGCCTTGAGCAGGATCTTGGGCGAGGGCACCTTTCCCAGCAGCGTGATGTGCGTGCCCACCGCACTGGCGGTGAGGAAGTCGAACGCCATGCCAAAGGTGTGTGCCAGCGGCAGGAACGAGATGACGTTTTCGCCCCGTTGCAGCAGCTTGCTGCACACGCCGTAGCTTACGTTGCCCGCCAGGTTGTTGCCCGTCAGCATCACTCCCTTGCTAAAGCCCGTAGTGCCCGAGGTGTAGTTGATGAGTGCCAGCTGGCTGTTGTCCACGTCGGCATACTTTATGTCGTCGCGGCTAAAGCCGTTGGTGTAGGCCTTCTTCATGGCATCGGGCAGGTGCTTGAGGAACTGCTGTATGTTTTCGCCGTCCTTTTGGTACAGGCAGCGGAAGTCGTCGAGCGAGAAAACGCCTCGAAGTCCCTGCAGCTGCTCTTCTTCCAGCCGCTCCCAGATGGAGTCGCTGGTAAAGAGGAACACCGAGTCCGAATGGTTCACGATGTGGTGTATGTCGTCGGGACTGAAGTCTTGCAGGATGGGGACCACCACCGCGCCGTAGGTAATGCCGGCAAAGAAGGCGATGCACCACCGGGCGGTGTTTTTGCCGACCAGTGCAATTTTTTCGCCTTGATGTATCTTGCAATGCTTAAAGAGGAGGTGCAGCTGGGCTATTTCTTCCGCCGTCTGTCCATAGGTGTAGGTGGTGGGTGTGCCGTAATCGGTCAGATGCTTATAATTCCAATTTTCTTTAAAGCTCGTTTCGTAAAGCTTTATGAAATTCTCCTTTATCATAACTAGTTCGGTCCAATTAGGCAAGCAAAAATATAAAAAAGAACGACAACTTGCTCATTCTTTCGAGTCCAAGTCGGGTACGTTACACATTATTTAACTTTTTTAGCACGTTTTTACAAAAGTGCGGCAGTTCCATTATTTTTCAGTATATTTGTCCGACTAAATATTCCTGTCATGTTACCAACCGACGACACCGCAACTGCATTGGCCGCGCAACTGGCCGCCTATATGGAAAACTTTGGTGTGAACGTGGCCGACTGCTACGACCCCGACCGCCCCTGCTTCTACACCCCTACCAAGGAGTTGAACGTGGCCGGGCCTGCCGACATGCCCCGGGCGGTGGGGTACGCTATGGCGTATATGATGCACCATACCAGGGCCGTAACCAAGATTATGAAGCGCCGGCTGGCCCGCATGGCCGCCTACCATTTCCGCAAGCCCGTGACCGGCCTGGCAAGGAGGCTGCCCGACGTGATGCCGCCCCCTTCGGACCTGGAGTGGGAGCGGGCCAAGGCCGAGATGCTGGAGTCGCTGGGCGACAACATCGGGCGGCTGCTGCAGGGCGGCGAGGCGGTGATGCCTGCCGGGCTGCCCATGCCTGAGTGGGCCGAGTACGAGGTCCTCTTTGCCGAATGTGTGGCCGAGGGCGTGCTGGCAGGCAATACGCGGCTGATACTGCGCAACAGCGTGTTCAGCGACCCCGACGAACCGCTGGAACTGATGGACCTGGGCGAGGCCTTTAGGCGAACCCCTTACGCAGAGAGCCTCGTAGCCATTATGTCGGCACACAACTTTGCCATGGTTGGATCGCCGCCCCTGGCACTGGCAGGCACGGTGTACCGTCCCCGCAGCAAGGTGCTGCACGACCTGGACTTTGTGCCGGTGGAGGACTTGACGCGCGAGGAGGCGGAGGCGCGGGTGAGGGAACTCTTCCCCTATGCCATCTTGCTCTGCCGCAACAAGCGCAGGCGGGTGTGGAATGGCCGCCCCGACCTGCTGGTGTCGGCCACCTTCTTGATACCCGACTGCTTTATGACAATAGAAGACTTGCCCACAGAACTCGGCGTGTCGCTGCTATACGATGCCGACCACCAGCTGCTGGGGCGCAAGGAGAAAGGTGTGATAACCATAAGCAAGGAGGGCGCGCACGCCATCATCCTGGAGGTGTTTGTGGGGCCCAACCGGCTGAAGTTTCCGCCTTCGTGGCAAACGGTGAACGGCAAGCGGTATTTGTTCAACGACTGGCGCGACTCGCTGGCCACCAAGACGCAGATGCGGGGTTCCAAGCACATATGGGACTACAACCGGTGGCTGCCTAAAGACAAAAAAATATTAAAAAAAACTAAATAGATAGGCGGGGTATTGGAAATAAAAATAAAATGACTATCTTTACCCTCGAAATGTTTAACTAAAACCTTGACAATTATGACAAACAAGAAAAAATTAGACGACAAAGATCTGGAGCAAGTAACTGGCGGTAGCGCTCCTTCCAGCGGCAGCGAAAGCAGCGTATGATAAAAAAAAAGAGGGGAAAAACCCCTCTTTTTTTAGTGTTCAGTGTTTAGTGTTTAATGTTAAGTTAATACTATAAAGA
>Ga0181612_115816_pt1 | contig 12486 bp, 6 predicted proteins | sample HoacroProtozoa21_FD_119630 | JGI IMG/M metagenome (GOLD analysis project Ga0181612, IMG submission 119630) | Hoatzin crop microbial communities from Cojedes, Venezuel. Combined Assembly of Gp0051906, Gp0051904, Gp0051908 | reverse complement strand
GACGTGGTCCTGTGCAGCCTGCTGTAGGTGACTCTGCTTCGGCAGAGGGGCTGGACTAGATGACACACAGAGGGCCCCACCATTCTGTGATTCGGTAATGCACCACTAGCTGATGAGATTTAGGGGTGCATTCTCAGTAATTCACCTTCTCCACTACAATATCAACTACAAAAACTGTCAGCATTCACACTTTCAACAGATCTACAGTCCAGATTGTCTCCAGACTTCAGCTTTGCTCAAAGACCTCAAAAACTGGCAAAGGTTGACACTGACTTTGCAACAGGCTAGAGTGCTGTTCATGATCCTGCTGCACGCTGTCTTGCCTAAGTATAATCACCCTTTAGGCTCCATTTACTACAACTTCTCACATCTAAGAACAAGGCTCAACACACTGAAGTGACCAGAGGTGGCTCCACAGTGTATCTCCGGACTGCCAGAAACTACTAGGAATATCTCATTTGAATACTACTTCACTAGACTGGCTGCCCATTGATTAAGTCCAGCAGAAAGCTAATGCAGGGATTTTGAAAGCCTTTACTGAAACTACAGTCATCTTCCCTAACGAAGGCTTCACCAGCCAGTTTCATTCTAACAGAAAAATGAAGCTGTCAGATAGAAAATCTTTTCATAGAAGATAAGCCAAGATGATTCAAGTCACAGGCTAAACAAGATCAGCCACTGGTACTGGTGGATTTGAAGAAAGATAGAAAATAAACAAAACTCTTCCTGATTCAAAAAAAATGAATTTCAAACTAGCATTTCTCAAGTCTCCATTAAACTGGAAGCACTAAACAAGTGCTGAGTTCTTTACTGTAAGAGTCCATGGAACAAGCTGCTGCAGCAAGAGTGCAGCTGATATCCAAGGAGCAGTGCACAGGCCCAACAGAATTATGAAGGCTCACAGCTCATGGCTAAAGTATGGATATAAACACCAAAGAAGTGGAAATATAACTTATTTCTGTTGACTATTTCTACACCTATAAATATTTCTTTCATCCATAATTCACATCTTTGCAAGTCTTGGTTGTTGACATATTTCACCTCTCCAGACTCCAATTTTTTATCTTTCCTCATTCCATTCTTCTGTGTTTTATCACAGAAAATCCAGGATCCTCACTCTCATTGTCACCACCCTCCATGATTTACACTCTGTACAAAAGTCTACTCCTTTTTTCTTCCTCTCTTTTTATTTGCCTGGACTAAACTAGTATTTTTTCTGGACTAATTTTTTGTCTCTGTTTCGTGTCGAAGCTTTTATCATTTTTGATGCCAGGAATTGATCTGCACTTCTCCGTTTCTACTATAAAACTCCCTAACCAGTCTCATCCCCAAGTCCTCTAACTTTGTGTTGCAAGCTTACGTTCTTCAGGAAATAGATCATATCTTTCCATGCTTCAAAGAAACACCAGGTCCTTCGATTAACTTGCAGAATGGAACTGCTTTCAGGCCAAAATCACAGTAGATTTTGTTAGAATTAAGGCAGGATACAATCCTCACTAAAATTAGCTGCTGCTGCAATAAATGGTATTATTCTTTGTGCTTTACCGCATCAAGTTAATGCTAAAACTACTAGAAGAAAATGAGGACCCTGACTATTCACTTGCAGCTTGTCTAAAGCTGGAATTGATAGCTTTGCTTATCCTTCTGATAAACAGCTGAAGCAGATAATCTTTTAAGTAGCAAGCACTGCTTTTATTACTCCAAGCAAGATAACCTCTGCCTAGCTTTAAAAAAGGACTCATGGGTTGACTTGATCATTGCTGATACACATGGGAACAAAAAGGTCTCGTCTTCTCTAACAAAAGAATAATCTATTTAAGAATGGCAGAAAAATACAAGATGCCTGCATCAGGATATTACTCAGCCTAGGCTCATCATAAACTCTAAAAAAACACTGTCTCAAGAATTACTCATTTTTATTTTTTTAAAAACTTTCTACAAGGTTTAGTAAGAAGCTCTTCTATCAACAGATTAACTTAAAATTAACCCAGCTTTTATTACTCTAAAACTTATAATTTCCGTACATCTTCTACATGTACAGGCTCTATACAAGATATAATGAAAAAATAAATTTCAAGTATGTAAATATGTAAAAACTGTGTGTGCATTTTTGTCTGTGTATACAAAAAAGTTTCAAGACAGTTTCAAAAAACTGTTTTTTCTGGTGTTTTCCTCTATTGAACCATATAATTTTGGTTTTGCTATGTTAGCAAGAGGTTGATTCAGTATTTTTTAAAAAAGAAAAAAGGCAGTTCACCTTAAAGAAAAATACAAAGAAAGGTTTATAAATAAAAGCATGAAAACTACTGCTAGGCTAGTGTTAATTATCTGTAATCATTCATAGAATTTTTCCACATTTGTATGTTCTACTAAACACAGTAGCAACATGACATGTGATGTGTCCTAACAATAAAAGCAAAATTATCTGCACGTTTATCATATTTCTTGTAAAGCTAAAATTAAAAGGTGCTTATTTACTAAATTTTATTTCATCATGCAGACAGATAATTTATTAATACACAACATGACACAAATATTGAGCTGCTGCCATCAATTTTCTCTAAGCAGAAATTCAGGATTGGGTTTGAGCAGAGTAATTGGAATTCATACAAAGACAGAAGGAAAATAAGTACAGCCTTGACTGTAATCATACCAATGCTACAAAAGTGCTAGTCCTGCGTAAAATTACAGTTGCCAACTATGTAAGTTTGATAAAAATCACACCGCTTTCCTTGTGAATTGTAACCAAGTAAGGACAGTGGTACAGAATTAGCTTCATCCCAACTCAAACACAACAACTCTTACATTTAATACTTGTAGGAATGTGCGATGCACATGGGAGTACACCCAGGAAAAAAAAACACCCTATTTTTTAAATGAGCACAACCTCAAAATAGTAAACCTGCCAAAAAGATGAAAATTTACTTTCAGCAAAGTCTGATGAATTGACAAATGAGATAACTGAATTTGTGTGTTAGTTTTATTGCTAGGTTGTTTTTCTTTCTACATACACTTTGAGCAAAAAAGTATTCTCTCTATCCATTCAAAAACCATTTGAAAAAAAGCAGTTTGAAAGCAGTAAAGTGAAAATTACAATCACTAAAAAAGTGTTCACTCTCTAGAAGGCTACTGGGGGAAGATCTTGTGATTATGATAAACTGTGTATTCTGAAGCAGAAAACAGATTTAAATAACTGTAAGAATAAAAGTAATTATTCAACCTATCATAATTCATTTGCTTTTTTGCTAACAGACTTTGCTTCTGTGAAATTATTCAACTGTGACTGAAATTACACAAAAATCTTAAAGGAATTATTTTTATCAGCTGGTATTAAAAGATAATGCAATAAACAGATTATAATAGAAGCCTTTTCAACAAGCCATGCTACAGATCTCATCCAAAGTGTTCGTAAGCTTTAAGAGAACATACGGATTATGTTTACAATGAGAAAATAAAAGCAGACCATGGGAAAAAAAAAAAAAAAATCAAAAAAGAGCCACAGATTAACAACGGTCAATACATAAAATAATTGTGTTCAAAAAAGAGGAAAAATACAATAAACGCTCCCCCAAACAGAAGACACTTCCGAATGTCATATAGGACAGTTTAATTGAACACCAGCTTTGGACACAGATCAGCATAACTGGGATAGCGCTGTTTTGCTGCCCCTTGGATCCGACATATGTCAGTACCATAATAACCAAACCAACAAGCTTTTGTTAATTTCCTGTTACCCTTCTCTATAGTTAAAAAAAATCTCTCTCTTAATGAACATGAATTCAGCATTATCAATTTTGACTGCAAACAACTCATTTCAGTATCAAAGGGCCTGTTATTAAACTCGGTGGGAAGCTTGCCACAGAACAGAATCAAGTTCAAGTTTAATTTCACTGTAGAAACCACCAAAATTAATAGATCCCATTACTTCTTCATATTTACTTATGAGTCAAGTAACCAAAGAATCAGAAGATGCATATGCTGTCTCTCCATATCCCTAAATCTAGCAATATGAGCTACCTCTTAAAACTGCGTATTAGCATGCATTGTAAATTATTAGCAGGGAGCTCTGGAGCCACAGGATACCTGCACTAAATAAAATTGGAGTTCAGTATGATCTGAGCATTAGTAAGCAGAAGATAATGCTCTGAGCAAAGGAAGATTCCCAGATAATGACCTGAACAAAAGAAGATTAATTTAGACAGGGTCTGTATGGAAGATAATCTTTTATTAGATCAAGTAATATTACAGATGCAGTCTGGTGGCACAAATTCTTTTTCGGGTTTGGCATAGAAACAGCAAACTTCACAGCTAGTTTGAGAATACCTGCTTTGCGTTTAATTTGATCATGGTAATAGCAAGACATTGGAGAAGGTGATCTTCTCTGTGGAGCAGCAGCAAGTCATCATAATGGGACAAGCGCAAAGAACAATAGTTTCTACAGTACAAAGGAAAAAAGAGAAAGGTAGAAATCACCTGTGCAACAGAATTTTGCTGGAAATAGATCATTACAAAACTATAACACACAGATATTTCTATGGAGGTTGAAATTTCACTGTTGAATAGTTATGAAACCTCTGGAGAAGATTTTAAAAAAAAGGCAGCAATCACGCTGAGGTATAATTGAATTAAATTACAATTTTATACCACAAAATCCTGACTCATGAACTGACCAACATCATGGAATTCAGCCAACAGAAAGATATGGAGTGCTTGTAACAACAACCACTTACTCCTAAAATCACTTCTTGATTTAGGAAATGGCAAAGGGTTCAGTTTTGAAAACAGACTCTGAACTGTGTGCTGTTTTTTTATCTTTTGTAACCATAGCATCAATCAAATGAAATCCCAGGAAATACTGAAAAGTACTGTATAGTTAGGGACACAACCTGCCGATATAATTTCTGACTTGAAATAAATCTAAGTTGACTAAACAAATGACATACTTATCAGGACAGTTGAGACGTACAGGCATGAGAAAGAATTTTTTTTTACCACAAAAGTTGTGGATAAACACTCTCACAGGGTAAAACCTATGCACAGACAAACATTCATTTAGATTTTAAAGCTGAGTTAAAAAAGATCAACATGAAGGATTTATTAATATATTAACTTTAAATAACAATTACATAGCATCCTTACATTTTTCAGATGTTCCTACACGAGTATGAACTTGAAAACCCATTTAAACTCTGTTTGTAGTTGGATTCAGAAGATCCTGGTTGTAAACTATATATATGAGCACTGACATAATATATCGAAGGAATTTAAAGTATCACCATGATTCCACTACACCTGAGACTGCCATGCCCAGATCCCCTCATCCCCTGTGCACAGCTACACACTGCCCTGTGTCATGACATGCACACTGCTGCTCACATTTCTGGCAGCGTATCCGAGGGCTTTGACCACTCCAGTAGCCTGAGTCACAGAAATATTTTGCAGCATACAAAAGAGGAACTTGGCTGCTTGTCTCTGAATTACCATAGACTGTCAACACATGTAACCAACCATTTCCCGCTCTCCACGCAGTTTGGCTGGTACTGGCTACAGCTGATAGAAACAATCACAGACCTGTCCATAATAAATGGATCCCTTGGTTTTGCTTCTGGCTCTATACTCACCAGAAAAAAAGATGCAAATAGCAGCATTGTAACATTAATTTTGACTCTGCAAAAACAGTATCAGATCTCAGAACAAAATTAATCCCATTTGATGCCGATTTCCCGATTCCTTTCCATTTTAGGGCACTAGCAAAGAGCTGGAACTGCATCCTCATGCAGACACAGGAAGACTAGCAATGCCTCCAGAATATCTGTGTAAGAATCATTGTGATACTGTGGGTTAACCCCAGGCAGCAAACATCTCTTCCAGCCCTGAAATAATCGGCTTTGAATGCAATGCCTGAACAAATGACCCTGAGACTACCACGGTAGCAAATGGATACCTCAGCTACAAAGGGCACCTAGTGCTATGGAAGGTTTGGCTGAACACAGACTTGTTCATAGATACTAAGGAGAGATGAATCAGCAGCGTGCACTGCCAAAACTCTGAAGAGATCCACCAGAAAGCAGCCTTATTGCTTCCACATTTAGCAATGGACCACCTTGGCCCTGCTATTTTAGGGGACCTTCACCTATTGCTACAGTTCATGAAACTATATCCTTATTTCAGAAACGAAGAAGGTTTAATTAGGAATTTGGTAGACAGACAGTGAGCGTCCGATCAGCTGGCTGGAAATTAGATCTCAAAAGCTGTTTAATACCAACATGCCATCTGTCTTGCTGCAGCATGCTGCAGCCCACGCTGTACAAGAGCAGACACAAGATTTTCCTGCTTCAGAAGCAACTATCTTCATGAAGGCAGGGTGAAGGAATTAAGGGAAATAACGGCTGACTTGTAATCTACACCTTTATATCACAGTGGAATAGACATGTGGAAAGGCTGTAAAGAGGTTAATATGACACCGTCACATTTGCTGTTGAACTGTTTTCAGGTTTTTCATCATTTTCCTGCAATAAAGTACCATCTAATGAAACCCCTCCTCTGCCAGTCTCCTGGAGATGTTTTCAGAAATATTCCACTTTCACATACATTTTACAAATCTTTCTCCTAAAGGTAAAAGCCAGAGGTAGTGGTAGTCTACCAGAATCTTGACTTGAGCAACACACCAACAGGAGGATTCTCTATGCAGCATCTGTATTCAAGACCTTTTAAAATACTGGATATAAATACAGCATAGCACATGGAATGTTAAGTTCAAATGCTAAATAAATGTATATATAAATTACCAGATAAATTTCAGCACACAAGAAAGAAACGGTCAAAAGGGAAGATTTACGAGTTGACTTTGGAAGAAAAGAGTGTTCTAGAAAAAGAACTGTACAATTCTCACTGCAAGATGAACAAGTTACTGGCTGAGTTAAAGCAGAACCCAAGCTTTAACCTTGCCGACAGAAATTGATACAAAGCACGCCCAAAATCAAAGCAGGAGTTTCTGTGCACTGAGAGAACAAAATTAAATTAAAATGCATACAACTATGTGTTAACTCTGCAATGGAGAAATATCTAGTGGTTAGACAGAGTGCAAGAATCTCCTATCAGGTTCCAGTATTTGATTATTTTGACCAAGATAGATAAAAATTAAATTTATTTTTATTTTTTCCATTTACATAAAGTAGAAATTAAGTTGTTTTACAGTTTTAAGAATAAAATAACTCTAATGAATCAGAGAGCATCGGAGAAAAGTTAAACAAAAATGTAATTTGAGAATCCATATATACCTATGGAAAACAAGGATGTTAAAAATAACATTTTTATAAAATCAGGTACCCATTAAATCAGAGGCTCATGATCTCAATTTTTTGTATTTTCTTTTTTTGTGTTAGGCACTTTTTAAATCTGAAAGACCATACAAACTGTAGTCGCAGTAAAATATAGCATTCATAATGTAAACTACTGCAAAACTGCAAGAAGAGTTATCTTCAATGTTTCAGAGCCTCAGCCTTGAAGCATTCCTTTCTATCCTGAGGGCGCTGGCATTCCACATCAGCAATCCCTGCAGGCAGTTAATGATCTGCTGCAGTTTGCTCTTCAGCTGCACAACTTTTAACAATTACCACAAACGCAAACCCAAATTGCAATTTTGGCTTTAAGATCCTCAGAAATACATTTTGTAAAAAACACCATCTTCCTTACTTTGGTCTCACCCTGAAGGCCAGATCACAAGTGACATGAGACCCTTCAAACATAGGAGCGAAAGACAGATGTCTGTTCCCATCTTGTCCAGTTACCCAAATACTGCAGAGAATAGGAATGCCTAAATTCAGAGAGCTATTTCAATTAAAACTGTTTCGCTTTGGAAAATTATCATTAAATATAGTCCTTTAAGGTAAAAAATATAAGAATGTTCACTATGGCTTCAGTGTCATACCAAGTGAAGCAAACAGTAAAACTGCCATTGACGTTAGCGGCAAAAGACGCAGACTAGATGCCAATCTAAGAAATTAATTTTAAGTGTGTCAAGGAATAACATGAGACTTAAGTAAGAGCTGGTAAGTGTACAGTCTTTATGGTTAATGATACTTGCCTTTTGAATATTCATATAAAAGACAATCTGTGCATGAAAGATGCTACCAGATTTTCCAGGTAAACCAAAAGGAGGCAAATCTGCTGCATAAGATATTTTAGTAGTTATTCTTACTGATTATTGGAACAAAATGAATCCAAGTCACATCCAGTAAAAACAGCAATACTTGATTAAATATTCCTGATTTAAGCCCTGAAGCTTAGCAGTGAAAGAATTTTACAGGAATGTAACACACTTGAAAAATGTTTGATCAATTCAAAGGTTTCATCATTCTGGGCTACTTTCAGCAGTTACCTAAATGGAATCTGATTCTAACAGTAGTTTGATAGAGATCTGTCCTCTACATCATTATTTCACAGAAAAAGGACAGAGAATAAAACCACTAACAGAAAATACTGTTGATTATGCACTTGTGTTCAAAATATCTTTGTCTGATGGAACTTTGTTCACGTTTTTATATTACACTTTGAACAATACAAATGCAACTTCTTATCTGCATAACCGTAGAAACTCTTCAATATACACCTTCGCCACCTGGCTTTGGGGAGGGTTCTGTTATTCACTCTACTGTGTGCTCTGAACTTTCCCTGATGAGAACATTTTGTGAATGGGAGAATTATTGCATCAGCTATAATTTAATATCCAAGATTTTTAGATTTCAAGATTTCAAACAGAAATAAAACCCAGGAAATACAGCTCTATTTAAAGAAAAATGCAAATTTAACATACACCAACAAATGCCCTAAGAAATAACAGAGAAGGTAGCATGATGTACTAAGGCATCAGTCAGAAAAACATATTGAAACGTCACAAAACTATTGTGTTAATATTTTTGTATTATTCATGTCAGCAGTGTACAGCAGGAAAAACCTACAAAGAACAACATGGCCTTTCAAAGTGCTGTTATAGAAAGTACCAGAATTTAGAAACATACTTAATAAAGAGTTAATAAGAATGGTGAATTCTATACTGTTATGAAGAAATAGTTACTACAGTGCAGTAATCCCACCTCTGAGTTCAAAATTCACTAGGTAGAGAAAAATATGAAAAGACTCTCTCGTACAAGAATAAACGAATGAACCAAAAACACATTTGTTTAAAAAAGATGGCAAAAATGGAGAAGAATGATGAACTGGAAACAAACTGATCGGTTTCACAACAGTGAAGGGCAAAGATCATTTTCTTAAATCACAACCATTTAGCACTTACACTTCATTATTAAAGAAATGGTATACAGGTATTTTAAGACATACTGCAAGAGTATTCACTGGAATGCGTCAAAAAGAGAGGGGGATGTTTAAGATACGAAAATGCATACATGACTAACTGAAAAGAAAACCACAGCATATTTCACTCCTATTTAACAACCCACTCGGTAACCTGGCTGCAGCCACAATATCCACTGGCAATGATGTGCAGCAGATGCATGGCTCTGCTCACATGTCCTACAGTGCCCTGTCACGGTGGTCAGCCACCTCCACCCCAACGCATCCAGAGCTGTGCTACACCACGTTTGGTGTCTGCATTCAAAATACTATTTTGTCTGTGTCCTGTTTAGAGTACGCAAAACCACAGAAGTAAATCAGAGCCCACATCCTTGCTGTGACCCTTAAATACATTCCTAGATAAACACAGATACAATCTCTTACATTTGGATTAAAAGAAATTAAGGCTAGAAATTGCAGTTGGACTAGATGATTGTTGTAGGTCCCTTCCAACTGATTTTCAACTATTCTATTCTATATATTTATATTTTTTCTTGTAGTTGGAGTTAAATTTTTATTCTATATGTCATTTACATTTCTTTCTTGCAGTTGGAGTTAAATATGGACTATCTTTAAAGCTAGTACTAATACAGTCACATTTATGATGTACTGTAAAAGCAACACTGGGCTGTACAGGTATAGTGTCATCAAGTTAAGCAGGTATGTTTTAAAGGACTATACTTGGAGGCAGTATAAAAGGTACTTTGGCTTAAAAGTGATTTTAACAACTGATAAATGTCTTCAATATTTATTGGTTGTGACAAAGAGGCATAACGAAAACAGTGAAAAAGGATATAGAGTGAAGACAAAGAACTAGAAATGGGTTATACTCTTTCTCTGAGAAATATGATATCATGGGCTAAGTTCTACGAGTGCTCTCAGATCAAAAAGTTTGTTACTTAACAAATATGTTAAAGGAAAAAATTAAAAATATCACAGTAATGTAATGTGTTTCTTCCACATACATTCTTCAATATCAAAGAAACAAGCAGTTGGAGATGCACACTAGCCGAAAGCTGTGGGAGCCTTGAAGAGCGTCTGCCAACCCAGGCAGCCGAAGACACCTGGAGAGGATCTCATGTCTAAAACTATAATACACAACATGCAAAGGGATCAGTGCAGGAAAAGCACAGGCAGCTGTCCTAATGTGTGTTTATTGTTTAGTTTGGGGTGGATCAGTGTATGTTCTGTTTTTCTTCTCCCATACATAGTCTCTTCTCCAAACTCATTGGTGAATATGTAGTATTATAGTTTTTTTTCATGTAGGGTTAAACTATAACCCAGAAATCCAGCCTGAGAAAAGGAAAGCTTGTGACTACAGAGGAATAACATCTAATTTTTGCCATAGCATTGTTTCTGAAGGGAAGTAATTCAGCTCTTTTCTTGTGTAGACTACTTCCCCCCCTAACTTGGGAAAAGTACAACCAATCTCTCTGTCTACAATACCATCAATCCTCTCAGTTACCCCTAGTCTCACGTTTTCCTAAGTTGCATTTGGTAAAGACCAGTTACCATAGCTAAATTTACTGAGTAAAAAAAGGACTGCATAATGAGTTTACAAAATTAAATGAAAGAAGCTATTCCTCATTTTAAAATGCAATTTCAAAATTTTTAAAGGTAATTCTAAAAGGTATCTTTCAGTGTAAACATCCAATTACACCAATTACCAGAAAAAAAAGGGTTATATCAGCAGGCATCCTTAACAAGCTCATTTTCCCATGAGGAGGATGATGGGAAGCTAAAGGAAACTCATATACTATTTTTATAAAGGATGAACATGATTTTACAACTTCCCATCAAAGTAAGTCATGTTTGTGATGTTATATAAGTATCATAGCATGCCAGTATTGCTTTTAAGAAAGTATTGCTACTAGCCAGCTATTCTTAGCAAGGTTTCTGAAATCACACAGACTGTGCCAGGAGCCCAGTTCAGAGGATGCTGAGAGGCATTTTAAGAGGAAGAAGAGAAAAAAAGCTCAGCAAAATCCAGGTCAATATGATCAAAGTCCTTCCACTGACACACAGAACACATGAAATGCAAGGTCATTTAATTTCAGCGGCTATACCAATGACTGAAGGATCTAGCCATCTAGGGCTACCTCACCACTCCAGTGAGAGCCATGACTGCCATGCACTACAAATATGGCCAGGTGAGCTGCCAGGTATCCATGGAATTTACGGAGAGCAACCCAGAAGTTAGTGTAAATTGTAAAATTACATATAAGAAGCAGTTTAGCTGGGTTAACGTTTAACTCCCTGAACTAGTTACTTGTCAGGTCAAAGAGAAAATTTGCATACATGTTTCAGCAACAAATTCTCAACATTCAACATGTCCAACTGTGACAGAAAGAATATTCATCAAACCAAATACTTTTCTTGACAGTACAGCCAAGAAGTCTAGAAATGGAAACACAGTAAACATTAAGAAAATGTATTATTCTTAGTGATTATATAACTGGTCAAAAGGATTTCTCTGTTTGTGAAATTATTACCTGTAATCTGTATAAAATTTAAGCTCTTAGCATACATTTAAAATACTTTTCCAGGAGAAGTAATTAGTATTCCAAACAAGTAACTAAAAAAAGAAATGTTTTGCCTCGTAAAAATTTAAGTTTCTATAAAATTCTAATATTTTACTTCATAATACTATTTTGTTTGAATGTACACGTGTCATATATAATGCAATGTCTTACACTCTTTAAATTTTTCCGTATGTCTTTCTTGATGAGCTAGTAATAGCACTTTCTCTGCTATATTCTCAGTAGAAAAGTCAGCAAACCGCACTATTCAGATGCAGGTAAATCTTTATAAATACACACATAAAATTACTAAAGTCAAGAGGAAAATTCACCTGTATATCTAAGTCTGCAAATGCTAGGACATCTTCTAATTTCCATGGAACACAGTGGTGTGACCTAAAATTAAGGTTATTAGAGATTCTTGAAACTTTTTCTACTCCTATACAAAAAGGTAAACCTCACTAAGTGAAAACGCAGCTGTATGAACAAACTTGAACATCTGAAAATGTACCAGAAAGCAAAGAACTTATTGGCAGAACATACAACTGTGTATGGATTTATAAAATGCCCATTTAAATAGTCACATTCATGTAGATTATAGCAATCAACAAAATAT
>Ga0181612_180289_pt1 | contig 12487 bp, 12 predicted proteins | sample HoacroProtozoa21_FD_119630 | JGI IMG/M metagenome (GOLD analysis project Ga0181612, IMG submission 119630) | Hoatzin crop microbial communities from Cojedes, Venezuel. Combined Assembly of Gp0051906, Gp0051904, Gp0051908 | reverse complement strand
TTTTTATAAATATTTAATTTGTGTTTACACATTAAAATATTAGGCTAGAGCGCACGTGTGGAAAATCACTGCTTTTGGTATTTGTGCGCACAACAAAGGCTGCAGGGTGACCAGAGGCCACAGCAGATGCCCCTCAAGTAGCAGCGGCTGCTTCACGCCGTGGTTGCCAAGATGAGAAACCAGCAGATGAAGACATTCCAGAATATGCAATTTCTCATGCGAACAGGGAGCAAAGAGAGATGGTGGGGCTCCTGTTCGGTAGGCCAGGTTTGCATCCCCTTTGCCACTTTGGCGATACATCACTGCTCTTGCTGGACATGGGTGCCATGACAGACCCCTGCAGGCCCCAGGGCACGAGCTGCCCTCCTACCACAGAGTGATCACCCCTGGATCAAGCCTTCGCTGGTGGGTGAGGGCCGAGGTGGTCCTGCTGACCCCGTGGCAGGAGGTCTCAGTGGCATCTCTGGACACATCTATTGGCATCAAGATAAGTAAAAGCAGCCTATCACCAAAAGTGGCAGCTTCTGCTGGCATGCTGTGCTCCATCATCTGCTCCCAGGCATGATGTCTCCAGGATATCAAAGACAAATGGAAACCTCCTCTGTCTAGGGAAAGTTGTCGGTAGAAGTAGTCTCCTATCACATCATCCACTTGCAAACTACGTGTTGGTTGACTCATGCATTGGGAAAAACATTGTTGTCCACCCAAGAGGTCCAAAGCGAATGGTTACAAAGAACTACATGCATTATGAAGAGACACCACAGCAAAAAGGACCTAGAAAGTAGCTGGCTTCAGGATTCCTCCTGACATCAGCTGGATCCCAGCCACGCAGAAAGAGCTTGGCCTGGGAGTAACAGATTAGGCTGCCCATATGGTGAGATACCTAGAAAAAAGTAATTTAGGAAGATAAAATTGCACTACTGATGTTGTGCTGTTGTTTACTTGAAACAGCATGGTGTGTGAAGGCGGAGGTCAAATGTGAATATTCGGTTTTCTTTGAGACTTGAAAGAAAGAACGATTTGTCTTGGCTAGAAACCAGTATTGACAGATCCCTATGAAATCATGGGGATAAATGGTTACATGTATTTTTGTTTGTATGACTCAAATATACAAGAACGAGGATGAGAAGAGGGACCATGTCAGTGGCCTGGGCAGACAAGAACAGAATCCCAGATCACCAGTTCAAAAGCAGCCTCTTTAGCTCACAGCCAAAAATCAAGGCCTCAGAGGAACAGAAGCATCATAAACACTAATGAATTAGGGTATTCGCCACAGCAGGCAGGCATTTGCTTTCTCCAAAGATGACCATCCACATTTATCATCCAAAGATAGTACTCGAGACGTAAGAAGTGCTGATGGCCACCCTCTATCCAAGGAGCTGGATATTTCTCAGAATATTTCCTTCACAGGCAAGATGAAGACTGAGCTCTGACCGTGATGGTGAAAGGCACAGTTCTAGCTGTGTGGGTACCAAGCCAGCATCCTGGCTAAGAGCTGCTATCAGACAATTGGAAGTACCTCGGGGAAAGGAGATTCTGTACTGTGCCCAACCTGACTGCAGCTCCCAGTACCAATCCACAGTGCTCCAGAGCCCAGCCACTGCACGCTTCCCAGCGCCGTGAGCAACCCCAGCTGCACGTCGCGGGGCTCTCACAGTTTTACACACAGTTCTCAAGCACTTGTTTGCACAGCTGAAGGCAGGTCCCGCTTCCCGGTGCCTGCGCCATGCCTAGACCCATCCACTCCCCCACAAGGTGTTCACCCAGCAGGTGACTAGGGTGACAACCCCAGCAGTCACTGCTCAGGAGGAGACAGCCCCTGTGGGAACAGGTCCAAATGCTTCCCGCAGGCGATGGGCAGGCCTGTGCTAGGCACGCACAGAGACAGGAACACACAAAAAGCACCCATCGGGGTATGCCTCTGCCCCAGCAGAAGCCTGCGTACCTACTCAGCCAAGCACTCGATGCTGGGTGCTGATCTCCTGAGCTACATCAGCAGGGCAGATGTGTCCCCACGGGTCACCATCAGTGATTAAACCCCATTCCATCCTTTTACCACTACTGTATACCATATCGTAATAAATTCTGCCTACTAACAAAACCACGACCTAATGCTATTCACTGACCCTCTTCCTGATTTCTTTCCACCTCTTACCTCTATGCTATTGCTTTTAAGAAGCATCTGCGAGTCTTTGAAACGTCAGAGCAAAATACACAGACACTGGAAGTGATGTAGGTGCTTAACTGTTGGATGTAGCCAGAAGGTTTGGCCAGAATAAGTAGTTCATTATTTTTAATGAATGCAAATACAGCATCTCCAATTAGGGAGCCATAGCATCAGCTAGCTGATATTGGTACGGGACGGAAATCTCCTCAGAGCAAGGTCACAAGAACTGGTACAGCTCTGCTCCCTGACGCAGGATCAGGTCCTCTTCCCGCTAAAGACAACAACTGGTATGAAATGGAGCCAGACCACACTTGCATTATATCTATCCTGAACTACGCGTTTCTGGTATTTTTGTGGGTATATACAGGAAAGTAGAGGGGGAGGTTGATTTTTTCATCGTGCAGAAATGTGGACTGTTGCCAGGAGAAAACACCCTCTCTAAGTACAGTATCTAGGGACATAATCTCTGGCTGATCAGCTATCTTCTCCTACCAGGCAAAGCTGGTAAGGTCGATCTGTAGGGCTAGGAAGGGAACACCTCAAACATACTCCGATTTTAAAGCTTAGGGCATTGGTGAAATTCATTCTGATGTATGATTTTTGTCTCCCAAAAAACAGCAATGAGCATTTGCATAGTAGGAACACAAATGAAACCTGGAAACGGCCTGTTTATATGAAGCCCTTTTCATTCGCTCTGTTTCTATCAGCTTCAAGTGGTTCCAGGTAGGTTCTGCTTTAAAAAGGCTAAACAGAGCTGGAATTGACTGATTCCTGTTCCTTTCTGGGTATTTTAGGAATGAGACCTAGGCAGCATTGGCCAGAGTTTCTTTCTATGTGCTTAAGATTAAGGGAATTTCATTTTTCCTTTTCCATTAACTAACACTTGTTTCAGGGAAGCATTTTACATTTATCCAACAAGGAGTGCTTGACTTTCAAGCAAAGGGGACTTTCTGGTCGCTTGAGCAGCTACTGGTTTTCTTGACGCCGAATGTAAACTGAGGCCTTCTGACAAGCAACTGAGAGCGTACAAGTAGCAGACTGGGAGCTGGGATGATGCCACATGAGCACCGACATGGAAATGCCAGGGCTCCTGCTTGCAGCTGTGTCCTCTCACTTGTAGGTTGGTTAGATGTTCAAAATTGGAACCCACCACCCCAGTTACCACTTGGTGCTCTGGCACAAAACCACCTCCAGCCATGGCATCAAGCTGGGTCCCCCCAGCAGCACAAATGTGGTTGCTCCTGTGATACTCTCAGCATGGATTCCTCTACGATGGACGGCAGCTGGGGGTAGCAGGAGACAGGAGTTTTGCACTGATGGCACAGGCACTGATATGGCAGCCCCCTTGCAGAAGCTGCCCATGCAGCAGGAGAGCTGCCCACAGGCTCTTTCCCTCTCTTCCACCTCTCTGATTTTTAAAGGAGTTCATGAGACACTGAGACTTGGCTATCTGAGAGGGGGGACGACAAAAGCAAGAAGGAAAATGTTCCTTTTCTAAGAGAATGAAAGAAGAGTTTCTGTTGCTTAGCAAATTTTTAACCAGTTGCTGTCCTCAGCTGTCTGTGCCAGAACACCCTCTGCCAAGCGCTTTGCCTGACCCTAAGCCCAAGCCTGTGCAGAAGACCTGGCAGGAGCTTTTATGGGCTGCAACCTGCCCGATTGCCGGAGTCACTGCTTGCTTGGGTGAGGAGTTAGAGAGAGCACACCTAGCCCACTATGCTGGAGCACTCCAGAGGGTCCCCAGCACCGCTGAAGGACTCATCCTTCAGGTCATCTCCGTGCTGAGGCTCCAGGCAGCAGCACTCCACACAGTCACAGACCTACTTAAGGAAGACCAAAGTGCAAGAGCACGGTAGGAAATGAATAAAAATAGCTCCAGCTGGACCCTGAAGAGAAGACGAAGAAATCACCATCACGGCCATGTGCATAGAGCTTGGGATGCTGACAAGCCTCCATAGTGCAGACCTTCCCCCCCCCCAAGACTGAACCTCCAGGACTCCAAGGAGCAAGAGAAAGGCGAATGCACCATTTCTCTTTACCAGAGCAGTCATCGTTTTCCTTTCTTTATTTCTCTGCTATTATTAAAAATAATTCTTTGATTAACCTGCTAAGGTTTCAGTTACACTAACTGATACATTTAAGGTGTGTTTGTTTACTACAAATCTATATTGCTGACTTTCTGAAATTGTCCCAGTTCAAAGCAGGAGAGCAGACAGCTAAGAAAAGTCCACCTACTGAACACACGCACACAGAGACACTGCGAAGACCTACAGGGATAAATCGAAGCAGCGTTGGACAATCCGCCCTGCACTGGAAACCAGCTTGATCACAGAGAGACTAAGATTAGGAAGTTTTTGCTGTTCTGTACCTGTCAAAAGTGTTTGAGGATCTTTGTGGGCCATCACATACTTGTCATCAATGTAGGGATGTATCAGATCTTCCTACTCTAGATTTTCACAAACTCAGAATTCCCCACATATGTATTTTTTTTCCACCACCTCTTTTTTGAAATGTTTCTTCCAAAACAGCAACGACACACAATAGCCTAATTTCTTCCTCCTTTTCTCCACTCATGAGCCATTATAATAAATGGGGATGTTTTCAAAGACATCTTTTGCTCTCTGTAAGGACAAGGTAGCAGAAAAGGAGCTATTAAAAAATTAATTACTGCACCTTTACAGGCCCAAATCATATTGTCATGCTAGCTAGCTTCACCAGATCTTAAAAGCTAGAGGTCCTCCCTTTGGTTTTGATGGAAATATATTTTTCACGACATGAAAGCCAGTGAATAATAATGCTGAGAAATCAGATGGAATAGATGAGGCTTAAAGCTTTAGGATCATCTAGATTTTCATGTAAATAAGGCAGTGACAATATTAAAGCGTTGGAAAGCCACTTGCTTTCCAGTCTATAGCACACACAGCTACGCAAAACCAAACAAAATAAATGTAATGGTCGCTTAATGCACCAAACGGGGAACAAAACGCCAGGCACTGAGGTCTGAGCAATAAGGCGTGCTCCTCCTCTTTAACATCCCAAGAAGGAGAGCGGAGAATGGAGCTGGCTGTTTGCATCCATCTGTTCAGAGCAAGCAGTCAAGCATCATTCTCCTGAAATTGAGATCAGATGTCCCTGCTCTGGCCTTTCTTATTGCAAATACCAAAACAGATCACCGCTGCAGCTGCACATAGGTATGCACGGACATACACGTTTGTGTACTTAAAAGAAATAAAAAGAAAAAAGAACAAGGTATTGTTCAGCCTATATGAGGCAGCACAGTGAGAGCTGAAAATAAAACTACATTATTGTCTGCTAGTTCTTCTTTGTCATAGTAATAAAACTGGGCAGAACACCACAGAACAGACCTAATATTTGCCCTAGGGATGTCACACTCAAAAATGGATAACTGAGAGCTCAGGAAAGGAATACTTCACATTTCTAGTGACAACTTCAGCAAAACATGAGGTAGATACTGGTTAATATCTTTGGTTGGACTGTTTCTTCTGTAAACAGGGGGAGACTGTTTCCAGATTAAAACTTGAAAGAACAGCAGACAGGTGAAACCTGAGCAAAGCACTTGTCCGAAGAGTGATGTGGAAAAATGCCTGGTGGCAGAAGAGGAGGGATGCTGTGGGAGCACCAAGCAGACTGGTCCTGGCACACGCTGCCAGTGAGAGGTTGCGAATGCCAGCAGACGGGCAGCAGGGCACTGTGCTGAATCTGGTAAAGGTGACGACAAGAAACTTCAGCTAGGCAGGAGGCAAGAGAGCCAGGAGATGGTGAGAAAAGACTGATGGCATTGACGTGCCAAAATAAAAAGGGAGGTGGTGAACAACAGTGATGTGAACCCATCTGGTGAAGGGATGGTGCTGAGCAGAGGCCAGCAAGCAGGAATAGCAAATGGCTGTGCTGCTTCCCAAAACATGAGACTTCAGCAAGGAAACTGTCAGTAAAATGTGGCATTTAGCTATAGGGAAACAGAAAAACTGGAAGAATTTCATAACAGCATCCATCTGGGAGGCGAAGAAGGATGAGGGTCAGTCCTGAAACCAGGCTGCAGAGCCCAAGTGCTCAGAGGAGGGGCATCTGGCACAGCCAAGGATGCCTGGGAGGTGGCTGCGCGTGGAGGAATCAAGGACGGCAACCTTTTGTTCTCAGGATGCCATTACAGTAGTGCCTGAGGATGAAATGCTCACATTTCAGTAATGAAAACCATCTATTACCCCATGAAATCTACTTGAACGTTGTGCCAAGTGAAGTCTTGCCTTCCAAAATTATAAAATCCAGACTTGAGACACTTTAAGATGGTTTGAAGCAGAAAACCCTGAGGAATATTATTTAGCACCATCAGGCCAAAGAGAAGGCGGAGACACCACCCTCACCAAAAGGAGTTACCGTCATTTGAAAAGTAGTACATGGATGTGATTGTAATGTGTTAAGGCATCTCTCATACGGAATGAGAGGAGGGCTTCTTAAGGGAGTTTTGGCAGCTGGTGGTAACAGATGATTCCCAAAACCTTTTCTCTTTGCAGGAAGAGAGGTCAGGGCAGAGATGCTGCATCACACTGTATCCCACAAAGCCCAGTAGTGACTGGCCTGTGTAAAGGGAGTACGATAAACTGGCTGCCAGGTAGGCATCTAGTCCCGGTCCCTGCGATGGCACTGACAGCAGAGATGGCAATATTCACAGAATAGGCACTTGTCTGCTAAACTCACTGCAGGGAACATCAAGCAGCCAACACCAAGTACCAGGGACGCGCACAAACCCAAAGCTCAGTAAACCACCTTCTTGTCTTAATACAGGAGCATTTCTATCACATCCACGGTCTCTATGAACTTTACAGAGGAAGCATACAGCCAAATAAAGAGGCTCGGAGGGATACACATTGCAACCAAACACAGAAAGAGATCCCAGGGAAACGTGCCCTGGCCACACGCGTGATGACAGGGACATCTCTCCGCACAGCTGGGACAGGCAGTGCCGGAGCATGGCATGTGCTTGCTCCCTCGCTCACACACCCAGCATCAGCTCGGTGCTGTTTGAACTTACAAACTCGGCGACAGACAGGAATTCAGTGGTGGTTGGTTCCCAGAGGCATTAAAGCAGATATGTCAAAACTATATAAAGAATGTGAACAATAAATGTCAATCCATGTTAACAGCCAGTTTCATTTCTGTCTTGTGATAACGGTCAAAGAGGCGTCACTGAGAAAGAAAAAGCAATTTTTAATTATTCAGTATTCCCATGAATGACTGATAAATCGACTCCAAACGATTCTACAGTCAGTGAGTTTGCTTTAGGGAACAGAAGAGTGTAGAGAAGACACTCAGATCATCCTGGATCTCTCCTTTCCTTTAGCTTTAATGCACTTCAAAGACATGTGCCAAACTAACCACATAGAATTCAGGTCATTGAACAGATGCACATACCGCCGGGTAACTAACCATGGATAGTTAACTAGCTATTTTTGTTTCACATTTCACTTCTCACCATAGCATCTTGTAAAAGAGAACAAGAGCAGCCATTAGACACCCGTTGGTGTTCAGCTTGTGTCAAGTTAAATCACATCAGGCGAAAAATATGCTAAATAAGACGATATTCTATTTGCATATTGGTACTGTTTTATTCAGAGTGTGCTAGGAACGCATCCAGGCAGAGATGCTCACCTGGTCAGGTCCTGCTAGAAGGTGCTCCTGAAAAGTCAGAATTTTTAGTTTTCTAATCATTAACGGCATCATGTTTTAACTGAAATGACATATAACATTCTTTGCATCACTTAATAACTTTCAAAATAAACACGACTTTCTCAATGACCATTCGTAATTTTATGTTTATGTTCTATGTTGTCAGTTTTCCTGCTGGAGGAAACCCAACAGGATTATTCCACTAAAATGTTTGCTGTTTGAAGCTGCATAAAACAATACATTAGAATGGAGATTAGCTTGGCTCCCAAACACAGAATACCCTGCACACCAAACATTCTCTCTGAGTTTTCCATCCTGCAAATGCACATCTCCTGACGCTCCGCCTGCACAACCTGCCTGCAGTAAATTAAGAGGTGGGTTTTGACACAGAGGTGCCCCGCAGTACATTAGCATCACTCGAGCACATTGCCTGGGAGTATTCTGATTCGTTGTTAATGTGTACTGAACTACATCGCTTTCGTGCAAGATGGAGCAGACTCTTCGCTGTGGACTGGACTCAGCAGGCTTTGAAATTAAGGTGTGGCACCTGCCCTGAATACCCAACTAAAACCAGGTTATGTCCAATACCCTGCTATAGCTGCAGCAATCCCGGACAAAAGCAAGCTTAGGAACAAATGTCAGAAGTGAGCAGGGCAGGGTTTACCAGTATCCATGCAAGCAATCACGGGGAATCACAGCATCCCTATGGAAACCTCAAGGTCGACGACATGTGCAGTGATTACTGCCAGCAGTAAATATGCTGAAGTCATTCACCAAATTAAAACTAAGACTAAATTGCACCAGAAAGATCATACTCCATACTTACATATACAAGTTAAAATCACTGACATTTTCAATAAATGTTTTCAGGATTGATGAAACCCTGAAATCCTAATGGGAGCCAAACCCTACCTTCTGCTGACCAAAGAAAAACAGCAGTCTTTCTGGAAAAAGAGTTTGGAAATTCTCTTTGTTAGGCACCTAATTTTCATCTAGATTCAGTTGCATTAATACACAGCAGAACTATGTAGAACTACAAAGGTGTGATGTCAAAAATACACTGTTAAGACACTCAAAAAACCTGACAAATTTGAAGGTCTCTGCATTTTGCAGAGAATCACCTGTTTTGGGGAATAACTGGAGAGTCCCTGTAATGTGTTTCTCTCACAGTACCAGTGAGTGTTTCCATCTATAACTCCATCTTAACTCCATTTATGTGAGAGAATTCACATTAAGGTCGCAGTAGATGAGGAATGCTTCCAATAAAAGGGATATATGCCACTCCTATAGTGCTGGCTGGTAGACTGAATTATTATTGTTACAATTACATAATAACATTCATCTTGATGCTGAAATGCTCCCCAAATCACATCACTGCTGATAGTTACTTTCAAATTCTGTCCAATACACCAATATAGATGCTCTCTGGAGTTATTAACTAATTAAAAATATCCCATTTCAAGATGTGCCAGTGGTAGGGTGGAGACAGATCCGAGACAAACTGCGGCACTGCTTCCCTTTCTGGCAGCACGCTGCTGTGTGCAACAACCCTGACTACGGCAAATGGACCCAAAACTCAAATGCAGATATTCAGGTCAGAGTATCTATGTTATTTTTCATTTGCTCAATTGAGGCTATCTTCAGAATTAAGTATCAACGCTTTTTGGAACATATCGCTTGTAAGGTGTGAGTTGAGCAAGCCAGGCTGCTGGAGCGGAATTTCTCGTAGCCAGCTGGAGAAAGGAGCAGCGCACCAGGCCAGGTCAGGAAGCCATGCCGATTTCACAGACACGCAGGAGTCAGTCCTACGTTTCCACTCCTCATGGACACCCCCAAACAGATATATACGGACAAAAGAAGAACTTGCTGTTTGCAGAATAAAATGCCCAAAGCAAACTGAGTTGCTGTCTTGTCCATCGGGTGCTATCCACACATGCAGAAAACTGTACTGCTATTTTTGCCTCCCCCCCGCCATCACCATCCAGAGCACACCTTCCAGTAGTCTAAGAAGTTGACCCACACTAGATTAGTGCAAGTACTATACAAAACTCTGTTATTGGTTACAGGAGACTCATTTCAACACACACAGATAGACTGCACATGCACTAAGAGTAGGCACTAATCCCTGGGCAAACCAGGTACCTACCGCAGCAAACACCTTAGTAGCCAGCTGTTGTCTGACCTCTTTGGTGCTCTTGCAAGAAAGCCCGTGTTCTACTCCTGTGCTGGACAAGGAGCGAGAGATTAATGCTCCCATAAATCCCCCCCTCAATAAAACCCTGCTGCTGATCCATACAGAGTGGGAATTTTTGCATCTCTGCAGAGTGGCAGAAAAGCTACACAGACCTCCGTAACACACAGTGTACATTAACTAGCCAGACAACTACAGCATTGGCAATCTTCTCACGAAGCTGATGAACAACTACTCATCAGACGCATATCAGTAAATTCCAGTCAGCCCTTTGTTTTCTTTCCAGGTCCCCTCCATTTGGCTTCTACAGAAGACTTATTCCTTGGTTAAGATTTAATTCTTGCCAAAGGAATGACAGCAAAAACATTAATAGCAAACTTATAAGAAATAAATCTTTAGCAATCCTCTTTTGTGAGCTATGAAGTTAGTCGTCAAGATTTCATTAATCTAGTGGAAAAAGCCCTGGCATAAACCAGCCAGCAGAAATCTAAGACATGCAGGCTGGTTCTGACATTTAGACTACAGCACCATTTAAAAAACTGAAATACATATTAACTTATCTCCTTAATGCATCTAGACAAGAAAATCTAATATTTTCCTGCCCTTCCACATGGAAAGATAAGAAAGATTCCAAATTCAGAAACAGAAAAAAACGGGAATAAAGGTCCACTGCTTCTAATCTTAGTGGTGTCACCAGCTTCATTACTGTAAGATACAAGCAGTAAAAAATACTCAAATAAAGTCATTCTTCGTTCCTGCTGTGAATATCAGAGCACTCCAGGAACATAAATCCGAGACTCACCTAACCACTTACAATAAAACACCTACTGGGTTACACTGACCTTTCCCACCCATCTAATATGGGGCAGGCAAACTAAACAAAACAGTGTCAGGTAATAACTTGGAATTATTTCCAATAACACGGGAATGAAAAAAAAAAGAAACAAAGGGAAAAAAGGGATCCCTGTTGCACCAGGATTGGTCCAGTTCTACCAGAATAAATTTTGGGGAAAGTCACAATGACAATTTTATAAAGTGCTGAAATTTGAGCAAGTGTTACACAAAAGTTGAGCATATTCTGTATTTTTTTTGGCATAAATCTTCAATATTCACTTTAAATATACATTTGTGGGTAACAAAAAAAAAATCTCTGAAGTCTCCTAGCTATTTTTCTCCTTGCTGTCATTTACATGAATATAAAATTTCAATTTGGGATCTGAGTCTTAAATTATACTTTGCCAAATACTTAAGATATACCTAACCACGCATATAGCCATTGTTCTAGAAACTGGATATAGAAAAATACATGTATATGCACAGGGGCAGGCTTACCCTCGTAAACAGAGCTCTTGCACGGATGCTCACAGCACTAGGCAGTGAATATACAGATCTGCTTACGTGTTTACATATCCACAGTGCTGCACCATCTATATACGTGAAGCTGATTCTCAGTCCAAAACACCTGAAGAATCTGTCTGCAACTTTAAGTTGAATTAAAAGTCTCACCTAACCAGCCCAGGATCTGGAAGATGTACAGGTCCCAATCACCGTTCTTTCAGCACTGAGCTGCTGTGGAAGCAGCGCTCGTGTCAGGGCTAAGCTGAAGCCGAGTCCAAAGGGGCTTTTCCACTCATCTCGACTTTGCATATCAGCTCAATTTGATAGAGGTTATACAGCTACAATATGATACATTTTACAGCAGTAGGAAAAGAAAAAAAGGTAATGAAAAGCATTCCTCATAATTTCATTTCTTTTCAAGCTGGCAAATACGCAAACCTTTCTGGCTGCAAATTCGTGCTGGTTAGAGAAGTGATGCACCATAAATCTAAAACATTGCGACGTGTGTTCTGGTTGTTACAGCGCCATTCAAAAGCAATTCCTCCTTTGTTTCTTGATTATAAGTGTTTGTTAAAATTTTTTTTCATACCTTCCTGTCACAGTCAAAATAGCTGTGCCTAGCATTTAAATTATGGTATTCAACAACCTTGCTTATGCTAATTGATACTAAATATATTACTAAGGCATGGATTAGCACAACATAAGTATTCACACGTGAAAATGACTGGTCCAGACAGAAGCAAGGGAGATCAGCAGCAGCACAAGCATTAGAAATTGTTCCATCGGTACACCCAGTCCAACATTAATAACATTTAAAAAGGGATGTCGTATATTAAATGTGCTGTACCATGTCACAGATAAAGCTGAAAAAGTGCTCACTGCTTTGGTGATGAGCAGAAAATCTCTCCATTGGATGAAGTTAGAGAAATTCATGGGCATTAAGGGTAGAGACTAATTATTGCTGAGAAAAGCTGTTTTCGACTAAGAGCTTACATTCCCTGTCCCTCCAAGATGCTGACCACAACTCAGAAGCTGGGAAAGGCAGGGGTCCAGCTCTAGAAAGCAAACTTCATAAGCAAAAAAACCATTACAAGTAGCAAACTTGA
>Ga0181612_174964_pt1 | contig 12487 bp, 12 predicted proteins | sample HoacroProtozoa21_FD_119630 | JGI IMG/M metagenome (GOLD analysis project Ga0181612, IMG submission 119630) | Hoatzin crop microbial communities from Cojedes, Venezuel. Combined Assembly of Gp0051906, Gp0051904, Gp0051908 | reverse complement strand
TGGAAAAAGGGAGATTCAGACTAGATATAAGGAAGAAATTCTTTACAATGAGGGTGGTGAAGCACTGGATCGGGTCACCCAGAGTGGTGGTTGATGCCCCCATCCCTGGAAACATTCCGCGCCAGGTTGGACGGGGCTCTGAGCACCCTGATGCAGTTGAAGATGCCCCTGCTTACTGCGGGGGGCGGGGGAGGACTAGATGACCTTTGAAGTTCCCTTCCAACCCAAACCGTTCTATGATTCTGTGATTCCATAAACATTAAACTGTGTGCTATACCGAGAATATTCTCTCCAGTGCCTGTGTGAGGTGCCCCGTTTCTAACAACCAGCCCCCCTGGCAGGGACTTGCACTGCGCCTTCCTGCCACAGAAGCATGGAGTGTAACGCAGCCCCGTTCCTTCAGAAGAGAGACTGGAGTAACATTTGAAGCAGAGTGACATGGAAAGTGGACATACTGCTACACGTAATCTTCCCACTGGAGCAGCTGAAGCTGTATGACCCTGTGTAGGGGTTGTCCGCGAGCGATTTGCATGATTCCAGTTTCTTTGCCTTCGTGTAGCATTGGTCATGTGCTTCACAGCACCTGGGAAACAAGGAGGAAAAGGTCAGAAAATACCAGAAATGCAAACTCATCTGACCTGTAAGACACGTAAATATTCTAGTATTGCTTCGACAAGGCACTGAACAAAAAAAAAAGATACCCAGTGATAAGAGGGCAGACATGAAGGACCTCAAAGGGACACAGTTCTGCCAGCTAATGGTCCAAGAGGAGTCTGGTACACGTGTACTTACTGGAGCATCTTCACCACTGTCTACTGGGTACAGGGAAAGCAAAAGCCAGCGTTCACCCTACGCACCCCATCAGTGCCTGGCAGCTGAAGAGCTAACAGCTGACACAATTCACTGCGTCTTGGCTATCAGTCTTGTGTCATGTCTAAACTGCCCAGGCCGCTTCTTAGCATTTTGCAGCTCAGCCCTGCATGTGTTGATGGTTGTGTACCATGCAGAGCTGCATCCGGGCTGCTGGCACAGCACTGCTGCAAAAAAAATGCCAGAATGAGTGCAGTGTAGCTGCCACAGAAGAGAAAACAAGAGTTGTTGGGATTATATCTTGTTTTAGTAATAAGGCATCAAGGTGTGATACCACACATCCTTTTTCCCTTGAATCAGTCTTTGAGAGAAAGCTTCATTCCCAGCAGCCGGAAAGTTTTGTGAACATTTATAGGCAGGGCAAGCTGAGACGAAACTGGTGTGCAGAACCGTAAAACCACAAGCAAGCAAAGAGAGTTGTAAAAGCTTTGTAAAAGCAGAGTCTTATAAACCTGTCAAGCTCATCCACCGCGGTCCCTCCGCCTCCCAAGCCGCAGTAGCAGCCGTAGTCGGCAAACTCCAGCAGAGGATAGCTGTCCGGTATGGTGCATTTGATCATGCTGCGAAAATCCCACAAGGCCCGGGGTTCGACAGCAGCGCAGGCTGTGCCCACTGAGAAGACACACAAAGGTTGGAGTTAGGCATGGTGTTACCAGTCCGGGGGCGCTGGGGCGGCGACCCACCACCCACGCACCAGACAGCAGGAAAAGCAGGGCCAGGGACTTCATTCTCGGAGGATCTGATAGACTGCTGCTGAAGAAAAAGCGGCCCTTTATACGACAAGCTCACCTTGACATGGGTCTGAGGTAAACAAGCCAGTATTTATGTTACTAAATGCAGACTTCTTCCACAGAGGCTGTGGGCAGCAGGTTGTGTGTCGTGACCAGTTGAAGGCCAGTGGGGTTCAATCTCCACAAGTCCAGAAGGCAAATATTTGTCCTCTAGATTTTTGCTATTAAATTCTTTTAATGCTACTGTTAGAAGCCAGCCTGAAAGATCTGGACATTTTTAAGGGCTCTCTACTAAAAAATAGTAGCAGTGTGGTAGTTAGGTTGGAAATTGCTGGCACACTAATATCCATCCCACTAATACTGGCATCCTCTTTTTATGGTATCCCACTTATCATTAATCCTGTATCTCTCCACGGACTCTTCTGGCCTAACTCAGAGAATAAGGTACAAGTCGTCCGCTCACCCCAAATGACAGTTTAGCATGAGCTGAACTGAAAAAAATTCAAGCTGTTTTTTACTTTGAAACCATAGAGGAGAAGGAGGTACTACTAGGCAAGAAACAGGAGCCAGGCAACCTGGAAAGCCGCTGTATCTGGCTTAAACAAGGAATAGGGTCTGTTTTACACGACCTGAAGGGAGTTACACTGGAAATGAACCGGGCTGAGAAGGTTCAACACACACAGCAGACCTCAGCAGCTCAGCGACTGCAGTTTTTCCTTCACCAGCGCCAAAGCAGAACCCAGTTAGGCCCTTTGGTTCTCTATGCCGAGGTGTAAGGCGAGTTGGGAACTTTGAAATAAGATCAAAAAATGGGTAAGAAAAAAGCTGCCTGGAGTCAGCCAGGGGTAAGTCCAAATACTGCACTCGTGTTCAGACCCCAGAGGCTCCAACACTGTCAGGGCAGCAGCTTTGGCATTTTTAAGATCCTAGACTGTTCACTTGATAGTGAGGCTCCCCATTTATTTCTAAAGCACCAAGCAAGCCTTCGGTTTTTAAGAGCAGAGGAAGAGGCAAAGCCCACCTTTCCGCAACAGCCCAATATACCAGAGTGCTTGTTCAGGAAGCTTAGGGTTCAGCACCCTTCAGCAGGTTCAAACGCGTGTTTCTATACAGGACAATGAGGACATCTTCCCCCTTGCCGTGGCTGAATCTGTGGCAGGGTGCCCACAGTATCCACAGGATGTCGACACAGATCCGTAGGGCATCTGGTTTTCCAACTTTTTTGCTCTCTCACAAGCTCTCCGATTCTCTGGGATTCCCCACTCCCAGGTTAGCTAAAGCCAAACAGATGCCAAGTTACAGACTCAAGATTCTCGTGTGCTAACAGTGAGAACACTGAGCAAACATTAACAGCTGATGTAAAGGTCAGTCTGTACCACAGTTAGTTCGGAAAAAGGGATTTAATCTTTTACCCGCAGATCAATCTGCTGACTTTCCCTTCAGTATCCATTTAAGTGTTCTCTCTCTCCTTTGCTACTTTGGCCACCTTTACTCTTTACTGTTTCTCTGTTATCTTAGCTGAGAATCTTAAGACTCTGTGGTTCCTTTTTCTGCACTTCTCAATGTCTGACCTGTTGTTGATGTTGCCAGGAAAATGTCACAAATCAAAAATACTGTCATATCTTTGATTTCATATGTTTTAATTCAACAAGGGGATCGCGAAGTGTGGGAAAGCGAGCATGTGAGCATTACAAGTGCCTCATCAGAAAAACCCCAGCAGGGTAGATTTTTCCACCAATGCTATTTTTGGTTTCCCCCGGCCTGTGCTACATACAAAGCTGCTGGTCCTCAGTACGCTTGTGAGGATGTCCCAGCTTACAAGTGGTTCCTAAAGGCTTGAGCTCTCTCTAAGAGCTGCTGCTCAGGGCCCCTCACCCTATTTTACACTGTTCTAATTTACCTTTCTCTTGTAGTGTTGTCTGTTAATGGCTTTTCTTCCCTTCCAATCTCTAGGTTTTGTTTTCTTAGATCTAGCCTCCTTGATCCACCATAGTCATTGAATCCAGAGCATCTGAGCCAAACTTCTAAGCACTGCACTATCGCCTCCTTTCCTGAACCTTCGAGTATCCGTACAAAACCTCTGTAATGCAGAGAAGAGACACAATCTCTATTAAAACCGGATCTGCCGCGCATTGTAAACTGGGCCACCGCCAAAGTCTGGGAGCAGAACAGAGAGGCAGAGCCTTGCCTGGGGCTTTTATCCTAATGGCAGGATGCGACTCCTGCCAGGTCCAAGCTCACCTGAAATCTCCATTTTAAAATCTCCCACCCCCAAATAATGACAGAGAAGGACAGTTTTCAAATAATTTATTAGGAATTTTAAAACTGAAATCTGGAAAAAGGGTTACAGGTGTGGAGAGAACAAACATTGGAGTGTAATAACTTACTGGCTTAAAAACACAGCTTTATTTCTTTTAAAAAAAATGCCCACCCTGAAACCAGAGCCCCAGCCTCCAGGCAGTGGCAGCACTGGCCAGAGAGACAATCACAGCCCAGCAGCAGCACAGCTGGCCTCGGATGTCTGGAGGGGGCACGGAAGCAGCTCAGCGCCTATACCAAGAGGGAGGAAAGCGCTGTCCGCAGACCCAGATTTGAAGTACATAGAATAAAAATAAACCCAATAAAATGCAGCTCTTCTTTAATTAGGAAATATTTAAAAAAACAGACATACAGACTCTTGTCTCAGTAACAAAAATTATTGCTTTGTGTTTTCAGTACTGATCTGTCAAGTACCCTCTTACCTAAACAGAACTCTCCAAACGCATCGCCCAGGTCAGGACAAGCTCCGGCGGAGGGGGGAGGACAGCAGAGAAGAAGGGCCCTGCGGGCACCGTGGCCCTCCCAGTCCTTTTCTAAAGGCCCCTCTCCCTTAAAGGGACTCAGTTTGGGGGAAGAGAGGGAATGATTTTTAAAACTTAAGATGAAGCTGTTATTTCCCTGGGAAAAGAGTTTGGCTGCATCTTAATGAAAGGCTTAATCACCCCCCTTTAACAAGGTCTTTGGTTCACTGAAATCCAGACCCAAACGTGCCCCGTGTGCTCCCGCCGGAGGCTGCCCCGGGCAGGGGGCTGGTTAGCAGGGTCCCGGACCACGCCAGGGGAAGCCCCGGCAGGCTCCGGAGAAGGGACCAGATCACCCCCGCGCAGGACAACAGACAAATTCCCACAGTCTTCAGAACACAGAGTAAAGCAAACGGGAAGCTGCAATTCTATAATTCGTATAATCCCTGAGAAGCCCTTAACCCACCCCCAAATCACCACCCTAATGCTTTTCTCCCCCCGTTAATGACTCCCCGACCCAGCGCCCTGCCCTTCAGAGAACGACCACCCCCATCTCCCCCTGGCCCTGGCCGACACCCCTTCCGATACCCCTTCCCAGGAAATCTTGACACAAGCGATCGTGTTTGGAGAGTGAATTCCTTTTAAAGTAACCAAGACAAGCAACAGCGGCAAAGCCCTTTACCTAACGCCAGACCAGAGGCTGGCACCACAGAGCCCAGTGATGGAGTCTGTACGTCGAGCGACTGGAAGCAGCTTTAACCCGCTCAGCAAAACAGCCGATGGCCGGTACGTCTCACCCCCGCCCCCACCCCCCCTTTCATCTCATCAGAGGTCTTAAAATCTTACAGTAAAAGGTGTACAAAAAAAGAACGGAGTCCTGTCAGGATTCTGCTGGAGAGTATTGCTCACGCTGCGGCACCAAGTCCAGGACCTGGAGCTGCTCCTTGGAGCCGGGCTGCAGGCAGCAGCCGGGTTCAGCTCGCGATATTTACATATTATACAGGAGGAAAAAGAAAAAAACCCCACGTAAAACTAAACCTAGGAAAACAAAAAAAAAATCTTTCAGCTGTAAGGATAGTGTTTTTCACTTAGCAAAATATACATTTGTTTTGTTCCATAGCGATGTCCAACGTTTTCGGATCCTTGGAGTTTCACACTTTTCAAAGCCTCACATTTACAAAACAGAAACGATTAAAAACAGTTTCTTTAAAAAAAATAGAAATACATCAGTTCCTCTCAGCCTTTGCTCTCTCTGCATCTCTTTCTTCCCTTCAGAACTGCATTCTTGTTTACATACCGTGCTTTAAAAACACTGACGACAACAACAACAGAGTTGAAAATATTCAAAACAGTTTCAAAGCCAAATAAAAATACTCCTCAATAAAAACTACCTAACACAATCACAAAGCCAATTCATAAAATATGTCTACTAGCTCGGGAAAGAGCAAACAACAAAAAGAAGGGGTAGGCCCCCCAAAAAAGATAAAAAAATAAAATAAAAAAATAATCCTAACAGCTAATAAAATAAATAAAAGAAGAATCGGTGGGCTGGGGGCGGGGAGGGGGGAAGCGTAAACCGTCGGTGGTTAGTAAGAAAGCGAGATGATCTCCTTGGGTTCAGTCCAGTGTGGTCTGGTCAAAGGGAGAGATCAGGGCAGGGCGGCAGGAGCCTGGCAGCCAGCCGGCAGTGTGCAGTTTTGACTCAAGAAAAAGGTAACCTTGGCTCATCCCCCGAGGCTCACCAGATCCTCCAGCTGCCGTCCTCGGTCGGGTCACTGGGGAATCTGTGGGACACAGCCGGGGAGGGAAGGGACAGGAGCTGGAACAACCAACAGCTTTTCTCTCAGGGTTTTCTTCCCCGACAGAAACACTAGATGCCCAAACCTGCCCCAACGCAGACGGGCTCTGCGTCTTGCTGGCAGCGTGACGGGGCACGGCGGAGATGCCTCCATCTTTAACGGCGGCGTGCAGGCCGGGGGCACGAGGCCCCGCACGCCGTGCAGCCTGCCCGCCCAGACCCGTGACGTAGCGCGGTCCAGCTGCTTCCCCAGCACCCAGCTCAGTGCAGCCCTGCCAGCCTGCCACGGGCTCCTGCCTGGACACCCTTCCCTGCAGGTTTTTGCCCCCCTTTTTGAAAAGCTGGGGTTTTTTTAATTTTAATTTTTAGCCAGCTAACTTCAGCCACATTTGCAAAGCAGACAGAGACCATCCACCAGTTCCCCCTCAGGCCAATCCAAGGACCAGGAACAGAACTGATCAGACTCTGATTTTCCTTCTGCCCTTCTCCCTGGCAGGAGAGGAAGCACCTCGCTCCCCAGGGACAGTGGTCCCAGCAGCAGTGAGAGCCACCGGCTGCGCGGAGGAGGCTTCCGCAGTCCCGCAGCTGGGCCAGGCTTGTCTCTCAGGATCACCACCGGGCTGTCACTCTGGCCAACCCGGCAGACTTTTCCTCTTTCTGCCAGTGTTCCCATTTCCTTCCTCTTCGCGCCCAGACACTAAGTCACCTCTCCACAGCACTCCCAGCCTGCGGACCGTGCGGCAGGAACCCAACCTGCCAAGCCTCTGGTGCAGAAGAGCCCCAGGCTGGCCACAGGACCGCTCCCGCAGCCTGGGCCAGGCCGGCGAGCCCTGCCGCCGCACCCACAGCTCCTGCCGAGAGCCCAAGCACAGGGGTCAACTCAGAACCGCGCTCCCCGCACTACCCGCTGCTGTTTGAAGCTCTTACCTCCTGCCTCCTTGGTCCCCAGCTTCAGTGATACCCATTGGTAAAAGCTGTTGCAATCAAGGGACCCTGCCAAGAGAGAGTTAAAACCCCGCTCTTAAACAAAAGTGAAGAATTACTACCACAACAAACTCAGTCATGGCCCAGATGTTGGAAAAGCCAGCGTCAGTTGGAGGTGCTGGGTCTGAAGATGACATCACCCTGCAAGACACTGCGTCAGGGCCAAGAGGGGCTCTTGGAAAGTCTGGGCCAGATCAGGGAAAGGTCTGGAGATCAGGACCTCGAGTGGCGGCCAGGGAGAGCCAGCGGAGCCCAGGGACGCGGGCTCCAAGCGAACTGCTGCATCCTGCACCGGCCCTCTGCTGTCTGGGGCTCAGTGGTGGCATGGCAGATGCCAGAAAGCAGGCTGGGGGCTGAGAGGGGGCTGCCCTCCGCTGCTCTCCTCCATCACCACGTGGAGATGCCGCCCCTTCCCGTGGCACCCTCCATCTTCCCCTCCCTGCACAGAGCCCGGCGGGGAACACTCACCCCTAGGCTGTGGCCAAAGCCGGTGCTCGGGGCTGGGCTGGCAGCGCTGATGTAACTGCTGACCCCTGAGTCCTGGTTGGTGGCTCCGTAAAGCTCTGCCATCGGCCCCGGGCTGGTGGTGCCCAGAAACCCACCGGTGCGGCTGGGGGTGGAACCTACGGGAGGCAGCAGAACTACAGAGTGAAGATCCCAAAAATGCAGCCCCGTCCCACCCCCCTCCCGCAGCCCGTCGCAAAACCCCGTGACAGGACACCGTGCCGGGGAGGAAAGTGGCAGTTACCTGTCCCTCGCACCACGGCCGCCGCAGCCGCTGCTGCCGCCATTGGTCCATACGCAGTGAGGGGGATTGCTGCAAAAGAGGGAACAGGCATCTCAGGGGAAACTCCTCGACGGGAGCCTTCATCTCCCGCTGCAAAACAGCAGGCCCGCACAGACGCATCGGCTTAGTGCATCACACAGGACATCAAAGGATGACAACAGGGAAGTGACAGCCCTGCATTTCTTGGTAGCTTTTTGCACAGCGAGTGTCCGGGGCAACTCGCTAGCCGGGCTCTGCTAAGCCCACGCCGCGCAGCAGCCGAGGGCACGGCGTGGAAGAGCTGAACCAGAGGCGGGCAACTGCAGACGTATCCCGTTGCTCCTCAGCTTGCAGGATGCAGCTGATCTGAAGCTACGGAGCCAGATTTTGGCTGTGAGCGTGGAGAAACGCAGCAGCTCGGGGACAGCAGCTGACAGCTCAGCGTCCTGAGGCTCAGCCCCTCCTCTCTGTCCCTTGGTGCTATTCTCGAGTAACAGTTTAATAGCCTCTTTCTCCCTGTTTCTCTGCCTAAGACACGCCATGCTCCCCACGCTGAGTTTTGCTCCCGAACTGCTCAAAACCTTGCTGTTCATTGTAGAAGAGCAGGAAACATACACCTAGGGAGCAGGAACTAGAAATAGCTTAATTAAAACAGTAAGTCTTAATTTGTATGTAGTAGTTCTAATTCCCAACTCCACTGCCGCAGGCATCCAGCCCTCGGGGCAGGAGGCATCTAGCCAGTACGTTTCTCTTTGCCCTTAAAATGACTGGGTCAGCATTTCATGCTTGAATGTGAAATTCGCTGTGATTCTGTTTAGAGCACCATAAAAAGAGGTCAGAACAAATCAATTGCGTTAAGGCTGGAACCCAGACTAGCTTATGAGGGAATATTTAGTAGCAGGCACCAGCCTGTTTCCAGCAAACGTCACACGAGGCTTCTATCTGGGTTAGCCGCTCATTACAGGCCCTGGGCCAACGTCAGCGTGTTGCTGCTTCGCATCAGCCCCAGAGATGCTGCTCCGGGGAGGAAAGGCTGCTGGCAGCCACCCTCTGCCCCACCATTGCTTCAGGTCCCTAAAGCACAGCTGAACGAACGCGGGCTTACCGAGAAAGGCAGCCAGGCCCTCTCGAAAAGACCCCAGTTCTTCTTCCAGGAAAAACTCTCCTTGCCCTCGCAGTCTGTCTACTGAGACACCAGGTTTGCGCTGCGATGGCAAAGCTCCCCGCGCGCTGGAAGCAATCATCCCTGCTTGTGTTGTCCCCCCTCCCCGTTTCCGCTTGCCAAGGCCGCACAGCGCAGCCCATTGACGCGCACGCACCCACTTGAAGGCACGAGGGCCCTCCAGCGCTGCACAGCTCGCTGCGCCTTTGTGGGAACCGAGGGGGGGCCCTGCCCTTCGCGGGACCAGCTCCAGCCGACCCATGGGAATCGCAGCTCTCGGCCTAGCCAAGAGGCTGCACAGCGACTGTTTAACAGTAGGTAAGCGTGACGGGAAGGGAAGAATGCCACGATCCCCAGCTGGTACTCCAGAGAGACACTCGGGACTGCAAGCTGACGTGGCACCCAGCCAGGACAGCAGCATTAATAACGTCTTGTTGTCCCCAGCCCTGGTGCCCCCCAGCCGCCGGTGACAGCCAGGCCCCGGGCGATTCACCTCTGCTAGGAACGGGCACGGAGCAGCCGGGGATGGACCTCGGAGGGAAAAGCACTTTTGCCAAGTCACCGAGATTCCTCTACAAATTTTATGGGTTTTGCTGAAACGCGCACGTCTAAATAAGTGACTGGACCCACCTCTCCTTTGCTTGGCAACCAAAAGGCTCGGAGGTGGGGGTCAGGTGCTTATGCAGCTGCACACAGGGTGTCAGGGACGGTGTTATTAAGAGGGAGCTAGGGTTCGGTCTCCCTCTACCTTCCTTGGGGCAATTTGTTCACTGGTGGCCGCCAACCTCAGCATCCTCGGGAATGGACACTCCCTGAGGATCGACATGATTCTGTGCCACAGAAACCCCCTTTCAAGCCTGTTGGTGCTAGTAATTGCAGGAGAGCTTCTCAGGAAGCTTTTCCACGCCCCCACTGCAGAGAGATTCAAACCCTGAAACAAGTGGGGGCAAGGAAGCGCCGGGGAGGAGGAACACTACGGAAATGAGATGGCACATGGGGAGCGGGGTGCTACACAAAGCTGCTTTTCTACGACAAAAACCATGGACACGACAGAGCTGGGGAAAACATGGCCATGGAAGGGAAAGTAGACAGAAGGAGCATCACCTAGAGAGGACACACTGCACACAACCCAGGGGCTGCAGATCCAGAGGGTATTTGCACCGTGAGGACACTGAGCCAGGACTAGTCTCTGGAAAATGGTCCTCTGCCCCCGTTTCATACCACAGTTCCCTACGAGCACTGCAGGACTTTTGTAGAGCCCCACCAAGCTCGCTTCTGCCCGGGAAGTCCGTCTGGGAGTACCTGGGGAGGGGCACCATGCAGAGCAGGGAAAGCATTCCCTGCAGCCCCTCCTGCGCAGGGAAACGGGATGGGAGTAACCAGGAGTGCCCCCACACCCTCCCCCTCCTCCCAGCACTCCAAATCTCATCCTCGCAGCAGCTCAGGTTAAAGTCATTTGTAGACCTTTGAGAAGCCACTCTGCTTTCTGCAGTTTTCCGTATCCGGTTTATACCCGGCCTGGGGCAAGGAGCTAAAAACGAGGCAAGCAGCAGGAAACGCCAGCTAAGGACTGCATGCCTTCATCTGGTATTGCGTTGCCCTTCTCGGAGGCAACACACATGGCTCTGATTGCCTCTCCATCTTTCCAGCCCCAGCTCTGGACGGAGCTCGTACAGATGGAAGAGGAAATTAGGAACGTTTCCAGTCTAACTGCGCCAGGCTGCGGAGCAGGACACCACTGGAGCAGCCCAAAGCCCCCTTCTCCCCTTCCAGCTTGTGAGCGTAGGAAATGAGCGGGACTGACCTGTGAGCTCAGGGAGGACGGGGGCACTCGGGAGAGGGGTCCGCTCTACACGGAACTCTAAAAATGAAATGCAAGACAGCTTAGGAACTCACCGAACGCCCCGAGGGAGACCCCGCAGAGAGACAGCAGCCCGGGTCTGCTGGGGGAGCAGCCTGTGGCCAGACTGCGACCAGACCAGTGGCTCCTTTAAACTAATTTATAACTGGTGCTGAAAGGTGCTGGACTCCTGCCCTGGAGACTGAAAGGATCCATTTACCCTTAGAATAAATCTGGGCAAGGCAGGGCAAGCGCAAGCTTCACTGCGCAGCCTCGGGTCAGCAGCCCACCCAGCCTGACCTCTCGGCTGCAGTGCCCGTAGGTGCTCAGCACATGCCCCACTCATCTGGGCACGGGTTTACAAGGAGGCACTTGAAGCCCCTGCAACTGAGACCTGTAAACTGGATTCATGGAGAGCTTCCAGACAGCTGGGAGGCAACAGCAACTTTCAGCCACAGTCAGCCTGGGCTCGCCTCAGGCGACAACGAAACTTCCCATTCCCAGCCCCTAACAGCAAGACTTCATGTATAAACCATCACACTGAGGGATGGAGTAAGGAAGGGATGCTCGGAGTTGCCACTTCTCTAGAAAATAGCAAGACAGTCTTTTCCCTGAGTGTGCTCTGCCTCGTCACCCTGCCTCGCAGGGAGAAGAGGCCCCAGAAAGCTCTGAGCAGCTGCGGCACAGCAGCTTCCAGCCGTTGATCGTAGAATCCACCTTCTGGGTTCAACCCATGGGGGCTTGAAACCACCCAGTTTGCGGGGGACCTGCAGCCCACCACCCCAGCAGATGCTTTCTGGAGGCTGGGAGTGGTGCCGGTGCCGTTTGGAACACGACCACAGCGTTGCAGGCACCTGTGTTTCAGGTGCCTAAGAGCACCGGCCCACGGAAAGCCACGTTTTAAAATCCTATGCTAGTTTCAGAGCGGTGGCAACTCTGGTAAAGAGCGACAGACACACACAAAGGCAGCGGGACAGGCAGAGCTGCAGGGGCCCTTCTGTGTCACAGCAGCAGCCCTACGCAGGAGGCGAGCATGAAGGGCGTCAGAGCAGCCTTGGGCTTTTCCTGCCACGGGAGCGTGAGGATAATCCTAATGAAGGGTAGGCTGTTCCCACCTATTCCAGGGCGTCTCCCCTCCCCCTTCCACATCCGGCTCCAATTTAAAGCAAGACCAAACAGGGGAAAGGGGCAGAGCCCGGGTCACGGATCATGCCGGGGACTCCCGTCACCTGAAGGCAGGCCGAGAAACCAAGCAGGGAGCCCCACTCACCAGGGAACTGGTAAGTGTAGCCAGGCGCAATGCCAGTGTAACTTCGACTCGCGTAGGTGGCAGCTTGGAAGCCTGGATAACCTGGGGGAAGAGAAAAGGGCTCCGTTACTGTGAGCTCACAGGGTCCATGTCCTCAGTGCATGACCATTAGCGTCAGAGAGCACAAACAGGGCTAAGAGCACAAACTGAAGCAGAGGAAGTTCCGTCTGAACATGAGGAAGAACTTCTTCCCTCTGAGGGTGACGGAGCCCTGGCCCAGGCTGCCCAGGGAGGCTGTGGAGTCTGC
>Ga0181612_152495_pt1 | contig 12487 bp, 7 predicted proteins | sample HoacroProtozoa21_FD_119630 | JGI IMG/M metagenome (GOLD analysis project Ga0181612, IMG submission 119630) | Hoatzin crop microbial communities from Cojedes, Venezuel. Combined Assembly of Gp0051906, Gp0051904, Gp0051908 | reverse complement strand
TGAAAAGAGTTTGGCCCCATCCTTCTGACACCCACCCTTGAGATATTTAGTTGATCAGAATTCAATTTAACTGTAGTTTACAAAATGTGTAACGCTGTTCTCTTGCAAACTGTGGCATGTAGCAACATCTACCTGCTCATTTGTTTTAATCTATCTGCGCTTGGGCATATTGTTGGAGACCGTGGTAGGCAAACTGTTTAATGCAGGGACAGATGATTACATTTTATAGACTTTTGCCAGATTCATGAAAGTTGAGAGGAAAGGAAATGATTCTAAACCAGATTATAAGGTTCAAGCTAGGTAAACTGTGATACTTTACCTTTCATGCTCAAGATAATTATGTATTTATCTGACTGAATAAACACTGCTAAAGTCCTTCTACTAGTATAGTTGCCAGCGGTAAATGATGTCAGTGTGTTCTTGCCAGTATAGAAATCATGCTTTTGGTTATCTATCTAAAAAAATATTAGAGACTGACTTCACTTGTGGTTTTTTTGGTTCCTGCCCTCCTCAGCTGTGGTAAAGATCATGTCATATGACCACAGAACTATATACCTGTGTGTCTTTTCCTTTCAGTGAAGTAACTGCAAAAGTGTATGTCTTTCCTTTTTACTGTTATCAATATGATAATGGACTAGTTCTTGGGTGTAGGTTATCTTAACTTCTTTTTCAGATTAAAGCATAATGCTTTTCCACCGAGGTGTGGTCTTCTATGTCAAACAGCAAATTACTTGTGAGTTTATATTACTGTTTTTATACTTCCTGTGAACAAACATGCTACAATCCATTGCAGAAATTAGGTCAACAGGCTGTTTGGGTGCAGAATTAGACTTTTTTTTTTTTTTGATCATTGACAAGGGGAATGCCTGCACTCTGAATTTCCATACAGTGTTAATTGCTGTAACAACATCATGCATTTTCTGGTTTTCCTTGCTTGTAAAGATTTGAAGGGAAGCTTCTGGTTACAATGTTAATTGCATGTGTCCTGAAGGGGAAGTTGCTGTGTGGATTGTCAGTTCAGTTTTTTGCTTGGATGTTGGAAGAGGCTCCTGGTCACATAAGGCTTCAAGGTTTGAGCTGAGGAAAGCTGAAAATCTTTGCTTGCTTTGTTTGCCTGCTGTATCATTTATTGACATTTGGGAAAGTGTGGTGGGGAATGATGAGTATTCTGGGAGGAATCCAGACACCTGACTTTACCAGTTATTTAGAGCGAGAGGTTAGGTACCACTGAAGAAACTGTCTGGAACAAGGGACTCTCTAATCTCTAGGGAGCAGCATGCTAGCGAGGACATCTTGGAGAAGCTATCTGATGACAGCAAACCTGTATTTGAAAGGGAATTCGTGTTTTTCTGTAGTGAAGGGTCCTGCATACTACATGGAAATTGTTAAATAGAGGACTAGTTAGTTCCTCTTTTTTTCTTCCCCCTACCACATCCTACAACCATGCTCTTTCCTATCATTGAAGTTCCCCAGGCCTGAGAAATCCAAAGTTATCTGCTCTGTTTTTGGATCCCATATGTAAAAACATCGTGGAAGTCCAATACTGAATGCTAACATCTTCCTTGAAAGATTTAAAACAGTTCTTTTGTGTCAAAGATGATATAAGATGTTGCTTGCTCACTCCTGCTGTTCTCTTTCTGGAGAGGTTGCTAGCCAGTTGGAAATACCTTGCAGTGGCATTGGTGCTATTTCTTCTCCACAAACTGTGGATCAGCATTGAGGGATAAAGTCAATGAATCATAAATAATCAGCTTTGCAAAAACAATCAGGTAAATCAGACTTAATTGTGGAAAGTAATCCCTAGAGGGAGTACTAGGTAATTTCAAACCGTGAGAAGTGCTAAATATGCGCAGAAAAGTCAAATCAAAGATTGATTCTGATCCCTCTGGGTACTGCTACTAACACAGTACTAAAATCCTTCAAAGAGGAAAGCCAGCAGTTAACGTTTAATTTGGGTTAAGCATAAAAAAAGAGGATATTAAAGGAATGGGGACTTTCTAGGATACCTAAGAACTAAGAAAGTCTTGTGCTGTCATCTCTACTGGTGCTGGTTAACTGGCACACCACACCTCATTTTCTGTTTCTCTTAACTTGCGGGCAACAGCAATTGGGAACATCCTGTGTCTATCTTAACTTCTCTTCTTTAACAATTTGCCAGTGGGGTGGGAGGAGGAAGGTGGCCACAGTCTAGAAGAAATTAGGAGCCATTTGGCCCACCATTTATTATTTTCTGGCCTATGTGTGGCTTCCATGTTGTCAATATCTTTATTTGCGTAAGTACAAATTCAATCAGATTTAACTGTTTATAGTAGGTATTGCCTTGTGGAAGAGTTATCAGGTGCTGCTACTGAGCAAGATTAAAAAAAAACAAACAAGAAACAAAAGCAAAACCCCAAAAAACAGAAAACAATTCCATAAAACGCACTGGATGTGTCATGCTTTGTCAGGCCAGCACCAAAACAACCAACCAAAAATTTCCTTAAATTCACAAGTAGTGTTAGCATGCATAAACAGTAGTCAGAATATATTATTCTGTATCTCTAAAAATGAACAGGCAGGCTTTTTCTTCAGGTAAAAGTAGATAAACAAATGTATTTCATGTAGGTATATGAAGGGGTTTTATCATTACAATAATCTTCCCCCGCCCCTGAAACTTAACATTTTAGTGGAAAACAGATTACTTGCAGTGATTAAGAAAGTAGTTACAGAGAGGAATGCTGTTCAAGTGACAAGTTAAAGCAATCCTTGAGGTTCAGAAGAAAATGCTACCCGGCAAGTGATAGATATCTACAACAAATACAGAGTTCTGGAGCAAGAGATTCAGTTGCTTCAGAGCTATCATCATGACAGTCCTTTCTAGAGTTAGGTCTTGCTCCCTTCATTGCTGAAATGTCATTTTGGTCAGGGATCACATGTCTGCTAGGAGCTTTGAGAACACTGCTAGACAGTGTCTACATCATATTCTTTGGTAGGTTTTTGGGGGGAGGAAATAAAATGTGTCTTTATCCTGTTCCTTATCTCGAGTAGTACATAGAAATGTATCTATAGATCTGAAGTATAATTTCTTTCTTTCTGAGAGCTGTTCTCTGTCTTACTCTGTCATAAAATAACCGAGATTGTGCATTTGAATCAGAAAAACCTTTCCAAGGATTTTTCCGTTTTCTTCAGGAACACACAAAAGAGAGTGAAATGAGAGTAATAATGTAGCATACGTGCCTGACTTGATGGCCTGTGCTCTCTAGCCTTCTTTGTCCAATTCATAAACTAGGTTTATCTCACACATTCTGGACTGTTCTATGTCTCATGTTAAAACAATGTTAACAAATACAGTTTTTATTGAGGCTTTTTATGAACGTTGTTCTTCATCACAGTCTTTGAGTGAACCATGAGAGTCTAGCCCCAAATACTTGTTATGCTCCTTTTTTAAGTTTTTCCCTCTCTGTATCGAGCAGAGATCAAATTCAGCTGTGTGTATGAAGGATTTTTTTGATAATTTCTACTAGCAAATGCAGAAGATTCTAATTTGTTTCTCTTATGTTGAGATTTGTTACTTCTTAGCCAGATGATGTATGTTACTGAGGGTAGTTAGTAAGGTTAAATCAAATCATATTTTGTTTTTTCATTGTTGCAAAGAGTTGCAGTTCCATATCAGGAGAAATTATTTAGTAAAGTTTTCATGCAGGCTTCTCTCTGTTTGAACAGGTTTCTGATGTTGTTGTGATGGTCACCATATTAAACGGAGAGGTTTTCATAAATTGGCTTTGGGTAAATCCAGCACTGCTGGGGTAACAAGTTCTATTGTGGAATTATTAGACTTCTTTTATTTATACTGTCTGTCACGAGGAGATGAAGGTTTACTCACATAGTAGAATTAAATTTGTATAACAGAGGACATGTCAGAGCCATGCAGTTTTAGAAATCATAGAAAGTTTTGGGTTGGGAGGGACCCCTAGAGGTCATCTAGTCCAACCCCCCCGCAGCGAGCAGGGACACCACTAACTAGATCAGGTTGCTCAGAGCACTGTCCAACCTGGTCTTGAACTTCGTTTCCAGCGATGGGGCCTCCACTACCTCTCTGGGCAACCCGTTCCAGTGTTTCACAACCCTCACTGTAAAGAATTTCTTCCTTATATCCAGCCTAAACCTACCCTGTTTTAGTTTAAAACCATTACCCCTCGTCCTGTCACTGCTGTCTCTACTAAAAAGATTGTCCCCCATATCATGGTGGGAGCTTGCTAAAGGCCACCTGATCTGGGTTATGTAGAAGCATAAGTCTCCTTTAGGCAACTCAAGGAAGTCTCCAAATCACAACTCCTTATTGTTATGGGAGACTTTAACCTCTATGACATCTGTTGAAAGGGAAAGACAGCAGGATGCAAGTAATACAGGAGGTTTCTGAAGGATAATAGCACAGATGCTAGATGGGCAAATCAGGGGTGATGCTGTCCTGGAGGTGTTTGAGGAAGGCAAGTAGCAAAGTACATACCTAAGGCTTCAGGAGAGGAGGCTTCAGGTTATTCAGGTATTTGGTAGGTGTGGTATCATTTGTGAGGCAGTTTTGAAGAACAAAGAAACTCAAGAGAGAAAGCAGATTCTTTAAAAACAATTTCCTCCAAGCACAAGTAGGAAAAAGGAGTAGCTGTGTTAGGCGGCCAGCTGGAATCTGTAACTTATAACTGAGCTCCAAAGTGAAGGGGGATGGGGAAAGTACAGAAGTCGGGACGGTCATTAAAGGGCTATAGAAACATTACTGTGACATGCAGGGACAGTGTTAAGAAAGCCAGAGCTAGAATTTGAAACTGAAAAGGGGTATCAAAAGCAGCAAGAAAAGTTTCCACAGCTTTATGACCAGTAAAAGAGTAAACATATAAATTGTAAACCCACTGTCTTTTGAAAGCAGATTCCAAGGGAGTAAGAAAACTAACAAAAACAAAAAATTGGGGCAGTTTTAACCACTGTAGGGAATACCTTTTTAGCTCTTCCATTACAATTTAATGCTTATTAAAGGTAGTGGAGCAACAGCTAGATATGTATAGCATTGTCTGAACAATAAAAAATGTTGAATAAAATACTGCTTATCGCAGATGGAACAACACCCACGAATTGCAAAGTATGCCATGGAGAACCATAACCTCAGAGAGGAGAATAAAAAACTTCGTTCTTTACAGTCAGTTAAAAAGGCTCAAGAAATTGATGCTCAGACTATTGCAGAACTAGAAAAAGCGTTTTTTGAAGCTTCAGCCACAGAGAAAAATAGTGGAGGTAAAAATGTGCTAATAATCTTACTGTATTTCTGTTCTGTGCAGTGTGGTGTTGAAAACATTGTCTGTCTTGATGTATTTTTGCTCTCTTCAGTGGTACCTGAAGACTGATAAAACAGGTTTACCTCATTTTATTCATGTTGGCCTTCAAGCAACTAGAGCAATAGGGAATTTGGATTCTTGTGCATTGTGTGAACACCATCCATAATCTCATGTTGTGGTTCTTAGTTGTCATGAAGACTGCAGTAATATTAACTGTTCTTCTGGTTTTTATGTGGACTGTTGCTAATACCAATTTTCTTCAATCCTAATTACTGCTATGCTGCTCAGAAGCCTACAAATGCTTTCATTTTAGTAAAACTTAAGGTGTTTGAGCTACTCTGTGACTTCAGAGGGTATATGTTTGTTCTTTAGGTCATCTTTTATATTCCACCACCATATCAGTGGAAGGCAACTCACTGGCATCTATTGAAAGGCTGAAAGCACGCCTGCTACAGACTCAGAGTGAACTAGCAAGTTCGAAACAAGAATATGAAGAATTTAAAGAACTAACCAAGTGAGACAAAACAGTATAGAAATGTCTTTAATTAAACATCTTTAAATAATTGCTTATATTGATTTTTAAGAGTTAGTCTCACATCCTGAATGTACAGTCTAAGTGTACATTCTTTGCATGTAAGAGGGACGGGTTAAGAAAAATGGCATGCACGCAGAATATGCTCTTGTTTAACTCAGTGACTCCCGGACTAGGAAACAACCACGATGCAATCTAAAGGCATGTCTGCACTGTTGCAGATTTCTTTGTCTTTCTGAAAGCTCTTTGCTAAGATGCAAAACAGTGCTTCACAACATGCAGGAGATGCACATACCCTGGAATTCTGGTAGTTGCTTGCTTAATGGGACAGGAAGAGTTTGGCTTAGTTTCCATGTTGAGCAAGTATTCTTCAGTAACTGAAATATTGCAGATGGAAGCAGTGGCAGAACTAAGAGTTTGGGTTTGGGGGGAGATATTTTGACATTTGTTTTTATTTCAGTGCAACAGCAGTTTTTAATATAACCTCCCTAAGATTACAAGTTTGAGTCGTCATAAATGTAGAATCCAAGCATTTCAGAAAATTTTGGCTAACCTGTTTGTTAGTTTTTGTCTCCACTTCAAAGATTTTTAAGATGGCAATATTAATAGTATTACACTGCCAAAAGATGAAATAGTATATTTCTATTTGTCTGTAGATTTTGACCCTACAATTACATCAGTAAGGCCAACTATCACAGTAACAGAATGTAGCTATGCAAAATGCCTAATGAAAATTATTCCTAAATTTCCTCCTCAACTGGTTAAAGTATTCTGAGAGGGCAAAATAATCTTAACAGAGCAGCATGGGGGGGGGGAGTAATCTTTAAAGGACTTTCTTTAATCCTGGCAAGTGCCAGTTCAGACTTCTCATGTAACTGGATAACATTTTTAAAGCTTAAAACCATATTGGTATGGGTGATATCACGTTCTCATAAAAGGAATTGTAGAGCACTCGGCTTATTTCTTACCATGTAAAGGACTTTTTTCTGACACGTTTACTTATCCATCTGCTTGCTTCATTATGCAAGCACAAATAAGCTGCTTAGCCTTTTAATATTTTAATTTTTTCTTTAACTTTTTAATACAGCAGTGGTGGTTTTCTTCTCAAAATAATGTATTTCAATGTTTGGGCAAGAGTTCAGCTCCAGTGTGCTTATTGGCAATACTGCAGCTTATTCTTACTGATGGGAGGGCATTCTGACGGAGTGGGTTTTTACAGTAGTAAAATACTTCCTAACAGGAAAAAGCATATGGAACTGGAATCAGAGCTTCAATCCCTTCGGAAAGCAAACCAACATCTTGAAAACATTCTGGAGGCAACCAAAGCACACAAGCGCCAAGAAGTCTCTCAGTTGCACAAGCTACATAGAGAAACTCTTAAGGTACGAGAATAAGTTTATTTAAAACCACACATACTTACTCCCGAGTTGTGTGAGAACATACTTTCATTTGTGTGATCCCTTAACCTAACTCATGTTCTGGCATGTAATCCATGTGTGATAAACCAGATACACTGTTTTTTTGTTCTGAAATACTGAACAACTGCTACTGTAGTCAGGTGACAACTCTGGGAAAGTGTAGTGCTTTAGAACTAACTACTTTGAGCATTTTATTTCATTATTCTGCTGATAGAACTATGGAATACAATACCAGACAAAGTCTTAATTCCATTTTACAGTTAAAATAAAGCCTGCTTTGTAATTTTTATAACAGAATATAACCACTCCAACAAAAGCTTACCAGCTGAGATCACGCCTAGTGCCACGAATAAGCCCAGAAATCTTAGATTATCAGTCTGAAGATTTTCAGTGTTCTGAAGAGATGGTGAATGACATTTTGAAAGAGCCAGTTCCCCCAGAGATGAATGAACAAGCATATGAGGCCATTGCTGAGGAGCTCAAAGTGGCACAGGTAAATGTTCTCAATAAATACTGAAGTGTATGTGTAACTTTATAACAAAGTGGGTTTGGGCATGAAATACTTCTCTGTCACCAAATATATTTTAATTTGCATGGGAACCTGAAGCACCTGATGAATACTTAAGGCTTCACTAAACAGTTCTCTAATTATACATTGTACTTAAGAAGATTTACAATGAAAATACTGAAAGGGGTTTGGGAGTTGAATATCGAAAGTAGTTTAAGATATACAGGACTTTTAAACTTTTACTGTTTTAGCCTGATAACTTTTTTCTGAGGATACTCCTTTATAAGTCTCTGGTGACTGCTACATTTGGAACAATACCCAAGGTTAACATATAATACTGCATTATTTGAAGAAGCCTGCCAAATAATGCTTGTCCACCATTACCTTGATTGTCTTGTATCTTTCCTAAAGGGCAGGGAAGATTTTTTTTATCACATAGAAGAGTACTACAAAGTTATCTGAACTACTCTCTAGAAGCTGAAACTAACTTCAGTGCATGTAAAACACTGGCATGACAGCCAAAACCCCTCTTTGGTGCTTACCACAGCGCAGAGATCCTGCAAAGAATTTCGCTGGTGTATATTTTGAATAACTTCTTTTTAAAGCCTTATTTCTCCCCGATAAACGTGTGTCTGAAAACTATGTTTATTGGATTCAGTCCTTGTATTCCCCAACGGATTTCTTGTGTTCTGGCAGTTTAGTTAGCAACAGGAGAAATCGGCTACTTAAGATACCAGTTTATTTTTGAATGTTCTGTTTTCTGTTGGTTCAGGTCATAAAAAAAGAAAGTAGTTGACATTTTTATATTTGATATGCACAGACTGCCATATGGCAGGTGAGAATAACTGGAAGATGGGTGCTCTAAAGTGTCTATTGTGTCGCAGGAGCAACTGAGCACAATGCAGAGAAAGCTGGATGAAGAGGAAAGCAAGAATATAAAACTCCAGCAGCATATTAATAAACTGGAACATCATTCTGCACAAATACAGGAGGTGAGAGAACAATATAATACAGGGCTATATGGGAGTATGTGTATATATGACAAGGTGGTATCTACCACACTCATACCACTGTGTTGTCTAGTGAGGTCTGCAGTGTTACTTGTGTTTTTGCCTTTTGAAAAATTTATGTTCCTCGGGGCTGTGCAGGAAGACAAGGACTTCATTTAACGTAATACTGCAGGTTTGGGATTTTTTTGCTTTATATGTTGTGATTCTGATCCTGCCTGATCTTAAATATAAGCAAATAGACACTCAAGTTGCCTGTGTTTGGTTTTGGCCAACTTCATGATTTCTGGAAAACGGCAATAGTCACAAGGAAATTTTAGACCCTGGAATGCTGGAAACACTGCTTGCCTCAGCTGGAACTGAACTGAAACATCCTTACTCTATAAAATATTTGCAAGTCTTCCTTAATTGCTAGATTTGAAGAATAAAAACGTAGAAAAGAAAATAAGACCTGTATTCTTCCCAGATCACTATTATTTCTGATAGCTCTGTTCTGAAGTAGATCTCAGCTCCTAAGCTGTGGGTTGCTTTTAAATGAACTTTTTAGATAAGGCGGTGTCTTCAGTTTTATTGAAACATATTTTCTTGGACTTCTATGGATTTCAGATTCCCCAAAACTGGAATTCAAAGAAAAATGCATCTTGTATTTATAATCAGCTGATGAAATGATCTAATACATTATTACATTACTGTTACAGCTCTGACTTAGCCACTCCCACATTTCCTTCCATTTAAAAATTTTACTTCTCTTCTTAAGCTTCTTTCATCCGAAAGGAATGACTGGAGTAAAGAGCGCCAGGAGCTCCTTGAACAGATAAAATCTCTTGAAAAGCAACTTCAAGACAGTCAAAGCAAGACTGATAGTAAGTCTATGTAACACTGAAACTCCATATGAAGTTTTGAGATGTCTTAATGTTTTGAAACAACAATAGCACATGCTTGAGTAACTATTTGGGGTTTTAGTCATACAGGTTTGATTTTTTTTTTTTTAATCCTTTTTTTCCTCTAATACTTGCAGAATAGCTTTTCTCTGCCCAGTCTTGCACAATATGCAATATTCAAAATTGTTCTCTGTTCACTCTGAATGTGAAGGGAGCACAGAATATAGTATTTTAAAAAGAATATATTAACTAAAAATAAAGAGAGAATCCTCCATTGGTTGGTGGAAATCCAGTGATGTTGCCTGGAATGTTCTTGATTCCGCCTGTACTGTTTAGTTCTTAAAGTCAATGTTTCATTGACCTTTTCCATTTACAAATCCTTTTTGTGTATGGCCTTCCAGGTTAATTCCACTGAAAGTGTGCAAAGTTTTGTGAGACTTTGCCAAGACATTCTGTAGTGTTACATGTTCTGTATCTAGCACAGTTTTACAAATAATGTGTAAAATATTTGTTTGGTTTTTGACAGTATTGAAAAGTGAAGTCTATGACTTGCGCATTGTCCTGCAGTCTGCAGACAAGGAGCTGTCTGCTGTAAAACTGGAATATAGTGCATTTAGGGAAAAGCAGGAGAAAGAAATGAGTCAGCTTTCTGCTAGGCATATGGATGTACAGTTCCAGCTGGACAGCGTCAGGTATGTTGGCAGCTTGGTAAAATGCTTTAACCTCCCTTCTGGATGCATCCAGTGATTTCGTTCTTTTTTTCTGCATGTGAACTTGCACTTTATATCTCCTATTTAAAGTTGTTATTTTGTGTTTATGTCCCTTGCTTACTTTTTTGCTCAGTTCTTTCCATGCCTATTTCAATGCCATGAGGGACGAAATGGTGAAATTAGCAGAAAGAAAATAAAACGAGTATTCCTTAATTTTGGTTTGCTATAGCATTTTCCCATTAAGTAGGATATACCTATAAACCCACTGATCTCCAGAAGTTAAGTGGCTGAACAGACATAGTTTGTTTGGGTTGTGTTTTTTTCTTAGTTTAGTCTTAAAAATTAACTGTTGCTTCTCAGTCTGGTCATGTGAAGCAGGTGACATAATGATGCTGCTCTAAAAATACAAGCAGAAAGAAATCATAAAAATAACCAGGTGTTTGACTGTTGAAGTGTGAAAAGTGTGAAATATTGCATTATTGTATGCAATAATGGCCATTATTACTGGGAGATGAAAATTAGTGAAATTTTTAATCATTAGTGCAACTTAGTTGTTTTGGGTTTTTTTGTTGTTGTTTTATGTTTTGTTGGGTATTAGTTTTGTGGGTTGCCTTTTTTTTTTTCCCTGCAAAGCTTAACTATGTTCTTGCATTACAGCAGGTCACGTCTTAGCAGAAGTTATTTTTCGAGTGATGCGTTTTGAGACTGGGAACTTGGAATTGAAATTAAATATTGGGGTTTCATTGATGCCTTCTGTATTAGCAGAAGTACTATTTGGAGGATATTCTTTCTATAGACTCTCCATTAATAACATGATTTATAACACTTGTCTAGCAGCTCATTTACTCCTCCTTGCTTTTCACTTTTTTGAAAGATCAAGTGAAGTAAGTTTTCAGGGCAACAGTTCGGAGGGGATCAGAAAGAGTACTCTGCCTTCTCTGCCAATGCCACTTAAATTTCCTGTGCCCTTCATAAATTTGGGATTTCTGAGTTTAAAAAAAAAAAAGTTACCATCTAAGTCAGTCACTTCTTTCTAAAATAACTGTACCTTGTATATTATCTGAAGATCATAAAATACAGTTGCAGAGTATTTTTATAATGAAACAAACCCTTAATGTTGTGGGTTGGTTTGTTTTTTTTAATAAAGGCTAGAACATGAAAAGATTCTTGAAGAAAAAGCAAGCCTGCAGGATGACTATGACAACTTGCAGGAAGTAGCGAAGTTTGAGACAGATCAACTGAAGCAACAACTTGAGGACAGAAAACAAGAAGCAGACGCAATGAAAACAGAGCTTTGTGTAAGACAGTCAAGGCTTTTAAAGGACTTTGTTATAGCTACATAACCAGATTGTTGAATTCCTATTATTGTATTATTGATAATAGATTCCATAGTAATAATAGGTTTCCTGGTGATTTCACTTGGAAGACGTAGTCAGAATCTTTTTTAAAACTTAGTGCAAGATTTTTGCAGCCACAGGCTACAAGAAATATCCAATAGCATGATGAAGCAGTAGCGTTTTTGGCTGAAGAAATTGCTCTGGAAATGTTGAAGGAGATGAGTTAATTAGTAAAGGAATAAGAAACTGGTTTGGAAAAGAATCCTGACATCAAAATGCTGGTGACCTTTCATCTTAAGCAAGCTAGTTGTAGCTAGCACTATTCTATCTTTACAAAGCAGTTTCTTAAAAATTTTCATAGTGGATATGATATTGTTAAAATGATCTATGGCTTTTTGTGGTGGATCACTGTCCTGCAATTTAGTTGATGCTGTCCTTGAAAGCCTGTCAGACTGCAGTGACTGAAAAACAGCAGTAAGGTTGCTCAAGGGCTTTTGCAAATGATTTCGCCTGCTTTTCTGCAGCGTAAACTGTGCCAGCTCAGCAAATTTCCTGTACCTGTTCCTTTTAGTGTTTAAAGGAATACTGACACATAAAAAAATTATTATTTTAAATTCCTTACAGTCTAATATCTTGAACTGCTGATTAGAATTTGAAAATTTCTTCCAAATTAATCTATAGTTGAAAATTCTGATTTCTCTTGCCTTGGATATTGAGGAACATTATAGCTATAAGAAATTATTATCAATGGCAGGTGAAAAGAGCTGATTGCTTAATATGAATACGAGTTT
>Ga0181612_122034_pt1 | contig 12487 bp, 5 predicted proteins | sample HoacroProtozoa21_FD_119630 | JGI IMG/M metagenome (GOLD analysis project Ga0181612, IMG submission 119630) | Hoatzin crop microbial communities from Cojedes, Venezuel. Combined Assembly of Gp0051906, Gp0051904, Gp0051908 | reverse complement strand
TATATATATCTATATATATATATAAAGGCTCTACTGCCTTCCAACTTCTTGCAAGTAAAGTGACTGTAACAATGAAATGTGCATTTATCTATTTCTATATATACCTCCAGTGAGAATAAATGGGAAATCTCTCTCTGGAGAGAATCCCACTATTACACATAACGCCCTCCCACAGCTCTTCTCAGTTGTACTGTTTTACCCTTTTGCACAACACAAACAAGTTGCTGTCATTTCAACAGCTAACCACACACCCGCTCCTCATAGCGGTCCCTCTCCTGCTTCCCAGCTCCATCTGCGGTTCGGCTCAGGTCAGGAGTCACAGTCTGGAATTTTGTCCAAGGTCTAATTATAACAATGTCCTCTTCCTCTGACAGGGCGTACGTGTTCATTTCTAAACCACTTGGCCCAGTGACCAAATGTAATTAAGCTAATGCAATTTTTCCAAGTCTTATCAGAAGGTTTAGCCCCATGGGATGGGATCTATGCTATCTGTACACAAGGATCCTCTTTCAATGGCAGATTCTAAATTGTTCCTTTACTCTCCCTCTTTTCTTCATTCTGATCTCAGAAATTATGATTTTCATGCAACATTTACTAAATAAGCAACATTCCAAAAACAGTAAAACACCTGAAACAACTGCTGTGCCAGCAGCTCTCCTGTGGAAGAGAGATGATAATCACAGTTTTTACCTCACTGTTCTGTCCTTCACCACAGTGAACAACCAAAGGACAACTACAACTGTAATAGAGAAAATTATTTTTGTATCATCACCTTTGGAAAAACAGAAGAAAGAGAGGGGAATCTGTGGGTTAACCAAACACACACAGTCCTGCAAAGCCAGTTTGCAACATAAGGAAGCATTAATAGCAAACACTGATGGAGTCACCTCCAGAGCTGAATCTCCACTGATCATCAACAGACACAGCTCTCACCTGAGTGGGAAGCGTGGGACTAATCGTATAATGCAGACTCACTGTCCACACTGGTTTATGCTAACAGAAGAGGAAACAAAGAAAATCACTTCCATTTCCCCATAAAGTTGTATCTGTCTCTTTGGCAAGATAAAACACACAAATGTGATGTATTACAGCAGAAGTAGAAAGAAACCTGAATTTGGACTGGTTTGGAACATAAGCCAACTCACCCCCCACCCTCAAATCCAGGTTAAATCTCTATGTTATTCAGCTATTAAACAATAAACCACCAGAACTTCATGGTATTATAATAGCTACCTTCATCATCACTTACTGATGATGAATAGGAGAAAATAAGCACTATGTTTAAAATTGTCAAAATATATACATTGGGTAAAGCTAAAGAGCTCCGCGCTGATCTTATGCTCAGTTCCCCGGACAACATTTCTTCTCCAGTACACAAATGGTGAAACTATCAGCTTAATGGTGTGTTTCAATTACCACGTGAATTTTTCATGTATGTCACATGTACGTGACAGATGTCAGACATGATACAAGGCAATTGCAGCATGAGGGATGGCAAAAGCGGGCAGGCAAGCAATCTATTCAGTGCACCTGCAGTAGTAACCCAACTCCTTTTGTTTGGATTTGTCACCATACCAAGGAGTTTCCTGGTCTCCAGGGCACAAAACAGCAACAAAATAACCAACTATATAAAGTCCACAGTGAAAACCTTTCTTTCAGGAACTAGGGTAGTCCTTCCTGAAAAGCGCATCTGCCTACTATGGCGGACAGGAAGGCATCAGACCCAAAAAGGATCAACAGATCACAGGAAAGAAAATCCTGGAAAATGAGCAGGGCCTTGTGCAGCGACAGCCACTCAGTCCCGGCAAGCGATGGCCCAAGCTGACTGATTCCATCAGAGGAGAGAGCTCAGCTTGAAACACACTGCACATTTTGAAGCCAGTTCATGGATTTTCCCTTCCACAACACATCACCCCAAGGGTGCAGATCTCAAGGTGGTATAAGGACTTCACAAGCCAGACCAGGCACTCAGTTCCGGTCTGTTTTACACACCATCAAAACCGAGATGGTTAAGAACCTCACAGCATTCCACAGACCTAAAGATTATCTCCTGCTATATACATAGGATTATATATTATTAATAATTTATTTAATTTTTTTTTTAATTCATTTATTTGCCTAGCAAATATATCCTGAGGTAAGAGAATAGGCAAGGACTATTTGAAGTCTGTCAGGTGTAACTACGTCCATGAACCTACTTAATGCAACATGTTTGTCAAAAATGTGTTTATTTTTAATACTTAAGGGACACTCGACATGCTGGATGACTAACGATAACTAATGTGGGTCTGTTAATGCCCACAAATCCAATACCTCTCACCTGATACCAGCTTATCAACACAAAAAAAGCTAAAGAACTGTAAGAGGCCTTTCCCTTCTGAAAGATTAATTTGCAACACTTTCTCTGTCTTCACCTGGGAACGAAGGGGAATGACTCCACAAAAACACAAACAAAACCAAAAATCAAACAACAAAAGAAGACGGAAAAAAAGATACCAGTACGTTCCTCATGTTCCTCCCAATCCATTTATCTATCAAAATTTTATTCAAACAAAACGAATTTAGACAGAACAATCAAATCAAGATCCAAAATATGAAGCGGAGAGACCAACAAAACTGTTAAGTCTGTATCATTTATCCGGCTAGTAATCATTTATTTATTTACACCTTTTTCCTCACCTTTTAATCAAGTATAGATTAATAACTTTCTATAGCTGAATGAGCTGACCAAACAATCCATTCACTCTTTTACCTGCTAAGATATTTTATTTTCACAAATGTATTAGCTTACTATAACTCTGACTCCACACAAAAATTTGCAAGGTCAGAACTAATCTGTCCTTGTAGACACAAAAAGCTGTCTTAAGCATTATCTTGTGTCTCATTTAGATGCAAGTAAATCTATGCTTCTTTAACATTTCTGAATGGAGATGTGACCACCTCAGCTTAAACTGCAAACTAAACAAGTAAAATTCACAACTTAACTGTTTATCCAGAATACACACTTCCTTCATCTTCTCAGTGTCTAAGCATACAAGATATTTAGCTAAGAGGGGAGGCAGTAACATCCTGCTAAATATCAACTTCAGAGGCAGCAATACATTTTGCTTAGTGCTTATTGCACCACAGGTTCCCATCCTAATTTATCAATTCCACACTTAGACTCATAGAACGGTTTGGGTTGGAAGGGACCTTCAGACTTCGTCTAGCCCATCCCCCCTGCAGTGAGCAGGGACATCTTCAACTAATCCAGGTTGCTCAGAGCCCCATCCAACCTGGCCTTGAATGTTTCCAGGGATGGAAACATGCCTACTTCTCTAGGGAACCTGTTCCAGTGTTTCACCATCCCCACTGTAAAAAATTTCTTCCTTCTATCCAGTCTAAACTTAGACAAGTTTGCCAACAATTCAAACCACCATGGTGGTGGATCCAATGGGATTGCATACCCCCTGAATATAAGCAACCTTTCTGGTTTAAATACATTAGTCTGGAGTCCTGTCTTATTTCCTTGCCCCCTCCCTGTTATTACTTACAAGTTTTCTAGTGTTGCAGCACTGCAGTTTCAGTAACATCTACAGACGCCCTCCACTTCCTTCTCAATCAGAAAGTCAGAATTGTTACCAAGATCAATTTTCCTGTCTTCCTCACCACGAGCCACTCTTGTTTCATTCATACACCTCACTAAAAATTACCCCACTCCCTTGTAATTATAAAAAAAAAAAAAAAAAAAGGAAAAAAAGAAAATAAAAGCAGTTTCTCCTTCAGGCAGGGAAGGACACTTTCCAGTTCTAGCCTTAGTTCTCTCCTTCGTCTCTTTCAGCTTCCGATTTTGTCTTTTTTTTTTTTTCTCCACTGTTCCATTGCAATATCCTCTCTTTCTTTATGACAACTCTTAGATTTGGAATGACTTCTAGTAGCCACTTCCTATGCCTCAAACTGCAAAACTCCTCCTTTTTTAAACATGTATTAAAGAGAAAAAAAGACTTCTGAAGAGACACCTACTGCATGACACAAGCTGCAAAGACTGCACCACACTTTGTGTGTGTTTTATTTCTGTTGTATTATACTCCACCAGTATGTTTTATTTTTGTTGTATTGTACTCCATTGTCCTAGCTCTGGCACTGAGGTTGTAGGTTCTCCAGTGTAGGGTCTGTGTTACCTGCTTAAATCAGTTATTGTATAGTGCCAAGTAGACTTAAGGTACTGTACAAATAGTAATAAAACCAGTAGGTCAGCAAAAAGTAATCACCCAGCTGGAATTTGGCCAGGACACAATGTTTCACACCCCACTAATGATGCTGCTGTAGAAGCAGCATTTAGCAGTGTCCACAAATCCAGTGTGTGTAAATTTATGCTTTATGAAATAATGGAATTTATGCAAAGATTTCCCCTACCACAGCATTAGCTTCACTAGATGGGTTGGTTTGTTATGTCATTGTTCTTCTTCAAATCTCTGATTGTAAGTGCCTGTGGGAAACAGGCTACATAAAAGCAAACACGGGAAAGGAATCCCACAAACCCCACAGATGTCACCCCAGGACCCAATCATAATTGAAGATAAGACCATCCAGCAGTAAGTCTTCTCAAACACTCTTTAAAATTGCCAGGATTTACTCTTGAACTAATTCAGGTGCTAAAAATCTTATTTTTAGGACTTGCCAAGAATATACTGTAAACTCATGGCCACAAATTCAGGACAAGACTACAATCCAAATTGTGTTTGTGCTACCCAGCAGAGAGGGTCTGAAATGCCTTTTCTGCAAACTACAGATCTAGACAGAGCCCAGGTTAGACCCTTTACTTTCTTGATTTTCTTTTGGTGGTGGGTACAATGCTGTGCTGCAATTTCACAAGAGAGTGCGCCTTGGAAGCTGGAGTATGAGGTGAAGCTTTTATTCAATACAAGAATTCATAGACTTAAGATGAAATAGATCAAGCAGAAATGAATGCAATAGATCAAGCAGACATACACATTGACAGTCAGAACCAATGCATTGCTCTGTCAGTTCCAATGAAGAAGACTATTTTCTTCTAGAGGAAGATGAAGTCCCATACTTTTTACAGGACTTATGGTACGAAATGCCTTTAATGTCATAGGTTTGAAACAGGCCCTAATCAGTAGTGTCTGTCAGTTGTATCCATAAGACCAGCTCCCAAGGATGAGACATCCGCACCTCAGAGCCAAGTCTTTGATCACCTCAAGAAAGAAGCCAAGGACAGAGTTACCTGAAGAACAAGCTGTCCCTCTCAACCCTCCAAGCGAAATGACCAGGAATATTGGTAGGGCAGATTAGTACTAAACCTTGGTCCACGGACTTGAAATCTCTGCAATATTTCTATTGGGAAGAGTGGGGTTTAGTTACAAGGGATATCAATTCAGAGTTTCCCAGCAGCACTAAGAACTGCCACCTTCAGAAGAGTGAACACACAAAACCCCATGACTAAGAGCGTCCCTGTCTTGCCTGAGTCATTGCAATTTTTCCATTCTGTCATTGCCCAGTTATTTCCAGACATGATGTAACTATTTTGCCAGGGGATTTGAGAGTCAAAATGTTGCTGTTGTTGTCATCCTCATCCTGGGTGCCTGAATTTTCCAGACAAAATAAGCAGCTAAGGGCATTAGAGTGCCTCTGTTGAGAGAGGAATAATCTGTAAGAACTGCCAGTGTGCTCCAAGAAAAACAAACAAATGGTAAATGTCCAATTACATCTTCCCAAACTCCATCTTATTTCCATGTAAAATGCTGTTTTCTTATTCAGACAATTAATAGAAGAATGTTTCATCTGTAGTCCAATGTCATCACAGCATACAAAAATTGATTTCCATTCTAACATTGAGTGCAGGGTCACTGGGTGCAGGGTCACCACAGGACTTTACAGCTAAACTTGACTGGAAATATACTTTGGTTATAACCACTGGAAAATAGCCAAAGATGTATATGTACAAGTGCTGTCTTCAGTATTGACAGGTAAATCAATTACCTGCACTGGCAAAATTTTCCCAAAGTTCTCTCATTGGAAAAAGCAACTGAGTCTTTACAGCAAATGGGTATAACTGAGGGAAAACACCAACATTTGGACTTTTACATGTTTTTCACACATGGCATGAATCTTTTCAAAACTAGTGTTCAAAAAAGCCACCTGGAAAAGCCAGGTTCCAGGCTGCAGATCTGTCACTTTCCTACTTAGTATCCCAGCCAAAATACAGTACATTTCTACATGTCACTGCAAACCTGGAATAATAAAGACAGTGGTTCTCAGTTCAGTTCCGTATACTGAAAAGCTACTGATGGGGATGATCACTAAAAGGTTTCTTTAGTGATTCACTAAATGGAAGAAACAGTCAGTAGATGTATTGCAAAGGGAATAGGTCTGGATTTTAATGCTTTCTTCATCTTAGACATGGTTTCTGTACATAAAGGCACAGATAGGGTCAAAGTGTCATTGATTTTACTTACCTATTTTGGAGTTACTCAGATTCCAGAGTCGTCAATTTGGCACCAAAAATAAATTCACTTTAGAAAATGAAGTTAAGAAAAGGTCACACACAGCATTTTATTCCAGTATTTTTATTTTTGTTCAACATTCTGACAAGGGATACTCTGGGTTCAATGCCCTGAAACCTCAACATTATGCAAGTAGGTTTGAACTCCAAGCCAGCAGCCTGGTGAAATTGTTGAACTTTTAACCCAGTGCATCTTCATGAAGAATGGATATTTGGAAAGAGTTCTGCTCAAGCAGTTTGGGTTGTTTTCTGTGTGTATTTTCAAGTGGCATCCAGATAAAATATATTTTCTGGCTGCTGTAATATTTACACAAGGAGATTTTACACCAGCACTGAAAGCTAGATTCAGAGCCGTGACTTACTGCCTTAGGTTTTGGGGTTGTTAAGTGTTTCATAACATTAGGGTGAACAAGGCCTCATCTATATTTAAGTCAAATTCCACAGAGTTTATGCTCCAAGTGACACAGGTAGTGATCAGTTATAAGGATCTGAAAAGAAAGCGCTACCTAAAATCAGCCACTTTCCTTGCAAGGTCAGTGGGTGTCTTTGGCCAACAGCAATTTGTTGCAAAGAGTGCAGTAAAAGAAGGGACAGGGACAACTCCCTCAAAATAGTCAAATACAAGGGTCTTCTCTACAAAGCAATACATATCCGTCTGGTCCAGAGCATATGGTAGATGAAGGTGTGGTGCCTGTGGCAATTGCTACCTATATTCAACTGCCTTCGCCAGGCTGCCGATAGCTAGCTCTAGTCTCCCGGATTCTCATGGCAAGAGGTCATGTGCACATCAAGGCCCTTTACTGTTCATGATTAAGAAAAGTTTAAGTACTGACATATATCTAGGAAAGATATCCTAGAACTGTAGCTGACCAACACTCTGTTCTTCCCCACGGATAGGTGATTTGCTTAAACGTATACTCAGATATCCAAAGAAAAATGCAAAGAAGCTGCATACAGCGGACATTTCGGTAGTCATCTCTGGACTTCTAAGTATCTACAGGAAGTCAATAACCGGCCTGAAGGTATAGCAAGTTCTTTCAGCTTCTAAGCTCAAGTTATTTGCATCTTGCTGACAAAGATATGAGCATGCTCCACAGAAAAACAGGACATACTATAAAAATCCCTCAGCTCCCCACCACAGCTGTACACTACAGATGGGGAAAAAAAAGAAAAAGTAAAAAAAAACCCCAAAATCCCCCACCAACTCTGCTTCTAGACAGCCACTTGATCTGGGTACATAGTCCTTCGATTTCAAAAAGAAGGCCCATTGTGTACAAATAGAACAGAAGTCTACCCTCTATTAGAGAAGGAACACTTTCCTCCTCTCCTTCGGGCTGAAAACATTATTTTTATATCCAGTGATATATGTCTTTTCGGAACATGTACCAACATCACTGCTTGTTGTCTCTAGTTCTGTACTCTACTGACTTATTCGATCGATTGTACAGGGTTTTATCCAAATCATCACCTGTTGCTGTTTGTTTTCTCTCACCTTTTGGAAGCATGTTTTAAACTTACTTAAATAATTCATTTTTCTTACATCTTCTATCTGAAATTCATGGATAGAATACACACAAGTAAAGACTAAGTAGTTATACATTGCCTCCTACAACATGTTCAGGTCTTGGCTCTGCTACCCTGGTCAGCCAGGGACATTTATAAGATAAATATATATGCAAGAATATCTCCCATTGCAAGAAAGACTGAAGTAGATGTTCTCCCCATTTTCTGCTTGCTGTACAGAAAATGCAGCCAATCAGTACCAAAATCTTTCCAGTACCAAGAAGCAGCAGCAGCACTTGACCCTCCCACTGCCCAGAAATCCATTTGAACAAGGAAGCACTCTCAATTTTCACACACCAATTTGCACCTACTTCCCAGCAAAATAAGTGGGAACTGCAAAGTCTCAGAAGCGCTGAAACATCAAGACCACCTACGTATTTGTACTGGATGGCAAATCCAAGCAGAAATAAGTTATAAGAAACTTGGCAAGCTGCCAGCCTATCACTAATTTTTAACTATTGGCTGTTGGACCAGTGAATGTGACATGAAAATGGCACTAACACTACTGAATCCTCATGACTTACTTTTTTTTTTCCCCCCATAGCCATTCACACTACAAGCAAAGGATCCAGCACACTACAGTGGTGCCTGGCAATGCTTAAAACAAAGAAAATTGTATAGAGAAGTCACTCCATCTTCAAATCTCTGAAAAGATGATAAACTAGCAGATGTGTAATGCCAATACTGAGCCCACATCACTGAGATACTCTTCAGGGTCTCTGAACTCTGACTCTTTTGTAGTACTTGTTCTGTCCATACCCTAACATCAGTGAAATGCAGCCTGTATGAAGCATGGTTAGTGTCCAGGAAATGTTCTTAATGCTGGGTTTACAGTGTTCTCAGCTATTAATCACAAAAAGCTCCACTGGGATAACCCCATAATTAAACAAATTAAGCAACACAAGTCTAGAGAGGGGAGTAGGTGTGGGAAGTAGTTTTAAGGAATGCTATTTTGTTTCCAAGAAAAAAACGGTGCTTTAGACAGGAGCAAGTCCACAAGGTCTTAGAATACCCCGTTCATGATAAGATTTCAAACACAGGCAAAAATTTTCTACATTTTTAAGAGGTCATGCATGATAAGGAAATAATTCATCTCCTACAGGGCCTACTAATAGCAGCATTAACCCTCCTTAATTCCCAGAGTATATTTCATACCCATATCCATATTGCAGGACACATTTCCAGCGTCCTCTGGAATATTACTACTATAGAAGTTTCTCTCCATTTAAACTGAAATAGTACAACTACATGGCAAACGGTTCTCAGTCACCTGTTCCCCAGAAAGCTGCTCATAGTAGAAGTGCCCGCCAAGGAAGTGATTTTCAGAGCACCTCAGAAACCTCTGTGAAAAAGAGGATGAAATGTAACATTGCTCAAATGAAAATAAAACAAAAAACAAAACAAAAAAGTCACACACTTCATTACTAGGACTGGATCCACCTTGAGAAGCAGCTTTGTCTCATTCATTTAATAAAGAGAAATCAACACAGACAACATCTTGGAAATGAGATCTCTCTGCCCCTTCTAACCGACCACTCCAGACCAAAGAAAGCATTTCTCTAAGGACCAAAATTTGAGCTTGAGTTACTAAATAACTGAATAGAAGGAAACACTTATCACGGGAAACGGAGCAAGGGGCAAGAAGAAAGATCAATTTTCTAGCTGGAAGGATGTTGTGCTCTGCAGGAATACTATAGCAAGTCTCGTGCTGTGGAAGAACCTTGGTGTGGAGGTAATGCCAGTGGGTCAACCAGCCAATAGTTCAGTCAAGGAAATAAATTTATGCCTTTGTATTCCGTTCTTCAAATATTTAGGCTGAGGTCACTCCAGAAAAAAACCTCTTTCTTATTCAGATACTAAGGGTCTTATGTTCTGTAAAGTGTATTATTTCAGACATTTGCCAGGGAATCCCCAAAAATCATATTTAGAATATATTCCTGCAAAGTCAGCAGGAAAAGGAAAAAAAAAAAAAAAAAGAAAAAAGAGAAGCATTTTATCTTTCTCTTAAGACAGATATTGGAAAGTATACTCAGAATTCTGTTTGTCTTATCAAGGCAGCAATTTTGGGGTGAGCAGTCTATTGGAACTATGTTATAGAGACTTAACAAGAGCCTTTCATTCCTCAGATGAGCGAACTACATCTATTCCCTATGTATTTTCCTCTCCATGGGTATAACAGACTCCTGTTAATTCCAGTGGAAACATACAATCTGGTAGAACAAGAGACCAACTCTTCCAGACAGAACTCAGACTCAGTTCATTTCTGGTGAAATGTCCCTCGCTGGAATTGTGCCATGTGGGCACCTGAGATTTTTTTCTTTAGTCTACAAAATATTTCATTTTCTCCAAAGGCCTTTTGAGCTGATTTTAGCAAAGTCAGGGTAGAGCATCCAAATCATCATTTCCTGACTCCTAGGGAATAACTTCAGCAGGGGCCAGTATGAATGCCTCTTTTTAACTGAATTCACTCGTGCAATTTCTATCATTAAAAAAAAGGAAAGAAAATACAGTGGTGCTAGGAGCAGAGCTGATAGAGAAACTTTCTTCTTTCGATAATTGAGATTTTAAATGAATGGTTAGATTGAAGATAAAACACCTTTTCATTTGGGCTGTAAAACTATTTTGTTCACTTCAAGAAGTGGACAATGCAGTGAGACAGAACGCTAAATCTAAACTGGAGTTAATAGCTCCCACTGGAACAAGAAAGTGCACATGTACTTGGTTAGCATTGCACAGGCCTCCTGCCAGGCTGGATGTACTCAAAAAAGGTTTAGTTTTCAACCTTAATCCTAACTCCGTGAAAGTGTCTGACTACAGATTCAGAAAAGCAACATATGCTGTATGTCAGAGGTAGTTTTATGCTTCAGCTACACTTCCACACTTCCCCTTAAGCCTTCTTTGCCCAGGAATACTCTTTTATGCTGCTTATAACAGCTCAACAAGCTTGCTTCAAATTACAGAGAAAGTGAAGGCAGAGTCGTCATTGCTTCTGACACCACTAAGCAGAAGCTGCTCTCAAGCTGTGCAGAAAGTCAGAGCTACCCTTTCTCTCTGGGACCTGAGCAGAGCCTCTTCACCTTTACCAGCCAGTGCCAGGGTACAGAGCTGCGCATCATGGACTGCACTGCAACAATCTTCAGCTCCCTCCATCCTGTGCCCCCATCACTACCACCAGCAAAGCCCTAGATGTAGTTTGCTCACTGTTCTGCCTCACCATAGATTCTCAATGCATCACTGAGCATCATTAGATAATCAGCACTCACTCTGGAGAAAATAACTAACACAAGACATAAAATGGAAAGTGACTTTAGATGCAGACTTTTTCCCCCACATATTGAAGAACTTGTTGGGATATGCCAGTGTTCTGCATGTCTCTTAGTTTCAAAGGAACATTTTATGTTCTTTTCTTACTTCTAACGGCAGATTCTCTTCACCAGCTACAGCTTTGGAGCCCATCAAACAAAACGGTTCTCACCTGCCTACTACTTCTGAGACAACGCCATGGAAATAAGCTAATGCCAACACCGTGACATTCAGGAGCTGCTCAACAACTACATAAGCTGTTCAGCATCAGCCATCCACAAGTAACCTATGTGCATTCACAACCCAAGGCACTGTCAGAACGTTGGTGAATAGTGAAACAACGTCCTCCTGTTCTGCTGCTCAGTTAAGCTCCCACAAGGACTTGTAAATAAACATGTTAAAAGTGGATAACAGGTTTGGATGGTAGAACATGTGCTTTAAGCTCAACTGTTGAAATAAGAGTTAAAATTCTAAGCTTCTTTCACTGCTCTTGTCATATATCCCTGGTTTTCAGTGCAAGGTGTTTCTACACAGTAAATGTTTCCAGGTTCACAAAATCAAACACACACACCCCAATACAGCTCTAAAATAGAAAACCAGACAACTTTCACGCAAGTCTTTCTTACTTTCCAATCTGAAAATAATGAAACAGCCTCAGTCCAGACTTCTGCCCCCTCTTTCAAACATCACTGACTGCCATTGTAACAAATACTCCACCTTAGATCAAGCTCTCTGTCCCCTGTAGATAAAGCAAAAGTAAAATGATTTCCAACCCATCTCAGAAACAGTCTGCTAGAAGGAATTCTCTTCCACCAGCTTTATTAGGACATTGAGAGCACAGGTTTTTGCAGTTCCTATTTCCTATCTTCTTCCAGTCAAGGAAGTCATTTAGTAAGCAGATTTAAAGTAAAGCACCTAAATCAAAACCTTACTATAGTCCACATACACACACACACACACACACATATATATATATATATATATGAAAATAGTCATTCCATTAATAAACCAACAAATATCCAATAACACAAAGAGAAAAGAAGTAAGTAGGCTTTAGGGCATACACCAATCCCAACAGTTTTTAGCTACAAAACCATCTGGCTGCACCATATAGAT
>Ga0181612_164460_pt1 | contig 12488 bp, 3 predicted proteins | sample HoacroProtozoa21_FD_119630 | JGI IMG/M metagenome (GOLD analysis project Ga0181612, IMG submission 119630) | Hoatzin crop microbial communities from Cojedes, Venezuel. Combined Assembly of Gp0051906, Gp0051904, Gp0051908 | reverse complement strand
GTGACCCTGCTTTGGCAGGGGGATTGGACTAGATGATCCCCAGAAGTCCCTTCCAACCCCTACTATAGTGATTTTGTGAAGGCAAGTCTTTGCAGAAGTTAACTGCCGAATTCTGACCCACATCACTTTAGTATATGCAAACTTAATTTTCATAGCTTTATAATGTAGGAAAATCTTTAAGAAATCTGGAAACAATCTCTGACTCTAAAGAGTTCTCTTGAAGTTTTAGGTTCTACTGCAGACTTTGGGACTTTTGTGTGAAGTGGCTCTAAGAGTTTAGCAGGACATAAAATATATTTATTTCTGACTGTCCTTAGAAATGATTGAGCCTTTTTTGGCTGAAAATTGCCTAAAAGTTTAATATGGGACATAATGGCTTGTAAAATTTTGATACTGTTGGTTTAAGTTTTTCCAAAATTAGTTGTAGCTAAATCAAAAAGTATTAAAATGAGAATATTATGAACTTAAAGGTAGCAATAGTTGTCAAAGAAATTCTTTCCTGACTACTTTAAATGCCAGGCATACTTTCATCAAACACAATGACAGGACCATTCAAGTACTTCCCCTGGGAGAAAATTCGTGTCGTAGTTTACTTCTCTTGACACAAGAAGAAACTGTATGAAGGCTCCGATTACAGAAAGAGCTCTGGATGCAAGAGAATCTATCCAGGAGTTACACATTTGCAAGAAACCAAGCTTCACTAGCTAACGTAACAACATCTAGTGGTTTTTTTTCCCCTCTCTTTTTTGTTTTTCTTTCTCTTTTTCTGTGTTTATTCTTCTCTGCACTGGTCTCTTCTTTCAGTCACCTTGCAGTCTAGCTGCAGGTATACTAACAGTGTAAATTACATTTCTGTGCTTCATGTGGCAGTTTTGCCTTTCAATAGTCACTATATTATCTTCTAAGCAGCTGATGAATTTAAGCAGCCTACTCCATTCACTGAAATCAATGAGGTTTCACTAGTGTGGCTGTAAGCAGAATTTGGCCGATAAAAATGTCTTTTTCTTCTCTGCAGTATTGCTTGCATCTACTGGTGACAGGGTTGCTTGTTTTATCTTGCTCCTTTTATCAGTTCTGTTCTCCAGTAAGACCCTGCTTCCAAATGGCTGCATGCTTCCAGGCGTGTTTTAATAATTCATCACAAAAAGCTAGAGTAAGCAAGATAAATAACACAGTATGATCTATGGCTGCACCTCAAAGGCAGGAAGCACAAATTGTGTTTAACCACATAAACATCAAGCTCTCATCTCACTTTACAGACAGGGTGTGGTACACTTGGTAAAAAACCACCTGATTTATTAACAACTGACTTTTGTATTAAAGAAGAAGAGATGAGTGGGACGGTTCACAAAACAGATGGTAGTTATTTAAAAGGAACACTACTCAAAAACATAAAGATGTATTCATGTGCATAAAAGTTTTTCAAAAGTTATTAATGTAAAGTATTAATATAAAACCAGCTAAATACATCAGTGGTAAACATCAGTTCTGTTTCTCTTATACTGTATTTTTTGGCTTTCTGTGAATAAAAACATGAATAATTATTCAAGGTCTTTGTTAAAACTGAGGTCTTTGCATGTTATTCAGAGTCATTTGGAATGTTTTAGTAGAAATGACTGATAAAAAAATACCTGACCATACAACTACTTGACAATTAACTTCACTTTCTTCTTTGTCCTCTTTTCCTCTCTATTTACTTCAAAGTCTCTGTTCTTCCACCTACTCAACCCCTCCAAATCCTCAGCAAATTCCTACTTCCATACCTGTCCCCCCATCTCCTAGCTCTTTCTCTAAACGTTCCGTGGTGATACAGAGACTCTGTCCACTCATCGTGTTTCTAAATATTTCTAAGAATAGTTGATAAACAGTTCAGTGTTCACTGTATGCTTCCTGGATTTTGTAATCCAAGGGACAGAAAACAGGAACTAAACATCCCCAAACAAGGGGGCAGCTGGTCAGTGAAGCTATAAAAAGCCTATGTGTAGAGGGAATGAGGGCAGGTTTCTTGGGATGCACAGTGGAAAAAAGACCAGAAGCTTATAACGTTCATAATAGCATTAGCTTCTGCTCTGTGCCTTCTGTTCCAGCTTATGGATAAGAGAAAAGGATTAGGCAACCATGGGGAAACCAGGGAGATAAGGCTCACCGTGCGGACACCAGGGAGCAGACTTTGGCTGTGATGTGGATGCTGCAGTAGATGTGCCAGCAATGTCCAATAGCCCCATGGATCTTTCAGCTCACTGGCTTTTCTGGCACATTTCTCCTTTCTTGGAGACTTGCAGAAGCTATTTCTCTCTCTACAGTTCTTCACAAATCATGTTATGTCTTAAAAAACCCTTTAACTTCGATATTTGTGTACAGCAAGTTTACATTCTGACAAACCTCTGGTTTCCAAATTACGCTTTTCCTTTGGCCCCAAATACGTTATTTGCACCTTTCTTCACATCCTGTATTTTTTTTTTCACTGGAATCCTTTTAATCTTATGAAGTGTCCCACTTGTTTGTATAACAGAGCACTATCTAAGTCATTGATTCACCATACGGGGATGATCAAATGGTTGGTTTTATGCATATTTAAAGAAGAGTGATAGTGTAGGTAGATAAAGCTCCTTTTCGTTCACCAGGATTCTTGATCTCTTCACCAACTAATTCACAAACTGTAAGTCATGCAGAAAAATCTGATACCCATGGGCTCTTGCACACTGACAATTAGGATAGTTTCATGTAATTTAAATGATCCTGGGCTTACTAGTTAAACCGAATGAATTTGGACAGCACCCAGAAGGGTTAATGCAATGTGAACATTTCCAACACTTTTTTTACACTTTATTGATCTTACTTGAGGAAGCCAAGTATTCTTACTAATCAGTAGCTGTATAATGTCTGGTATTAATAATGTAACTACCAAATACAATTATCGCTAAAGGAAGTACTTTAAAATACACTGTATTCGCCAGCAGTTTATGTGAGTGTGTCTCTTGTCTGTCATTTCCTGTGCTCTTTTTAGGACAAAAAGTTGCTCATTGCCATGTTAGAGGTTCCATCCGTCTGTCTCTCCTTCTCAGTCTGCCAAATGGAATGCACAAACTCGTGAAAGGACTTGTTACAGAGGAACTGAAGGAGGAACAGAGGAACATTGCCTTTTCAGCAAATTGTGCTTCGTGCAGGAAGAAATCTTTACCTTATATTTTATGCAGTAGCTAAATTATTTCCCTGTTCTGTTTCAGATATTAAAGTGCTGCCTATAATGTATGCTACTGGGATTAGACAGCAGGTGTTTGCTTCAGGTAGTCATAAAGTCTTTTAAAAGACTTTAAAATGTCAGTATCAGTTAAAAAGTCTTGGTGGGAAGTTAGCTACTGTGGAGACTTTATGGGAATTTTCAATACAGTGCTTTTCTTCAAAGAATTATATCAAGTTTTCATTCATCTATGATGGAAGTTAGTAAACTAGATGCCTCCCAGAATAAGACTCTTCGAAGCCCATGTGTACTGGAATTATGCTGTTTCTCCCTGTGCCATTTTTAGGCTCTTGCTGGTTTTGTCAGACTTCTCATTTCCTGCATATATTACATACCTGCCAAGAATTCTTCTTGAAGAAAAAACATCCTGTGTTTCTGTTTTGTCCTCTTTTTCCCTGACAAGCTTTTCCTAAATTTCTTATGCTTTCCATTGACCCTATTCTGATTGTGTTAATTTATTCTTTTCTCCCTTGCCTCTAAGGAAAGTTTTGAGCTTTTCAAACATTTGAATAATCACTGAGAGAATTAATGCTTACTGTGTGTGCAAATAGCTAGATAAAAATAGAGTTAGGAACATACTTTATCTCAATGGAAGAGGTCTAAAATTTGTGAACTGATGTAATTTAGAGATATTTTAATTAAAAATTGTAAAAGTAATCAGCTAACATAAACTGAATGCACCAAATATACTACGTTTAACTTTTCTTTAGAATATGATGTACATAACAGTTGTGTTAATGATTTTTAAAGTAATATTTAACAAATTGTTATTCATTAGCTGTGTAAGGAATATACATATATGAATATATATACACACATATGAATATATTCCAACAACTAGGAAGTATATATAATGTTTTAAATACAATATTTTACATAAACAATCATTCCCTTTTGATCTGTGATGTTCTCCGAAAAGGTACATTTCACTCTGGTCTATCTTCCTGCTGATTTAGCTACAAGAAAATAAGGCTAGAATAACTGATCAATACTAACACACATTTTAGCGACATCAGCAGCAGTAGAAAGGAACTAGATGTAGTGTCTGATGTTATAAAATGGTTTATTGGATATATTTAGGTGATAGTCTGAGTTTAGCATAAAGCTTCTGAAGTTTCTTATGGTTTAGTAGCATATTGCTTTTTACAGCACTCTTTGTGTTTACCTCAAAGGGATACAGGAAAGAAGACGCTCTAGACTATTCTGTAAAATTGGTAAAAGATACACATTGGAACTTTTTGAAATTTGCAAAGAGGTTTTCTTTGAGCATAAAAAAGGAGTAAGCACTGTGGGAAATATTCCCGACAGGTGTTGGGGTTGTCTTGTGCACTTCGGTAAAGATACTTCAGTCTGTTTCTTCTTATTTTCATCATCTCACGCCATGGAGGGAATGAAGGTCTGCGTCTGTATGTCTTAACATATTTGCACATTATTTTTAGAAGTCTAATAAAGAAGGTTATGATGGGAAAAAAAAGATGTATGTCCCCAGATGTTTACAGCTCCTTTATGTGAGAGTTAATGGCCAGAGGGTAGCAGAATGCAGCTCTGATGTTTTACATGTAAACTGCTACACAGTGCATGCTCCAATCCAGACCCTCTATAATTGTACAAATTAAATTCAGAGAAATAATACTGAAGTATAACTGTCAGCTGACTGTGTTGTTTTGATACTAGATGATGTCAATTTTGGTTAACATTTTTGTTGGATTATTATGCTACATCAAACACTTTATTTGGGTTTTGCATTGCAATTTTTAATCTATTTTAAAGGACTAGTATTTTTTAGAACAAAAAAGTACAAACCACTACAACATTAATTCCAACAATCCACATATATTACTCTGTAAGCAGTCTTTTTGGTGATCTAGTTTTCATTTTGCCTTTAAGACTTCAGTTTCAAGGCAGTCTCTTCCTTGTTAATAGATTGATTAAAGTACATCCTTCATATTATACAGTACTGTTGCTGTCTTGAATTCTGTATTATTTAATTTAGTTATTACTTGGGGGCAGAGAGGATATAAATATCTGCAATAAGACTTCATGCTACTTTTGTGAATAAACAATAATTTTTGTTGCTTTACTTCCTAAAATTAATGTTGACTGTCCTTCACATGCATTCCTGTTTATTGACAGTTAAGATAAGACTTCAGGCAAAAAGCTGACTCAACACTTAAGAAGTGCTGAATCACCTTTCGTAGATGCTTTTATGTCTTTCATTTGCTGTAGAAAAGCCAAGAGGACCAGCTTGAACTGGACATTTGACTTTCAGTCATTGAAAGATCAGTGAAATGGCTCCCAAGCACAGCGTGTAACTTGCATTCTTGTGGCTTTTCAGATTTTGGGTTTCAAAGTTGAGAAATTGGCTACCAGGAGATTTGTTTAAAAATTTCAATTCTCCTGCTTGAAAGGGTCCAGTCCAGTGGGAAAGAGCATAAGCAAGCAGGTGAAAGTGCAAAGACCACTCAGCCGATCTCCTAGCCAGGCTGTTTTAGAGTCTGTCTCATAGAGATGTTATTCAGGGTAGGTTGCAATGCACACACAACTTAAGACACGACATGTAAATTCTTTTTTCCTTTTTTTTTTTTCTTTGTGATTTCAGCTTTGCTAAGTGTTTGGTTTTGACTGTGATATTGATGAGGTGTTTTTTATGAGTTTCTGATATTGTACTGACATGATTTTTTCAAGGGATCTGATTTATGTACAGTATTTGACAATTTTTCTTTTTCTCCAAGTCCTTACATCAGAAAGAAAATTGATGTTTTCAAGATGGCAGAAATCATGATATTTACCTAAAAAAAAGAGGACATAATGAAATCAACAGTACAGGTAACTCTTAAATTCTATGACAATTGTGGTAAGAAAAATATTAATGACCATGTTTTTTTCTTTTCATTTCTGGTCAATTTCTTTCACATTATAGCTTACTTGCAGTCTATATAGGTAGTGCCAAGTGTGAAAGGCTATTACTGACATGGTGAAAAATGTTTCCCAAGTTAGTAGCTTCCAGAGATTGACTGGGTTGTCTCTCTGTATTTTAAGGGGAATGGTAACAATGTTTCCGATGCTGAAATTTGGTTCAGTACAATTTTCAACCACTTTTTAGGACATCTTGTTATCATCTCTCTAATTGTGCTTCTCCATTGCTTGGATGAAATGTCAAGTAAGGTTTTATTACAGGCATTTGTTCATGCTGTAAATCTTTGATTATTTTACTTGTTTATTTGATGTTCAGAACTTTGAACAAAGAAAAAAGACATGAATTCTGGTCTATTTTACTATGTTTTTATTACTTTATCCCACCAAAAACAAAGGAATAAATCTGTTTTATCTTTTTTCAAAAGATATGTGACCATTAATCTCTCTTGAATTTCTGCCGCAAACAATATCTGCTTTATTGCATATCCATTACAGAACCAAAGCTTTCTGAATTTGGTCAAAACCAAACAAGTAATTTTCCCTCTCATCCTCCCCAAACCCCTTGTCTGCCTGGAAACTTCAGTGTAACTCTATTTTGTTATAATCCCTTCAGCATTTTCAGCGAATTAGCTAGCAGGTGTAGAGTAAGAGTGTCTAGACAACAGAGTAAATAGATATGCATATTTCCTTCTTTAGCAGCCATAGCATAGTTTATGCTAGCCGTGAAGGTGCTTCAGTGGAAGCAATTTTTAATCTGTAGAATTGACTGTGAATATTCCTTTAAAGGCAGAAACAGGACTTACAGTTTTCTTCATTAATAATGGTGTCTTGGAAGAGGAAAAAAAAAGAAGACTTCGCTGTGTGGAACTTTACCAGGTCCCAGACATCAGAAACCCTCAGAGAAGGCTCTGAAGGGTGTGTGGTCCATTTTAATCCGTGGGCAGCCAGCTCTTTTTCCAAAATATGAAAAAGTCTGTGAGTCATTTGAAATTATCTATTACCCATATAAGTAAGCTAAAGCAGTAGGTGTTGAGAAGATCTGGACTCACCCTGTAGCAATATGTTGGGTGCTACCTGTAGAATGGCTGTTTACTGTAGGAGTGTATTTAGTGAGGCTTAGATATTTTTATGGAAAATATCTCAGTGTATGCTTAAGATGCAGTAAGACACAAGGTCACAAGCAGCAAAACAAAGTCCCCATGGAGCATCAAGAGAACTACAGTGAATTTAGAAGGGTGGGCACTCTCCAAAGAGGTAGGTAATTCGTGCAGATATCTGCCAGGTATAATGCACAGTGCTGTGTGTTGCCTTGCGGATGTGACAGCCTTGGGGCAGAGTGTGGTTTAATCATGGTTGTATGCAGTAGTCCCGTGCTTATGAACTCTGCTGGGAGGACTTTACCAGCATGCCTGTTTTTCTGTTTGTGTGCAGCTGTAATCCTTTGGACCCCAGCTGGCTCATTGTCAAACCAGCACAGATGCTTTCTTATCTTACTTTCCAGCAGTAGCACTGTGCTTAAATCATCTTCTCTGTAGACATGCCTTGCAACATTGACAGGAAAAAATCTTATCTAGTCTTGCTTAGGTAACCACTGGGAATGGCAAGACAGATGTGTGTGTTGCTTGTTTTACCGTCCTTTTTTACCCCTAAGTATTCTGTTCTTATTGAAGTGCAAATAATACTATGTTTTACTTTGGCCATAAGCTTTTGAAACAACGAGCACAAATACTTTAATCTGGTCAAATATGTTTTCATCTAGTTCAGTCTTGGTAAAGTAGTGGGATAGCTGCAAAAGTTGCGAGAATACTTAGCCCAGGAAGGAGACAGTAGCACAATTAGATCTATAACCGACAGATGGTGCCAGCCAAAAAAATATTGTGCAGGTTTTCCTATTAGAAAGCTCAGTTGGGAAAGCATACTGAGGAACCAGAGACAAGGTCAAATACAGTGTCTGCCACTCAGATTTGGAAGGCACATCAGTACTTGCTCTGGGTTGTTGAACTTGCTTGTCAGTTTACAAAAAACAGCCTAGAAAGTGCAATATGTTTTACTGTAGTTGTAGCTTAAAGATAATGAAAAGATTCAGATATTCAAAGTTAGCTTCCTAGCAAGAACCACAAGTATGACCCTGAGCAAAAGATTCAAAACTTCAGGCTCATTTCCAAATTGAGCTTGTTATATTATCTTCCTTTCTAAGTTAAAAGTAGGAGGGCTCATTCCTGTGCTTTTCTGCATTTTATTTCCTCTGCAAGCATAATAAGCATAATAAGTCTGCTTATTCATAAGCACAAAAGGGAAGACATGCTGTCAAGTATTTTCAGCTTTATTTATTCCCAAGAATGTCACAGGGATTACAGAACTAAGTAAATGTATGCTATTAAGAGTAAACATTTCACAGCCTGCAAGGAAACACTCATTTTTCTTCAGCTGCTTGCTCTTTTTGCTAGTCCTCCACAATGGACTCAGTTATGACTATTTCTTCATCTCAGCTACCTATTCATTGCCCTCTGTATTTCATTCAAAATCCCAGGGGTGGCTTGGAAGGGCTTATCCAGAGTTGCTCAACATTCACCACGGAAAATTTAAACAGAGACAGAAAAGATATCTACCATCCAACATGTTTTATTCTCTGAAGAGATCATTTTCTGAACCATGAGTTGTTTTTCTTTCTCTTTCAAATGGAGGAAGTCCTTAAGCCCAAAATGTACCTTTAGTTTCATTGTGCAGTGCCGCAGCTCCAGACAATTGAACGCCCCTGCAAGTCTTCAGCCTATGCCCCAAACTGCAAGACAAATTATAACAAGAAAGCATTAGAAAACAGTGATCAGCTTCAGACAGGATACTTAACCTTTGAATAATTTCTCACGTTTATACAGAAAAGAGGAAAGAGATTATCTATGGCAATATGAGATCCCAATATGGGAGAATCCTCAGATTTTTCATCACTCTGACTAATCCTATTGGAATTAAATTTTTAGAAAAAGAAAAAAACCAGAAACTAAGGGTATTTCCTCTCTGGATGGAATGCAAGTCACGATTTGATAATGTTTGATATCCTGGACTCTTCAGGGTCTTCTTCACAGAAGGAAAACTTTTGGATGAACGAGCAAGAAAATTGTAGAGTCTTCCAGCTAACTCAAGGCACTTGAAAATGAACAGCGAAAGGACAAAGTTTTTGCAGTTTGGCTATGAAATGTTAAACATCAGAATAATTGTCCCCCCAAATCCTCTCATTCTAAACTTCGTGTTTTTGGTGGTTTTCCTTACTTTTTCCTCTCTAAATAAAAAGCTTTGTTGAAGAGGAGTGAAAGGACAGACTTGAAGATACTTTGCCTGATGGTATAACAATCGAGTTATGTCTTTAATAAGGTGACAGTCAGCAGAATGCACTGAAGATCAGTTCTGTATTGTGCTGTACTACAGAGAAAATGGTCTGATGTAGAAAGAAGGTGAATACTTCTGATCAACTTCTTGGCCAAAAAACACTTTTTTATTTTTATTCACCTGAAAGCTGTAGAGGAAATATAAGCTCATTTTTAATACTAAGTGACTAATTCTGATATTGACTTTTTTGAATTTATTTGTTTATTTTTACTCTACTGTGGACATTCTCACCACTTCTAAAATTTGAATCTGATTTTACAGTTAGTAAAGGAGAATACTTATTTTTTTTAATTGAACAAAAGAAGCTTTCAGTACAGGAGAAGTATCCCAGCTCTACTCATAGTGCTTTTGGATTGCTCCTGGAGATGTTATTTAGATGAAAGCTCCTGTCAAACTCGATAAAATAACTGACAAGGTCAAATTGGCATGTATTAAGGGAACTGACAGGAGAAAACCTTAATCATGCCTGTACCAATAGATTAAAGCTATTTTGGTGATCACAGTGCCATCCTGTGTGTGTCAGTAAGGCTTCACTTTCATCCCTGTAGAAAAAGCTACGAGGCTAAAAGGCAATTGGCCTTGATCACATGCCGAGGAGAGGCCAAAGAGAAAAGTAAAGCTTTCTTGGCACCGATAGGATGACCAGTCATGCTGATACACTGTGCTGTGTCCCACAAAACAAACAGGAAGATAGTGGTAAAACGGAGGAAAGAATTCTTTCTCATGGAGAAAACTTGAAAGGACACACCTCAGTCCCTACTCCTGACATGGTCTGGTGAGCAAAAAAGGCAGTGGAAAGTGTGGAATAGTGTTAAATGAACAAAAATTATCTGAGTAACCATAGGGTTACTATAGTATAATGATTATACTATTACCATGGCTGATATTACATATAAGCTGCTAATTAAGCAAAGGTTAGCCCAGCACTTTTTCATAATTCCAGGTGGTTCCATTGAATGTCCACCAGGAAGAATCTGGGTTTCTCCATTGCCACAGACTTTGCTGGAAGCTGCAGAAACCAAGAATTTTTGAGCAGCACGCCTGGCAAGCCTTTAGGATCTTGGGGCAGTATTGGAAATACAAAAGTCTGGCTTGCAGATAAAAACTCCTCTGTCATATTGACTTGTTAAAATCCTAACATGCAGCATAACCAGGACAGCAACGTTATCCTGAGAAGTTGAAGACTGTCAACCACATTATGACACAGCTTTGGAAATGGATTTTATTCCACTGACTACAACTGGCCACCCTTTGAGTATAGGTGGTTGTGCTCTAAGGCTAAGTTATCTCCTTGAATATTGTTTTCCTGTTTTCCGTATTTTCCTTAAATATTGCTTAAGATCATTAAATATTGCTTAGGTTAGTTATTAGTGAGAAATCATCTTCACAGGACCTCTGTTTTCCAGCAATCCTTTGCTAAACTCATAGGACAGGTGAAAATTGCAGAACCACAGAATTGTAGAGGTTGGAAAGGACCTCTATGGATCATCTAGTCCAACCCCCCTCATGTTCAGCTAGAACTTCCTATGCTTCAGTTTGTGCCGTTGCCCCTTGTCGTGTCGATGGACACCACTGAAAAAAGTCTGGCCCCACCCTCTTGACACCCACCCTTAAGATATTTATAAGCATTTATATGATCCCATATATATAATACTTAAAGATACACAATATATAAATATATATAATGTATAAAGATATATAATACTAAAGAACTATTAATTCTTTGTGCTTGAAAGAGAAAAGGATGCTGCTATATCACAAGGGGCTTATCTGAAGTTCCTAAGCTTAGTTTCAGTCCTCCAGATGGGAAGTGCTCCAACATGCTAGTGAGAGACAGAATGATAGACAGCATTTCTTGGCTTTTCTCAGTTTCAATGTCGCATTATTTCAAAAAAAGGAGTGATCGAGTTAGGTGAGACCTTCTGGTAGGAGGGGGATAGCTGAGCATGGCTGTGAAGGGAAGTTTAGCAGCAGCAGTTTGTGATGAGCAGGAGAGCAAGTGATCACAGGTAGGAGCCGGGAGCTGCTGAGGCTGGGAGGCTGCTGGGAGCAGGGTACAGCTGGCCCTTCGGGCTCCACACTGGCAAAGATGCTTCTGAGAGACCAGGAGGGGTTTGGCATTGAGTATCCTGGCACCAAGGAAACGTCTCATCTGCAAGAAGTGGGAGAAAGATTTGTCATACAAATTTTTTATTATTATTACAATTATTATACCTACAGTGTTCTTTTAAAAAACTCTTTGCTCTCTACCAGGAAAATATCTAGGCAGATCTGCTTCAAAGCACTTGTATCCTTTTGCAGGCAGAGACATAAAAACCTGGAAATGCGAATCAGATATCACATTTTTCACTGCTTTAGCAACACAGGGCTTTTTTCATTCATTTATTCAGCTTTGTCTGCATAGGTATAAATCTAGCAAAAATGGCATTTCTGCCACCGTGTTGTGCAGATGGTTTTGTAATGGTGTTTAGCTGGAGTGGAGCTGAAAACCCCGGTAACCACAGATATACCCTCCTCAGTGAGAAATACAAGAGGTAATATTATGGCCAGCAGATAAAAATATTGCATGTCTCCCTCTAATTCTCACTTTGTGATATCCTAATGTACAGCTACATGGCCATAATAGTAGGCAATTACAGAAATTGCATTTATTTTAAGATATGAGTGAGGATATTACCACACAGTAAGTACTGTAATCACATAGGCCATAAAAGGATTTGTCTCTTTCTCTAAACTTCGGCGGGAATATTGGTGGGTTCCTCCTCTTGCTCCTTTCAGTCCATTCTTGTATTTCCTACCAGTTTCATCTGTTTACAAATTTCTTCCCTTCCGGCCCTGATCTAAATGTGATTCCCGCTCTTTTTCTACTTCATTCCTTAGCTTCTGCCTACAGTAAAAGGCACTTCATGCATTCAGAGAAACAGTGCCTCTTTTTTATGTTATGTAG
>Ga0181612_137011_pt1 | contig 12488 bp, 12 predicted proteins | sample HoacroProtozoa21_FD_119630 | JGI IMG/M metagenome (GOLD analysis project Ga0181612, IMG submission 119630) | Hoatzin crop microbial communities from Cojedes, Venezuel. Combined Assembly of Gp0051906, Gp0051904, Gp0051908 | reverse complement strand
GACTCTGTGATCTAAGAGGTCTTTTCCAACCTGTGATTCTATGATTCTACGATTCTATGATTCTGTGATTCTATGATTCTATGCTTCTATGATTCTATGATAACTGGCGCTATCCTTGAACAGAAGTATTTAAACAGAACTGAGGGTGAAATCATTCATGTAAGATGAGGTGACAGGGCCATGAGATGACTTGGGATGTTTATCCATGGGGAGCAGATGATGGCTTTCTCTGCCTGAGTTCAGACCTCTCAGGAAGGCACAGAGACAGGTAGCCTAGATTCGTGATGGTGCTGATATAGCAGTAAGGCTTTGGGCTCAGAGCTGGCTCTTAACCAGACACGCCAGGGCACAGACAGGGGTCAGTTATCTCTGCCAAGCCACTTGCAGAATGTTGTTTCAAATTTTCTCTCTTCCTGATAGATACCCAGTTCCTTTACTAATAAACAGGACTGACTGAGATCTCAGACAAACTCTGTCATCCTTGGAATTGCCTCTGGTGCCCTTTTCTCCTCCCCATGCACCTTCCTTTATAGTGAAGAAGTTGATCCTGGGGGAGGGTAGTGTGAGGACATATTAAACAACCTTGTTCTGCATTTGTGTTGTTAGTGGTTACCTTCTGGAGTCTGGTACCCAATCAAAGTCTCCTGGCATCTGTACAGTTGAAGTGGAATAAGACTTCATGGTATTATCAGATTAGTCACAGAGTGCATTTGGAATGCACATGGACTAGTCATTTGAAAGATAGCTCCAGCTGTCTGGATGGGTCAGGAGAACCTGATTTTCTGGGATCCGCCATGCAGAAAGAATAACAGCTGCAGCCTTTAGGTGTCCCCAGGAACAGACAACAGGAGTCTCCTGTGTCATGATGCTTCTTCCTGAAAGCACCAGCAAACACCAGCTTTTCGTCCAAAACTGAGTACGTGAAATTCAGATCAGCTCTGGCATCACTCTAAGTGGTCCTTCAGAAATGACTCTGTATAAGATGAGGCAAAGTGTCAGCTCTGAGGACTCTGGAAATAGCTGTGGGCACCTAGAAGAGAGGCAGGTGGGAAGGATGGCAGATGTACAGATGAGATGGACAGATACTAACTCTTCAGATCCTTAAGCATGGAGACAGAAAAACCTTCAGCAGCAACACTGGTTCAGCTGGAAGAAACTATTTCACTGGAATGCTTTATCTTCAGTTTTCTTGCCCACTTCTCCAATAAAGATGTCTTCTGTTCTTTGCAGTGCTCAAGTGCAAGGAAGATCCAGCCTCATAATGGTGACTCAAGCCACAGGTCAGCTTGCAGAGGCTAGCCACTTTGTTGACTGCCTGCAGTTGAATTCCTCCCTGCGTCCTGCCTGTGGGCCACCCCACAGACTTCAGCTGGTTAGCATGGCAAGTGGTCAAGGCAGCCGAGCTTATCACAAGTGTTTGTAGCAGATTGTTCCCTCAGAGGATTTCTCGCTGTGATGTTCAGCAGGAAGCCATGTACTAGTGATTAACCTCCTGTTGGATGTTATATGACATTGCATCTGACACTATCTGCTGCTGGTCAACAGTGTAGGACACTGATGTTGAACACATTCCGATAGTTTAAATTGCTCTGGTTTTTGTTCAGCTCCCTTCTTTCAAGTAAGCCTGTCACTCAGAAACAAGATGTTTTGTTTTCTTTCTTTGTGAACCACAAAAGTACAGTTCTAAATTCTCCAAATTCTGTGTTCCTCCATCACATTACTCTAGTGTTACTTCTGTTCCTACTCTATTAAAGACTGCAGTGCTTCTTTTCTTTACAGCTTCATTTGCTGGACTTCCTGGGTCTGGATGTAAGGAAGGAAATGTTGGGTTTCTCTGTGGTGATATGTTCTGGGTGGAAGAGCTCAGATTCTCCACATCTGGGTTTTTCAGGTTCTGTTTGATTCCTGCAGGATGTTTGAGAAGGAGGAAAGGAGTCACCGCTCCAGGCTTTAAGTTCTGTGACTGGTCTGTGGTGCTGGGAAACCTTATGTGTACAGGGCACATCCCATGACTCTGTATCCTTTGCACAATGCCCATGTTTGTGTGTAACGGATGTGAAGCCAGGGAATACATTTACAGTTCAGCTAGTCTCCTATTTGCTGTAGTTAGCTGTAAGATCAAGACAATTTTTGGAGGATCTTTCAGTGTTGTTCCCAGAGTGCTTGGCTGTTCTCCCAGATGTACTTACTGAAGTTGTGCTGAGCCTTGCTGCTTACAGTGAAATTTCAGGGTCTCTGAACTAGGTGAAACTCTTACAGGGGCTGCATGGATCTCACCCTCACTGAAGCTGAAGTTTTCAGTGGATCCAGGCTGTTAAACTACATTTATAAAGTGTAATTTGCACTAATTTTCCACAAAATTTTTCTATCCACATTACACACACAAGTTGCCAAATTATCCACCAATTTATTGCATGAACTTGTGATGTTCATACGGTCCAAAGCAAGAGAGAATGAAAAGTCTAAAAAACAAGTCTACAAAAGTCTAACAAAGTCTTGAAGTCTAGCCAAATAATAATTATTAGTCCATTAAATGATGCTAAAACTTATATTTCAAATTATGTACAGTTATTTTTTACCAATTTATATCTGATTTCATCATTTGTGGTGACATATATTGAATGCCTGTACCTTGCTCTCTTTGCTACATCTGAAGCCGACTTTACTCAGGTCCTAAGGTTGCATTACTTTACTGGTTGACCTTTGTGAGTTTTAGTATCCCTTGTATAGCTCTGGTTATCTTCCTCTGATGGTATTTTCAAGTCCTCTGCTCTCTTCCCATGTCTGTGCACCTCTGCTGAATTTTTATTCTAGGGTGATAGGTAATTAAGCAGAATTACTACTTGCTACTGCTACCTGTCTCTCAAAAGCAGAAATAAATTTTAGGGCCCTGTTCCTGTGAAGGCTGTACAGTTCAAGCACCCAGTTATCCTTTGTATTTGACAATTTTCTCATTTATCAGTTTAGTTCCACATGACCTCATTAAAAGAAACAATATGACTATTTCTTTTGTAACAGAAATTTGTTTCCTTTATTTGCTTATAGCAACGCTGTGTGAAGCATTCTGAATATCTCTGATTTTTGTGTCCTTCGAAAATGACTTTTCATAGTATTTTGAACTCATTCAGTTCTCTTTTATTCATTGATACATTTGCTTTTTTAAAATTAATAGTTCTCGTCTAGTTACTGAAAAAATTGCTGAAACTCCAAGTCGCTTTACTTGAAATAGATAAACTGTTCTAGTTGGTTTCACCTCATTTTTTCCCTTTCTTTCTCAAATAACCCTCCTGAAACACACTTGTCTTTTCCTCTTGAATGTAATTGTGCTACTATATTACAAAGATTCATGTGTAGGATACTTACTAGTGGTCCATATTTGCACATAAGAGGCTTTTCTGTCTCTTCCATTAAAAAAAGTTGCTTTTCTACAGCAAGAAAATTTTTTTAATCGAAAGTAAGCTTGCAGATTTTGTAAGACTTGGCATTGTTATTCTGCTTTTTAATTCAGCTCTGTTCAGCTGAACTAGAAAAGAGTCAGCAGCAATGCAATACAGTTTTCTTGAAGGTGGAAGAGGAAGAGAACAGTAGATGTTCAGTGTCTGAAAAGGCAGAGAGAAGAGCCTCAATTAGGACAAAAAGGCCATTTCCAGGGAAAGAGAACAGTGCAAGAACTGCACAGCAAACTGAGGAGCACCAGTTGATTACAGAATGTGGATTGCTAAAGGTCTGCACAGCTGGGCAAGCCAACGTTCATGTTCAGAGATGCAGCAGCCAGAAACAGCTGCAGCTGTGTGCAGTACTATTTTGGGACCTTGCTTCCTTAGACAGAGAGTGCCATTTGCCAAAGCATCTCAGTCCCAGTTTCTTCCTTGGACATGGGATGTTTGTCTGAATTGGTGGAAAAATAGCAGTTTTCTAGCAAACGCATTTTAACTACTTATTATGTATAAAGACGCTATCACTGTTCTTACAGCTACCTCATGTTAGAGAACCTTTGGTGAAAGCTTGAGCTGTATTTTCCTAGCCTGGACATTCCCTTGGGCGAATGCAGCTATGGCTACATTGGCACCTGAACTCAGACTGACCAGAGGAGCTGCTTGGCAGGTTCTCCATGGGTTTGGGGATTTCTCCCATCCATGGAAATGGCAGGTGGAATTTACCTCCTTCAGCTTATATGAGTTTTTTGATGGTTTGGGTTTTTTCACATTCTCTATAGGGTGAATGAAAACGTGCTTTTACTGTCATTGACTGCAAAGGAATGTGACATGGCCACTGACTATGCCTGAGGTCTGCACGCACATTAGCATTACCGTAAATTGCATGTGCACATAAGACAAAATCTTGGTGTTTTTGTTTAAAGGCAAACTATTCGAATAAATGTACAATTAGGCTGGATACTCCCCTCAGTGGCACTTTATAAATAGTTTATCCCTTTCAAAGTTTAACCAGACCATATCAGGAGCTGTTAAACATCCTTGATTTATCTGCTTTTAAGTAAAAGTGCATATGGTTGCACATCAGCATTTCAAAAACCTCTGATTAATGTGCCGTCTAAGTCGGTAAGCATCAAAGGGAAATACTGTCTTTTCAATCACTCTTTCTTCAGATAGCAGAGTTCAGCAGTGTCTTGAAGGCTGTGCTGTCCCTTTGGAAAATGAGAATTTATCTTCTTTCATTTTTCAATGCTTCAGAAGTGTTGGTTGGTTGTACACTATGTAGCAATGTGAAATTCAACAAATGAAAATTCAGGAGAAGAGGTTGCACAAGTCCTGGGTTGAAGTTACACTGGGAGCTGGGTTGGAGCTGCAGCGGGACCTGGGTTGGTGTACATGTTGCTTTCTGCAGCTCAGATGCCCTGGCTGCTCTGGATGGGTTCTCCACGGGTTAGCTGCAGAGCAGCCTTGCCATGGTTGGAGCCAAAGCTGCTCTGGGAGCTGCGCCAGGGCTGCATGCTCCAGGGAACACTAGAGAGATGGCTCAGTGTCTCAGAGATTGCCAGCTACAGCTCTGCCAGCAGACCTGGAAGCACCTTTCTGGAAGAGTTTAAAACAGCTGATGTAATTGTTATAGCTTAGCTATGATGAGATCTCCCCTTTGGAATGATTCAGCCCTCAGCTTGACTGTCATATAAGAAATAGAGGAAAGATGCTAGATTTGCATTTGAACACTCTCATGATTGTTATTTGTGGTTATTGATGTGGTACCTGCTAGCTTAGGGCAGGGGAGGGGGCACAGTGTCAGAGGGACCAGTGCAACAACCTTGAATATCTGGGACCCTGTGCCCTGTTTGCCCTGAGGGGAAGACGGGCCCTGCAGAGACACACCTGGAGCTGGAAGGCTGCTCAGTGGGTATGCTGCTTTTGTGCTGCCTGCTTGTGCTCCGCTGCAGTGGGGTGGAGGCTCCTCCACCACCCGGGAGAGAGCTGGTGGGGTTGGTGGCAGAAGAGAGGTGTGCAACAGACACTGAGTGGCCCAGCAGGTAGAGCAGTTTTTAGAGACAACAGACCACTAAAAAGATACTGACAGGCAAATCTGTCGCATCATCTTAAGCTTTGCAACACGCTGGTTTTCTGGGGAGATTCTCGTTGTTCCTTATGACCCTGACACAGGGCATCTGTGTTGAGAAGGACAGAGGAAGGCATCTGGGAAAAGGCGCACACGAAGCTGGAGGTACACCTTGGCAGGGCGATCTTTAGTGCTTTCAACTCTCATGCACAACTGAGCTGCACAAAGAAGACGGAGCAGGGTTGAGCATCCGGCCTGACCCTGGCTGTTTTCAAGAGTAATCTCCGCAGAAAAAACTTGTTTTCATCCCGACAAACTTATCGGTAAGGCTGAGAAACTGTTGTACTATGAAATAACTCAATAACATTTACATTCTCTGTAAAAGCGAATTCTTTATCTGTATAACAATTTCAAGGTTGACAGAAGGACTGATTGCTGCTGAGAAATGGATAATTTATCATTTTAACCTGTAAATTTGCAGTAGCCTTAACTCTGTCCCCTGATGCTTATGGATTATGATTTAGTCTATAATAATGCTATCAGTATTATTCAAATAATACAGTACACTACCATATATTCTGCAGATGTCTTCTGGCCATTTGGTGTAGTTACCTCGTGAGTTAGCTCTCTCCCTCACCATAATTACCTTTTGTCACTACCGTGCTTACTGTAATTATGCAGCTCTAGATCATGAGTTCATAGTAAACTTACTGCCCTGCAGGCAAAGGCTTCGTATCTCCCCTGTGTCCTCATGGCATCAGCCCCCTTTCTCTCTCCTCTCCCTCTCACTCTCTTTGGATCAAAGTGCACGGCTACTAGACAGCAGTTTCTTTCTTGAGCTCATCACAGTGGTGATGCTCGAGATCCAACTGGTTGCTTTTTTCCTTGTTTACCCATACCGTTCCCTCTCTCCTTCCCCCTGGGTGGTCTACAAGATCAGGGATGGTCCACAGGCTGCCAGGAAGGTTCCCTCCAGTCCCTGGCCCTGCTGCCTGGGTAGCGTGGGTGGGTCAGGAGTGGGGAAGGGATACATGCATAGGGCCAGGTTGCAAATCATGTCAGGATGGGTGATTAACCTCCGTGAAGACCCCAGTCCTTGCAAAACTAGTCTTGGACTAAAGACAGCTCCTAACAATGACTCCTCAGGAGTTGTTAAGGCTGCAGTATCTGCTCCACAGAGGCTGAGAGGCAGTGTCCCCAGTACACCACATGATGTACCCTATTTCACAACACCAGGAGTCCTCTCCTCAGCTCTTTTCCATCTGCTAATGCTGGGAGTACCACTACATGGTTAGCTATGCAGTGACATCAGCAGCTCGTGCTCTCCACACCTGGGGACACATCGTGGAGTCACATGTGCCAAATTTGCCTTGGGGCAACAGATTTCAGCATAATGAGGGGGTTTTTTTTCTCTGCTCATTTTCTAATAGCAGTCTCGTTTGGGACAAAACCTTTGTGCTGTAGTTACAGGGCTTCAGCGATAAAGGCCTGGCAATAACAGTGATGTGGTGTTACTAAACTCATTCCTGCTTGCTCTGGCCAAAGGGTTTGCTGTTGAGAACATTAGGAGTTGAGAACGCACTCCATTTTGTTTGTTCGGCTGACGTCTCTGAGTACTACTGTTATCAGCATAAGCAGTCTAAGTGGTGGCGACATTATCCGCCATAATCTTGAAACATAGCAAAAAACTTGGAGACAGAGATTTTTAATTAGAAGACCTGGGAGCATACGATAGCTACAGATTAAAACTAATATCCACTGTTCTATTTCAAATTTTCCTTTTGTTCAAACCCTCAGAGTGCTGCTGGCTGTCCATGGCAGCAGGGCTATTGCTTAGATTTAGGCTTGGCTTTTTGGCAGGTGATTGCCTCCTCCCCTCATGGGATTGCAGTGCATCAGTGGGGTGTCCTCATTCTCTCTCCATGCAGATAGAGGCTGATGGCAGGATCCCTTTGAAAACTATGCTGCTGTGATGTCTTCGCTGCACGTGCTCTGCAAGCGGTACTTTCTTGCAATACCTCCAGACACCTTCTGCGGAAAGAATAGAACCACCTATATAACTAAGAGGCTGCTATGTTTTTCTAAGACATATGTTTAAAAAAATTACATGGCCATAATTATCATTTGAAGAGCGCTTCAGAGGTGAGATTCCCTGCTTTCCTTTCCCCTCCCTTCCATCCTTCCTGCAGAATTAAAGCACCTTGTTGTCTTGCACGGAGCAGCACATATTACTAAGCTATGTCAGCACTTTGCTCTTTTCCACTCTTTTCTAGCATACCTGAAGAAAATGGTTTATGTAGCACAGTACTCTCTACAAGATGCTGTATTTCACTTCTTTTGTGGGGGTGTGTGGTTCTGTGTTTGCTGGTGGGACCACAAGCTGAGAGGGCCTGAGGATACCATTATTTCCCATTAGCAGCTTCTGAAGGAGCCCACTCCATGATCTGGGGCCAGAACAGTTTCTGTGCACACCTAGTCTGGAAGGGGTGTAGCAAATAGCACGATCTGAGGCAGCTTGTGATGCTCTAACCTATACAGATATCTTCAGCTTTGGAAAAGCCTTGCCAGTATGTGCATCTTCGCCCTGGCCCTCACAGCATTTTTGCTTCTGAGGCAGGCATCGGCAACGGGTAACACAGGTCTGCTTGGCTGTTGTAATTAGGTGGATGAGCTCATTTAAAAATGAGTGGCACCTCTAATTGTTTTGTCAGCATAGGAGCTGGAAGGAGTCATTGTGCAATTTCAGGGCTTTGCAGAAGCTGGGAATTCCTCTTTGCTGGTGTGAAAGCTATTCCAGGCAGAGCATGCAAAGTGAAGGTTGTTGCTTTTGCCTGCAGATGATCTGACCAGGGAGTCTGGCAAATCCAGTGGCGATTACATCACTCTATGATAACTCTGTATTCTTTTTAGCACCCCATGAGAAAACATTTAACTGTTTTAAATTTTAACTGTAATTAAAACAGATTTAGCCCCCAAGATTTAACTGTTGTAAATTTCAACTGTAATTAAATTAAAACAGATTTAGCCCCCAAGATTTAACTGTACATATATACATATTAAAAAAAAGAAACAGAACAAAACAACAAATGTGTTTGATCAGACATAGCTGTCACAAAATGGGCTACTGCATATTGCCTACTAGGCCTTTAGTGATTGATTTCTTATGATCCTGTGCTTTGGGTTGTCCTTTGCACTAGGTATCACCTCCTTGCAGTACCTCGCAATGTGCGAACCAAAGCAAACTCGAGACACAGGGGAACAGTGGGTATGTGCTGTGAGGCATGGGTTTTGCACAGAAAGGTGCAGGGAGGCATTTTGTTACAAGCGCATCTATTCTGCAGTTAATATCTCTGTGGGCTGCATCCCATTACTTCCCGTGGCGAGCTTGTGTTTCCTTTTCTTTAGCAGCAGCAACAGTGGTGTTTCGAACAACTTCTCTGCTTACCTTGGCTCTGCTGTGGTCCCTCTCCAATCTTCATGCCCACCTCAGATTTTTGTTAATGGAAAAACAGTACTCGGGCTCTGAAGTAACCCATAAACTTGCAGATGCTCTCTGACAGACAGAATTTTCCTGCTGCCAGCCACGAAAGGCTGAGAACTAATAATTTGTGATTTATAATACACTAATATAGCCTAAAAATGGGACGTTCTATAGGTTTAAAAAAAGTGGTTATTGAAATGATGATGCTATTTTGTGTTCTGCTTAGAAAGTATAGAGAGGAGGCTTCATGGCAGATAACACATGCCCTCCCTACTCTCATTGATTTTCCAAGGGTGAAAACTTTTTGATTAATCTTACAATCTACGCTGGAGTTTAATGTGTGTTCTGATCACAATGCAACATGTGGGCCTGCTTGCCCTTTACATACTCTTCCTTGATCTGTCTGTAGTGCTTGTTTTTCAGGAAAGTGGATGATTGGGTGTGTAAAATATGAAGAACTTTAGAGTAAGCTTTCTTGGTGTGGCTATAAGTCAAAGTTGAGATTTTTGCAAGCCCAGATCCTGAAAGCAGAGCTACGGCTTAAGTAAACATTTACATTTACTAACTGCGATTGCAAATGTCTTTCGTGCTTCTGAGACATTTGGGTCAGAATCACCGCACTTATTTATATTTCAGCTGAACTCAAGTCATTAATGCCCAACAAATTTATATGGTGCAACTGATACCCACAATATTATTATAGGTTAGAGATATCCAGACACTGCATGCAGATGTAATCAGAACAGCTGCACTGGGTGACACACAGAACCCTCAATTCTCTGTCCTCTCTCATTCAGAGCACATAACTGATGCCTGGGAAAGAGGAGCACAGCACAAGTGTAGGGCAATGGTACTTTCTTGGTACAGGTTCCCAGCTTCCAGTGATTTGTACCTCTGGCAATTTCAAACAGAGGTTTGGATCCCCTCATTAGATCATGACAGATCCTCTAGATGGAGTCTGATGTCCAGCAGAGATGTGCTGGGACAGGGAGAGGCCAGGCAGCATACTGGAAATGTGGAAACTGCAATGGGGATGTAGCAGTATCTAGTTCTTAATCCTAGGGCTCCAGGGAAAAGTCAAGGGGAAATGCTGTCTTTCAGATAAGCATTATCTCCATCTCATTCTCGCTAGATTTGTAAAACCCTGCTGGGAGCCTTTTGCAAACAGAAGTTTTTGTTGTTTCATCGTCCGGACACTCTACCGGGAGGTGATGGGAGGGCAGGCTAGGCACACATGGTCTTAATAGGTTCATCTTGGAGTAAAAGTTAAAGAAATGCCTTTTAAGGTTTTGAGAGGAGAGTGAAGATAGGGAAATGCTATGTAACAAAGAATGGATTCCTTTTCTTCTGAGAAATGATTTTTTTTGCAAGCAGAGAGCTTGAAAATCTTGCAGAGATATTGAAAAATCACCTAGCATTAGGACAGAACTTTGGATGACAAGAAGAGTGATACTAGCTCTGAATGTGTCCATTCTAATGTCGATGACGCACGCAGTGAGAGCATTAGTGCTCATGATTGTTATTCCAGTCATCTAGTCCTCAAAGCCTGCAGAGTGAACGTGGTGGCCAAGACTTTTGTAATGAAACCCTGGAAAAATATTGGCATTTTCAGAACCTATGTGTAAACAAGAATCTCCCTCCGTGTGCTGGAAGTAGTGATTCTCCCCTTGTATCTCAATCCTCTCTCCTTATTTCTTCAAATATTCTTATGCCCTGAAAGGAGGCACAGAGGCTGTCTGATGACTCACAATACGTGATTTGTGTTCCAGCAAAACAGAAAGAAGTCAAAGGGGAAAAGAAGTAGATAGCCCTAACTTAATCAGAAGTCTAATTAAACCAATTGGCCCTATTTCTTCACGTGATAGGTCTCGCACACTTATCACGGGAGTGCTGGCCCTGAAAGAATAAACGGAAGTGGAGGAAAGAGAGCTTCTGGGTTCACCAGCCGCTGTTATTCCATGTAGGTAGCACCAGTGGCAGCTCCACTGGTGTATGCCTCACAGAGTGCCAGCAGGTGCCTCACGCAGAGGGTCCCAAACCTCCTGTCTCCTGTCCCTTCCGGGATTATGTCGCTCTTCTCTTTACAGCCACAGGTGAGAGGTTTGACAATACAAGGACCGTGGAACAGGAACCAATGGTGCCCACTGCCTGATTGATAGTCTATTTCCACTGTCTTGTCCTTTTCTCCTGTGAAACAGGAGCTTGTTTAAAGTGAAAGCCGTGCTTGTATCCCCAGACTTGTTTGCGAATGGCTTGATTTCCAAAGGCCGCTGGAAGGGAGACTATTCTCCTGTTTCCTCTCCCAAGAGCTTCTGCTGCATTCCTCTGCTTGCTCTGAAGTACGTGGTTGTTTGAGTAAAGTTTCCTCTCTAGGCAGATGATGAGGAAGTGCACAGATCATGCCAGTGGCTACATGTCCCTTCCACTACAGAGGAGTAGTGTCCAGCATGAGCTTTGGCACTAGTAAACACTGCACCCCATTGCCTCTGCACTTCCTTTTCACAGGTGTCCCTCAAAGGTCTCACTGCACTGGGTAAGGGGGGGTGCTGAATTGCTCTTCCAGCACACTGAGGTTTCTTGTGAGTGTACCCTTCACTCCTTGAGCTCTTTGACTTCCATAGCCTCATTGCTAGCAGTCCTTTGGATTCAGCTTTCTTCCAATACTTCACCTCTCTCCATTGCTTCTCCTTTCTGATCTCCATTCTGGTCTTCCCTCCACCATCCTCAAGCCTCCTTCTAACATTCTCTGTCATCTGTAGCTGGATGTCACACATCGTCAAGGAAGGCAGCAACCAAAAGACTTTCCTATGCCAACCTTTTATTATTAGAAACTTACAGGAAGGAAATAAAAGAAAAAAAGGCAACCAGGAGAGGGAGAGGAAAAGATTACCTCCAAGCAGAGTGTGAGAGTGCAGAAAGCCTTGATGGGTCTCAGCCTCCTTTCAGACACACCATCGCTCCTCAGCGACAGAGGAGAATCTCTCCTGGGGTTGAAGTTTTACTTAGGAGGGCAATGCCTTTTGAGCCTTCCTTCAGATATGCTCTTGGTCTCTTGGTGCGTCAACCTTCACATTTCCTTGCTGTGCAAGAAAGCAAAGATTTTTTTTCTGACCAGGCTGTAGATCCTTTCCAGCACCTGGATGGGGCATATTTTTGGAGGTTTGTCTGGGCTTTTAGCAACTTCTCATTTTACTTTGGGAGCAAAGAGTAGACTAGGAGGTACCATCATCGTGTGGACATTGGTGTAGACTTTATTTCTGCTGATACGCCACTGCTAGCTCTCTCCTTCACCCTGCTCCAAGCTATTTTCAAGGATAATGAGTGGGTTCTAGGATTTCTAAAAACACAACTGTGACTGCAGTAGAGCAATACGTTTTCTGGGTGTAACCACGGTGATGGAATTAGTTAATCATAAAGCAAGAACAATGCTGCTATGTCCCTTGTACAGCCCTACCCATCTAGACATTAGGTCTGGGAACAGAGGGTTTAGTCCCTAGGTAAT
>Ga0181612_176017_pt1 | contig 12489 bp, 9 predicted proteins | sample HoacroProtozoa21_FD_119630 | JGI IMG/M metagenome (GOLD analysis project Ga0181612, IMG submission 119630) | Hoatzin crop microbial communities from Cojedes, Venezuel. Combined Assembly of Gp0051906, Gp0051904, Gp0051908 | reverse complement strand
GGAGCTGGGCTTGTTCAGCCTCAAGAAGAGGAGACTGAGAGGGAACCTTATAAATGGTTATGAGTATCTGAAGGGTGGGTGTCAGGAGGATGGGGCCAGACTCTTTTCAGTGGTGCCCAGCAACAGGACAAGGGGCATCAGGCACAAACTGAAGCATAGGTAGTTCCATCTTAACAGGAGGAAGATCTTCTTCACTCTGAGGGTGACAGAGTCCTCGAACAGGCTGTCCAGAGGGGTTGTGGAGTCTTCTTCCCTGCAGATATTCAAAACCTCCCTGGACACAGTCCTGTACAACCTACTCTAGGTGAACCTGCTTTAACAGGGGGGTTAGAGTAGATGATCTCCAGAGGTCCCTTCCAATCCCTGCCATTCTGTGATGCTGTGATTCTGTGACTTAAGCAAAGAAAGCACTGAGTACCTTAACATCTTCCATGTCATTTCTCACCAGTTACCCTAGTGCTTTCAGCATCAGTCCCAAATTTCCACGAGTCTTCCTTTTTCTGTTCATATAAATGTAGTATCTTTTCTTGTTGCCTTTCACATCCCTTGCCAGATTCAACTCCAGCTAGCTAGAAAAGTCAAGGCGGCTTTTGTAACCCTATTTCTACAGTACTGGATAGCACCTTCTCTTGGGTCACACCTTTCTGCTTCCACCTCTTGTGCGGTTTGTTTTTAAGTCTGAGTTCAGTCAGGAGCTTTTCATTCATCCAGGGATGCTTCTTGTCTTCTTTTCTTGATTTTGAATTTTTTTGGAGTTTGGAGGAGGTTATCTTCCAATATCAGCAAGCTCTCCTGGACCTGCCCTTCTTTCCAGGGCTGCACCCCATATATTCTTCCAAACAGATGTCTGAAAAGGTTAGTCTACTCTCCTGAGTCCCAGGGTTGTTGTCCTGGTTTTTGCCTTGGTCTCTCCTCTTTGGGTCCTGAGCTCTACTATCTCATGCTCATTGTAGCCAAAGCTCCTGCTGACTTTCACATCTCTGACCAGTTCTTCCTTGTTCCTATTCTAGCCATGCACCTTTACTTCCTGGCCCCTCTGCCATCTGGTTTCAATCCAGAGGAGTGAAGTATCAACTCAAGAAGCCAGAGTCCCAGACGTACTCATGACTGAGTGTCCTAATTACTAGGAAACATGATTCTATTTCCCACCTTCATGCAGGTGAGATGGGTAGGCAAGCAGGCATTCACTTCCTCCCTAAAATATTTTTCATTTAGGCAGCATCCTTCTGAGACAGATGAGAGACTGTGTAAAGACCTTCAGGATGAAGAAGATCTTGAAACAGCCATGCAGCTTTCTAAGGATTTTCTGGTGCTCTAATCCATGTGCTAGCTATAGACAAACTTCTCATGTTAAGCTGCACATAGCACAAGTGAGGCTTCTGCCTTGAAATTATCTCATGTTCCTGGTACCAGAACTCCAGGATATCCAGATCCGTATATGTGGGAAGAAGCAAATTAACAGGATCTTCCAATGCCCACCCTGTGTTTTGTTTTTGTTCAGTCCAGACGGAAGTCACAGTCATCTTTGTAGTAGCCATTCAGCACTCAGTATTCCTAAACAGTCTTAGGCACATCTTTGATATACAGTTGTTCTAAGGAGTTTGACAGTCTGGTGTTATTATTAGTCCAATGTGAAACAGGGGGCTGCCTGACCACTTTTCCTGACTATGTAAATACATAAAACTGGCCTTGGCTACTTTCTTAACTTAATGATTTTTAGTATAACCTGAGCACACCTGTCTAGACCCTTAAAATCATAGCAGAGGTAAGGCAGGAGCTACCTGTCTACTTAGTCTGTCAAGAACAGGATGAATCTATGCAGACACACACGTTCAGGCTCGTTAAGAAATACTCAGGTCCTCCAAGAAGCACTTACTGCATTTTAAACACCTGTGGGACTAACCAATGATAGAGAGAAGAGCTTACAGATCACTCCTTCAAAACTCAGATAGTGTTGGTCTTTCTCTTAGTTGTTATATTTTAATTCAAAACCTAGAAATATGAAATTACCAAAGACATGAACGAAGTCTGGGTTCACTTTTCTGCTGGGAGGTCTTTTCTGATGTCAGCAGAGTTGCTATTAGAGCAGAGAACTAAAGTCATTATCAGGCCTAACATAACCTATAGCAAATCATACAAATCACTATGAATATATTATTTGATACATTTGTTCCTGCCTGAGAACTATGTATGAACCAGTCCAGAAACTTTACAATGCCACTGTTATTTGTAGCCTTTCACCAGTAGAATATTACATAAGCTAATTTCAATGAACATTTTTGCATTTGTTCACCACTGGTCTTGCTGATTCCTGACACCCCATAGCTGTCAGCTCATGATTACCTTTCTGAGAAAAAGCAACAATTTCCCAAATAGAAAGGCTGAAGAGTTTCCAATGTTACTCTGGTCTACTAAGCACACCAGAAGTTTCTGGCAATGTGAGAGAAAATTTTGGAGCTGAGTAATGATTATAACTCTTAATGTTCATTACATTTATTGAATCTACAAAAAAAAAGATATTGCTGAGAGATCTACAGTTGTCAAAACATTCCTAAGCTCTTGATAAGCACCAGAATAAATTTGTGATCTTACATCACTATTTCCCCACTCTTTTGGGGGATTATATTAGCCTGCTCAAGGAATTGTATCAGTAGTGAACTTAACTGATTCAGTGATTAATACCAGGTTTTCATCAACTCTGCTCTATTTGTTTAAATCAGGTTTTGTAAGATGGTTTTAAGAAAAAAAATATTCTCTTAAGAACTAAATTCATATTAACAAAAACCTTCTTACAGGAGTCAGGATCATGATTAGCCAAATTTAAATTAAAACCTAGAGTCCCTTTTCCTACCAGTACCAATGCTTTTAATTTGTTTCTTAGGAAAGATTATGTAAGATATCAGGTAAAATTAGATTAGACATATTTCTCCTCCACACAGATATAGGAGGATAATAACTTTGGTGAAAATCACCTTCAACACAAGAACCTTTTGAGGGTACGGCACAGCTCAAGAGTGGCAGGGAGTCCCCATGGCAGGGACTGGCAGATGGGGCCTGTCCCACTGCCCCAGCCAGGAGTAGGGCTTGCAAATAACTCGCAGAGTTATTTAAATGCTGTAGGTTTCCAGGAGGCTGTTTCAGGGGATGCAGAGCTGGAGCATGGGCAGGGAACTTGGCACACAGCATGAGAGACTTGAGGCTGGGTGGGTAGGCTCAAGTTTGCCAGGAGGAGCCTTGGAGGCCAGGCGGGCTGGGGGGGGGTGATGATTACCATGTGTAAGCAAATACTCCTGCCGCAGGGTCTGACAACGCTTTCTCTTCAGAGACTCCTCTGAAAGGCTGTTTTAATCAGCTGTAAACCAGTTCTTCTCCAGATCCTAAATACAAAGTGCCAGAGCTAGGAAAAGTTTTCAAACAAAGTGCTTTTATTTTACATTAGAAGGATTTTTCTTGTTTTGGTTTTATGTTTGTGCGTGAAAATAAAGCCAACACGCTGTCATTTTTATGACACTGCATTCCTATCATAAGTAAAAATTCACATTAATCCAATAATTTCATTTTCCAGTTCACTGGCCCATAAAGTGGCTTATTGCACTAGGGTATTTAATACAAATACAGAAAAGTATTTACTTTGATATATTTTAATTCTACCAAGAGTTGTGGTGACATTTTAGCAATAAGAACAAGCAAGTGGGTAGTTTAGGCCTTTCTTTTCCAGATCAGCATTAAAATCCAGCCCAGGTGAGACCGTGTAACCTCCAAACCCGTTTTTATCCAGGGGCTGATGTGCAGTAATCTGCAGAAGGTTCCTACCTAGGAAACCCTCGTTCCTTGGAAACCTTAGGAGATGCCATTTTTTCTAGAGATAGATGCTGAGTGGCCACATATGGCTGACAGGGTTCCCTCTCCTGTCTTTCAGCTTGAGGAGCTTTCTCTGCTCCACACAGACTGAGTCGCATCTGTCCAGTGAGCAGCAAAACAGTCAGTAATGTCATGACTGTTGCACTCCCCTAGCTATCCTCAGACACCCCAGCCCCCCTCAGCTATCCTTTTGGCAAAATAAGAGCAATTATAGTAGTCAGAATTAGCAAAAGCAAGGGACTGAACACAATTTTTATAAAATCAGTCGGTCAGAAATCATGGCCTCTCACATGTTAAGAAGTGATACATGGAAACTGTTGTGCATTACTGCTCATGTAGTCCATTCCACTTCCCCTACTCCACACGTATTTAGCCCTCCTTGAACCCAAATGCTTCTGTGAAATTGCATGAAAGTCACTCTTCCCAGCTAAGTATGAAATGGAAGTGTTTCTAAAATCATTGCCATATCCAGTTTAGTTTCTTTCAGAGAAAACACTGAAACTGAAGAGGCTGAGAGAAGGTGTGTTTCCTTACAATCTTATAATACATTGACAGTGCACATAGATGTGTAAGGGTTTTTTCTAACTTGATATTTGTTTTAATACACAGACAGCAAGGTAAAGAGAACAGTCCCTCAGCTGTGGAAATGCAGATGTCGTGAGTACATCTAAACTGAAAGAGGCCTGAAAACAACAAATCAGATGAGATTGTCTCTGTTTGTAAGACTCTAACCCTATGTGTTACCACATTAGAATGTGCAGTGAAGGGACCGCAATGAAATGTGTCACGATTCAATTCGTTTGGACCTCTTCTGATGATCCTAGATGCCCCAGGATAATTAAATCAGGTTGTTTATTTTTGAATTACACAGCATTAAAAATCCTAATCGTTGGCTGCGAGGCAACTTGTTCACCTTTTCTTAAGTGTTCCGAATTACTGACAGTCTCATTAAAATGCTGACCATTATATGGCTGTGTAGATACGTAAATCTAACACAAAAAGGACTTCCTATTAGTCACTGTGTGTCTGACAGGGGCTGACAAAATGATGTGTTTGTATGTAAAAAAACAAAAAGCAGATCTGCTGATTCAATACAGTGAGTACTTCTCTATTAGTTTTAATAATGGGAGCAACTCTTCATAAGAAATGTTTACAATAGGAGGCTGAATGCGTAATGACCCAGGCCTTCAGATACACTAGTCATTAGCATTGCTTAAAATTAAAACCAGCGTGAAATCAAACCGGTAGCACGACTGTGGATCCCCTTCCCCCTCATATCTTTATCTGTGTCAAAAGCAATTCCAAGAACCAAACAACAGTAATGCTTTTTTACTGCAGTTACTCTGTTTATAAACAATTTTTTACATAAATCAAGATTAGTCATTGATGAAACCCAAAATTTGTGTTTATTTGGAGTGTAACAAAATAGTATGTACAAATTCCCCAAACTGAGTCCTCCTCCCCATTTAAACAACCTCCTCTCTCTCCTGCTGCATTTGATTTACACCCACTTGATTTGCAGAATGACTTTTTATTAATTTTGCCTTCTTAGCTCCCACAGCTTTTTTCTATGCTGTTTCTCTACCATCAGAGGAGCAAGATTCTCTGTAAAGTCTAGCCATTGGCAGGGAATACAAATTTCTATTGTTCTTGAGTCAAATCAAGAGAGAATAAGCTAGGAAGAAAGACTAAGTTGGGGGATTAGTTCTCCTTCTAACAACAAAAAAAGCAATCCCAACCCCAACCAAATCAAAACCCAAAATGAAACAAAGCAAAAAAACCCGAACAATAAAAAACCCCAAACACATTTGTGTTGAACTCAACTTTGAGAGCACTTGATTTCAACTGACGATTTACAGCTGGGGTAGTTGGCACAGGTCGTCTTCAGTTAATGATACCTCTCAGCTGGTACCATCTAAGGAGCTGGTTTCTGGTATATGACCAGAAGAACTGATTTCTGGGTATAGTAGAGGTGAGCCTCAGATTAAAATATCTGGCTAAAACAAGAAAATGAGAAAGATCCTTCATATTATTTTTGGTGTCTGTTTCTTTATCCCATATGCTTATTGTTAAAAAATAATTGGGCATTTCTTAAAATTGTCTTTGCTACAACAGACTTTTCATATTTTCATAGGTCATCAAGAGAGCCGGGAACCATGTTAATAGATTGGATAGACATGGAATTGGTATTAATGGAAAATTAGAGATCCGTTGCTACTTTTGTAAAGTATCTGTCTTGGAAGTCAAGAGTATCTAAATTTAAACACTGCAACATGTTTAAAGAACTGAGTTATAAACATCATCTTAGGCTGCTGAGTTAGTGAAATTAGGCCTTCAGGCAGAGTCATCTGACGTTTCCCTTGACTTCTACATACAAATTCTTCATTTCTTTTCCAATTTTTTTTTAATGTGTGATGATTTTTGCAGCAATGTAATACACAGAGAAATGAGTGGCTCTGATGGCTGATTAAATAGTAAAGCACTTAATCATTTACAGAAGGCTGCTCATTATGCTACAGCATGGGGCAACAAAGAACATAGCAACATTTGAGCAATTTACTCAGAGAAGTAACTGGTGGAAAAGAGGTCCTAATACTGTTCCCACTGGCCTGTTGTAATCTTTAACATTGGTTTCATTCACTGACTACTTACCACAACTAAATTAATTGCAGATGTTTTGTTAGTATACTGATGGCCAGAATAGTCACACAGCTTTGACAGATAACCATTGTTTTCCCAACTTTCTGTTACCTGAGAAGTCATGAAGAAAGGTCTTGGAGTTTGAAAGTCATTTGTTTTTTTTTTTTTTTGTTAGACATTCTGGTGAGTTAGGGTCTTGGCTCTATATTACTCATTTGTGTTATCAAAGACCAGAACAAAATATAAGGGTTTTCTGTTAAAGTTTTAAAGATGGCAGCTGACTGGCAGAGCTCTGAAGGTTATTGTAATGATTACTAAGCAGTCTGGGCAGGCAGGGACATTTGAAATCTGCTTACATGAAGAGTTTAACAGGATTTTGAACATCTATAAAATGGGGAACGGTGAGCTACCTGCTACAATAAAAAAATGTGAAGCTTTGTTGAGACTGCTAGTAGAAAGCTGGATGTCCATATTTTAAACTTACTTGGGAAAATAGGACAAAATCCACAAAAACACTGCAACATTCCAAAACCCTTTAAAAATGCAGGGTTTTCTAGAAATGTTTATTTCCAGAAATAGCCAGTATATCAAAGCCTACATTCAAGAAAGTACTAGAAACTGCAAGGCCTCAAGATAAGTCACTGGGTAAATTCTTGCTTTTCCCACTCTCAGAGGCTCTTACAATTTTCTGTCCATCAACATAACTTATGGACATTACACAGGGACAATGAGACAGCTTTCCAACCCAAACTGGCCTTGATAGCTCGTCCTTTTTTCTTGAAGGTGGCTGGTGACAAGGTTGAAGAGAGGTGAGAGACTATCGGTTTGAACTGCATAAGCACCCAAGGAAGCAGAACAATTCTTTTGTAGTGTTAAGCAACCACTTTAACAAAGTGGTGGCTGCTGTTATAACCACTTGCAAAAGTGATCGCACTGCTTTTTGTGAGGGGCTGAGATTGCAGGGGAACAGTATAGGATGCTCTGCTTTGAGTGTAGTGAGCATCTAGCAGAATGGTTTCCTTTGGGGAAATTTAGGCTGAAGAAAGTCTTGATTCTTGTTCAGGATGTAACACATGGGACAAGGAGCTGTGCATACCAATAATGCTATGGGTGCGCAAATACGTGACTCTCAAGTGAAACTTGGAGAAGCCCTGTAACTTCACATTTTCCTAAAGATGCTCATAAGCAAAAGGGTTACTGGATAAAGGGGGTTTTGCCAGTTTGAAAAAACAGCATCTTGGCTGGTTTTCAAAGCTTGAAATCTGTTCTTTGACTGTTCACCTGAAGATGTGCTGCTTTAAATAGGACTCTGGATTTGGCTGCAAGCAGAACCTGTAGGGGGTATGTTTAAATTGAATGGGTAGTGACTCCATTAGTCTTTTACTGCTGCTATGTAAGTACACCACAATCTCAAATGAACTTAAGCACTATTACAGTGCTTTCAGTGCACTTCCACTTGAAATAGATCAGCAATCAGCAATATAGTCTCAGTGCTATATCAAGAAATTAGATATTAAGCTTGTGATTGGCTTTTATGTTGGGAAGGAAAGCAAAAGCTGGCCAAAAAAATTGTTTGTGAATAGAAGATATGGTAAAATAGTATTCTGTGCAATGACATTTCCTTCTCAGTGTAGGTGAGGTATAGATTTCTGGTCCAGGTATGGATTTTTTTTTTATTATTATTTTTTTTTAGCTATAGTCACACAGTGACTTTTCCTTAGCTCTCAGGCAATCCTTTATTTGTGTAAAGCTTATGTGGTGCGTAGAAACCTTTACCCATGTCTACTGTGCAGCATATCTACCATAAAATCCTGAGTATGGATGGAAAACTACAAAACATGGCTCAAAAATGTAGGCATTATAAAGCATGTTTCTTCTGGTCAATTTTTTCATAGGAAAGAATGCTGGGGGAAAGATACACTGTATGCAGGTATTCCACAAAAAAACACTTGTGAAAACAGATCACTTCTTGTCTATCTTTTTTTTAAAAGAAAATGACTTTTTTTTTTTATGACAGGGAGGCAGAAATCGCAGAAATAACATGCTAAAATATTTTTATCATTGGATTTTAAATAGGTTACTGGGAGAAAAGAGACCTTATTTTAAATAATCACAAGCTCACACCAATTTTTGATCCTGTTGTATAAGTTCTACAAAAATACTGCTGTTCACATACTACCAAGAAAGTACTTAACAAGAAAAAATTTACAAAGAAAGCAGGAGAGGAGCTATAAATGGTGAAATGAAGTTTTGATGAAAACACAGTTTTGTAAGTATGGCAAAAAACAAGTCTTAGGGCAATTCAGTTACAGGTTCAGGAGATACACATTCAGAAGACTCATCAGTAAGAACCTGAATTAACTTTTTTTTCAAGAGATAGATGATCTAGAGAGATGTACTCTGTGGAAAAGCTAGGATGAAACAAATATCTACAACTACCATGAGATATCTGATGGGACTCTCATTTGTAGAAAATATTTTTTATAGTCTAGTTTTAACTAATGCTTTTATTCTAAGGCCTTCTGCTTCTGGTGTTATGAAACGATGTAGCTAGTTTAACAGCAATGAACACCTCCTGTTTTATACAGTTCATTCAACATTTCTCATAAGGGCTATGTTACAGGAAAGGGGAAGATCTTACTTGGTATTTTAGCAATTTATTGAACCTGCTAATAGTTTATTAGTTTGGATTCATGGTCATTGCAATAGGTAAGCTGTCATTCCAAAAACGAATCATACCACAAGTTTGAAGCACAAATTACCATATTTCCTGGGGTAATAGGCTCCCCTTGGTGAAAGAAATTGCAACTTATTATTGGTTAGTATGGCAGAAAATTACAAACGCAAAAGAAAAGAAATATATGCCTCCATCACTAGATCTTAGAACTGCCTATAAGCTTGAAGGGTCTAGGATGAGGTTGCTCATGAGTTGGGGGCTCTAAGTCTATTAAACAGGAAGCTATTATTAGAACAGAGGAGTTAAATCAGATAATCAAATCAATGTTCTTGGTCAGCTGACAAACACCCTGTTAATTTCAGGCCCACATATAATAATCTTCAATATGTTTGGGTGGTGAATCTATCATTCTTTTTCCCTATGATATATAAGTGACTGTGACAGTAAATACCTGCTTCAAAAATACCTTCAAGGAAGACTATAAGTATACCCAGTTCCATACAGCAAAAATCTGAGGTCTGACTTTTTCAGAAGATGTTGCAGCACACCAAGTAATATGGATATAATTCCACAAAATGAAGCAAAAGCCACCTTTTTTCAAGGAGAGAAAACTTTTAAACATGGCTCTTGTACTCAACCTAGCCAGGAAGATCTTCAGTAACCTTAAGAAATTCTGTGGGATTCTGTAGGAGAGAAGAAGAGAATTATATGTGGAGAATTTTCACAAATTCATGTGTTACAATGTTTGCTCATCTGCCTGCTTGCTTTTCAGCATTTGTGTCTTTGAAATGCATATCAGGTAAAACCCACAGAGAAGGAAACTCTTCCCAGATTTGCAACCCATGCAGTGCCTCAGCCATACCATTTCAGTCAGGGGATGTCCTTGCCTTCTTATCCTAGTATCAAATCTAGTCCTCCATCTTGCATAGTCAAGCCTCATTATTCCTGCTGGCAAGGGGATCCTTTGCTGAGGAGCATGCTGCACCTCTACCAAATGGAAATGAAATACCGTATAAGAGAAAGTCTACAGAATCATTCAGGTTGGAAAGGAAGGCTCCTTTTCTTAAACTATGCTTACTTTTTTTCTTTTCCCTAATTCTCTCACAATAGTAAGTAAATAAGAAAAAAAAACAAACCAGGTAGTTCCTGCCCAGCCTGTTTCTGTGGATCATCTCTCCTGTCTAATCATTGTTGAATGTTGCGCTGGAAAGACAAGCATTTCATCTAATACAGTGAAGCCACATTTAGACAGTCTTTACTTGTTCCATCATGTAACCATGTCATTGACCATATTTAACCAAAACTAGTACCAGTCCAATACTTCACATATTTATTTCAGCTACATAGACTATCTATTTTACTGAAGACTTTGTGAATCTCCAGCTTAAGCTAAGAACCTACCTTAAGCCTGAAAGGACCTTATTTTAAAAAGGCTGGTGCCTTCAAAAGTTTTGAAATGAGTGCTTGAAGTTAGCTATGCAAAATTCATGAGATGAAAAGTCTACTGAAAAGTTGAAAACTGTCAGTCTGTTTTTACAGACCATATTCCAGAGTTTCAGAAAAGAACGTCAAGATCAGGTGCGAGGAACTACTCTTCCATGTTTCAATGCTGCATTTTCAATATCTTCAAGCACAGGCATGCAAGACAACCATGTCTGGTCTAATGTCGTTTTGGAAGAGCAAAAAGTCCCAATGGGGCAACAGTTCAGTGCAGATACTCTTGCTAGCTTCTCAAATTCCTGGATTATGCTACTTCTAGTTGTTACACACGTGTGGATCAGACATCAGAGCTTACCCATTGTGAAACACCATTTTACACCCATATAAAAGAGCTTATTTCACAAATGAACAAGCCAAAGGTTTAGCTTATTTGAATATCTGAATGAGATTCAAAGCAGATTTAATTGAATATTCATTTCATGCAGCTTTAGCCAACGGAGATTCTTAAGTGAATTGATCCCGTGAGTAACGGTATATGTATATGGATACTTCATGAATGAATTGACAGTAGCCTTCAGCAGTGTCCTGCATAAAGTGGCAACAGGGTGATGGAAGACCAATTTGTACCATAACACATAACAGTTTTACAATACAGTCTCTGAGTTGTGGAAGTTGCTCATGAAACTTACCTTTTACAAGCTGTCAAGAGGTTTGTCTTCCTTGTCTACTGAGGCACCAAGGTGCTGCCATTCCCATATGGATCATCCCCTTAGCCATATAGATCCACTTTCTTCCAGGCACACTTCAAGTTTCTCACTGGCATTTACTAAGAGCTTCTCATTCATACTGTCAGCACACTTCTGAGATTCTGTCTTTGTACATATATTTGCAGCCCCCACCATGGAGCAATGCAACAGTGTCCCAGCCCAAGGGTATTACATTTTGCAAAAGAGTTAATGAAAATGCATTTGTGATATTTTCTGCTCTCAATAGTCTTGCATATCTTCTTCTGTTTCTTTAGGTTAAATAGACTTCTCAGATCATTGCAACCCAATGGATCTAAATAAAGACCTTAATCTTCTTTTGCCTCATGGGAGAAGGGAAAAGGATGTACTTCATGGTAGTACTGTTATTCATACCATGTGATTCTTGCCTTTTTGTGCTTCCACAAAATCTACAGGGCGTAGGATACAGTGTACTTTCAAAAGAGTGGCAAAACCTTCCCACAAACATTCCTCATTTATCTGTGTGGTGGCTTGGCCTTGCCAGCCTGCCAGAGCTGACTTAGCCACTTCTTCACTCCTCTTCCCTCTCCAACAGGGCAAGGGGAGAAAATACAATGAAAAGCTCACAGGTTAAGCTAAATACATGGAGATCACTCACCAGTCACCATCATGGGCAAAACTGATTCAATGTGGGGAAAATTGATTATTTATTGCCAGTTAAAATAGTTTTGGATACTGAGAAACAGAGACAAATTAAATCCACACCTTCCCCTACCTTTTCTTCCCCAGGCTCAACTTAACTGCCTCACTCCCAACTCCTCTACCTCTCCTCCTCCCCTGGGTGCACAGAGAGATGGGGAATGAGGGTTTTGGGTCAGTCTATAATTGCTCCTCTCTGCTTCTCCTTCCTCCTCACACATTGTCCCTGCTCCAGCGTGGGTTCTCCACAGGCTGCTGTTCCTTCTGGAAGTATCTACCAGCTCCAGTGTGGGATGCTCCATGGGCTGCAGGATAGATATCTGCTCCAGCACGGTCCTTTCCATGTGCTGCAGTGGCATCTCTGCTTTGGCATCTGAAGCACCTTTTCCTTCCCCTCCTTCTTCATTGACCTTGGTGTTTGCAGGGTTCCTTCTCATGCCTTTTTTT
>Ga0181612_140124_pt1 | contig 12489 bp, 6 predicted proteins | sample HoacroProtozoa21_FD_119630 | JGI IMG/M metagenome (GOLD analysis project Ga0181612, IMG submission 119630) | Hoatzin crop microbial communities from Cojedes, Venezuel. Combined Assembly of Gp0051906, Gp0051904, Gp0051908 | reverse complement strand
TTCCTCATGTTCAGACGGAACTTCCTGTGCCTCAGTTTGTGCCCATTGCCCCTTGTCCTGTCACTGGGCACCACTGAAAAGAGCTTGGCCCCATCCTCCTGACACCCACCCTTCAGATATTTGTAAGCATTTATTAGGTCCCCTTGCAGCCTTCTCTTCTTCAGGCTGAACAAGCCCAGCTCCCTCAGCCTTTCCTCACAGGAGAGATACTCCAGTCCCCTCACCATCCTCGTAGCCCTCTGCTGGACTCTCCAGTAGTTCCTCAGACTTAGTAAAACAGATGAAACAAGAAAAGCTGTGTTGTTTCTATTCCATTTCATGCCAGCAGCCCCTAAGACACCAGGATCCATGGACAATTCCAGAATTTCAGCCTAGCCAGTATCACTGCTTGCATGAGGTTGATTGCTTCAGATATCTTCAGAGATGTCTGCTATGAATACCAATCATGTAGTGACAACCCAAGTTATGTCTCTGACAGCAAATGCTTCAATATAACAAAAACGGAGACATAATGAAGCATTTGAGGAGACTGAATTTGAACATAGGGCTGACAGTAAAAATTTATAATGGAAGTAAATTGCAAATCAGATTCAAGACATCAGAAATGTTAGTACAGTAAGAACAGAGAAGCCTCAAAAAGTCCTCCTTCAGGGTCTGAGAACAATTTCACACTTGCTGTCACTGTCTTTTTTAAAGAAAATTTCCCTTCCCTGTAGCCTTTGCAGCATGGGGCAGAGTAACAGTTTTTTCATTATGGTGCCTTTAATTCTTCTTATTCTCATCTCTGTCTAAGCTTTGATTTTTTCACTGCCTGTCCTGGTTTCAGCTGGGACAGAGTTAATTTTCCTCCTACTAGCTCTTTCATTTTGGATTTAAGAAGAATGTTGATAACACTGTCATTTTCAGTTGTTGATAAGAGATCAAGGGCTTCTTCCAGTCTCCCATGAGCAGCTAATGGCCAGGTGTGAAGGAGCTGGGAGGGAGCACAGACAGGCTGATAGCCTAGCTGGCCAAGGGAAATATTCCTCACCACCAACTTCATGTTCAGTTTATAAACGGGGATTGTCTGGGCGGCAGGAATCCTCTCTTTTCTGGGATTTTTCAGCTATCTCTCTTTTTGTCCAAGAGTTTGAACTTTTCTGGGAGTTTGGTCTTTTTTTTTTGAGAGTTCCACAATTCATTAGAATTCATTTCAATTCATGAAATCCATGAGATCTGTGTTCTGCAATTGCTGCTTGGGGACTGGCTATGCAAGTGGTCACCTGGTCGTGAGAAAAAAACTGCATCGTGTATTGTTTGTTTTGCGTATTCAGTAGTAGTAGTAGCAATAGCAGCAGCAGCAGCAGCAGTAGTAGTATTATCCTTTGTTGTTTTATTAAACTGTCTTTATCTCAACCCACGAGTTTTACCTGGTGTCCATTCTCCTCCCCTTCCCACTGTGGAGGGGAAGGGGATGTGTGAGCTAGCGGCTGTCTGGTGTTTAATTGTCGGCTGTCGGGTTAAGCCACAACACTGCCAAATCAACTTCATCATTCAAAAAGAAGAAGTAGGCCACATACTACCATGCAGAGGCTTATTGCCCTCTGCTAGGACAGAGATTTCTGCACTGTGCTCCATTGTCTGATATGTGTTAAGCATTCTGGGTCTGTTACACTGAAGCTAATACCAGAAGACAGTTGATTCAATCGACTCTGAGAATTCTCTGGAATGGTTGGAGACCAATCTGAGGGGCTGACAGCAGCTTCTGTAGCTAAGAGCTCGACATATGAAGTGGCAGAGATCCAGCTGCAATGTAATGAAAGTATGAATGACCGAGACTTGATCATTGACCACGAGGACCAGACAGATTCTGCTACCCAAGCAGAATCAAAAAACAAACCACAAATATCAGTATAGGGCAGTTAAGTGCCACAAGAGGCATCTAAAAATATGCCTAGAACCATCAGCTAAACCGGTCAATCATGAGTGTGCACATTCAACTCCAGTGACACCTGCTACTCCAATTTGCTACAAACTCAGCAAAATGATCTCTTCTCTTGACTAGTACCTGTCTTATCCAAGCCAACACGCAGACAGATATTTGAAAACACATTTAACACTTGACCTAGGCAGTGGGCAATAGTGTGGTCATAAATGTTAAGAGTTGAAGAAATACCTGCAGCCTGGTGGCACTTTAGTCTGTTCCGCATGACCACTGCACCAAATGGTTGAGTGTGGATTTGAGAAGTAACAAAGACAGTTGACACCTGTGGTATTTCTGACCATGGAGTGCAGATCTACAAATGGAAAGAAGCACTACCTTGGCAAAATCCAGTGACACTATGTCCATCAATAAGGCCAGTAACCATTGAATAAAGGGTGAGGAATGAGGACCACTGGCGACAAAGAAATGAGGCTGGATCATTTTCTGCAGCAAATTCTATACTCGGAGCTGTCTCAAACTAACTGCTTTGCTGAAAAATGAGGATTTGCAGAAAAAGATTTATTTGCTGAAACAGAAGTTTCCATTGCAAAAACATCAGTGCTCCTATGAAAGTTTCATCAGGACGGTTTCCTAAACCCAGGGCAGGATTTTAGGTCACAACCAAAGATGGAGACAGAGCCAAAAGCCAGCAGTTGCGTGCTGGTGCGGAAAGACAACGTGCATCTTTGATATTTTATGATCTTTTATGACCAAGTTTCCAACTCACTTTTCCTAATGAATTTTAAATGTCTACAGAAAGTAGAAACTTCGTGTACAAAACACAGAACACAGAAAAAACAGGAACTGACTTCATACTGTCATTGCCTGAGTATTGTCCTGGGTTAGTCCAGTTTCACATCCGTATTCTGAATTGGGTAAAAGTAGAGAACTTCACTGTTGCTGTCCTTGTTGGTGTTTTGGGGAAATTCTAATTCTCAGAGTATTTTCTGAGGGGCAGCCAAAGCAGTCACGGACTGCTTTGAGCACCACCACTTTCTCCTGGTTAAAGATGGAACTGCACAAATAACATTTACAAACACAGTATTGTTAATTGCAAATTAACTTTCTCCTCAGCACTTTGATCTGTGCAGTTCCCAAAGGTGAGCTATGAAGGCTCTGAGAAGCATAGCTTTAATGACAATTTTTAATTCCTTAGTGGAAAACTTGCTTCCTAATCCCTGTAAATGTTAGCTAATGACTGTGTGAAACAGCTATAATACTATTCTCATTTTAAGAGAGAACATGATACTTCTTTAATGTCTCCTATCACATAAGCTGTACTGCTGTGAGAGGGACTCGTGTTACCATTCACACCTAAATGCTGGAGCAGACATAGTTTAAGAACAGTGGTCAGGTCCTTCAGCTAAATCTGCTTAGCTTGACCTAAATCCTCAGTCATGAATCATTTTCTCAAATACAGAAGTCTGCAGACTACAAACAGAGAAGGTTTTTCCACTGCTTTGTCTTGTTAAGCAAAGAATAAGAGAGAATAACTATGCCTCTGTCTCTGGGCAGGCAAAAGTCAGGTCCCTGTTGTCACCAAGGACTGGAGACACGTGGTTCACATCACGGTACCTTAGGGTGTCCATTCCAGTTCATCACTGTGGTCATCTGAGGACTGTCTAATCTCTTGCACCAACACTGCTGCTTCCCTCTGTGAAGACTTGCTCACAGGCAAATGATTTATGTTCTCACCTTCTCTTCAGCAGCTAGAGTTCACCATCCCTGCCATTTCATCCTCATTAGTATTACCTTTTGTTAACCTTGGAGATATAAATTTGATAAGGCTTCAGGAAGATGTTATGTCACAGATATGGTAAAAAGCTTATCAGCTATTAAAAATATTAAGCCTTCCTCATGCTGCTTGCTATGCTCTGTGCATAAAATTCACCCAGAGCCTGGCCCTCAGACTGGGAGAGAAGATATTCTCTACTGACACCAGAGTCAACCTGTTTCATCTCATAGCTGTGGTGGCTGCCAAGAATCCTTTATTCAGACAGGTATATTTCTTTCCCCTTTGATATCTCTGGGCTGTGTCTTCATAAACTATAGAAGTAAAATGTCTCTCGATCCTCGGGAAAGGTTTAAAGGAGAGATTCATGAAGTGTTGCTGGTGGCTTATCTTCATCTATCACACAAAGAAAAGTTAACTCCATGGCAAGTTGTTGTAGTGTGGGTTGTAGCTGAGCAGAGGTATATGAGCCATGCACGGCTCTTCTTGTGAGCATCCCTCTGCTCTCCAGGTGCAGAAAGGACTGGGATGTTGCCGGAGCTGCCTCTCTTTCTGTCCTAAAACCCAAGCATGCCAGGTGAGCACATGGCTCTCCTCTCTCTAGTTCCTCTGACAGGAGGAGTTGTCATGGGTCTTTTGGTCTCTGCACTTTCGTTCATTGGTCTCTTGGTTTTTCAGCACGGAACTTAGTTCACTTCAAGCTTAAGCCTTGACTTCTTTGGCAAAGCAAGTATTTCTGACAAAGATTACACTTAGTGTCTTATTAGAACAATAAATGGGGAAAACAATGGGAGATAAGGTATGCAGAAGGGGTCACTGTGTCAGTCTGAAGAAACCAAGGAAAACCTCAAGTGTGTTGCCTCTCAGGCTAACAAATCTTCAAGTCTTTTCTGTTATTATCTTTAAATGCATATTATTAATTAATTTTTAACTTGCTTAAAGAGGCTATCCTTTGAAAATCTGTACCTCTGTATATATTCCAGGAAACAGGTAACTTATAATTCATAAGACCTTTGTATCCTATAAACACTAATGCTGTATGATATAATGAGGTCCTGAATGGGTATTTACATAAAGCCCAGATCTGCCTTTTGGCACCTCTACATAGTAGTTTACATTAATGGTAATGTAAGCCCTGCACATCCATTCAAGACCTTAATACAGCCCTAGGTAGTATCACATCATTTCATGGTAAATTATTTCTGTCTTTTAAGGCACAGAGCAAATTGCAGGTAAATTATTAATAATAATACTTAGATCTTATCTTCAAAGCACTTTACTAACATTAATTAATTCCTGTACTCCTCTGAGGTAGGTAGCTGCATTATTACTTACTTTCTTTACAAAAGGGGAAATTAAGACAAAGGCAGGATGAGATCTGCCTGCAGCTGTTGCTGGCTATGGGATGCAGACTACCAGGCGGAGGCGGACAAGCACCCAGGACCAGCTAAAATGCTGTGCCTCCAGCTATTTGCTATCCTCTCCTGCTGCACGTCACTGCTTCTGCAGCAGACTGAATGACAGGGTGCAATGCGAGACCCTGCTCCAGCCCCTTCTTTTTCAAGTCTGGTACCTTTAGTTACACCAATCAGTGAAGTGGGTTGGGGAAAGGAATAACGGGGTTAAGCTAAGTTTGTTGAACCTTGCTCTGAGTATGGTTATCTCCACCAGCAGAAAGAAGACACTGGGGCACCACAGTTTTAAACCATTACAGCCAGATTTATTGGAGGTTACTTATCTGCAGGCTCGATTTCAAATACAGAAGTAGAATTCCTGTCAAAAGAGGAAAAAATTGGACTTTCAAAAAGAATTGGTTTGGATACTTTTTAACCTTCCAATGTTTCTTACCTGGCTTTCAGAAAATAATTCTGAATTTTTTGTAGGTTTTAAAAATTATTTTATATTATTAACACCATATAACATTTGTTCCTACAAATACTGATATATAAAAGTATGACAGCAACTGGACATTGAAATATCCTGGCATTTGTCTGTTTTCAGACAAATCATAATGGCAATTACGCCCGCTAATTAGAGTATCTTACCTCTTTTTGTGAATCAGATTGACTCCTGGTTTCATTGATATCCAAGAGATTGCTTTATTGTGCTAAAACTAATCTCAGAACACTTCAACAGTGATGTCACGAAAGACTGTGTACACAAACCAGAAGTATGAAAAATGCATAGAAAAGTATTACAGATACAATTTTCAATTTTCAAACTGAAATTTTGAATCGGGATCCTAAATCCCTTTCTGTTTTAAAAATGTTTTCTCCTGCGGGAATTCCACAGAAAGTGATACGGCTTTGTAAAAACTAAAAATGAGCTTAATACAAAAACTTATTTTTTTTCTAATGAAAACTGTCTGAGAAATGTTATCTAATCACCCTGACTACAGATAGCTGCCAGGATTCTGCTCACACCTCTACAACAAGCTTTGTTCTCCTTTGAAATTACATGGCCCTGTATAAACTCCTCCCATAATGAAGCCTCTATTAAATAGCCTCAGGAAAAGAAATCTACACACTAGTGCCCTCAGAGGATCATAATATGCCCACAACTCTGAGCTAATCTACTGGTGGGGCTGGATTTATCCCCCCAAAATTCATCTATTGGCAAGCGCAGAAGCAGAGTTACTGTGTTCTGCAGTCAGGAGTGCTGCTGCACCCTTTTCCCTCTGTGGTCCAGTCCACTTACATCCAATCCATGGGCTCGAGATGCCTAGCTCTGCCCTCTGGCAAAGAAAGAAGCCCTGGACAACTTTGGTGGCCCAGTTAAGTGCCGAAAGTTGGGGAAGCTTCGCTGTAGTAGCTAAGCAACTGAAGCTGTTCAACTCCTGGTTATGGCCATTGGGGGAATCCGGAAAGTCTTCCCTGAACTAGCAATGGATGTGGTCCACCTGTGTAAAGGGCTTAGAAAAGTGTCCCAGAGAGTCTAATTGCTGATAGATATCTCCTAATTAGTTCTGTTTCTGAGTGCCAGTAAACTCAGCCAAAATAAATGGAGAAGTTCCCACTGGAACACCAATAATTAAGGATCTAGGAGTAGCATTTTCCAGGTGTTATTGCTCTGAGGAGTGTGATCTGCTAGTTGTTCCAGCTCTAACTAGCAAAAGCACTGAGCACACCCTAAATCCATCACTCACCAGGTCAGGCTTCAGTCCATGTCTAAAAAGTGAAGGGCTATCTGTTTGCAAGGAGGCACAACAAGCAAAGCCAGCCTGGTAACAGTTAAGGAGGCATCCCTCACCTCCAGTGTCCCCGGTCCAGACACCATCTCAGTACTGGAGACCAATCACTTTCAGCAGAGGAAATTCAGGTATCTGGGATCAGGCCAACCACCCCCTGTCCCACCTACCTGCACCCCAAAAATTACCTAGCAGCAAACAGACAGAGATGTGCCTGATCCCTTAGCAGTTGTTCCAGTCCCTGTTTCACTGGAGCCCAGGCTGCATGCAATGAAAAGAATACAGCCCTGCTATTATTCTAAGCATTTTAAATGTTTCTGTTCTTTTCTGGGTTTTTTTCTTCCTTTTTTATTACTTTTTCAGTTTTTATGCAACAGAGACCTTCCCATTCTTTTTATTCCCTCATTTTAAGGACAGAGCGTGTGACTGTGTGCCTGCATATACACTCAGTGCCTATAACTACCACTCGGAAAGAGCCAGGAAGAAAAAAAATACACAAAGTTTTAGTTTTAGTTCCCTTGCATTCTCAAGAACACTTTAAAGAGCATTTTTATATGACAGGATTTAGGACTGTTTAAAGCCACCAGACACAGACTGTCAAACAAGGGTAGTGAAATTTCAGTTTCCCCATGTGCCCTGCTCAGGCCTCTGTTTCAGCAGTGTGAGGGCAGCTGCCTACACAAGGCACTCTATGTCCACGTTTATATAGGTGACTCAGAAACAAAATGAACATAGTTTTGGCATCAGCATCTTTCACTAGTTCGAAAATTTAGTTTCATGACATCGTTTTTGCTGGTGTCTACACCCAATCCCACTATCTTCACCCTCTCCCCTTTCCAACAGTTCTCAAGATAGGGAATATGTGTTTGCTTGGTGATTGCACAAATGGGATGATTAAACGCTGCTTCTAATATTGAAACTGGATTGTTTAGCTCTGGGCATCTCATAATAACACCAGCTGAAATGAAAATCAAGCTTGGTAATATGTAGTCCTGAATTTATTTTTGTTTGCCCAATAGCTTTAACACTGTGTACAAAATCCATACCGATTCATATTTACTTCTCTGCGGGTGCCGAGCCTCTGAGGAGTGTGACAGAACCCAGCCAGACAACCTAAAAGCCTGACTAGCTGTCCATCTGCATACTCTAAGATTTTTACAGGGAGGAATAAAGAAAGAAAGGCATCCATCTATATTCAAGCTGAGGCTATGTAAAAAGCTTTATGAATCTGTGTAGCTATCCCTCAGAGTCACTTCAAATTTAGTAGTACCTGAGGTATTAAAAGCCAGATTGGTACTTTGAGTCTCAAACAAGCCAGCAAAAGATAAATTGCTGATATGTGAATCCGTATAATCTCCATTTGATGCCCAGCATGTGGGCTGTTCTTGCATGGCATTGCAAAGAGAAATAGCAGTTCACAAAAGAGAGAGAAGTGGAGGCACATGGTACAGGGAAAGGAAAACATCATCCCCAATCATGCCTTATGTTTATGTTTTGGGGGTCCGTCTGCATCTGGCAGTAGGTCTTCCTGGAAAAGACCCTGCTCTTGACTAGCCCCTTCTGTGTAGCAGCTGCCTTAAAGAGCCCTGTAGAATTGACTATTCCACACTGCAAGCCGTGGTCAGAACTTCAGTTTGTCTCCTGTTACCAATGTCAGTCCAAGCTTGAGTGCCCTTACTGTTACACAGGCTGCCCAGACCTCTCAAGTCAGCCGTGCTTCAGCAAATGAGGGGGTGCACGGGGAGGGAAAGGGAAGAGATGGCAGCAAGGCCAGGCTCCTGCCACACTCAGGCAGGATGCTCTGAACCACCTCCCGGCAGCTAAGATCAACTTGGGCAAAATAGCAGAGTGTGTGGAGCCAAAGGCCAAGACTCAAGCCTAGGATGAAAATACAATGTAAATATAATTATTAAGAGCTGCTGAGCATCTGGGTTGCTTCGGAGATGCCAACAGCACTGCACAGTGCACAAAATCTCTGAGTACAAGTATTGGAAACATTTCAGGGGCATTAGCTGTGCTTATGCTGAAAAAGCAGGGAAAATTAGGTCAAGTAGAGGTCCTGCTGGAATGAGTGTCAAAGCCAGTACAGAAACTTGTAAACTACGCTTTTCTGTGCTACATGATGGTTTCAATGTTTTGTTGCCTTGTCAAAGATGCAGCCTCATGCTAGCAGCCCACCAAACCTCAACAGAGCAGAGCAGCAAAGAATGAGACACCCTGACAGCATCATAGGAATAATCCTTTTCCAGTGATCCTGTAGTCTACAGGACTTCCAGCACTGAGTTATACATTACTTCAAGTGATCAGGACAAAGACCGGCCACTCAGTGTCTATCACGTTAAAACAAATATTTGAATATATGTGACCATGCATCACTAGTCCTTACCACACAAGCCTGAATCCAGTATTTTTATCAGGGGTACTCAATATAAGCTAAAAAAAGGTAAATTATTCCCACTAGCCCTGCTTTAAGGCAGGTAAATGAGACAAAGATTGATGACATGACTTGGCTCAGGTCACCTTGCAGGCCAGTGACAGAGTTGAAAGCGAAGTTGCGATCTCCTGAGTCTCAGCTGCATCTGTCAAACCACAGCATCACAAGGCACAAGGCAAAGTATTCACCTTGTTTAAACTAAGAACACAGGCACAAGTCAAATGGTCAGATACTCTGTTTTGACAGAAAAAAAAAAAGTTGCTTCAAAGCCTACGAAAGAACCATCCCATAATAAAAAAGATTAACTTTCGCAGCAGGGTTGTCTTTCCCAGAGTCACAGTTTCTCTCCACTCCTTCACATACCTGATCAAGACTAGAGCCTTCCCTCCCTCTTTCTTCCCTTGCACTTCCATTTTTATAAATATTCCTCTTTAATGTCTTGCGTAAGAACTTATTTTTTAGCTCAAGCAAGGTCCTATTCTCAATCATATCTGGGTCCTTTCACGACCATAAAGCTATTCTGATTAAAGAGACATTAATAAAGTCATCTTCTTTCATTTTATCTGCTTTTCTCTTCTGGCTCGACAGGGTGCATTGAACTACATGATAAACATTTACAACCAACATTAGAAAAGAAATGAGGACTGTAATAGAGTCTCGCATCTTGTCTTTCACTCACATTTAAGACCGCAGCAAATATAATCCAGGCTGCAGGAAATAGAAACCAGGGTACTTTGGTGGATTGGGTCCACAGCTCACATTTATTTGGTCTCTAGCTAAGGTCAGCCCCATACTGTACCTCCAGTGGTACAGAATCTCTAGCCTTCGCTTCCAAAGCCACATGAGTGTGGAAGAGGCCTTGTAGGCAGTGAGTAAAGTGAGGGAAGACGTCCAGTTTCCATCTCCAGTACATAGTAACTTTATTCTTCTCCTCAGTTCATCCACCCCTATTACCACCTTCTCTTCAATGACATTTCTCAGGTTTCTGAATTGCCCTCAGTTCCTGGGTTTTGTTTCATGGCCGTCTCTGATGTAAAAGGGAGTTATGACATTTACAGCTGATATCAACACCTGTGTTGTAAACACCAGAGAGGACAAGCAATGACAGAAGGGAATGGTGGCAGGGGCTGGCAGTGCTTTCTGAATAGCAGCTGGCAAAGAGTCAGTGATAGTTTTCCCAATGCTCAGCACCCATCATCACCTCCTTCTTCAGCTCCTGGTGGGTGTGAAGGGTCAGGAAATGAAAAGAGGCAGAGGAGCACAGCCAGGGCAAACTGTAGAAGCTGTTTCCATAGCTTCACAACAGATATAGCTCTGAGATGATAATGATTATGTCTAGCAGTTTATAAAGCTGGAAAAGGGAACCGAGTCATCTCCAAGCACGTCCCTAAGTTTTGGGAAAGAAACTTCATTCAAGGTGGTTTTGTTTGTTTTCTTTTCTTATTGCTGTGGGATTAGGAGCCTCAGTATTTGATGAGGAAGAATGAGAAGAATAGTCAAACAAAACCAACATGATTACATCTGACTTGGGGAAACTCAGGTGGTGAAGGTAGGGCAGGGCATCATCTGGGATGTTGCAAAAGTATTGGAGACAAGAAATCAGGGCAATAATAACGCCAAGTGAAGCTTAGAAGGGACAGTAGGCTGTGGGTGTAATCAGCATGCGGGGGAGGAGGGCACTTAAAAGTGCTGATGGACCAAAAGGTACTCAATGGTAAAGTGGGAAAGGGCCTTGTAGTGGGACCAGGTCTGGTGCTGTTAATAGATGACTTTTGCTGCCCCCCAGGTTAGCTGGGCACCCTGCATCTCAGAAGACGGTCTAGCATTTGTTCTCCATTTCAAAAATTGTGTCTCAATGTTGGGGTACTGCATTGATTTTTAGAGACCATTTGCTTCACTCAGGAGTAGAGTTGGAAAGTCTGTCCTGACCATCAAAGCACTGTATGATATGGTGATAGCAAAAAAAAAAAATCTTCCAAAGATCTTAAAAGTAGGAAATATCTGAGAAAAGACAGAAGATCGCACATAAAGCTCAAGGTCTCTTTATCATTGGTGCCCTAGCAGGAACTAGGAAGAAATTGCACTTGTACTGAAGACCAAGGATATGATATATATATTTTTTTTAATTATGAGGAAATGATGAGGAAAATGGTAGAAACACTATCATTTGGAACTGCTTGAATAAAGTATTAGTTAATGAACCAAGAACAATCCTACATTAGGAAGATGTACTGGGTAATTATTTAGTCTCTTGCATCTGTCTTTTACAAACTATTTGAACAGACCTGTTTGTTCGTTAACCTCTTGCCTCTACAGAATCACCCTTCCACTTTCTTTAAACTGCTGTAGTAGTATTGACTTCAGTGAAACTAGCCAACTTTTACCATCTGGATTGGCCCATGACTACTTTTGAAAAAGGACTTTTAAAAAGGGTAGCAAGGAGGACCCTGGGAACTACCGACCTGTCAACCTCACCTCTGTACCTAGGAAGATCATGGAACAGATCCTCCTAGAAGCTGTGCTAAGGCACATGGAGGACAGGGAGTTGATATGAGACAGCCAGCACGGCTTCACCAAGGGCAAGTCTTGCCTGACCAACTCAGTGGCTTTCTGGGATGAAGTGACTACATCAGTGGACTAGGGAAAAGCTATGGATGTCATACGTCTGGACTTCTGCAAGGCTTTTGACACGGTCCCCCACAATAACCTTCTCTCTAAATTGGAGAGATATGGATGTGATGGGTGGACTGTTTGGTGGATGAGGAAATGGTGGGATGGTTGCATCCAGAGGGTAGTGGTCAACGGCTCGATGTCCACATGGACACCGGTGAAAAATGGTGTCCCTCAGGGGTCCATACTGGGACCAGTACTGTGTAACAACTTCATCAATGACATAGACAGTGAGCTCGAGTGCACTTTCAGCAAGTTGGCAGATGACACCAAGCTGAGTGGTGTGGTCAACATACCTGAGGGAGGGTATGCCAATCAGAGAGACCCAGACTAGCCCAGGAAGTAGGCCTGTGCAAAGCTCATGAGGTTCAGCAAGGTCAAGTGCAGGGTCCTGCGCATGGGTCAGGGCAACCCCCGGTATCAATACAGGGTGGGGAATGAAGGGATTCAGCGCAGCCCTGCCAAGAAGGGATTGGGAGTACTGGTAGATGAAAAGCTGGACA
>Ga0181612_123069_pt1 | contig 12489 bp, 3 predicted proteins | sample HoacroProtozoa21_FD_119630 | JGI IMG/M metagenome (GOLD analysis project Ga0181612, IMG submission 119630) | Hoatzin crop microbial communities from Cojedes, Venezuel. Combined Assembly of Gp0051906, Gp0051904, Gp0051908 | reverse complement strand
CACAATGGTTTGTTATACCAACTGTTAGCACAGGTGGGAACAGTTCTGAAGTTGTAGGGAATAGTCAATAAATACTTATTTAAGGATTATCCTAGGTGAGAGCTAAGCAAGAATGCGTGCCGCTTATTTATGCTAACTACTGTATATTGATTCAATTAATTTCAAATTGTATTTTAATGTAAAAATGTGCACTATACAAAAACTTTTCCTCACTGGAGTAATTCTTTCAGCTCTTAGCTAAATATCAGTAACACTCAGTTTTGGAGTAGACAGAAAAGTGGCTCTAGCAGATAAAATGGTGAGCTCCCCTCAGCCACTACAACGCATGCTTTATTTTTTGGTAGAATAGGCTTATCTAAAGACACTACTTGTCTATACATCTGAAGCCAAAAATATTTCCATAAAGTGAAACTAAATGGAAACAGAAAGATCTGCCAAACTCTCATGTTGGCAAACACTATTTGCAAAAGGTTCAGTGGAGAGGAATGTAATAAAGAAAGAAACTAACAAGGCATGCAGAAACATGTAAACTGAGGAAAAAAAGGCTTCTAGTTCAGCTTAACGTTTGTACCTGCCTTCATGCCAGGTTGGGCTGGCTTCCACTTACACATCAGTAAATGGATGAAAGCAAGTATTTTAAGTGAGCATGAAAAGGGTCAACTTCACTCCTTGCCTCCCCTCTGAATTTAGACCGTTGCGTCAGACTTCTATACTGTCAAACAGTGCTACCCGCTACCTTTTATATAGATAGAAAAATCTCTAACAAACTAGCATACACACTTTAAAATTTTTTCTCAAAATTATTCTGAAAAGTAAATTCTCCCTTCTGCACCAAGTACTAGCCTTTAAAATATGCTGAGTTGGAGGAACTACTGTAGTTTAAACATACTTTTGTTTATAGTGCTTGCAGAGCAGTGCGTGTACAGACAAGCTAATTAGGCAGGGATTGTGTCCCTTTATTTTTATAATTCCAGTTTTAGGAGCAGAGCATTTGATTTATTAGATGAAGGTATTTTTATAGCCGCTAGTACTACTGCTCTTTAGGACATAAGGAACATCACAGCCCATTTAATTTACACAGGAGATGTTAGTACTATTTAATGGCATGTAAACATTTTATAAGGTAAGCTCACATAACAGGAGATTTTTTTTAATATACTTCAGCGAAAAGGTTCACAAATGGATATTTGTTCCATTTTATTGGACCAATCTCTGTTATTGCATCAGAAGTGAATCGAGTTTTAAAAGGTGTTAAGAGTTTTCAATATATTTTGTGACACTGAACAGAATCAGAAAGCATACATAAAACAACCAATGCGTGAATTAATTCCAGAACTAGTATAACTGCACACCCTCAAATCATATGTAATTGTCTGTGATTTCAAGAAATAATTGCAATGGACTATAGATAATATTTTTATTCTATTTCTTTTCTGACATCATAGTTTTACACAATACTAGATAGAAACACTTCAAAGATGCTTTATCATCATTATTACTATTCATTTTTCACAACAGGATTTTTAAGGAGTGGCAATATCTTTTCTTAGGCCAATTGATACAGTTGAAAACAACAGAGTAGTTTAAAAAAAAAGTATTAAAAAAAAATTTCTTCTTACTACAAACTTTCCCACACACATTTTTACACCATGTTTACTGCAATACTAACACTGTTGTTTATGATTTGCATCCAAACTAAGATCATGCGCTAGCATTTTATAAATATCAAGATATTCTTTTTCTGGAGTGTTTACATCATAAAAAGACATACAAAGATGAGAACTATTGCCTGTTCTTACAAGGAATTTTTAATTTTTTTTTTTTTTTTTTAACAATTTTACAGGGAAAATGATGAAGTGGATTGCAGCAGGCAATCTGGGTTGCAACAATCGCTTCATTGTCAAAATATTTTCATTCTAGAGCAGAAAGGTAAGACAATAGCAAATAATTTATACATCTGCTGGTGTGACTGTATTTTCTGCTCTTCTATATATTGCATGAATAAGGAAGATGAAAACTGCAGCCTATTTTGTGGTGTTCATTATGAAAAGCATGTAAAATCTCTAGATCCCTTGCATAGTAAAACAGAAGTTGTATAACTTTGAAGAAAAAAAAAAAGGAATTCTGCCTCAGTCCCATACTGTGGTTTTTTATAAAGCGGAAGGGAGACATTATTTCTTGGAAGACTAAGAAAAAGGACTGAAAGTTCTGGTCCTTTCTTACATGCCATGTCCTCCCTAGTGGGAATGGTGTGTTTCAGTTGTTGCTCTATTGTGCTATAACACGAGTAATTGGTCTGACTTTGCGAAAGCATTCAATAAAGAAAAATATGATTATCTCATACTGACACAAGGCAAAATGAAATAATTGTGTCAACACTAGTTTGGTTTAAACAACATGCCTAAAAACCTACTTAAGTGAAAGTGCTGTAAATACAAGTGTTGAATATTAACTTTATGAGGTGCTTAACTGCACTGGATTGTAATGAATTATCTAGTTCTAGTGATGCTTTGACACATTTCAAATGAGAACCATAAGGAGTTAACTTATGGTCTCTAGTCCCTTTCAGTATGTTCAGGGACAATATAAGATCCCATTCATCTCCCAAGACATAGCTATTTTCAATAACATTTCATTGTAGAATATACGAGCATTTCTCCACCTAAAAATTTTTTTGTTGGGAAAGAATATCGGTAGAACAAAACACTTCCATATGTAACAGTAATCTCATTTGTCCTATGATTCATTAAAAAAAAACCCTAAAATGTATTTCTCTTTCTCTTGGATTCTGTTTTTCTCAATAATTAATCTATAGTCTCTTCATTTTATGTTTCTTCAACCTTTACATATTGCATGTCAGGGATACAAGGACTGGCAGAGCAGAGCTTTTCTAGCTGTCCTGTTTTCACTGAACAATCAGTGCCTGTATTTGACAGTTTAAAAAGAAAATACTACACCACTCTAATGTCTACATGTATTGTGTGTACTTCTGTTGATAACCAAGGAGTGAACTTACACTGGAATATTCTTTAAAAAGCGGAGGATTTTATATTTACAGCAATATCCTAATCTTGGCCTCAGTTTTTACAGTATGAATTATTTTTATGGAGGAATAAGCTGTGCTTTCTTGTTCACCTTTATAAATGCATATCTAAATAATAGCCTCCCTCCTGCCATTATGTGTGATCTTGCTAAAATACAACTTGTTCTATTATACCGAACTTCCCTATCAATTCTCAGAGAAGAAATAAGGTACAAAGACGGTCAAAAGGTGTACTCATGGGAAAAGTCCCTTCTTTGAATTTCTTTGTTGCTCTTCATTATGAAACAAACATCTGTCTGAGTGATCAAACAAACTCAGCAGCACAGCTAACGTGGTAGGGGAAGGCTGGGAACAGCTACGCCTTGTGCATGACGTAGTGTAGTGATGAACCTCCCTCTACGTAGGCGGCAACAGCACGCTATGAGACTTACTGCATTCTTCAGCCTGGCAACACTTCATCAACCGTACTTCAGCTAGGCTAAAGCAGCCTCTATGACTCTTTAAAAATGGGGATACAGACTGCATTCCTTGACACAAAGATCTGGTCTAGGTATACGACTCCAGAGGCTGTATTCTGTTATTCCTGCTCATACTAAGTCATTTCTCACCCTGCAAGTAATCCTGCTGAAATCAAAACTATGAGGTTTTCAATGAGATTTAAGTGAGACTACTCTCATGTTTAAGTGGTTCACTGGATGAATGCCTTAATTTTCCCATTTAGGATCCTATCCAATATCCATTGTAATCAGTGGAAGAGACTTCTATTGTCTTCAGTGAGCTTTGGATCAACTTTTATTATTTCATGGTCTTTATCCAGTTTCTTTTCTCATTGTACATAACTAGTTGCTTTTTATTTTTTTATATACAATAAGAAGATTTTTACAGTTGAATATAAAGGTGAATGTGTGTTCTGCCAAAGTTTTATTGCAAACCTGGAATTTTATACTACTTATTCCATTATAAAAATGTTTGATCTATATAAAACTGGATGATTGCCAACAAACCCACAAAGATCACTCATATGTTATAAAGATAATTTTGGATCTTAGCCATGATTTTAAATAATGGTATCATCTAGAAAGATTTGAAATTAAGAAATTTATTAATTTTCATTTTTCTGTTTTGACATTATTATTCAAATTCAAAATTATTCTAGATGCCTTAAAAATTGTTAGCTGTACCAAACAGTTACTCAAGTAGCTAATAACTTTGCTTTGGTAACTATGATATTCTAGGTGTCCCAAAGAGAATGAGCATAGTTATTCTACAGTGAGGTAACTATATATTGTCAACTCCAAACTGGTCATTTAAATACTTAGATACATACAAATATAAATATGTTATTCACAGGGTGTTTATTTCATACATACCTTTTTTCATTCATTAATTTCAAAGCACATAAAATAATCAGGTATCAGTATTCTAAGTAGCAACTTCAGTTGTGAAAAGATAAAGTTCAAAAAATATTTACCAGTAAATCAGTGGAAAAAATGGGAATAGAACTCGAATCCCAAGACTCTGCCCTAGCTTCTAGGCAACACCGCTTCCCATAGTTTTGTATACATACATATGTGCATGTGAGATGTCTGTCTAGGAAAGAAAACACCTTAAAATAGCCAGTAGCTGTGCCACAGAAGTAACCTTGCTAGTGCGCTTGTTTTGATAATGTCTGTACTGCATATACACAGCGCCAGAGGCTTGTAGTGTAAAACACATTTCATTACCCGTAGTTATGAGAGCATATCAGTTTATGGGGATGATTGTGCAGGTGGTGGTGAGTGTTATAAATATTTATGCTACTGCAAAGGAAAACTCCCTCCTGAAGGTGTTGGAAAGGGGGTCTCTTTTAAAAAAATGTTGAAATCCTTCCTCACCTTTTTTACCTGACTTTAAATCATCAAACAGACTTTCAGTGTCTATACATCTTGTGGGATTTTTACCAGCAGCAAAAATTGAGCTTTTGGTTTTCCCAAAGCACTGACTGAAAGCACGTCTATGTTAACCCCATGGAAACGACGGATCACCTTATTTCTGTAATCCTGTGATAAATCATCACTAGCATGAGATGTAAAAAAATACATCTATTAATAACTAGTAATAGTTGAAAAATAATTGTAAACAGAATTGCTTCCATGGTGTAATGTATTTCCTGGAAAGTGGTCACGTAATTTAAAAGCAAACGTTAGTGAAAATAGCTGCAATATAAAGACATTTTCTATACCTTTCCTTTTGTATTGACTCCTTTTTTATGTTATATTCGTGCACCTTATACACGATTGTGATGAAAACTAGGACAAAAAGGCAGCTGGTAAAAAGAAAACTTGTCTTGTTTGTGCATATCTCAGAATATAAATATTGTCCATCACTATTTAATATATCTATTTAGACAGCATAGTAGGAAATTCTATGTCCTACTTAAGAAGAAAAAGATTCACATGCTCTTGAATGAGTTCACAAGCAATACCTCCTTGGTTTAAATCAGAACTCCTTACACCAGCTTACAATCTCTGATGCTTATTCACATTACTACTGATGTTCACACAAGAAAATTTAACTTGCATCTTAAATGCACTTTCTGAACTGATCCCAGCTTTCTTTAATGGAACTTTTTTCTCTAAATCATTTACACGTCTTTTAGAGTTCCATAATCAACCTCCGAGCCCAGTGTTTGCAGAGCAAGCTGTCACATATAAAATTTCATAACGATGCAGATATATTTTTGGACATATCTAAAAATAATAAATTTTTTAAACCAGTTTTTGTTCTGAGGCCCAGAATCACACTCCTGAGAGGGTGAAACTTACCTTGTCCTGGAATGGATTTTAAACTGCAGCATGAGGTCCACTTAGACACTTCAGTTATTTTCTAGTTTATTCTCAAACCCTGCAACAGCAATGTAGGGAAATGTTGTAACTGAAGCCAGCATCAGGAAAAAAAAAATCAGGAAATGTTTGCAATTTTCGTTCACTATAACTCATTTTCAGAACACAAATTCCCTTTCTTTGTAGGCATAAATATCATGTGAAGGGCACATAAAAGTTTAGTCAAAGGGGCCCTATTAAAAGCAACATTGACATTAAGCATGAGCAATGAATAAAATGTATAATTTCAGAATCATAAAAACACATGGTTTCATTAGATTGGCGTGTGGTGGTTCTCTCCTGTGTCTCAGAAGAGTTGGTATTGATCTGACTATGAAGCTGTGACAATAAAACTGTACTCTATTGACTGCAGCTGCAGGGTCTCCAAATATTATTTATTGAGGCAAGCAGAACAGCAAAGCAAAAGCACTGCCCCAGTAATAAGTGGTAATTGCTGGGAAGTGAGGCATTGCACTCCCTATTGACCCTTGCATCCTGAAATTTCGATGGATTATATTTAACTCCATTAGGATTGGCATTATCAAATTACATAAACCACATTATAGAACAACCAGCCTCAGTTTAGATCATTGATTTTCGATTATACTGATCTTCCGTACACTTCAGAAGTAGCTTCTATTACCAGTGATATGATATCAGTGTTGATCAGTAGGGGAGGAAATACTGTTTTATTACAAAGAGATAAATAGCACTGAAGAACGAAAGTAACCATTCCTCTAACACATGGGAGGATGCAAGTATTCCTGTAAATCGAAGTGTCTGTAGATTAAAAATTGGGTAGCGCAAAATTTACACACATTTCTAAAAGCTCTGATACCTTCCTCATTTTTGTGTTAAAAGCATTAAACCTTTTTATGTTAAATTCTCACTCTGTATAGATCTATGTATTACAAGTTATGATGCTGAGTTTCTGGCATCGGAAATGTGTTTCTTTTTTAGATAAAATATAATTGAATGGAATATCTGAATAATACCCACTTAAATTGCTACCAGTGGGGTGCATTAATATGAACTTTAACTCATCCACATTTGATGTGTTCTCAGGGTACTTATATTAGCAAGGGTCTGTCATATTCTTCTTACCGTCTGTCACAGGGGCTTATCATGGAATTGAACTTTTTACTGAGCTTTAAGGTTCAGGCAATATTTTTGTATCCCTTAAAAGCCTAATTCAGAGAAGATACGGATTTATTATAGCACTTAGCTAAAGTTCTTTAGAAAGTCATGAGTTCAACGCCAGGGATTTTTAGTTCATTCACTGGTAACTGGACTGGGGTGATGACCATTGCACAGACTAATTTTGTTCTCAAGGTTACAGTGAGTTAATGTGTATTGTACTAGGTATCATCTTTTCCCTTCCAGTTATTTTTTCAAAGATGTTAGTTTTCATTTGGGTGTTTAAACTGTCCATTGTTAGAACCAGAAGAACCAGTTCAGAGTCTGAAAGAAAAGTCTGAAAAGAAAATAATAATGAAGGGTTTAAGAGGCAGTGATAAGAAGCTCACTATTTATAAACCTGGTGATTAAAAGTCTCTCTCAAAAACTCTCCCATTCATTTCCATTAGAGTTCAATGTGAAGATTAGTTTCCAATACTAATTATTCCAACTTGTAATCCTTCTTCCTTTTTCTTGACATCAAATAAATGTGGCTACAAAAGTTACTGGTATTTTGCAACACTCAAAATGTTCTGCTCAGGTGGAAATTTCATCCTCAATTTATAGCTTTAACTAATGACATATTGCAAAATTTTCTCATAAATTAATGTCTGAAAACCGAAGGTGTATGAGAACAGAACAAATGGATCCAGAAAGATACAAATTCTTTTGAAGAGCCTTAAAATTTTTACATTTCAGTAAACAAATCCTCAGAAACATAAAGATGGATGGATGGTATGACATGACAATGGAAAAAAGTTCTTTGAATGTCAATACAAGATCACTATAGAGCTGTCATTGTCTGAAATGAGCCAGATGAGAAATGGCCCAAAGAGAGAGTAATATGAAATGCTAATAAAGTTTCAAAACACTTTCATTGCAAAGACATTAAAATTTCATCTATCTGTATTTCTGATTTTAGACATAAAACTAAAAGCAGGGTAAGAAAAATCAAAGAGTTTTTATTTTTGGTTTTAGCCATTTCATTTCGTAATAGGAAGCTGTCTACTGCTAAATTGTCTTTCCTTCTGAGCATGAATATTAATGTTAGGACATAGGCTCATCTCTGTTAAATATAATTCTTAATAAAGTATGTTTCTCTATTTCATTAAACTTCATGTTAAATTTAACAAACAATCTAGTAATCACGGTTTCCAATATGTAGAGAACAGCTGAGCAAAATGTCAGAAAAACCACAGCGTATAGAATTTCTGTTTGGTGATAAATGCCTCTCCCTGAGTAGCAAATGTAGTTAGCTGAGTCTTTAATGCTACGCTGTAGTTAAATAATAGGTTATAAACAGTCAGGCTAATGACTTCAGTATTATAACAGCTCTAGACCTCCTAGATGTAGCTAATAATTAGCATTGAATGTCATACAGAAATATGCCATGTTCTGGCCTTTTGATTTTTGTTTCAGTCTTGGTATTTCTAAAATATTACTAAAATAAGGTGGTTAAATTAAGATCCAGAAGAACATGCAATATTAGCAAGTGTGTACATTTGTAATTTATAATTGGAAATATATTTGATACTGAATCTGTTTCTAAAAGCCCTGGGTACTTTTCAATTGTTATAATCCCACCAATCAAAAATAGAAATTAATTATGTGATGAATACTTATAAAGTTATGTAACACATTCATGAAGTAGTGACTAACATAGAACAACAAGGCATACTTTGTCATCAGGGCATTGTATAAAAATCTGAAGTCCACTTTTAATAACATATCTTGCCTTGACAGAAAATGGCTTTAACAATAAAGTTAGAAGGAGGGAGGACAACGTTTATGGAATAAATTAAATAAATATATAAATGCCATACAAGAGATGTTTTACCATCAAGTATCTGACTGTGATTTACTTTGATTTCTTCAGAATGCTATAGTTTTAATATCTTTTGTTTTTCTGTTTGAATATCTGCCTATTTTTGTCATTTGAAAGTACATCTGTTTTGAAATTTGAAATATAAACTTTAGCTCAGGGGCAAAAAGATTGCAAAAACTAAAAAACTTTTTTTTTTTATATATCTTGCATATTGATTTCAATAACCGTTCGGTAATTCCAGGACCATTAATTCTTTTCAAAGAGAAGGCTGACACACTGGTCAAGCTACGAGGCTGGTATCCAATTTCCTGCTCCCCCATAGGCCTCTTCTGTGATTTTGCCAATTCATATAGCCCTTAAATTTGCCCTCAGTATAACAAAGACAGTAGTACCTTCTTACATCACTGTTCTGTCTTGGGAAACATTAGGATTATGACATATGAAAACAGAGGTCATATAAAATGTTCCACAGAGTGTGACAGATGCATTTTTAAAAAGGACCTTGCATAAGAAAACTCTTTTTGGAGAATATAAAGAACAATTGTATTGTTCCAACATGTTCCCCTTTTTTATGATGAACTATCCCCTCAAAGATAGAGACAAAGAAATACTGAAGAGGATAGTATAAGACAGAAATGTTTTAGAGTGCTATAAAAAAATATGATAGCAGGAAAAATAAGATGGGGTAAATGAATTCACCCTTTTTTCACCATTCAGTAAAAATGCTGGCATTTCTTGACACATTTGCTACAAGCACATTACTCCTTCATTATTAATTTTACCACTGGAATTTTTTTTTTAAAAAAAGATTAAAAGCGGAATCTTTTCTAGTGGAAAAGACTGCTAAAGAAAATTCTACTTCGTTTGCACTTGCAAAGTGATGTGATGAGTGAAGATTGCAATGCTGCATCTAAGTGACAGGGTCAGCTCTGAGGATTAAATTCACCCTTCTGTGTAGCAGAATATTACTTCAGTATCCCTTGAGCTCTGCTTGTTCTCTTCCCAGGTTACAGGGTGAAGTGGGAACCATGGAAGAACAAATTGTCCATCATTTAAGCATATTGATCCAAAATAGTCTTGTACAATTAGTAGCTCAGTCAAGAGCAGCATGGTTTCAAAAGATGCCTATTCCATCTTCTAGAATACAGTTATAAAAGAAGTGCTACATGCACATACGCACAGACTTTCACAATGATCTTGTCTTGGATGTCACTGACAATCGTACAATAATTTGTAACTGTGGCAGTTATTCCAGAAGTTATTTCGTATCTCAAATCATGTTTCCTGAGTTTGCTGTTCTCTTAATTTTTTTCAAATAGCAAATAAATAAATGCAGTTTCGTTTACTTCATGAACTTTGGTACCAGTAAAGAACTTTGCATATCAGGTTTACTTTTATGTAGTATGATTACTCAGATACAGGAGCTAAATTATGTATCTATAAACAGAGCTGATAAAATCCAGAGGACTCCTAAAACATTTTAGAAAACACTACTGCCTTGTTCCTATGTCATTTAAATAGCCACCTATTAAAAGTTAGAAATTTGATTTTGAAAGAAATTACTACTACTTGGTAACAGACTACAAAATGGGAAAATGTTTTTGTTCCATGACTAGATTAAAATTTGACAAAATTTAACTATCTCATAAAGAGCTGTTTATTATTTTTTAACTTAAAAAAAAATTCCAAATGATATCACATTTATTCACTTGCATATGCTTCACCAGTATACAGATTGTTCTCCATTTAAAAGCTTTCTCTAAAACAAAATGTTAGCCAATATCTTATTTTTTCAAATATCATTTAGTGTCATTCAGTAAAAAGATAAACATTTATGTTTCAATCACAAGCCAGTAAAATAACAGTGTTTAGCTACCACTTGAAATAAGTTTTTCACTGTAGGGTATAATAAGAAAGATTTAGGGAGACATGAGGTACTACGGGAAAACCGTAGGAAATATAGTAGAATGATACTAGGGAATATTATTTTTAAGCAGATATTTTCTTTTCTGAGTGGGATAGCTGGCAAATTTGTGTGAACAGACAGTAGTTCCTGCTACTTGAGATCTCACAATTATTAACTGGGAAGACGGGAGATGGGGAGAGGAGGTTCATCATGACTAGTTTGAGCTGGGATTCCATCAAAATTCAGAAAAAGCTATTGGTTCTAGGTCCTATATTTTCACTCCATGCAGGAACAGTACAGCCATCCAGCTGGGTCGCACTAAGACAAGAGAATGGCCACTGGACAAGGACATACTGATGTACTGAAATGAGGATATAATTATTTAAATTCCTACTGCTTCTTGTCTAATAGCTGAGTTATGTCAACCCAGTGTGCACATCAGGTGTGTAACTATCTTCACACCACATAACTTAGAGGGACATAGCTTCTCTCCTGAGTAAGCACCATTTTCAGAGTTCCTGCATTCCTCTCGGCTGGAGCTTAAATCAGCTGTACGCAGGTGATTCTTAATTCTTTTTAAAAGAACGTTTTCCCAGAGCTGCTCCCAGATGGCATAAGAAAGCACTTCTAAGGTGGGCTAGTGCAGTCTCAAAGATTTTCCAAAGAGATATCCCATTTTGCAAGTAATGAGATGGGTTCTAACCTGTCTGGGGGTGGAAGGTTGTTAAAATAGCAGACATGAGTGTGGCAAGGGTGGTCTGGTTTCTGGTGTCTTTCCTACGTGATGCTCTTCAGAATGATCTGGTGTCTTCAAAGTGCTTGACAGGCCTTTACAGGCAAATATAATGGCATTATTTGTGCTGTGGTAGTTTAGAAAAGGAGAGCGCAGCTTGGATATAGTAGCAAGGGACAGGATCTTCTGCTAACATCGCCAGTTCAGCAGTTGCTGCCTGACATGCAAAGTGACTGACTACTGGGGAATGCCTCTCAAGGGAGAAGGGAGGGAAGTAGGCAAGGGGAAGTTCTCTCTTTGGAGATGTGAGACATGAACAGGAAAAATGTACTATTCTGCTGTCATCCTACACTGCTGCTTGAATACTTGATCCCACTGTTTTCTGTGTCGATAGTCTACTGAGCATAAAAGAAATGCTATTTAATTCAGACTTCGTTTGGTAACATGGGAATCTACACTATCAACCTATGTCATGAAACTGTTGGACTCAATGTGGATATGTAAGAAGCTGCTGGCATTATAGATAACATCAGCTGGCTCTAGATAAAGCAGCCTGCCCCAAGAGGGTGAAGAGGGGGAGTGGAATAACCATTTTGAGTATCTTCACTGAAGTGATTGTCTAGCCTAATCACATTGGTTTGTTTATCTCAGAATAAAGATTTCTGTGGTAGGCTTAGTCCAGAAACTGAACGAAGCTTTTATTTTTAAATGTGCAGCAATGTTTTAAAACTCCCTGTGCTTTCTATTGAAGAAGCGATGAAGCTTCCGCTACGACAAATTCTGTTCCCAAAATCACCAACATTGCACATAAAGCATACAACATGTTGTACGTGTCCCGAGCCACAGCGAGAACCTCTTAATTTAAACTTATTTGCCCCATTCAAGTGATTCAGCATGTAATTAAAGTCTATTGCATTATAAAAATTAGCTACAGATCACCATTTG
>Ga0181612_167089_pt1 | contig 12490 bp, 8 predicted proteins | sample HoacroProtozoa21_FD_119630 | JGI IMG/M metagenome (GOLD analysis project Ga0181612, IMG submission 119630) | Hoatzin crop microbial communities from Cojedes, Venezuel. Combined Assembly of Gp0051906, Gp0051904, Gp0051908 | reverse complement strand
TCGTCAATCTCTGACACTACAATCTATTCTTGCCCGCACAAACTTGAAGGACTCTGCAGGGCCCAGGCTTTGTGGTAGCCGCAGTCTCGCTGTCCCCAGGACGCTGCTCCCGGTGTGCACAGCTCCTGCAGCCAAGGAAGCTGCACCCAGGGCGGCCAAGCTGCAGCTGCAGTGACACAGCCCCAGGCCAGCTCTGCCCCGACTGGCCCGGCCCTTGGCTACACAACTGGCCAAAGACCTTTTCCAGGCACTGGGGCCAGGAGAAGGGCTCCCCGGCACCCTCTGCTCCCTGGGAAGGGCCCAGGCCAAAAGGTACTTTCCTCTGAGGTGTGTGTTATTTACAGTTCTAAATACTCTAAGTTAAACAGGCAAATAAACAAACCAATGACATTTAGCTCTTCCAAAATATCTAACTATTGTTATTGGCACTTCATTATAAACAGCTTCTGGCAACATATAAATACGGCTTCATTTGCATACAGCAGCTTTGCTAACCTTGCACATCCAGGGAATGGAAGCGGCTTTGCAGCAACAGGAAAAAAAGAACAAAACATCCCCATAATTTGGTCCAAGAACTCCATGGTTCTCTGCATTGACCTCACAGGCAAACAGCACTACTGTACAAAGTAATTCCACGCTACGGTCTCAAACCCCATTTTGTGAAGCACCTGGGGGAAAAAAACACAAGCAAATACACTGTGTTTCTTCTGTGATCACTCAGTTTCAACTGGTTACCACGTACAAAGCCCAAAACCTGCCTACAAATCCCACAGAGCCACAACACGCAGCAGCAGAAGTTGAAGAAAAAACAGCATAAAGCAATGATATGTAAAATATCCGAATATTATTTCATTCTGATTTGAGTTTTTTGTCTGGGAGATAGATCCTCAGTTGGCACATAACCAACCCAACAGCTGCATTGCTTTTCTACTTCCACAAACACTCTAAAAGTTAGCCAAAACCCTGTTTGTGCTGGCAAACCCCCACGATTTTATTATTATGTACTATTAGTTCATAGTGAGAAATGTGCACTACAGGAAGAAAAAAAAAATCAGAGAAGCTAAGTAATTGGGTACAGATGTTGAAGATTTATAAAGCTCTATCCACTGGACAGTATATTACATATTGTTTCTATCACCTGTTTGCTATCTGAGTTTTTAATAAGATAACTATGCATGCTATCCTTGATTATTCTAGAATTCCTCCTTCAAAAACCAGTAACTTTTGATCTCCACTTGTCTCATCCCAATCACAATCCCTCTTCGTAGTTCCACAAATGCCATTTTATATTCACTTCATATTTAAATAAGATCTTGGCTGTTGTTTTCATTATCTGGCAACTTTTGAATGCAATCAGATTATTTCATTCTTGCTTCACATCCCAAAAACTAAACCTGACACATCATGCCAAATCCCCAGCACTTTGAATTCATGATAAAATATCTCATCATCCCAAAGACACTGTTCTAAATACCTAATCATTTTCACCATTTTTTTTCCTATTTACTGGCAAATAACATCTGCTCAATGTCTTTGGGGACTGTTGCTTCCCCAGTGTTACACAGATGCCCAAACCTCTCTGAGGTCAATACTCAGGTTAAGCTGCCTACAGAAGTAACCCAGTCCCAGCCAGATCTCTGAACACTGGTTCATTAAACTTGTTCTACAAAATATCTGGAAGGTGCAAAGTACTGCAGATGACAGCAAATACTATGAAAGTAAAAACACCAGAAAATCACTGGCATTTTTCCTAACTGACGTGTAATAGTTTTGCCATTTCAAATTACATCATGACTGCTTTCTTTCCACCAGCATAAAATGGCAAAACAAGGTATGTTCACTTGGTTGTTTTGCCAAGAATTTACAAAGGAGGATAAATCAGCAGAAAAGGTTGCATTTCTGCAAACCAATGCATGTGACCACTGACATTTCTGCTCCAGCACCATCAAGCAAGAAGCATCCAGGCTTCCTCTCCTCCTTACCCAAAGCACACCATGACTTGGTTGGACAACCTGACATTTGCCTTCACCTTTCCCACAGGCCACAGATAAAACTCTTCCTGAAAAATGATTTCATCCTTTCCGATGATGTGGCTTACACAACACAGACTGTCTGGAGGTCGTGACCTCATTAAAGATTTAGACACCCAGTTCCCATCTGAAAAAAAAGTAGATCTGGTAAATTTGGAGGGTTGGAAAAAGGTCTATGGAGACTAAGTTTTTCCTACAGTTCCGAAACAGACTTCGTCAATCACAATTGTACTTATATTCAAGAAAAAAGCAGAAAAAAAAGAAAATCCCCATTTACACAATAAATGTGCAAACAACTACAGGGTTTCCGCCTGTTCAGCACCCAGCTGATGTGGCAGATGCCCTGATGCCACATACAGCCACCGCATCTCTATACTAAACAGGGGTAAAGAAACTCTGGAGACAGCACGCTGGTGAGGTCTGTCCAACTTCCCTTTCCGCACCAGGGAATTCTGATTGCTAAAAGAAATATTAAGAAATTACAAGTACAGAAAAGTTCCATTTTACATCACGAAATGTTCTTCCATGTATGGCAAGCCAACATTTGTTGTGTCAGAAAATGATTACTGATTCTCTCCACTTTCTTTGTGAATAAAGTGAGGAAACACTTCCACTACATACTGACTCCATTCCTTGAACAGTTTCTGAGCTGCCTTCTACTGTTTCCAACAGATGGACTGATGGACTGATGGCCTGATGGCCTGAAATCCTCAGCCAGTTTGATTTTATTTGTTTTTTTTCAAGTGTGTAAGAAGTCTGATGTTTTGTTGCTTTACTGAATGGCTCAGAAGCTGTGGAGAAACTGTGCTGTTTCTGTCAGTATCTGCATAGACCACTCAAACTTGCTCTAAATTCCAACCTGAAGTGTGAAAGTAGATTTACATTAATTTATCCAGGGGGTGGTGGTTTGTTTTGTTGTTTTTGTCTTTATCATCAGATTTGAATCTGACTAACTGCCTCCAAGGACAAAAATGCTGCTGGCTAGTAGTATTCAGCTTCACTATAGCTCTGGTTTCTTGATTCATGCTCCCTGCATTCAGCGCTTGCTCTGGAAAACCTCCACCTTTTCCCTGAAATTCAGAAGACCTTAGCGCCTTTAATTGTCTTGGGTTATGGAAATATATGAAGCAATTCCCATACAGGAAGAAAGCAACTGAAGGAGACGTCCTTCACGTGTCATTATCACTTGCCTTGGATACTGAATAAATTGGTCCTCAGGTCAATATTACTATATTTCATGTACCTGCAGTAAGAATAAAAAAAAATGTGTAAGAAGAATAACATACAGCCAGTTTGGGGGCTGTACAGAGTGCTCAGCCATAATAACTCACTTCCATCCCTTGACTGTCTCGACATAGACGTGATCAACTGAAGAAAGAATCCCAGACTATTTCTTGTTGCTTAGGGCAACAGCTTAGGGCCTATCCAGAACAAGACCATCATCATACCATTCTCCTGAATTAATGGTGAGATACAAAAAAAAACCAAAACACTTATCAATCTGGATACTAAATGTTAATCTTGAGGAAGGGTTACATCCCACAGCAGATTCTGGCTGTTAAAAGGCAGAAACAGAAGTCTGACGAGTGGAAAGCAAATGTTTCCAGAGTACAGATCACTGTACTCAAGCTAAGCAATCATATCCGTGTTTAAAATAGCTATACCTACCCAAGATAACCCAGGTAGCAACTCACACAAGACAACTGAGTATAGAATTAGACATTGCAAACACAATTACGTGAATTACCCCTTAAAATAGCAGTACTGCCTCTCACATAACACAAAAAAAAAAAAAAAAAATCAAGAAGCAGGCTCTGGAATTGTTTAGCAAATAACAATGGCAGGTGGTTTTCATTTTTCTCTGCGTCTTAAGTATGACATGATATGGTCATGAAGGAATGCTTGCAGACAAACAGTAGAACCTTACTTATAGTTTAAAAGTAAAAGCTAAGATTCTCACATATTTAAGATTTACACCTGCAGATTTACAGTAAAAGAAAAAAAAAAAAAGAAAAAACCACGAAGCCCTGAAGCAATTTAGAAAGTGCTAATCCTGATCATTTTCCACCTAATCACTGTTTAGTACATAGTCCTTTTAAATGCTTGGCAGCTCTCCAGATCTTCTTGCCTTTTCTTTCTCCTACAGATCACTCCAGACAGCCATCTTGGGTGAAGAAAAACCTCCAGAGGAGAATGTTCTCTGCAGTCCTTTTAAGCTCTAAAAGCTTTGTTTCCCAAGGGAAATCCTGAGCATTGTTTCACTTTCAATGCAAAAATAAAATCTTAACGCTTCAAAAGCATTGCCAAATAAGAATAGTCACTTGTTTCAAATGACACTGTCATTTATTATTTTTTCTTAAATGGAACATTATTTGTGATCAAATGTTCTAACTCTCCCTGCTACCCAACCAGCTGTGCTTTCATGTTACCGTTGTAGCTTGCATGCGTCTGGAGAAAGCCCAGCTCTCCTCACTACAAAAAATGCAGCATAACCGTTCATTAGTGAAAGTGCAACACTACTGCAGGCTTCCAGAGACCTCACAAGCTGCGCTGGCCTTGCTGCTGGTAATGTTCCCAGACGTTTCCTGAAGCCCTGACTACCATTTTCTCAGTGGCCCTCTGCCCCCGACGAAGCACGCAACAGCCCACTACTAACAGTAAAATAGAGAAACAGCACATAAAAGTGCAAGCAGTGTTTTAACCGAGAAGACCAGGTCAGTCCTGTGTCCCTTTGTGGCCACAAGGATGGGAACAGGCATAAGACAGGCAGACAGACACAGCACCAGATGCTCAGGGGCACCTGCAGCTCCCAGAGAAAATCTCAGAGACTTTCACGTGGCTGGCCTGAGAATGTAGTGCACATAAAGTCTTAGAGAATCTATGCATTTTGTTACCGATTTGGAATTTTAAACCATATTAAAAAGCAGTGCAATTTATCCTTCCCTGGCACAACTGAAATGTCTGCATGCAGTAAACACAGAAATACAGGGTGATGCAGCAACAGGGCCAACTGTTACTCATGTGAGGTGCCGTGTGCTCATCATGCTGCAATCCCAAACAAAACAGCGAGCCTCTCTCATTAACAGCACGGCACCTAAACCACCGATAGACACACTCCAAGACCCTGATGTGGGCGAGATCCCTCCTCCCAGCGCATGTGTTAAAGCTCTCTTTCTCCGGGCATCATGGAAAAAGTGAAATCTAAACTCACAGATTCGAGCGAGGATGGTAGCTGCTACAGGAATAAAGCAAAAACATGACCCACCTAGTGCACTGCAATCAATATTTTAAATGAAATCAGTCATGTCCATATTCAGATCAGGTCAACAGCAATTAAAGCATCCTTATTTGGAATAGTAAAACCAGAAAACGTTTGGACCAGTACATTTCTCAGAGTGAACATATTAATGGGAGTGTTTTGAAATGCATGATGCACTAGTAAGAAGCTTTAATATAAACCTCAGGATTACACTATGTTAGCTTTTCGATTATTATACTCTCCACTAAAAAACATGCACTGTAAAGACAGCAAGAGGTTAAAACAGACCTACGACCATTGCTTAAGCCCTTTCTTTTCCTAAGGATCCTGCTGTTAGTTTCTACTTATGCAACACTTGGTATTACAGCACTGACGGTGGAATTTCATACAAAACATTTCTATTAGTGTCAATGTCAACACAACATACAGAAAGAGGCCTCAATCTCAACAGTGACATCAAAATTGCCCCCTCTTATTTCTGGAGTGATCTACTTGGTTGACTCCATCTTAACACACTGCCTCACCACGCAATGATTCAGCCATTTTAATTCCTGAATGGCTAGTTTGCTTTCCCTTCAGCATGGCACTGTACATCAGGCTCAGCTGTCTTGAGAGCAGGAATCTCTCTGCATAAAGCACATGCAAATGAAGGTGGAAAAAAAGATAAATTTAAGTGAGGCCAGGGGAAGGTGGCGAGAGACAGAGCACAGTAATGGGGGACTGAATATGCAAAAATGCTGAATTTTTAGATTGTCCCTGGCTTCTTTTTTCCAAACAGGCACCTCAGGAAAAACTCTGCAATCTGGTTCTCTTGAGAGGGTAATGATGAACGCAGGCTGTATCTATGCTGCCTTTAGTAATAGCCCCGGAGAGAAAACTCAAGTTCCCAAGCCGTAGGAGTGAGCTGGCACACACCAAGACGCAGGCTGGGTGTGCAGACACTTGTAGGCAATGCAGACGTGGCGCGGGAGCGGCAGAGCTGGGGTGCAAAGCTGATAGCTTGCCAACACAACTTGCGAGTCACGTAGGTGCGCGAGTCACGCTCCCACCCTGAGCATCCCTGCTGCAGGCTACCCTGCACCGCTCAATGGCAGGGGCTGCAACCCACTGCTCCTGCCATTATGGGAGGTCTGGTTCTCTCCTGGAGAGCCCTCCGCAGGCACAGGATTTCTGCGTCCTGAAAATGTCGCTATTCTCTGCCTAAAAGCCAGTCACATCTACGTGCAGAAGATGGAGGTAGAATGCAAATCATCAGACAATGCCTGAGCGCAGTATTTATGCAACCTCCTGCTAATGCCCACAGCACACAGAGCCAGCATCGCATGAATCGGAGCTTCCTTCCCTCAGACAGGAGCTGCCAGCAAAGCAACAGTCGTATTGGCATCCTTTGTAATCTACAGGACGTATGTCACTGCATCGGTTTGGTTTTGGAAAGATGTCAAAAGAAAAGGTTACCTACAAAATTCAGGGTTTATTTTTTCATACCGCATTACCATTACTTGCACTCCTCCACCATTTAGAAGGGACAGTACACAGCTCAGACAGACTGGCAAAATGAAACAGAAATAAAACAGAAAACTCTTTCAACTATTCATTTCTGACATTCCACAAAACTAATGCAAGTTCCAGGCAAAGAGAATGGAGCCTTTTCCAGGGTAGCAGTGGATCAACAGAAAACAAGCTCTAGGCAATAGATGAATCTACACTATCCATTTTGGTGCTTGTTACCCTGCAAGTGCCGGAACTACAATCCCTTCATTCAGATATTTCACATTAATACTGTACGCAGCAACTGCTGAAGAGGTGCTATAGCTGTAAAAACACTCCGCCCAACCATGACAAAAAGTTATTTGTGCTGACTACCACAGTCTTGTTTACCAAATACATTATAAAACTAGCATGAAAAACATGTTTATTACCTGAGTTACAAACATCAAGGGAAAAGTATTAATTGACCAGGAATTTTAATTTAATCTATCCAGAACAGACTGCAGAAGGACAGAACCAAACAAGCCATATTTGACACAGATAGATTAGACAGATGGTACGGTATGGTATAAAGGGGATTTATGTCTGCTTGACTTTGACGTGGCTAAATTACTTATGAATTGCAGACACAGAAGAGTTATGCTGGATATTTTACAAAGATTTAACGCCTATTAAAACTTGATACGGTACAAAATTATCATACGTTCTGTACAACAAAATAGGGATTGTTTTGCAACTTAATGCTGTCGCACACTTTTCAGAGCCTATCATGACGCATTTCAACATAAAATGGATATAAGCAGCATAAATACTAATGCTATACTGTTTCAGAATCTTTTTGCAACCTGCAAATTTATGCAGGAACAGTGAAATTAACTGAAAGACGAATAGAAATCCTGATTTAAAATAAACCCTCTGAATTCCTGAAGGCTGCTGAAAGCCTCCAACTTCAAAAACGAAGGCACTCAGCACAAGAGCCCTCTGTATTCATCTGCTCACTTCACCAGCGGCTGCTATCAGACTCTCTCAGGACCCTGGCGCTGCACAAGATTAAAGATGTTATTGCAGGGAATACAGGAGGGGGTGAAACTCAAAATCACTATCACATTTCTGGGGACTATCCAATCCCGAGTTGCCACTGGGAGTCCATAAACACGGCAGTAACAGAAACACTAACACAGACACTGATTTAAAACAGGCCGTTTCCCCTGCAGCTTATTATACCTTAGAATAAGCATTTCTGGCGCCTACTGTAAACATCACAGGCCACATTCAGCACCAGTGCTGCTCTATGGCCTTAAGCACACTCCTAGCTGGATGGATTTGTTATATTGAGAGCACCGTAGTGTCAAACGAGAGCACTACATGCAGCAAAGCAAGGCATCTCTCCAAACTGGCCAAAACCAGAACAAACAAGCGTATGGGTGTGGGTTACAGAGCTCGAGGGGAATCCGGAGAGCAGGAAATTACCGAGAGCCTCAGACATTCTCTCCAAATCAACGGCTGCCAGCTATCAGCTTACCTCCGAGACGCATCCAACTAGATACCAGGACTGTCATTTCACAGCACAAAAATGACTCTACTCACAGTCTCCTCCCAATGCTGAAGAAGGAAACAAATGATACCATCTCCCACTCCTACTAGCATAAGGGAGGGTCTAAGAACTTACTTACAGGTGTCAGTCAGGAGTAACCCAACCGCAGAAAAGTTTTAGCTAAAAAAGAATAACCATCACCAATTGTCCAAAATTAGACTCAATTGTTTACAGGATTAGATAAACAAAGAAGGTAACAGACTGTGGATTTGTGGAAACGGATACTCATGTTTTCATTTTATGTTACCACTCTGTTAGTGTAAAACCCTTCTCTGCTGACTTTTGCCATTATGTGCTAGAAAAGCTCTGTCTGGTTTGTTCCGGTTAACAGAAGGCACAAATGCTGGATACCGAGTGCCCCCTTCGACACACACACACTCTGAACTGGCAAGAGTACACAGAACAGCATCTGGGGAGAGACAGTGGTAACTGCAAAGCAGAAACAACAAATTAATTAACTATTTCAACTGATGAGTTAAAAATTAGCCTCATCATCCCTTTACCAAACAGAACTAGCAGAAAATATCAAAACTAATGCTTTTACCCTCCAAAGTAACAATCTCTGTAATTCTCCGTGCGCCTCATTTGAGACAAAACAGACAGCACCAAGATTCAAAAACAGAATAACTTTCTTACCCACAGCACAATGCTCGAAGCTTAATTTTTACAGATGCTAGACACCAACAACTCCCATCAAAACGAATCGGGTCTCCGACGCGCCAAGCCCAAGGCAAAACTGTCATCCCTCTCCTTTCATTAACTTGAACAGAACAGTTTACAGCGGCTACGTCTCTAGCACGGGGTTTTCAGGACCCCTCACCCTGCTGAGGCTTTCTGGAGGCTCACAGGGTCAGAACAGGCAGAAGGGGGTTGTTATCATCTCTGCAAGTCGAGGTAATACCCACAAAGATTTTAAGCAAGAAAAAACTACACCCATCAGTATTTTTCATTGCCCCTGCTTCTGCAAGTTAGATGGGGAAGCGGATGCACTTGAAGCCAGGCCACAAAACATCCCCAGGGGAAGAGGAGCCCTAAGAGCATCTTCAGGTGGTCACGGGGCTGTGCAGGAATTCTTTAGCCCTGTGAACGCCGCTAGGGCTTTTTTGCTTTCCCCACAACCCAGTCACACAGCACCTGAGCACGCGTGAGCTGCACAGTGCAGTCAGAACCCCAAACAAGCAAGGAGCCAGCGCTGGGCAGAGCTCAAGGGCTGGCTGCTGCACCGCTGGCTGCCCCGCACCACCCTACTCCCCAGCAGCGAGAGGTGGCCACCTCGTCTGTGTACTGGGAACTTGATTTCTGACCATAACCCCCATTTCTTCACTCTGACTGACAAATGGAGACACAGACAAATTTGCCTTCAGATACCCATGCAAAGATTAGTGGAAAAGAAGTCCTGAATCAGCAAAAACTGGGGACATTTTAGAAGTTCTGTAGGAATTACACCTTGGGATTGCCTGCTACTCAGGCAGATTTTCTTTCCTGAAGACCAGCACAGCTCCCTCTCCTTCCTCTCACTTCAATGTGATATTAATTTAATCAAAGGTGGTTTATGAACAAGTTGAGGACAAGGGATCTGCAATTTAACCTTACTGAGAACAGCCAACCATAAGCCTAAACAACATTCTTTTTCCACCTCCAGAAAAAGCATCCGCATTCTTATTCACATAATTTTCAATTTTGCTCACCTTTACAAAGCTGATCTTGATTTTAAGCTATTCGAAAAAGCCAAATTTGTTGCAGTCATAAAAATCAAGTGGTTTAGTGTAAAGGCCATTGTTTCCACCCTTGAAGTGCATCTCTGTTAGTCTGGCAAGCATCAGCTTGCCTTAGTGTTCAGGCTGCACCAAGTAAGCTGGTATTTTACCAATACTTGTAATTTTAGAGAACAAGTGAGGCTATTTCAGTATGGCCAAATGCCCTAGCAAAATGACCTTCACAATAGCATTTCAAGGCAATCACGTAGACTGCAGTAAGAAAAAAAGACAGACAGAAAAATAGCTTTGAAGCCAGAACACAGTCAAACAGGGCTGAAGTGCATGCTGTGCAGGAGCCCAGGGAGAGGCCTTGTTTCAAACACAGCAGTATTTCCAAGACATGCAGCGGATCCGCTCGTAAGTGTTTGCAGAGCAAGTCTAAGATTTATGGGGAGTCCTTTGGTAGCAGAGCACACACGCTTGCCCCATCATTTACTGGGACTGCTTTTCCTACTATGAGTGAATCGCTGCTCAGGAAAGAAGAAACAGGAGCTGATCCTAAAACAAGCCTCCCAAGATCTGATTTATGTTGCAAAACAATTAGTGCTTGTCAACGAAAAATGAGCACTGAAGTCAAGGTCCCTTAAGCTATCTCAGATACTTTTACTTCTGTATACACCAAAAGTAATTTAAAAAAAAATTCCAGACACCGCTACAGCAACTTGGGCAAATACTGGCAGGTTCATGAGGACCACTACTTGCTTGGAAAGAGCATGTGCCACCAACACACTTTTTCAAACAACATTTAGAAATGAAAGTATAATTGATTAAAACTGAATTAGACAAAAGAAGCTGGGGATGTCAAACAGGGAATGGTGAAGCTGGTCCATGACAGGAGGCACTGACAGAATGGGGAAGCGCTACCACATACTCACTGAAACTCACAACCTGCAAACGTGCACTGTCCAGAGCTGACACTTTTCAGCCATCTTCTTTTTCCATGGTAACTTGAGTTATGACATAGAGGAGAATAAAAATTAACTGATTTAGGAGTCCAGCCCTGTGGCTACAGCCTATGGGCATGTTTTCCCCCGATAACAATGCCAGCGCCCAGAATTTAATCTCTTCAGTATGTTACTGAATTAAAATAATGCACTTAACTGCTTGCCCAAGTAAGCACTAACATGGCATTAGAAGTATGTCAACATCTTCGTATTTAAAGAGGTTAACAGGACGCAAGTAAAGACATTAAAAGGGGATGCCAATGGTCTGCAGGTTGGTTCTTTACACAACCTACTGCACACAAACCAGACATACATTTCACACTCATTAGCGTTACCTTCCAAAGACAAGCTACTGAATTCTACCTTGATTACTAAATGAAGTCTAACTAATAACAAATCCATTTCTGTATAGATTCAAGTCAAGAAAGCTACCTTTAGCATGAATGCAGGCACAATGAGGGACCTAATACAAACTTAATGCAAATAGACATATTTAAATACTACCGGCTCCACTTACATCAACAGGTGATCTGGTGAAAAGAAAAATCATTGGCTAATTTAGAGAACCTGAACAGCAACCAAAAGCCATGGTAAACCAGGACCAAGTTGTGTGGGCTTGGTGTATGATAAGCCTTGACATCCCCTCCCCTCTTAATAGTGTATTGTTTTCCTGGTGTTTCATCTGTGACTGAAATCCAGCTTGATGGTGCCCCTTTGGGTTTACATGCTTTGGGCTTTATTTTGGTTAGAGAGCAAGTTTGATAAGCATAAAGCTGCGACCAGAGAAGTACGTGTTGGTGCTGGGATAGGTGGGAGAACACAGAGGGACCTTCCCTTTCTTGGAGCACCTCCTAAAGGTGGGAACTCCAAATCCAGTTGCTGGGGCACCAAGGGAGAGCATTAGCGCTGCTGAAGTACTGCGATTCCCACGTGATGCAGCCAGACAGACTGACGACACAGAGATTTACCGTGCCTCTTCACTTAACACCAGCGGCCAATCTGACAGCACATGTCACCCAATCCAAAACGGCATTTCTCCTGGGGTAAATCTAGGACAAGTCCATCATGCCACATACAACAGTGTCAGAGACTGAAATCATTGCAGTTTTGCCTTGCTGGGATCCACCCTGCCCGAGTGTGAGCAGACTCCAGCCAGAGAGCACCCACCTCCATGCCCCAGCAGCATGAAGCGGCAGGGCAGGAGCGTTCTGCACACACCAGGGAGCCGGGCTGGGCTGCAACAGGGTCCAGGCATGGGGCTGGGAAGAGCCCAGACACTCTGGGGCCCAACGCCCAGCCTTGCTGTGACCAGCTGGCCCCCCCCCGCCTCAGCTTCCCTTTCCAGAAAACGGCAGTAATACCCCGCATGCTGGCAAAGCCCTTCCCGCAACACACCTGGGCAAGCCACAGCAAGGACC
>Ga0181612_146811_pt1 | contig 12490 bp, 6 predicted proteins | sample HoacroProtozoa21_FD_119630 | JGI IMG/M metagenome (GOLD analysis project Ga0181612, IMG submission 119630) | Hoatzin crop microbial communities from Cojedes, Venezuel. Combined Assembly of Gp0051906, Gp0051904, Gp0051908 | reverse complement strand
CCCGCCTGGACGCGGTGCTGTGCCCCCTGCTCTGGGTGACCCTGCTTGGGCAGGGGGCTGGGCTGGGTGACCCACAGAGGGCCCTGCCAACCCTGACCATTCTGTGATTCTGTTGCTGAGCAAGTACTTGCAAATGATCTCCAAGCTTTAACCATGCCTTTGGTTTTATGCGTTACAACCTGGACTAAAAGCCAGCAAAGGGGCAATGACTTCTTAAATGTGGTTTGGCTGTAAAATTGAGATCTGGGGCCAGAGCATGATCTACCAGGAGAAGGAGACTTTGTGCCGCCTTCAGTAACCCCAGGCAGTCTCTCCTGCTGGAACCTGAAGTTCAGAAGCAGGAGGTAGTTTCCCCAGGGAGTTAAAGGAAGCACCACACGGAAGTAATCAGCGTAACCCAGGCTGAACTGCTGCTGCGAAGCGAGGGGTGTACGTGAAACACAAAGGCTGTAGTCTCTGGAGAGAGTTCCTGGGCAGCCTGGTGTTTGCCGTCCCTCCCCCCCCCCCCAGCTCTTCTCCTCCAGCCTTCCTGACCATAGCACAGACAAAGGAGCTGGACACTGAACTGCGCAGGCAAAACGATACCAGGAGCTCGTTCACCTTCCAGAACAAGTGTAAAGGAGTATTTCTGCTGCTGGTGTTTCCTTGCCCCGCCAGGCAGATCGATCTCTCTCTCCCACCTCCAGCACTTTGTGCTTGCTGGTGAACATCCCTATGACAGAAAGGTTCTTCCCTCTCTTCCTCTCACCCTCTTCCCTTTTGCACTGGGCAGGAACCAGTATAGTTTAGGACGCTCTCCGTGTGATGATTAGGCTACAAGAGCAACTAAGTAGGATTTAACTGATCAAAGCTGCTTATTTGCAGTAACAAGGACCCCGGCCCCCACTTGGTGGGCAGAGGGGGGGGGATACTGGACAGTGCTGATCTCCTGGACAGAGACTGGGAATAAACGCAATCACCTCAACTCCCCATTAGCTGAAGACAACAGCGAGGAAAGAGCATAGTCTGAACTGCTGGGGGAGGGAGAGACGGGGAGGGTGTTTTTCCAGGGCTTTGCCACTGGATGGGAACCAGGCACGTGGACACGCCGCAGCCGCGAATGCGTCTCCGGGGGATTGTGGGCACCCTGTGTTCATCTCTACAACACGGTGAAAGTGGAGGGGAACAGGAGGAGAAAGGGGTGCTGCTGGCCATGACGAGAGGATTGCGTGGACTTCTGGAGTCAGCAATAAAGGGCTCAGAGTCCTCGGCCGTGCAAACCGCTGAGTGCCAGAAGGGCAGACTGTAACCAAAATCATCCATTGAGACCTTGAAAAGATGGGTGGCTGAAGGCAGAGCACCCTGCTTCTTCCCCCAGCACAGCGAAGTGAAAAATAAACAAACCTGTGCTCAGGCCTGGCTCTGGCCATGTGAGGAGGGAGGGAAGGGGCTTATGCCTTCCTCCGTGCTCTGGAATTGGCGGGAGGAAAGCGAAAGGTGGAGAACGGCCATGTCTTTTCCTGTGTCAGTGGACTGCAGCTCTGCTGAGGGAAAGCACATGCTGCACCCTGCAGAGGAGGACAGCAGGGACAGCACGGGAAGTGGCAGAAGACCCTGCTAATGGCATCCCTGCTCCAGCTGCAGGCCAAGCAGAGAGGAGCTGGACACCCTAGACCAGACCATGAAGGTGTGGATGTGGGTCTGACTCAGCAACGATCCAGCAAGAAAGAGCCCCCACAGTGGGAACTGCAGGGAGATGGCTCCAGTGACTGGACAACAGCCCACGGGGAACGCAATCTGCTTCCCCAACAATCCATGTAGACCTGTGAACCTTGCTGTCCTCCAGCCCCACAGGGGCACAGCAACAGCATGGGGGTGTCCTGCAGCGCAGGCTCAGCCCTTTGGTGGGAGAAAGTCTGTGCGGAACCATACAGTAAGCCACAAGGTCCAAGCAGAGCACTGGGTATCTGTGGGTCTGGGAGCTGCACCTCTGTGGCTGGGTGCAAATCAGGAGTGGGGAGACCCATCAGACACCACACATGGCTGTGGCCACCAGGAGAAACAACAAGGAACTCCCAGTGTGTCCAGGCTCCCCAACACAGAGGAATCTGTGCCTAAAGGAAAACTCTGCCACCTCCTCTTCTTCCAAGTCACCAGTGACAACTGCAAACACAACGATTTCTGTCCCAAATTTCCACAAGCATTTCTAGTCAGACCAGTCCTGCTGCCACAGAGCTGGTAGCTCAAACAAGGCAGATGTGGCCCAGCAGGCAGGGTGGACCCAGAGCAGTGCTCAGAACGAGCACAGGCACCATTAAGCTGTGGAGAAACTCGGGCTAGGGGAAGAGTCACCCAGGCACATGCTCAGAAACCCTCACCTGGCAGGTGCTGGTATTTCCCTGCATCCCATCAGCTTCTCCTAGCAAAGGACACATCCAGCCTCTAAGGACAGGAGTGAAGGCTCCAGCACTGCACAGCCTGCCCATCACAAGAGAGATAAGGATTTAACTCAGGAATATGTGGCTGTGACCGCAGTGACAGTCACACAAAAGTCCTCGCTCTGCCACCTTGGAGCAGGTGCTGTTTGGCACAGTTTTTTAGATATTCCTTTTCCTGTGGTAAACACATAACAATCAGCAGGAGCTTCATCCCAAATGCCCAATGACAGACCATACTAGGATTTTAAATAGTTGTAATGCTGGAGGAGGATGATCTTTGTGTTTTACATCCTTACAGCCTGCTAGTCTTGCATTCCCAAATTACTGCAGGGAACAGTAAAATTAGGGGTTTCCTGCTCTTCATGGGCAGCAGCATGTACAGGATGTGCTTGAGGAAGCTGCCCAGAAGGACAAGGGATGAAATCCTGGAGCTCTGTCAAGCATAGGCTGCACCCACCCTACAAGACAAACCCACTTCTTGTGGTCCCTATTCCCCAATTACTGTGGCCAGGGGATGTTCTGAAGTCACAACCATGACCTTCCAAGGCCACTCGGTCCTTTCCAGGAACACGTGGCTACTCCCAGGCCTCACCCTGACAGAGAGCTGGGGTCTGGGATAATGGGCCTCCCGAGAGCAGGTGCACCCGCAGGTGTACAAGGGGTAAGACCCAACACAAAGCAGGTAGTTACTGCACTAAGTACTGCCAGTCTTTCACCAACTGGCAATTAAATGAGCTTAGGATAATGGGGTCCAATTATGGCATCTGCCTGTAAAATTATAATGCTCTGGCCCACAAACCCTGCAAATAAGCTACTGCAGTCAGAGCAAAAGCAATCAAACAGCTGCCATTTGTCACCGTTTTCATTCAAAGCAACAAAAAATAAAATCACCGACTGAAGGTCGAGTGGAGGGCTTACTGTGTAAGCATCTACTCCTTCAACAGGAGTGTAACAAATCACTGCAGACATCTTTTAGAAATATAAAATGGGTCCAAGCGTATTCAAAACATTTTTATTTTAAACTGCAAACAGAAACCTTTGCAGAACCAAACTTCAAGATAATCCTAATTTGGCACATTCCAGTCAACGTGTATTCTTTTACATTGGTAGTAATACAAATGGTGAAAATTGAGCATTTTGAGCAACTTTACAAAATGAGATGCATTAATTGCTTTCTAGACAAATATCACATCTGGTTTCTTAATTCTTTCTGATTGTGTATTTAGATCTCATTTTGTACTATTTTTAGAAATGTACTGCTTGATCCAAACATTTACACAGTCCTAAACATGTATGTTTACTGACAGAAACCACTCCTGCCTCCCCACACCCCACTCTTCTCTCCCTCAACAACAAACAGTTACTTCAGAGCTCTCAAACATGTTTTAAGTGCTAGAAAACTACAAAACCCCAATGGAAACTAGACAAGTACGTAAGTCTACTCTTTGAACTTCACCTGTTTGAGATTATGTGTATCACGAGGAACTTGCAGCAGATTCTCCATTATTGTACAGCTTGAAGCACCACGCAGCCACGTGACAAAGTTAAGGCTTAAGGCTTGAAGCTGCCAAGGAGTAATCAGAATGCTTTCTAGGAAGATGACAGAAGTCTCTGTAAACAACCATGTAATTTAAAACCAAAGTGCCCACTTTACATACCCCACGTGAACAAACTCCGACGCCAACAAGATAAAAAGCAAGAAGGGCATGCACACAAAAATAATTCTAGGTTTTGCTCATCCAGATAATTTTAATTAAACATTATGCTGTAGGAAGTCTCGGCCTCTTTACAGGCTGGAGAAACTCTCAGAACTGAATTTATGCTCTCCAGGCTGTAAGAGGCCCCTCAGATACGCGATCACCAGCCACAGATGTTACGACCACAGCTTTCTGCAGAGGAAGCTTTCTGCGCCTCCTCGTAGACAACCAAGGGGTCTCAGAAGTGTCCAGTAGATGTTCCACAGCAGGCCCTCTAGACACCATGTAATCCTGGAAACAGAAACAGGTAGGTTGCTTTGCAGATGCAAGGCACATGCTCATGGTGCAAAGCGCAGAAATTCCTGGAAATTCCTGTTGTGTGGGTCCCGACTTCCACTGAAACGGGACTATAATAGTTCCTACTGCACCAAGGCCTGAATTCACACAAGTCTGCCCTTCGTTTACAGTGAGCACAAAACTGTGGAAGTACGCAACTCTGCAGGGGTCTCCTTTGCAAACACACGCACTTGTTCTAAGGCATCAAGCTAAGGGAAAAGATTTCAGTGGCACGTGCAACCCCTCGTGTTGTTCTGTTTCCCACTACCACTTCTGTGATGAGGACCCTAATCGGACCCCAGCTCCTCTACTTAAAATCACCTCCCTTCCCCCACTCCGCCCACTTAAACTGATCACTCCTTCAGAGCTGTTGTCCTGCTGCTTCCAAATCCCTGGAGCAAACACAACAGCTTCGCAGATCATCAGCGCTGCCATTTGACAAGTGACCCAACAGAGGCTTGCTAATTCCTGTCTAAGGTGGAAGGATTTCTGAGCTGGTGCTGTGTGAATTTATCAGTCCATTTCCTCAGTAACAGTAACAAAGATCACCAAATGAAGGCGAGGTTAACATGGAACGAATGCTTGGGAAAAAGATGTGGCAACCATCAGGTCCAGGGATATCTACCATCCACAAGAGCTCTGTAGTCCTAGAAAGGGAGCCATTTAATGCTGGGAGAGGATGAACTTCCAGGGGAGAGAGACACTAATACTCCAAATTCTGAAAAGGGCAAGATGCATTTTTAGCACAACATGGAGAAAAATACAAGAATTTCTTCCACTCGCCCAAGTGAGAGTGGCCTTTGCTGATGGAGCACTTGCCATCTTGTCAACAATGCTCATCTACAGGTGACATTTTAATTTGGTTTGGCAGATTCAGCCTGACCCTACGGCTATTGCATGGTCACTCCATTGTACAGAAGCTGTGCCTGAAAATCCCCAGGAGTACTGGGTTTAGTTGCTCCAAGTGGGAAACAAAATCATCATTCCTCAAAGCACCTTTCAACTTTTGCTTTGCTGCTAACGGCAAACAATGGTCTGCGAATTCAGCATCGGACACTTCAACAGGGAAAGCTCCCTCCCTCCCACCTCTGGAGGTATTTTGAGGGTTTTTTTTCCCCCCAGTAGTGCCAGTTTAAGCAGCCCTAGCTTTACTCCTGCTCTGACTTAACTGCATCTAACAGTGAGCAGAGTCACACAAAGCAAGCAAGTGATTTTGTTTAAGCGAGGGCAGTGGGGGGTGAAGGGGGTTAGTGTGGATGGTGTGGAAGGACTTGTTTAGAGAGACAGAGCCAAAGTGGCTGGGGAGCGGGACTGCTTAAGTTGAACAGGCCTGTCAAGAACATGAAATAACAAAAACAGAGGATGCTTCAAAGAAAGGAGACAGAGGATGATTCAAGCATGCGATTTCCTCAGGAGGTGCTCTCAAGGAGGCAGGTGCTATATCCTACCCCTCCTGTCCATGCAGTGGTGGCCATACAACACTGCTGCAGCCAGAGCTTTCGGCAACTCTCACCATCTACAGAAGTCACAGTGCCAAAACCACACGCGTAGTACTTACAGCCTTTCCATGACAAGCGTACGGGAAGGACTCAGGGGCACGTACTCTTGAAGGCAAGCAATTCTTGTGTTCAAAGCTGGTACTGGAACGGAAAGATTTCAGTTACTTCTCCTGACACTTGCTCAAATTTATGCGTTTTGCTATAGGATGGAGGAGAGTGGGGACATAGGGGCATGGTACTTTGCCACTCGGAGGTGCTGGTGTTTAGAACAGCTATACATGCACTTAACACTAGAAAGTTTTCCAACAGTGTAACAAGTGAAAACAGATGTCACTGCTGTTATGGAAGGAGAGGTGTATCACGGCTGAGCTCACACAGAACTGCAGAGCTGTCAGGTGCAGGACTGCTGCTGCATACGGGCTGAGACGAACCTTAAAATTGCTTTGGCAACTCTGGTGGTGCCACCACGTCTGGTACACAGCATGCAACCACCGTTGGATCAATGAAACCAGTCAAGGCAGCTCCATCCAGCTTGCAACTGGCCATTAAGCTCCTCGATCCCCCAAACCCAAACTGCAATTATGCTTTGCGAAGGGCAAGAAGGGGAGATTTCTGCTAACATACAGCCTTAATGCAAGCATATCTGCCAAGTCTAAGGCGACAGGAGGTCACAAGGGACTGCTGGCTAATCGTTAGTTCAACAGAAGCTCAGTAATTGTTTGAAAAGGCTCCAGCGGGAGGCACCTGGCCACATTTCCAAAGTCAGCATTAAGGCTTAGCACCTTTCTCCCCTGCATATTGGCCAAACATCCAGCAGGAACTGAACACAGGCTACAGGCAGGAAGAGCACCCTGCCACGCGCATACAAGAGCGCCAAGTATCTGTGTTCCTAAGGGCTTCCTTCTCTTGTATGGGCCAGTCAGACGAGAAAGCAAGTAACACTGAACCAGCACGCCAAGTAACAGTTCACTGTTAATCAGTACCCCTCCTCCCAGGTATTGTACAGCAGCAAAGTCAGCCCATGCCCAGCCATCGAGGCTGGGTTGGGAATAGGCTGCGATTTTCCTCTATACAAAACATTGTCGTAAGGAATCAAACTTGCATTCGCTACCTGTTTGTGCCAGAGCTGGACATGCCCCAAATAAAAGGAGAACTCGGCTGCTCCAACGACTCTGCAAAAGGAAACAGATAATGTGGCTCAGGAATATGTCATATTTCTACATGTTCAAGAAGGAGTAAAAGTTGATCTAATGATGAATGTATATGCGTCGCTGTCTTTTAACTGAGGAACGTGATGACTTCTATGTTTCCATTGTCATTACTGCACATAAGATACAAAAGCTTATAACGGAAGGAGCAGATACTTGGAAATGTATCTCCATGCCAGCTATGGCAGGCATGTTGAATAGTTCTCTATACCAACAAAAGTCTGCTGTGTGGAGGGATGCATGTTTTTGGGAATGAGCATAAGCAAGGTGTCCTACAAGTGAGACCTAAGAGAACAGCATCTCTAACCTCACCTTTCAGAAGCAGAGTTGCAGGACAGGACCAGGGAGAAGGTAGCAGTGTGGCAGATGGGGAAGTTCCTTACCTGCTTCCCAGTCTTCATCACATGGAGGTGCCTGCCATGTGCTCACAGCATTCATCTGCTCTCTCTCGAAGTCAGAGGACTGATTCACTTCAGGAAGAGAGAAAACTCAGTGACTAGCAGTCAATCGTGCTTCAGAGGCACTAAACGCTTTGGATTAAGATGCTTGGCTTTAGAGGAAACCCTGCACAATGCAAACGGGTTAGGTACACCCTGGAGCCAGCTATTGATCTGAAATCGAGCAACTTCGAATGCACCTTTTTCAATGAACAGGGAAAGACTCTGCCCAATGGAACTTTGCAGCAGGAATGCTGGAGCGAAGAGGAACCTGCCTATGTGAATGCAGGCATCACTGCCAGCCTCAGTGCAACTCTACAGAAGATAGAAAACCATCTATTTGCTCTGCAGCACAGCAATAGTTAAAGAGCCACTGCAGGGGATGGAAAAGACACTGCATAGCACAGGATGCCTTCCCAAATATTTTGGGGGTTTTGGACAGCCCCCATCCCACCTTATCTCACTGGGCAGGAGACTGAAATCTTAATTGTATGGCAGACGAAGCAAGTGCAGCAGCAGAGCAGCCTAGAAGAACTGAACCATCTCTTGGTGGGAGTGAACTATTCAGGTTGCCCTGGAAGGGAACAGCTGCAGGGGTTTCCATAGCTCAGACACCTCTTCAGTAGAAACCAACTTTTAGTCAAGCCTCAACAAAGGGAGATCGGCTCTACCAAAAGAAGCGCCTGTCCTGGTCATTAAAGCATCCTAGCTCCTGCTGGAGGTACTTCAATGTGCATAGTCTAGGGTGCCTTTTTATTCTACATTCTGGTAACAAAACAAGTGCAAGGCCTAGCGGGACCATCTGCAATATTCTCATGAACGTACCCAATAAATCAAAGCAATAAGACTCAATTTTCCCCTAAGCTGCTGTGTCACACAAAACTATAGACAATAATTTGACACCCACTTTTCTGTAATTTTATGACCTATCCTTACAAACAGGAGACCTCAGTCCCCTGGGGTGAAGAAGCATCTCAGAGCATGGGTGGTTGTCTTACCTATATCTTGCTCAATAAACTCTTTGTATCTGCACTTTGTTATGTGATCGCTGAGGTCAGCCTGACGAACTAGATGGCGAGCATGGAAGGGGCACGTGACCAATTCCTTTGCAAGTTCAGGGTAGTTCTAGACAAGGGAAAACGAAAATCATGTGCCATATCTCTCAAGATCACTTCTCTCTTTCTAATCCTTAGAAAAGACCCCCAAGGATATTTGTGATGTTGCTTTAAAAAAGAGACTAAATAAGAAACAGCAATATATTGTTCAGACACTTACTGAAAGTGCTAGGGGAAATAACATGACTGTTCTTTAAAACACAGTTCACTGAGAAATTGAGCCACCTTGAGTTGACTGAAATGAAACATACCCTCAGACAAACTCCCTACCATTGGCTGCAACACTGACAATACGGCTGCATGGTTTAAAGCACAGATGAAACTACTTTAAAAACAATAGCGGAGAGATGTTAAGCAAGTCTAACTCATTCAGATATTTTTTAAATAAGCACACACAAAGGCAGAGAAATTCCTTAAACCTTTCGAAACAACCAGTAAGTTGGTAGCATTCCACCTGCAGACTTTGGTGCTACACGATTACTATTCAAGTAAATTTTATGGCAGGCACAGGTTCTACTGACAGAACTGTCAGCTGTCACTACGGTAAATCAGTCCACCCCCTGCAAATGATACAGCCTTTATTGGGAAAAGCACAACTCTGCCACTGTACCACTGCCTGCCTGGTTCTGACTGACGCAGCTCTGCTGGTCAGGGATCAAACTTGCACCCGAGGCAGATGCAGAGGCAGAAGAGCCCTGTACAGCCGCTGCTCGAGGCAGTCTCTCCTCCACTACCACCAAAACCCGCCTGCAGCACAGGCTGCAGGCACATCCAAGGCAACTGTCATTACCCAGTCTATACAGCCAGGGCTGCTGTGTCCTCATGTGTCCATCATTTGCTTCAACTAGCTTGAGCAAGCTATTCTGGCCACATAGCAGAAGCTTCTCAATGCTAATACAGTTCAAACTGAGAGGATTCAATTTGCTCTGCTTGCAGCGTCCCCATTTGTGGGGCAGGGCTGCATTCTGCACAAAGCAATGGGAAGGTGAGGCAGGTAGAAGCATTTAATTGGATTTTATGCATAGGGTATGCAAAAAGAATTCAACAAACTACCAAGCAAGGACAACCTCCACCCAGATGCTTGCCACTGCAAATAATCACACAGTGGCATCTTCAGATGGATCGGATGACAATCCCCACGCCCTCCATCTGCTAATTACTTACAAACACCAACTGTGTCCATTGGTGACCACTATCTCACCTCATCCTCCCAACTAGGTAAGCTTGCCAAAACTGTCAGGTCATCAGTTACGCAACACAAGAGCAAAACCAACATGGTTACAGGTTTCCTCGCCAACATTGTTCACCTGGCTCAGATGCACATTCTTGCCAAAATTTGCAGCGGGTCAACAAGGAAAATTTCAGCCCTTTTGAATATTGGAAAGACACAGGTACTCGCCACTTAGTTCTGCCCACCACTTTCACTAGTTACTTACTATTTTTTAAGGCTCTAGTTTCACCAAAATGAATTGTTTATAAGTACTGATACCAGGACACATATCCTCCAGTGGCATCTTAACTGGTAGACAGAGCACTGCTACATTACTTTAAAAACACACTGGCAAACTCATTGGTAAACTTCAAGAGGAACAACTGGGTTTTAAAAAGTGTCAGCAAAACCCCAAAGCTCAGCCAGATGCTAGCACTTGGCAGGTTTAAAGAAAACAAACCATGAGGACAACAGAGGAGAAGAGAGAAAGGAATGCTTTCCATCAAGTGATTTGTATTCAAATTCTCGATAAAAGAGGAAGAGCAGAAAAAAAAAGCTCTCCCATATACCCCTAGCCCAGGATGTGCAGTTTGTGCCAGAGGCACATTAAATAGTCATCAGCAAAACAAAAACCAAAAATAACCCCTGCTATGCAGCTGCATTTCCAGCACTTAAAGAACGAATTGGAACCTCACAACACTTCTACTCTTACTTAGCCAGAAGGGGTGCACATAACCCAGACCGAGTTCTCTGTTCAAGTGGAAAAATGCACCTGACCTCCACGTGAGCTGGTGGAAGAGACCAGAATCTCCTCCCTGACCTAACCATGAGGAATCACTATCTCCTTTCAACAGAACTACACTGGTCTTGGGTGAATTAATAGGTACTCAAAGCTATTACTAAACAAATAATGGTCATATGAAATACAGGCTAAACAAGGCTGTTTGTCAGGAACTTACTCCAGCTAGCCAGAAAACACAACAGTAACGAGAACATGTGTGCCTTATTTATGCATACAGAATTACTCCCATTCAGTGCCTTGTTTGGCAGCCCAGCTTACCTTCCTACATTTTACAATGTGACAGGAAAACCGACAGACTCTGATTAGATGGTGTTTGTTATACGGACATCGTATCAATCTGTCAGGATCCAAAACATCTAGTAGAACGGAAGAACAGAGAGAGGGGAACAAAAACTAGTTAGACAAGATCTACCACCACTATCACAACAAAGTGGGAAAAAACCATACCATCAAATCAGGGTTGTGTTCTTAGGGAGTTAAACCAGTTGGTCTTAGTTTGAAACCATTCATTAAGGCAGGCATGTGTTTTGCATAACCCAACAAATTCATTTTGAAGTTTGCAGTGACCGGGATGTTAGTCAAAACACAGAACAGTCAGTAGCACTGAGTGTAATAACTCTTTAAGTTACCATATTAGGTAGGCAACCACACTTACTCAAGGTGAGTGAGGACAGCGGTACTTTCCCAGCTATCTTAGAGGAGAATCAGTGGGATGATGACACACCCACCAGCACCCTCAGGAGCATCGTCAGACTGAACCAAATCTTTTTTGATCAACAGCTAGTTTTGCTGGAGGAAGAATGCCAGACAATTTAACTTAATTTCTGAGGAAGCAGCAGGCCTAACATTGTGCACGTGACTTCTAAGAAAAATTTTTCATAAGCCATGCAATTATTTATGAGCTGAGGAGTTACTAAACTGGCTAAAACACCTAAGAATCTAGGCATTGAACAGTAAACAGCATGAGTGCATGCATACATGATATAAATTTTTAATCTATGCATGTATTAGTATGCATATTTTAATATATTTTATCTATTAAAGAAACACATTTCCATCTCCTTAGTGAGGAAGAGAGGCAGCCAGGAGACACAGGTCCCTTCTGCTGCCCGTGGGTCTCTCTGTGAGGTACATACCAGGGAGCCAGACCAGGCTTCTTTCATCCTTTCTGTTCTGCTACCCTTTTTGCACGGGCTTTTAACACATTTAGGATTTGATTACACAGCAGCTTGAACAGATCTAAGTATGGACTGCTGCTGTTTAGCCTCTCCCCTGCCATCACAACCCCTTCTCTTACACATACATTGGTGCTCAGTTGTCTCAACAGCCAGGTCAGAGAGCGGTATCAGCCCGCAGGCTGACTGCTAGTGAAGATGCTGTCCCACAAGTCACAATGAGCAGACTTCACACTGTGAGCCACCAGGAAGGAAGGACGGACCGAATCCTTCTTTCTGTCTCAGCTGTGCAGTGCTGCTGTTGTCAGCTCTGCCACCTGTGAGCACCTCTTGCCTCCATTACCCAGTCTGGATCACAAAATCATAGAATGCTTTGGGCTGGAAGGGACCTTTAGAGGTCATCTAGTCCAACCCCCCTGCAGTGAGCAGGGACATCTTCAACTGGATCAGGTTGCTCTCAGCTCTGTCCAACCTGACCCTGAATGTTTCCAGGGATGGGGCACCCACAGCTTCTCTGAGCAACCTGTTCCAGTACTTCACCAGTGTCACTGTAAAAAATTTCTTCCTTATATTCAGTCTAAATTTACCCTCTCT
>Ga0181612_183569_pt1 | contig 12491 bp, 5 predicted proteins | sample HoacroProtozoa21_FD_119630 | JGI IMG/M metagenome (GOLD analysis project Ga0181612, IMG submission 119630) | Hoatzin crop microbial communities from Cojedes, Venezuel. Combined Assembly of Gp0051906, Gp0051904, Gp0051908 | reverse complement strand
GTTGAACCTCATGAGGTTCACACAGGCCCACCTCTCCAGCTTGTCCAGGTCCCTCTGGATGGCATCCCGTCCTTCTGGTGTATCAGGCTGAAAAGGCTGAAAGCCATTCAGCAGCTGCTAGTCTGAGGGTAAGGGCTGAGGAGTACAGTCTCCCAGCAGAGGCGTATGATGTCAGTCTCTGCTTAGTTAGCAGCTAAACCTTCTCTGCAGAGCTTAGGCACTGCTTTCTGAATTTCGGAACAAGACAGATCTCATTTGCTGTCTCAGTCAGTGCCCTTAAAATAGGTGTAACAGAGTTTTATGTTTGGTTAGGGGCAAGCAACTAGCATGCCAAAAGTACTCTGAGTCTAGGATGGTAGAAAAAGACTGTTGCTATTTCTTACCTATAAAAGTCTTGGGAAAGATAGAGTGTTGTTAAACATCGGGGGAACCAGAACAGACAAAGCTCCCTAACAATTGCTATTAATATGCTGTGCAGAAGTGCCCTATTCTACGTGACTTTGTTTGCCATTAAAACAGGATCTGGGAAGAACTGTGGGCAATCATCACTGGAAACCTCCACAACAGAGAAAGTTGTCTCTCAAAGACAGACGAAAAAATGTCAAAGAACTACAAAAGATCAGTCAGTCTTGAACAGTTTGGGATGAGGGAGAAAATAAATAGCTGCTATTCTGTGCTTGTGCCTAATTCATGATTTTTTTGTTGTTGTTGCTGGAGAGTGTTTCAGTGGCAGTTAAAGACTGTTTTCCAATAACACTAATTGGGCTATATAATTTAGAATGCATTCCTGAATTCTGTAGAATTAATGGTTTCTAGGAATTGGGGCTGTAAGCCTGTTCCCATGCTGAGATGGAGAATGCCAATTTTTAATTTTACTAGTTATATGTGTGGTGTCTAAGTGAGGGAATTCCTGAAAATCTATACATGGCTACTGTTATTTTTTGAGAAGTCTATTTGGTTTTTAAAATATTTTTAAGTAGTTGGTTATTTTCCTCCTGATCTTCTGAGAGCACTTCTTTGGGCTTGGATATGTCCCTACCTTCCAGGGATGACTCCTTGGTAATGACACTGTGTGAAATCGGATGAGCATGTGGCAGTAATTCTAGCTCAAAGATTCAGATTCGAGGGTAAGTTCATGCCATCTGCTTGGAAAGGATTTCAGAGTGTCAGCTGGGGTTTTTTTCCTGACCCGAAGCACATGCTTTTTGATTGAAGTGACAAAATTGATGAGCATTCACAGATTAAATGAATGTATTAGATATGCACCCAGTTTTTGTTCTTGATCTGCATTCAGAAGAGCTATAGGTAAAGGGAGCTGACGGGATATGCTCGAATACACTTGTTGCATTGATGGGTAGTCCCTGATTTTTTTTTTAATTTTTTTTTCCTGTGGTCGTCTTACAGCAGCTTTAGGTATGTGCATAAGGAATTTACTGTCATTGGATGTCGATTTAATTATGCATATTTTTTTAATTTAGATCTTTGCGCTTTTTTTTTATTGGGAACTTGAGAGAATACTATTATTGAAAAATAACTTTAGGGCTTAATTTACAGAATTTCTGTGGTGCCGACCTCATCACCTATCAGACAGAGGCACAATAACATGTTGGCAAAAGCTGCACACACGTGTCCTCTTCTGTAACTGCTTTCTTGATACTGATAGTGGCTCCAGATACAGTGCCCATTGCCTGTGCACTGAAACCTTCACAATGGAAGAATACCAGGCCTGATTTATATGAGATTTCTGGGATGTCAAGATTTTTCCTCTTTTAGGAGATTATGGCACTTGAAATAGGGACCCATCTGCATCCTATTTATAAAACAAAAGAGTAAGGAAAGAGTTTCTGGTTGTGGAGATGGCTTTGTCGTGATTCCCTTCCTTCAGCATGTCTTTAGCTTGCTCTCTTCTCTTTTCTGAGCAAGATGTGTAAGATTAAGAAGTCATTGCTGCTTTCCACAGCAGCATTAGCTTTGCATCAAGATACCATCCAATTTTTATGGGAATTATCCGGATGATGAAGCATCAATTTTTTTGTTGCATGTTTCAATTTGAAACTCTATAATAAAAATGGTTCCAGGATTGCATTTTTATTTAACTTGCTGACATTAATGAAGTTTGAAGATACAGTTTTAGGAAAAAAGTCACCTTTCTCTTATGTTTTGTTAAGATTTGCTTTTGTTTTGCCTGAAGTTGCTGATTTTAATGATCTCTGCATTTAAAGGAAAATATGCAGCCACAGTTTGTTTTTATTGTTGGGAGATCAAACGCTAGAACATGGACCTCTGTAAACAGAGAAACTAAATCCTTCCAGAACCACAGAGAATCTCCAGTGAAGTCAGACAAACTGTTTGCTTTTCCTTGAGTATGGCTTGCCTGTTGATTATCCCTATTATTATGTGCATCTGTTATCTGAAACAAAGAACAACTCCCATTTGGTTCTAGCAGACTGTAATCCTAATTACAGACTGATTCTCTTGACTGACCGCTGGCACTTAGTGTAAATTTATTACACTTGTACCTATTGCATTTCCTTCAAGTCCAAAGCAGTTATAAAAAATGAAAATAGGGTAACTGTTACCATTGGGAATTAGAGGGGAAAAATCGAAGAGAGGCGTTTGGTTGGCTTTTGATGATTTCCATGGTATTTTGTAACTGAAACGTCTTTAAAAATGACATGTACAGTAAATATATCAGGATGAACACAGGATATTGACATGAAACTGTTCTAGGTACTTCACACAAGAAAACTAGATTGCATACTCTCAGCTGTTTTGGGGACTTCATTTTCTCTGCTATCTGGCCCTGCACCATTGCTCCTCCATCCCACACTCTGCACGTTCATGCACTACAGCTGGAAACAAGACTGTGCTACTTCCTTCTCCCATAAAAGCATCTGCCCCTGTGCCTCACAAAACTTTGGAAAATACTGTTTTTTTTCCTCTCATCTTGAATCCAAGTAATGTGAAATCCAGATTGTTTAATCTTAATTTTTACCTATATGCAAGGGCTATGTATACTGCACACGGAGAAAAACAGTAGTATAATATCTGACACTGTATGAGTTGCTTTCTCATGTCCATTCCATGATGGTACTGTAACAAATTTCCTAGGAGAGCTTAAGAGACTCTAATATTTTTTGTTGTTATTTTCCCTTTATGAGGAGTTTGTATGTATAGTTGTGGAAATGACTGGGACAACGTTATTAAAAATGTTCTCATCCAGCCACTGAAAACATTTCAGAGGTACAGTGCTGCAGTACAAATTGCCATGCATGCTCCTGATAATAACAGCACTAGGTCTGGAAGGATTCTCTGTTGGCCACTGGATCGCTGCACCAGATATTTCAGTTCCCTGCTGGAATTGTCACCTGCCTGGCCATGTCTGCCTGTTGTTCTGGTGGTGCTCCCATAGCTGTAGCATCTAGATTCCTGATTCTGACAACTCTCACCTCTCCCCTTTTACTTGTGGTTTAAGTACTTTCCAGTCTTCTTGGCTGAAGCACCAAACATGATGAACAGAAAAATACGAGCCTTTACATGTAAGCCAGCTCTGCTTCTTACAAGCTTGGAAATGGGCTGGATTTGTTTTCTCTTTAACTTTGGTGTCAGAGCTCTGCCTTTGTATGTATGACTTGATGCTGCTACGTTGATGTAATGCAAAGCTGTAACGAAATATTTAATACAAATATCTGTTAGCTACTATTGCAGTGAGCAATGAAGAGTGTCTTTGCCAGAGAAACGCAAGTCCAAGCCAATTCCTAAATGCAGACTAACTTTCCATCCTCATTATTGGCGTGTTTGCAGCTCTGTGTTCAGGCTGAGCATTTTCAAGAAGCCGAAATAGATCCAGTCTCTCGATCATCAGGTCTGGATGAATTGCTATAGTAGAGTGTATCAACAGATAGCCCAAGTTTGCCTTTTTCTAAGCACAGTTTAGCTGCTTTAAGCCAGAGCCACAACCAGGCTCTTGATTCTCGGTGTGGGTAGGAAGCACGAAGTCACAAGTGGCATGCCTGAGGCTGCTTTTCAGCAGACTATGGGTATGTAGCTATAAAGTCCTTTTGCGTGTAGAACAGAGCTTTGGACATGACATGTGGCCCCAAATTGTGGCCTGCTGGCCTCAGGGAGTGTCTGGTGTGGCCCGCCAAGAACAGTTTTTAACCGTGATTTCCCTTAACAGGACAGCTGATCTTTGGAGGAACGAGGAGGGAGTGTTTCCTAGGGTAGGAGTCTGTGTGCGGGGAGGGAGTGTGAGAGCCATCAGGCCACTGGGGCTGAGACATTCCTGCAGCCATGTTACGTATCATGGACGGTGCTGCCAGCCCTTGTTCATCTGTTACCATGGAAAATGTCGTAAGAGGGATGGAAAAGGAAACATCATCTCCCCTGCTCATAAGCTCTGGTAGCAGCACCTGTACATGGGCTGGGTTGTGCTTGAACAGAGGAGGGCTTCCACTGAACCTGGAGCTCAGCTCTGACTGAGCCAAGCAAGTGCTGCGCTGGGAGGGCAAAGAGTGTGATGCTACACATTCCCAAATGGCTTTTTGAACCATGTAAGGCAGCACATCAGACCTCCGGTCTGTTGAGTCTAAAAGTTAATCTCTGAGTAGTGCCTGGATACTGAACTGGAACAAAGAGATAACAGAATATGAAATGGATCATGGAAAATATAACTGGAAAATGCTGGTTAGATCACCTAATTCATCAACCTTTCAAAGCAGGATTTTTCTCAAATGTATTTTCTGGTGCGTTGTCCAGTTTTATTTTAAAGAAACCCATTAAAATGTTTAAATTGAATATTGTACTTTCATTTGGAGTGAATGTATGCTGCATGATCTCTGTGACACTGCTGCATAATTTAGATTTCTTGCCATGCTATTAATAAATCTAGACAAAGACCAGATGCAAGTTGTAGCTGAACTCAAGAATCTGTGAAAGCTGGGCTAACCTCTTTAACAGTGTAACATATGGCTGTTACATTAACACAGCCACTTTTTTTTGCTAAAGCTAAGCAATTTATTGAAAGCATGAGGAAAATACCTAAGAACAGAAACAAAGCATGACCTTTGATATGAAGTCTTCCCCTTCGACAGTTTCACCATTTAGTGTAAATTGATGGGAATATATATTGAACCTACTGTTACAATTTTATAGTCTAAAATTTTGTTTCTCTCAGTATCTCCTTTTTCATTCTTTTCTACATTTAAGTCATAGAAGAATTTTGGGAAAAGCGTGTATAAACCTTACATGGCTATATATATGAAGTGTTAACGAGCACAAGGTCTTTACAAATGGCTACCATCTGATTAAAGAAATGTTATGTCACAATGTAATTATTTGTGTTTTTTGCAAAAAGCTGACTGAGAAACTTCTAGTGGTGGTCTGTAACCTTTTGTGTTTCATATTGGAAAACTGATCCATCTGTGGGTTTTTTAGTGGAAACAGGTAATGTGCTATAATGATAGCAAGGCAAGCAATGGATTTTTCTTTATGGCAATACAGAAGAATGCAATTAATGCTATTTCATTTGCATGAGTGAACAAACATAATGCAAACATATGTGAAATGTTGTTAACCCTTTCTGAGAGGCTCCTTTACTTTATCTTGAGAATAGCCAATTACCAGTGGTCTCTGATGCTTCTTAACTAATTGTACTTCTCCTCCACAAAAGTGCTTGTGACAAATCTCTGGAGAGAAGTTAGAGAAGAATATTTTTCTGATTGTTTTAAAACTCTTCTGATATATTTGTTTTCAGTACACATATAGGTCTGTGTTCCAGAGCTAGCCCCATTCCCCAGTCTTCACCCCAGCTCTGCCAATCCACAGCAGTCAGAAGCTACCTTAATAAGGTAATTAAAGATTTTCCCTGCACTCTCTGAGTGCAGAGAATCCCCAGAGAGAATAGCAAGGTGCTGGTAATGCTAAAAGCCTGTGATGGGTCCATGTGTAGCTGAAGCTGGGCCAAAACAAGACAGGGCCAGGGCATTACTGTGTACAGCAGCCTCAGAGGGCTGGTGGGCAGCCAGCCCAACAGAGAGTTTTGCTCAATTTTCGTTGGCCCAACAGCTTAGAAAGGGGAAAAGGCAGTGCTGTGACAAGGCTGAAAATGTTGCAAGTGAAGTTCTGAAGTGTTTTTCCTCATCGCAACTGTATCATGATGCCACCATATTCAGACACCGCTCAGCTCATGAGCTTCAGATCATCTTTATTTAAAAAGGAAAGGAAAAGATTAGCGTAGATTTAAAACAAACAACAAAACCATAACTGGAGATGTTGGCTTCCTTTTGAGAAAAACCTGGGACAGTATAAGGTTTCCAATTAATCAGCATAGTTCTGTTCAGCAAAACTGCATGCATCTCATTAGTTTTGACTAAACTACATTGACTTCTTGTATTTTTTTTTTCTTTCAAAGTCGTTAGTTGAAAGACTCTTGAAATTCTTGTTAGCGATATTGTGGAATATTTATATTGCTCTTATTCAGAGGTTGAAAAATTTAACAACCTATTTTCTGATTAGTTTAATAAGTATTAATTTCCATTATTCGTACTCAAACATACAGTCCTAGGCAGTGCTTTCATTGTCCATGAGGCCCAAATCTGTGGTTTTGTGATATGAAGAGAATATATTAATAATGGATTTGAGACCTTAGCATAATATTGAAATATTTTCATGGAAACTAAATTACTGAAGTAGTGGTTAAGGTATTTTCATTTCAATTATATATTTCCAAAGGAAAATAGAATAACATTATGTCTTTCATCCTGTTTTCCATTCTACATTATTTTAATGTTTTTATTTTTGTATACTTAGCATGTACTATTAATAAGCCATAGTTTATCTTGGATATATAAGAAATTGAAGGTAACATGAAGAATTCACTTTGCTAGTTGGAAATAAATTCTCAAATTGTATGTAGATACTATATGAGGAAATTTATTTTTAAAGGTAAATTGTGTCATTTTGGTTGCTTTCTCATGTTCAATACTAAGTTACAAAATAGATTGGTTTGTTCAAAGATGGTTATCTAGAAAGAAGAGTTCCAATGTGTGAAAGTATGACTTTTTCCTCTCCTTGTTCATTCCCTGGTAGTCAGAGGATTGTCATGAGGAAAGCAACTTTGTCATGTTTCAGCTGTTCAGGTCATTGTCCAATATATCTCATCCCATTTTTATTATGCTACCTAATCATTAAAATCCCTATCTGCTTTTCCTTTGTTTTGTCTAGAAGATTTCTACTGTCTCCCATCTTAAGCTGCACAAATAGTATTAGTATGACTTTCTAAACACAGCTCCTGCTCTTTTCCCCCTGGGATTCAAACAACTGGTCCATTTCTTTCTCTTCCTCTGCAAAGTAATTCCAAATTTCATGTGCCCTTTAAGATTACAACTATTTCTTTATGCACAGAAGTGGCTAAAAGTCACTTAGGCTTCTGTTTTCCTTCTACCTTGGCTTGTGGGGTGTGTTTTTAGTTTGGTTTTGGTGCAGTTCTCTTTGTTTAGTTTGTTCTGTTTTCCTGTAGGTGCTTACTTCGCCAACCTTCTTAATCTACTAATGTCAGTAAAGAAGAAAGATAGATGAGTATTTTTTCGTGAAACTCTAGGGCATTTCATATAGCTTTTGACTTCAGCTCTTTCCTGAGTGGCGAGTCCCTCGAGAGCTAAAGAAAAATCTCCCACTCTCTTCATATATGCACATCCTACTTCATGAATTTCATTCTTGCCCCAAATACTCTACAAAAAAGTGAAACAATCTCAGTATAGAGGGAGATTATATTCCAATTTAGCCTCTGCCTGGTTGTTGGGGATATTACCTTGTTCTGGTTTTGGGTGCAGCCGGCAACAAAAGCGCCACGTGGCCGCCCCTCCCCCCGCCGGGGTGCAGAGGAGAATGGAAAGACACAGGCAGAAGCTGGTGGGTCGGGATAAGGGCAGTTTAACAGAACAGCAAACAAAGGGAACAGCAGCAACAACGATATAGAAAAGGGGATTACACAGAACAAACCCGCAGAACAGAACCGCTCTCTCGGACCGCACCGCCGCTGCACACTCCCAAGCCGCGAGTGAGTTCCCTCCAATCCGCACCCCCCACCGGAACCCACCATGACGGCACATGGTATGGAATACCCTGCTCTGTTTGGCCAGGTGGGGTCAGCCCGTCCGGTTGTGCCCCTTCTTGGATTCTGGTGAAAATTAACCCTGTCCTGGCCGAACCCAGGACACCACATATGAGTTGATGTAGTACATATTTTATAAATGTGAAGACCAGGGTAAATCTTGATCACACTCTGGCCTGACTTCCTACATAATTTCCATCAAAGACCTTAACTGAATGAGTTCTTGAGCTCCTGAACATCATACAAAACAAATACAAAACATACACAGAATTTTTCATTGTTTTCATCTCACGGTTCAACTTAAATCTATGTCTACAGTTTTAGTTCCCAACCTCGATTTTCATTATGGATATATCTAGTAAACTAAAGCATGCAGCCATAAATTTCAATGTATTGCTGTGTACAAACAATATTCAAGCTTTTTTTTATACTATATTTTAGAAGAAAGATTTGTGTGTGGGTGGGTATTACTATTCTCAAGTAAGAATGCTGTGCAGTTTTTTTATAAACATTTTCTTTGACAACACAAAACACATACAAAGATTTTGTTCATATTCATGCTTCAAAACATTTTTAATTGAAAAAATATTGGAAACTACTATATGAGTATACACAATAGTGAGAAAGCAGGACAGATCTACATTCTCTTCCAATCTGGGCTTTGAGTTAATGATTGCGCCCAATGCAGAAAGGCCCACTTACTAATTTGTTCTCTCTCAAAGAGCCCAAAACAGTCCTTCATTGCACTTATGCAATAACGAGTGAAATTAGGATTGTTAAAGTGGATGTTTATTTGACAAAATATACTCCATGCATGTGGGGTCCTGAAGGGAGTGCTTCAGGCTGACTGAGGGAAGGTGTAGCTGTAGAGCAATAAAACTAAGCCAGAGAACATTTAGAAAAAGTATGGAGCAGCTGCTGCCTTAAAGAAGTAGCAGGCGATAATAATAGTCTGAATACAATTTTGAAGTAGAAAGTTTGTTTAGATTCATTTTTTTTTAATATATATTCTTTGACTCAACTAGGATCTCAGAGTGTTTCTAACATAAATGCAAGTCATTCTTATGTATATATTCTTAGTATTAAAGACAGGGTGGCATGAACTGAAAATGCTAGAGGCAAGAATCTGAAGGACTGGCTAACCCTTTGTCTTTGGTTAAGCACTAAGAGATATTGCATTTGTGTTTAGTAGAGCAAAAAGATCTGCTCTATGTAGAGAGACAACAGTTTACAGCAGGGAACAGCATCCCCAGAGAGAACGTTGAGAAGCAAACTGGAACAAGAAAAACATGCATTTCCCTTGCCTCCGTCTTCCTCTTGGTTCACTTCTGCACTTGACATGACCAGCTGGTCTAATAGTCTTTCCCACTCACTAGTGCAGATAATGGTTGGCAAGCTCTTTAAATCCTCCAGAAACACCTGAACTCTGCTGATTTACAGAGGCAATGGGTGTTTTTTTTTTTTAGTACTGTTATTTGTTTCATGTCACCTTACTCATTAAGCTAAGAACTTTACAAGTCATGGACACCAAAATTTTGCAACAGCAAGATCAATGAAAAATGAAGCATCAGGAAAAGATAATCACTTTTAAAGCATAGAAGCCTCATTTTTTTGCCACATTTTTTACCCCAGGTGATGGATCTCACACATGCACACACAGACATCTCCTCTACACACTTCTTCCACACAGACTCAAACAGGCCACCGTAAAAAAATCCCTTCTTTCTGCAGAATGGATAGTCTGTTAATGTGCTTTCTAATTTTGACTATTTCATGAGTGTCCACATGATGTGCATACATAAAGTTGCTGAAACAACCCAGAATGTGAAAAAACGTCTAATACAGTCTAGTATAACAGCATGGTTTTTCTGTTACCTCGCCTGTTTCTGTGTCTCAGAAGTCATGTTTTATACAATGATAGGTATTTTTTTCTGGAGAGAAAATGATACACTGCCCTCAGCCGGTGCACCCTAATCTCTCTGAGGAGGGAATATGATGCTTCCAGCAATAATGGCTCTCGTGTTTATTCACTATCGTGATATAAACTTAGGGAAAGCCAAACGCAGTGAATGAGGCTGAATGCTAGTTCATCTAAACCAGTTCTTCTATCCACATTGAAATGTGAGATCCTGTGCTGTAATCCATTCTGAAGAAGGAAGAGAAGGAGGGAAGAGAACTCCTGTCTCTGTATGCCAGCAATATGGAGCACTTGTTTATCTGTGGGTTTATGTCATGCTTGATTTTCAGGTCGTGATTCAGGTGGTCTGCCTCTAAATTACTTCTCTTTTATAACAGTATCCTTCGTATTATAAGATCCTATAACATTTCTGACAATGCAATGAAAAATCTTGTTTCGAGAGTGCTGAACAGAGATTGCTTCTGAAGTGGAATGTGATGACACCTGAGGAGCATAAACCAGGGCTAATATAAAAATGTTAGGGAAGGAAGAAAAAGATGTATTCACTCTGTGCCTAACCATAGTCTCCTGTATCGGAAACATTACACAAAGATGGGCAACATTTCAGATACTGGCTTTTCATCCTAAAAATAAAATTCCTCATGTAAATTTGACAGAAGACTGTCATTTCAGAGAAGTAGCTTTCCCTAAAAAAAATTATCTTGCATAACTATTTTCAGGGAACTTGATTATGCCAAAAAAAAAATATATTGGCTAGGCAGGCAAGGAAAAAGATATGGAAGTTTAAAATATGGTGATTTTAGAATTATTGCAGGTGTTCATCAGAGAATAGTCAGATTGCTCAATGACAGTTTAAAATTAATCAGTGGTTATTTTAAAAAGAAAAATAAATCTGCAAGAAATCTAACAAGAAAACTTTTAGAGCACCTGTATTTCACTTGCCAGTCTGCTTTATGTGAAAAAATTTTCATAAATTATACAGTGAATAAAAATGCAAAACCAGATGAATTTAGATATAGGGACTACTTGAAACCTACTCTCAAGTCTAACACTGATCCCTTTTTGTGACACTGGGTAAGTCCCTTGACAAGTTTCTGCCTCAATCTACAAAACAAAGCAATGTTTCTTTAGGATCTTTGCCTATGTGCTTACACTGCAAATATAAAAAGAGTTTTAGTCAGAGGATTAAGTAAATACATCTTACTAACTTCCAAGGGCAATTGGCAATTACACTTCCTTGGATACCAATAAACACCCTCCATAGTATTGTTGTTTAACAAACTCTTGGTAGATTTCATACCAGCAGGCTGGACAGTCAACACCACAGAATGTCTTTTTCAAAACAAATTCTGATATTTTGTGTAGACAAAGGTCTAAATATATAATTTACTTCAAGGAAAGATGTGTTCTTTCATAACTCCTGTAGAGTAGTGTCTTCTCCTTACATGACTGGCATGTGTTCAAACTCTTACTGTATTTTTTGACGAAGAATCTGTAAAATAAATGTTCTGTAAGTGTGAGATATTGCATGTATTTATGGGTTCTTCATGGATCACTACTGCTGCACTAAGCTTACAAGATTTTCCAGCAGATAAAATGGAGAAAGTTGGATTGGCCTGCATGAAATCTGGCTGTACTTGATGTCATATTTAACATCTAATATTATAGGTAGGTATAGAAATTTATCCTAGGTCACTATTAAAATCAATTTAGTGAGATCAGAGAAATTCCAGTTGAAGATGAAATAACAGATATAGGACACTACCAGCAGAAGGAACAACATGTGAGCTATCCAGGTCAGTCCTGTAGTGCGTGGGCTAAAGGAAAAAATGTTTTCTGAACTCTGATGTGATGTAAAGGGCATTAACAATTGCCATAGCGTATGTGTTAAAAGCAGACAAGTAATTAGAATAAGACTATGTTTTAATTCTTCAAGCTTATAGATTTATGTCTTGTACCTGACACATAAACTCTGAGTGCCAGTTTGTGCAGGTACATGTCTCTGAAGTATGACCTCAGATTCCAACACTTTTTTTCTGTTGGTACATGTTTTCAGCCCTTCTTGAAATTCTGCCTGGACATCTACTGTCATAGAGCTTTGAGGAACTCTGTGGTCTTTGAGACTTCTCTTTCTCTGTTCAGCCTGGTAGAAATCAGTTGGTTGGTGAATGTGCTATTACGGAAAGAGGTCAAATGATGATAAATTACTGCATAATAAAAAGAAAAAGAAATTGTGACTAAATCATTTATTTGCTTTGTTCCTTAGGGAGCCATGCCTCAAATCCACACACCATTTTACTTCCAGCATGGGCACACTGGAGTTTCAGACCACCTGACTCTATAAAACTATACTTTTAAAAAAGAAAGAAAAAAGACTATGATTATGAACTTGTTAAAACTTTTAATTTTTAATATCTGCTTTAAAGGAACTCTTTCCTCTGCTTACCACACTTCAAGTTT
>Ga0181612_170202_pt1 | contig 12491 bp, 3 predicted proteins | sample HoacroProtozoa21_FD_119630 | JGI IMG/M metagenome (GOLD analysis project Ga0181612, IMG submission 119630) | Hoatzin crop microbial communities from Cojedes, Venezuel. Combined Assembly of Gp0051906, Gp0051904, Gp0051908 | reverse complement strand
GGTTTCCTTAAAAAATCCTAAAAAAATTGGAAATCATGGAAACCGGTCACAAAATCTACACAATTTTATTTCCAAAACGCACTTGCAAAGTTATTTAAAGGAGAGTACTATATCCTTGCGTTATTTCCGCTATTTATAAAGGTTATACCGTGTTATCACGTTACCACAGAAGAGTGAGGCTTCTTATGAAAAAGAAAATTCTTCTGTTTCTTGTGATTATTCTTTTGCTGGCGGGAGCCGGTGCCCTTTTAGCACCTGTGCTTCTCAGAAATTACCGAACTGACCAACTGGAGGAGTTGGCAGGAGAGGTAGTGGAAATGGACACGGAGGGAGAGGAGAATTCAACATTTGACCCCCTGACAGACATTACCGTGGATTTTTCCGCACTTAAAGAAATTAACTCCGATATCTATGCCTGGATTTATGTGCCCGGCACGGAGGTAAATTATCCTATTATGCAAAGCTCGTCGGACGAGGAAGAGGATTATTATCTGAATCATAACTACGACGGCAGTGTGGGATATCCCGCAAGCATTTACACACAGAAACGGACGTCTAAGTATTTTACGGATCCCAATACCGTAATTTACGGACACAATATGAAAAACGGCAGCATGTTTGCATCCCTTCATAATTATGAGGATGAGAACTTCCTGTCAGAGTATCCCTACATATATGTATACACAGCGGATGCGTCTTATGAGTATCGGGTGTTTGCTGCATATAACACAGACAACAATCTGATCCTGGAAGAATACGATGATTTTTCCGATGAGGATGTATTTGCTTCTTATATAGAAGAGATTTTAGAAAAAACAGAAACGGACTCCACTGCAGTGGTGGATTCTTCCGTAACGGTGGACGGCGGTGATCTTTTGGTGACGTTATCCACCTGCCTGGGAGATGCGGACCGGAGATTTCTGGTTCAGGGCGTTTTAAATCGCACGGAGTAAGAAAGAAAGAGAACTATGAGAGAACGACTGAAAAACATTTTTAGCTTAAAGAGAACATTAGCTTTTGTCATGGCGCTGGTAATGATTTTTACATCTTTCAGTACCGGCTCCTTAGAGGCATTGGCGGAGGAATTAAGCGGCGGAAGCAATATTTTGACAGATGCCGCTAAGGCAAGCCAGATTACTTCTTTGGCATATTCCAACCTGACGGTGACTACTAAGAGTACCAATACTCAGTACACCCTAAATACCAGTACGGATGCTTCCGGCAATACGGTATTTTCCTTCCCGGATGGGGTGGAGTCTACGGATGTATCCAGTATTATCGGCCGGTTAAGCCTGACGGTGGCTGACGAGCGTACGATTGTTGGAGGCGACTATATTGAACTTACCTATCCTTCCGCCCTGCAGCTTAGCGACAGTGACTCTAAGGATATTACTTTAAAGAGCTCTGCGGATACGGTTATTGCTACCTATAAGGTAAGTCATAATTCTGACAACCAGAGCGTTCTTACCATTACCTTTACGGATAATATTAATCCTGAGGAAGAATACGTGGATGTGGGGCTCTATATTGATATGGAGTTTTCTTTGGATACCACTCAGATCGGTACCGAGACTGACAGTACCTTTTCTCTTTCCATAGAAGGAACCGGAACACCCACCGATATTGTTATTCCTAAGAAGTCCAGTGAAATCGGCGGCATTAATACCTCCGGTGTGTTGGATTCTTCGGATAATACTGTTACCTGGACCACCAACTTCGGTACGGAAAAGTCCGGAATTTCCATGGCCGGCGTTACAGTAACCATTGACCTTCCATCTACGGAGCAGTATTTGGGTTCTGATACCAACGGAAGCGGCGTAGCTGTGGGAGGAACTGTTTCCGGTGTTGCCTACTTAAACGGAGATGCTTCCACGGGAGAAGCTATTACACTCACAAAAGTGAGCCCCTCTAAGGACGGGGTTGTTTCCTATGCATATACTTTCCCGGATGATACTACGGCAGTATCGGCCCAGAGTCTTACAGTAATCAGTACTCTTACCACTTCTGTGTTAAGCGCTGCCACCAAGGCTTCCATTAACGGAACCTCCGATGTCAGCACATCCCAGACCGTAAGCCTTTCTATTGCCGAGGGCAGCAGTACCGAGACTACCATTACCCAGGCAGACAGCACCGAGGGTGTAAGCACTGCTACGGGATCTGTTACGGTAAAGCCCTTAACCATTACCAAGAAGGGTGAGCAGATCGGCGGTAATGTCATGGAGTGGACCCTGGTTTTAAATGAGGACCAGGTTAATGTTTGGAAGGTAGATTTAATCGATCCCCTCATGAAAGGCTTAGAGGTAGTGGACGGTTCCGTTACGGTGAAAAATGTCACCCAGGATACGGAGGCGGTGACTTTATCTACCTCTTCTTCCGATGCAATTTATTACAGCGTAGATACCCGTGAGGATAGCGGCGAGGAGCATAGCGGCGCAGCTACCACTACCACTGCCGACGGCGGTCAGAATCTGACGGTACATTTTACCCAGTCCTTCTCCGATACTTATGAGATTGTATTCCGTACCAAGGTAGATGAGGATTATAAGGACGAAAGCGACGGTACCTTTTATAATCAGGCCTATGTGAATGTTTCTTTCCCCAGCGGCGGAAGCGGCGGGACCTATGTTGAGTACGGCGTACCCAGCATTTCCACTTCTTATTCCACGGCTTATATTGATGTGGTTGCAGAGGGTGTAGAGAAAAAGACCGGACTGTTATCCTGGAGTGTTTCTCCTTCCACGCAGTATGAGGCGTATTCCAATGCGTTAATTACCTTGGCACTTCCGGTGGATTCTTCCAACAGCCAGAGTTTTGCATCCGAGAGCCCGGTGGTAACCGTGACTGTGGACGGCGAGGAAAAGACCCTGACGGAAGGGGACGATTATACCATTTCCGATGCGGCTACCACTTCCTATACCAAGGCAGATGACTTTGTGGCAGATGGCAGTTATTTGACACGCACCATTACCATTGCAAAGTCTACCTTAACTTCCATGGGTGCCACCTTAAGCGATGTGGAAATTTCCTTTACATCTTTGGCAGAGTCCTACTTTACCGATGATGAGAATCATACCTACATCGCCTATGGACTTTTGAATTTTACCAACTCCAACGGAAGCTCTAAAAAATATACTGCTACGGATTATGACAACCAGTCTCTTAAGAATAATCTGTTATCCGCAGAGATTGAGACCGTATTTGATACAGACAGTAATGAGCCTTATTTCCATATGACTTACACTGTTAACGGAAATGATTTGTCTCTGACCGATGCCACCGTACTGGATGATTATTCCCAGAGCTTTTTGAAAAAGGCAATTTCCGGGGATGCGGATTCCGAGGAAAGTTTAAACACCTCCGGAGCCGAGGCTTTGGATTCTTCCTATTTTGAAATTAAAACCGGTACCTCCGGAGACTACATCAGTTATGTAAAGACTCCCGAAGGCACCAAGTCCTATGACGAGATTACTTCTTCTGACATCAGCAACTTGCAGGTGTCCTTAGGGGATATTTCCGATACCTATGAAGTACATGTTTATATTGGATTAAGTGAGGCCGGAAAGGCAGCCTTAATGCCCAACGGTACCTTATCCGAAAGCTTTATTCTTCAGGAGAATACCGTATCCTTTAAGGCAAATGAAATTTCCACCGAGACCAACACCGTAAGTGCCGAGGTAACCGGTGCCAAGTTAAGTCAGGTCATCTGGAACGAGGCCATTGAAAAGTCTTCCGCCCAGGAGGACGGAGCCATTACCTGGACCGTTACCATTAACAGTGCCGGCGCAGATATGGGAAGTAGTGTAACTATTTCCGATACCTTAACGGCAGGACTTTCTCTGGATAAGTCTTCTGTGAAGTTATATAAGGCAGCCTACGATGAGACCGGTACGGTGATTACCGGAAAGGGCGAGGAGGTTAGCCGAAGCAGTGGTTCTTCCGCTACGGAGGACACCTATGGCTTGTCTGTTACCAAGAAGCGTGATGACACCACCGATATGGTGCTGACCTTACCTACGGGAGACTCCACGGCCTCCTATGTATTAGAGTACATTACGGATATTGTAGGAGATGCCACCAGCTACGATAATACAGCAACCATTACCGGCACGGGATATACCTTATCCAGTACCGAGAGCCATACAGTTTCCGCAGGAAGCGGTGCTACCGGTTCCCGTCGTCCTACCTTTACCTTTTCCAAGGGGGATGAATTATTCTCCGCCAAGGAGTTTTCTCCTGTCAGCGGTGCGAAGTACGGCCTCTTTTCCAGTTATGAGGATGCCGTGGCAGCTACGGACAGCAGCAATAATGCAGTGGATGTTGCCTGGTCCCAGGCAGACGGATCCATTACTTTGGTAGGTAATTCCAATACCAAGGGTGCTACTTATTATATTAAGGAGCTGGCAGTTCCTTCCGTTGCCGGAGAGGATTCCCAGTACAGCGATTCCGCCGGTGAGTACGAGTTGGATACCACCATTTACGGACCCTTTACCTATGATAAGGGTGTTCATTCGGTTCGCCCCGTGGCTTACGCTACTTATGACGAGGATTCCGCATCCTATACCATTGTAAATAATACCAAGGCGGATACGGCTTACTTTACGGATGCCCGGAAGCAGGATGAGACCGGTACGGTAAAATTTACCAAGCAGTATGTGACGACTAATAGTTCCGATGCTTCCGATAACCAGTCCACCTTTACGGTACAGGTATATCAGGATAGTACCGGTAGTGGTGCCAAGACCAATTACACCGCCACGGTGAAGTTCGTTCTGGACGAAGAGGCTACCGCAGCCAATGGAGTTAATACCTATACCTATGATATGACCTCTTCCTCTGCCGGTGAGACAGTGACCAATACCGCTTCCGGCAGTGACGGAACCGGCAGCTTTATTCTCCAGAATCTGCCCTGGGGTACCTATGTAATTACCGAGGAAAATACCGCGGATGGATTTTTGCTGGATGATTCCTCTTATGTATTTGTGGTAGCGGAAGACGGTACGGTTACCTTCTCCGACACAATGCCGGAGGATGAGACGGTTTCTGCCGGTAAGTATTCCTCCACGACTCTTGCCTCCGGTTCCGATCCGGCAACGGCAGTCATTACAAATTACGAGACTTCAGTTACTTTGAAGCTGGCTAGTGGAGACAGCGATGTAACCTTTACGGAAGCATCCCAGCTTTCCGGCACAGAGTATGAGATTATCGGCGAGGTAAAATCCTCTGCCTACAGTTCCGAGGTATTCGGCGGTGAATATGCCGGACAGAACTCTATTACCGTAAGCGGGGAGGACCTTTTCTCCGGGGTAACTTACACTTCTGTATTCCGCAGCGGTGTAACCTATACCATTAAGGAAACCACTCCCAAGGACGGCTATAAGTCCATGACCAGTATTTCCTTTACGGTGAATGAACTGACCGGCAAGGTTTCTGTAACCACCAAGGGTACCAATTACACCCTGGAGGAAAACGTTACGGATACGGAGAACAATCTTCATTCCGATACCTTAACGGCTCTGATTTATAAGAACAGTTTCAGTTTTGCTAAGGTGGATCAAAACGGTGTGGCTGTAAGCGGCGCTACCCTGACCTTAACCGGGCGTATGGTAGATGAAGACGGTACCACCCGGGAAAAAGATACTATTACCTGGACCACCACAGACGATAGTAATGCCTTGACTTTGAAGGGACGTTTAATCAGCGGCGAGACCTATGTTCTCACGGAGACCACCACTCCCGATGACTGTGTTGCCACAGGAGATGAGTCTGTAAGTCTTACGGTAAATTCCGACAGCAGTAAGATTACGGTAGAGGAAAATACAAATACACTGCTTACCGCCACTGTGTCTTCAAAGACCACCACAGCAGTAACCGTAAATAACGTTCGTGTTCTGGCAGATGCCACCATTACCAAGGTTAGTGACGGCACCTATAATGACACTACCGAGAAGTTAAAGGGAGCCACCTTTGCTCTTTACATGCAGCTGGGAGATGAAGAAAATCCCGGTGTGGAGATTACATCTGAGGGCGTGGACTCCGTATCCCAGGTAGAGGGTGCGGATACCCTGGTTGCCTCCGGATTGACAACGGATGCCAACGGTGTCATTGATCTTAAGAGCATTACCGATAAGAAAACCAACAGCACCTACTACAGCCAGTTGATTTCCAAGGGACTTGTGGTTGGTACTTATTACTTCGTAGAGACTAAGGCACCGGAAGGATATACCATTACGGAGCCCAATACCTACTATGGATTTACCGTAACCCGGGCAGATAATGGAGAAACTCTGATCGCATCTAACAATGCGGATTCCACAGAGCAGCAGGCAGTAAACTCCCCCATTCCCGGAACGCTTACGGTTTATGTCTTAGATGAAAACAAAAAAGTAGTTACCGGATCTGAGGTGACTTTATATACCAAGGAATCCGACGGTAACCTGACGGAAGTGGAGGGATCTGCCACCACCGTGGACTCTGAAGGCAAGGTGGTTTATGAGAACCTGGATTGGAATACCACCTATGTGGTAAAAGAAACCGTTCTTCCTTTAGGATATGAGGATAATACGGATACGGATTATTCCATGACCGAGGTGTTCTCTGCTTCCCATACGGAAGAAACTATTACTATTACCAATGCCACCACCAACGTGGTACTGCATACAGACGGTATTTACTATGATGCATCCGCGGAGGAAGGTGAAGCTACGGAGAATATTTCCGGAGCCACTTACGAGATTACCGGTGTCTTCTTAGAGTCCACCGAGTCTGAGACGATTACGGAGACTTCCGATGAAAACGGAGATATTCTTTTAAACAAGACTCTCTTAATCGGAAATACCTATAAGGTGGTTCAGACAGAAGCCACCGGTGCATATAACGAGGTTGCGGATTTTTATATTGTAGTTGCCAAGGACGGTACTGTATCCGTACAGGATACTCCTGAGGGCGGTGCAGTAAATTCCAAGCAGGTAACGGCTACTTCCAAGAAGGTAACCGTCACCAACAGGAAGAACAAAGTAAAGCTTTCTCTGGAAAATACTGACGGCGATGCATTATCCGGTGCCATCGTAACCATTACGGAGGAGAGTACAGGGACCTCCTGGACCGAAACCTTTGGGGATGATTCTTCTATTTATATCACCACCAATCTGGTTCCCGGAACTTATACCATTACGGAGGATACAGCTCCGGAGGGTTATGCCCGGACAGGAAGCATCAGCTTTACCTTAAACCCGGACAATACCATTACCTACGATTCCGAGTATGAGCAGAATGTAAAGCAGACCGGTACTTCCGACTCAACCAAGAACAGTGAGGCTCCGGCTCTGGTGCTGATTCACTACACCACGGACCTTTCCTTTGATGCGGTTACCAAGTACTACGAGAGTGGATATGCCGACGGTGAGGAGCGGGCTCTTCCCGGAATGACCTATGAGATTTCCTCGGATAAGGATTTTGCGGAAGGACATATTGTAGCTACCGTTACATCCGATGAGGACGGAAAGGTTTCTGCTCCCAACCTGGATGTGGGAACTTACTATGTAAGATGTATTTCCTCCGAGAATACCAACGTGGTATTTTCTTCCGAGGATGTATATAAGGCAGAGGTAAAAGCTTCTGCAGCCTTTGAAGGATTACAGACCTCTGCGGACGGTGAGAGTTATGTGGCGATTTCTGATAATACCCTGCATTACGATGTAAACCGCAGCAACATCACCTTGGCTAAGGTGGATTTTGATACTAATGAAGCCGTGGAAGGCGCTACCTATGGATTGTATCGAAGCGCTTCCTATGCGGATATGGTAGGCATGGAGCAAAGTTTCCTGGAGAAGTTTGCAGATTCTGTAAAGAGTGCCTTGACCAAACTCTTATCCGCCTCCGAAGAGGAAAGCGCCACCAAGGTAATGACAGCCACCACCGATGCCAACGGTACTTTGACCTTTGAAGGCGTGGTATGCGGTGTGGAGTATGAGATTCGGGAAATTTCTTCTCCCGACGGATATAAACTGGCAGACTCCGATGTTACCTTAGGAACCATTAAGGTAACTGTGGCTTCTGATGGTACCGCTACCTTAAGCGCCACGGAAAACTATGGTGGCTTAGCTTCCATGTCTTCCGATAATGTCTTAACTGTGAAAGAGCATGAGACCAAGGTAACCATTCGGAATCTCATCGAAGGTACCGATACGGATCTTTCCGGCGCGACTCTTACTTTGACGGACAACACCACCGGCGAGGTAGTGGAGACCTGGGTTACCGACGGAAGCACCAAGGAGTTTAATGCAGTCCTGGTAGAGGGCAGAACTTACACCATAAGCGTTACCGAGGCTCCGGAAGGATATCAGGTACCGGAGGATGTGACCTTTACCGTGGATGATACGGCGGTCGCCTTAAAGGCAAGCTCCACTCCCGTACAGGAAGTAACCATTGCGGAAGCACCTACGGAGATTACCGTATCTGTGGAAGATCAGAACGGAAATTCTGTGGACGATGCCAAGATTACCATTACGGATTCCGAGGGAGATGTGGTGGAAAGCTGGACCACGGATGATTCTTACGATGAAAAGACTTTAACCGGTGTATTAAACGCTGACGAGACCTATACCATTACAGAGACAGCACCTTCCGGATTTAAGTCCACCACGGGATATAGCGCACTTCTTACCATGAGTAAGAAGGGAAGCTTTATTTCCGCTCTTTCCGTGACCGACGGACAGACAGCACTAAAGACTACGTTGGCGGAAAATGAGACTTCCGGAGAAAATACAGACGTTACTCTGATTAACACCCGTGTACTGGCACAGGCAGAGATTACCAAGGTAAATGCTGAGTTTACCGATGTGACTCTGGCTAATGCAGAGTTTAGTCTGTATCTTATGACTTCCGATACGCCGGATCCGGAAAAGGATACTTTGGTAGCCTCCGGGCTGGTGACGGGAAGCGACGGTAAGTTTTCTACAGCAGATTCTACGGAAATTACCAATCCTACCTATGAGGATATGGCGTTGTCCGAAGGTCTGGCGGAAGGAAATTACTATTTTGTAGAGACGGCAGCTCCTACTTCCTACACCATTTCCGAAGAGGACGGCCATAGTAAGTATTATGAATTTACCGTTGGAAACACGGATCATGGTAAAACGATTCTGGTTGGTGATCAGGCAGACAGTGACACCTACCATGTAGAGGATGCAGACAGTGCTGAGGTTGCCAATGTTCTGACCAATACCCCGGTTCCCGGAAAACTGGTTCTGACCAAACTTCAGACGTCCACTCAGTCCGTGGAGGGTGCAGTATATGCCCTGTACACCGCAAATATCGGTACCTTGGGTGAGACCACCGATGGCACCCGGTTTACGGAAGTAACAGATGCATACGGTAATGCAGTTATGGCAGAGACCAACGCCGAAGGCGTGGCAACCTTTACGGGCTTAAACTGGGATACCTACTATTATGTAAAAGAAATTACAGCACCCAAGGGATATACGGTGGATGACGCATACCATGGAGCTTATATGTTCCAGAAGACTTCCACCAGTGCCGAGGAGGTTGTAATGGAAGCAACGGTTTCCGACGAGGCTACCTCCGTAACCATTCATAAGGAAGGTGTAAACTTATCCGATGATACGGTAAATCTTCCCGATGCCACCATTGCCATTACCGGTGCATTTGCTGACAGTACGGATATTGAGACCAAGTATTACGACACGGATGCAGATGGTAATATTTCCTTAGAGAATATTCTGGTGGTTGGCAATACTTATGTGGTGGAAGAAACCAAGGCGCCCAAGGGATATAATGCCATTGATACATTCCAATTTACTGTGGAGGAAGACGGCACTTTGGTTCCTGCCCAGGGCACTCAGTGGAATGAGTACCAGGTATCCTTCGGAGCCAAGGATGAAAGCGGTTTGATTTCCGCCATTCGAAATTTATTCTCCTCGGACACAACGGCAGATGAGAGCCTGTTGGTACTGACGGATTATAGTAACCGCCTGTTTTTAGAGGTGGTAGATGCCGACGGCAATCGTATGAGTGATACGGAGATTGAAATCTGTGATGCTGACGGCAATGCAGTGGAATTGATTTCCAATGAGGATAATACGGCACTTGCTTCTGCAGGTTCTGCGCTTTCGGCAGTAACCGGTGCTGTTTCTCAGTTCGCAGATTCTTCCGATAGTGCGGCAGCAGAAGGGGCAGCAGCAGAGAATATGGCTGTATTTACCACTTCCAATGAGAAAAATGAAGTAACGGGACTTCTTCCCGGAACCTACACGGTTCATATGACCAAGACCGTGGACGGATACAGTTACGCAGATGATCTGACCTTTACCTTAAACAGTGACAATACTGTAGAGGCAAACGGCGAGACCTTAGGAACGTCCTATTCCGCCAGCAAGGCAGACTCTGCAACCCTGACCCTGGTGATTGATAAGACTCTGCTTTCCTTTAATACCTCTGTAGTATATACCGAGGATTTTGCGGAAAACAGCCAGAGTACAGCCCTGTCTCAGGTAACCTTTGGAATTTATTCTGATGAGGAACTGACCGAGGAAGTAGACCGTGTAGTATCTGACAGCAACGGAAATATTTCAGTAACAGGACTTACCTATGGTGTATATTATCTCAAAGCATTAAATACCATCGGAACCAATATTGTTTTAAATGACACGGTTTACAAGGCAAAGGTCACCGGCCCTGAGTTTGAAGGCCTGTATAATTTGACCACATCTTCCTATGAGGATGAAAATACCGTGCTTCACAATGTTGAAAAAGGTGATATTACGTTGTATAAGGTGGATAACGACGATACGTCCAATTACCTGGAGGGATCTACTTACGCTATTTACAGAAGCGTATCTGCAACACCTTCCTCCAGAGTCGGACAGGTATTGTCTATGACCTACACCGCAGATACTTCCGACTCCTTCAGTGACGAGTACGAGTATGTGGCATCTGCCACCACTGCGGCCGACGGAAGCATTACCTTCTCCGGCGCCATCGTAGGTGTGGAGTATGCCATTAAGGAAGTAAGCGAGCCTGACGGCTATCTGGTATCTGCAGATCCCGTCATTGTAAAACTGGTAGAAGCTGATGATGGCACCGTCTCCATGGAACTGGTTGACTCCGCAAACGGCACCGCCTCTGTAAACGCAGACGGTTCCCTGACCTGGCTGGAGCACCGCCTGAAGGTATCCGTCAGTCTGAAAAATATAAATGGTGCCTTCCTGTCGGGAGCAACCTTAACCATGACGTCTCAAAGCGGAGACGAGACCTATACCTGGACTACGGATGAGGACGGAGAGCTGTTCTCCGGTGTCTTAACCGGCGGTAAGTATTACACCGTTTCCGAGGTAAGCACCATTGACGGTTATAATGCAGCTGCAGACGTAACCTTCCAGGCAGAAGAGCCTTTGGCCGAAGCCGACGATAACTACATCCAGGAAGTAACCCTGATCAGTACGGAGGTTACGGATGATTCAGAGGTAAGTACAACCTCCTCTGACACCACTCCGGTTTCCGCGGCTCCCAAGACGGGAGACGACAGCTGGCTGGAAAATCTCCGGGAGAAAATGCTGGAGTGGCTCAGTGAAGAGTAATTAAGGATCTCTTGCAAGGTAATGCCGAACACGTTACTTAAGAGAGCAACATTTAAAAGAATCCGCCCCCTGTGATTGGACATCCAATCCGGGGGCGGTTTTTTATATGGAAGAATAATTCTTTTCATGTGCTATCCGGGCCGTGGATCCTCTCATATAGTAAGACGGAACTTCATCATTCATACGCGTAAATTGCCTTGTAAAATATTAACGAAATATTAATTGTGAAAAAATATTAGCACTCCCTCTTGACGAGTGCTAACAAAGGTGGTATAACAGAATCATCAAAAGAAAGAGGACAGCATCCCGGAGGGACCGGGATGAACCTTTTGAAAAGGAGAGATGACTTATGTTAATGCCTAGTATTTTAAATGATAGTTTGTTAGATGACCTTATGAATTTTACCTTCGTTCCTGAGACCAGGGAGTATCATCATCCGGCAGGAATGATGAAGACAGATGTGAGAGAGCTGGATAACAGTTATGAACTGGACATCGACCTTCCCGGATATGAGAAAGAAAACGTATCCGCAGAGTTAAAGGACGGCTACCTTGTAATCGAGGCTTCTGCCAAGGAAGAAAAGGACGAGAAGGATGACAAGGGAACATACATCCGCCGTGAGCGTTACATGGGCAGCATGTCCAGAAGCTATTATGTAGGTGAGAATATTACCGAGGATGATATTTCTGCTCGCTTCGAGAACGGTACTTTAAAGGTATCCATTCCCAAGAAGGATGCAAAAGAAATCGAAGAGCAGCGTCACTACGTAGCCATTGAAGGCTAACCCCTTTTTTCATAACATTTCCTTTTAAAAACGACTCCGTCGCAGTGGAAAACGGCCCCCCCCCCCCCCCCCCCAGGGCTCTGTTCTTTTCTTTGCTGGTTGTACATATTTTT
>Ga0181612_162434_pt1 | contig 12491 bp, 8 predicted proteins | sample HoacroProtozoa21_FD_119630 | JGI IMG/M metagenome (GOLD analysis project Ga0181612, IMG submission 119630) | Hoatzin crop microbial communities from Cojedes, Venezuel. Combined Assembly of Gp0051906, Gp0051904, Gp0051908 | reverse complement strand
TTAACTTCATGGTGTTGATGACACCTTTTTATTAAAGTGCTTTTTGTTTAATGTGCGATTTTTCTTAGGAAGTTTGAAGAAACTTCAGGGATTGCGTTGAAAGGCTTCTTATCAGCACAGCCCATCACAGATACAAAATCTTTGGTCTGATTATTTCCGGCTTCTGTCACTAGCAGAGCATATGCCAGCAGCCACGCTTTCTCATCATCCTGAGTCAGTCTTCTAGGTGACGAGGTGCATGCTATTCAAAGGGATTTCATGAGTAATCACAAGCAGTAAAGGACAAGGAATAATCCTGGTTTTCATCCTAGATATTCAGCCTCTAGCCCTCTAGCATCTTATCTAAGTCCTACCTTGCCTAACCAACCACTCTCTTTCTCCTTCCAGACTACTCCATCTACCCACTTGCACACCCAGTCCTACCCTTTTGTGCCCAGTCACTTCCAGTTTTCTCCTCTCCACTCTGCACTCCTGGCTTCTTCCACTCTTCAGTTTAATTCCCTATGCCCTCATAGCAACCTGACCTCTTTTGAACCCCGCTCTCCTGAACTTTTTCCCCAACAGATGACACAAATCCCCAGCCAACCTCCTTGCAAAGAATTCTTACTTACATACAATAGAACTTTTCAAACCCCAACCCTGCAAAAATATGAAATTTTCAGAAAATGAGGAGATTCTACAGAAATAGAAAATGCTAGGAAGCTGTATCTGTAACAAATATACACACAGTCATTCGCTGATAGTTAATCTTCCTTTTTTTTCAGATTTTGACATCTAGATAACTTGGGAAGAGGACTATCAGGTCAGGTAAAAAAACCTGAGACTTCTTAGTTCAAACTAAGCTGATCTATCAATACGTATACTAACATATGTTTACATACTAGAGAAAAGAATAGCGGTACCAAGTAAAGCCAATAATACATACCATTAAAGTACTTTGAGATTTCCAGCTGTCTTATGATAATTAATGCACTGTGCACAAATCTCTCGAAGCTATAAACAACTATTCTTTAGGTCTACGCCTATGAATCATTAGAATTTCTATGCAAAATGTCTATTTCTATTATCATTATTAACACTAAAAATGTCAAATTCATTAGATTAATATTCTCTCTGTAAGCCACACAAACTAAGAAACAGTATATCATAATGTAACACACGCATGACATGAAAACAAAGAAACAAACATATAATGATTCTAGCTGTGACACAGTATGTTAGTGAGGTTGATAAACTGAATCTTCATGCTGATAGCATGTTGTAGTCTCAAATCTATTATGCTTTGGAACTGGTGTGTTATTATCTCTGGACAACTTTCACACCAGGAGATGATCCCTGCTAGCACAATTTTAAAAATGAAGGGATTACAAACAAGATAGATTTCATTGTATTGTTACCTGAATTAGCATCAACTAACAAGAATCTCATATAACATAGTCCATTTGCCAAAATAACAAACACAAAGCATAAACCAGGCATGGTTCTATTAACTCTACTTCAGCAATTATGTATCTGAATCACTATTGTATGGTAATTGGTCTACAGGGAACAATAATATTTGGTTTTGTTCTTTTTTAATACAGAATGCTTACATTTTTACTTTAAAGAAAATATATTTCTTTCAGTAAATATCCGCAATATCTTTGAGTTTGCTGATAAAGATTAACTAGTTGAATTTAACATACCATTCACTTCCTGCTGTTGATTTTAATTTGTGGCTAAGTGAAAGTTTAAGTGTTTTTGGAACACAAAACAGATCAATGTACACTGTCAATGTATTTTACAGATTAATTAGTTACTAACAGGCAGATGCACATCTCCTCACTTAATCAAATGGCATCTTATCCCTTTTATAATGTTATGAGTTACAATCAGCAAAACAAAATTTGGACATCAAGCTCTGATTTTTTTACCATAGTATAAACAAAAAAGGTAAAATTATGCTTAATAATTCTTTAATAAAATTTGGCATACTGTGCTGGTTAACAGGCTGGAACTCATTAGAAATGGTATTGCTTTGTCATGGATTATTTTTTGTGTGTGTGGATCAGAAACCAAGTATACTGATTTTGCATAAGAATGACAAAACATAATTCAAATATGACAGATATTAATTACAAAGTTAAGTAGATATGGAACAGTTCTATAATATAAATTTTATTCAAATGAAATGAAACATTCATTTAGGTGGAATTCTCCTTTCCAGTTATATACTTATCAGCAGTTCCAATTTCAAACTAGCTGCTAAAAATATTAAAGATTAGATATATAATTCTTCTTAACTTCTTTGATTGGTCATTCCTTCTGCTACATTAATATGTCATAATATTTCTAAAACAAACATTTGCTAAGTAGTAAATATATTACAAACTAAGGATCAGATCTGGCAAATGCGTAAGCATGCAAATACTTTGCAACAGCTTGCAGAATCAGGCCATAGAGAATTAATACAACCTCAACTGCACTCCTATTTTCTTAAGTGAAAGCAAACAAGATTTGGCAGTCAAAGTTTAGCATTTTGTATTTACCGTGAGTCAGTAGGACAAATTATTTTAAGTATAGTTTTTAAAAAATCAGATATAAAGATGAGGAAGTCTGTTCCAGATGTTTTTGACTATTGTAACCGAATTTTTTTTAAAATTCACATTTTGTCTTCTGTGTCAACAGTTAGCATCATGCAAACACTTAGAGTCACATACCCATAACTGCTATCGTGATATGTTGGAGAAAACACATCCATCTCTATAAGGTTGTCATGACCATTTGCAAGGACTGCTTGATTTCCTAATTCTCTATACACAAAGATACAAAAAGATGAAATTAGAGTGGCAATTTCAAATTAAAAAATGTGATGATCCCACAAAAAGAATACACTAATTCTGTTGCATAACTTTTTCTACAGATATGCAAAACTGCAACTGCGTTTTGAATGTGGGATTTATCGGCCTTCCATGCTGTCTGCTGAACTACGCACTGGATTGTAACTGGAAGGCACGGTGTTACCAGGCTACTATTAGGTGATCACTACCCTTTGGTGATCCCTTATTTACGTGCAAGCCCTTGAAAAAAATTCCTGGCCGCTGCCCGTGGCAAGACACCTTAAGGACTGAACAGTGCCTAGAGGGGCACTGTTTACTCGACGAGGCTGGACCAGAGATGAAGTAATAAAAGCGAACTGAGACTACTAAAAGACAGCCTCTTGCTGCCTATCTGGCACAGCCAGTCAGCCAGAAAATATGCAGAAAATACAAGCTGGTTACCAGAGTGAGTGGAGATCTCATGTTCTGCAAATGACACTGCACAGCAGCAGGGGAGGGAAAGGAAGGACCACGGACTCAGCCTTTTTCAGGGAAGGGCAAGAAAATGAAGGAGAAACCAAGCTAGGCACTATTACTTTGTTTAGAACGGCATATTTCTTTTGTCCTATCTGTAACAGGAAAAGATTAGTTTTGGAAAAATATTTGGGTCCATGCTTGCTTTAATGGCTGCATATCTTTGAAGAGGGGAATGATAAACTCGAATGTTGTGCAAATACTACTGAATTCTGGACTATCGGTGCTTCCCTAAGAGACAGGGGATGAAATGCACAATGTGGTCAAATCCCAAGCATTGACGGTGACAGTAAGGGATGTTTGGGCAGGAACGATGCCAGAGAGATCAAGCAAAAATCTAAAGTAAGACAATACTGAGACCACAGGAAGCTTATAAGCGTATGGGCCCAGTGTGCTAGGATTCAAGCACAGATGCTTGGTCAGCGCCCAACTGCTTAATGTCAAAAGAAAACAGAATTTCTTTACTCAGCTTTAGTCTTTGAAAACAATACTGGCTGTTTGATGTAATGAACGTGTCTAACGTGTATATACTGACTCCATAATTATGCCATGTCAATCTTTAAAAATGCATTCATGCTCTCAGCAATCTAAGTACAGGAGAGTCCTGTTCCCTCGACTTGCAGACCAGCGATGTGGCACGCCCACAACGATACACGGAGTCTTCACAAGAGCAGGACTTGAACTCCATCCCCAGTTTCTGCCTGTGTTCTGTACCATGCATTCTCTATGTACATAACATGTCTAATCAAGTCCATGTGTGAAAACCTGGAAGACTTACAGAATGGAACAATTCTGAATTTGATTAAACCAGGCACTGTTTTAGTGGGTGGAATGCATAAAATAGCTGCTTTGAGCAGGCTTTAACCTCCAGCAACACTGTGCTTTTGCAGACAATCAATCAGCCTCTACACAAATTGATTTAAGACTTCCCTGGAAACTATCAACACCCTTTCCACACCCTAATCGATACTGAAGGCGCTAGCTTCATTGGCAATCCACCCCAATAAAGACATATGGGTACGCTCATCACACTTTAGGAGTTTCTAAAATATTCACATTCTAAAATGAAGTCTGGATCAAGCTTGCAGAATGGTTCTGAAGTAACACATCTAGGAATTGTTTTGTCTGCACCACTTCTGAAGTATTCTAGTACTTTAACTAAATCCTTCAAAATGCTGAAATGTTTTCCAGCCATCAGGTATTTCTTCAACAAGTTCCCTCTTCCTTCTCAGCAAAAATAGTAGATAAGTAACTAAATATAGTAATGTTCCTACCCACTCTATTTTTAAGTTAGGGGTAAGAGAAAACTAAGCAGTATCAGTACTATGAAAAACGTGTTAGTTTCTTGGTTACTTTCTATACAAAATTCACAGTCCATCATAAAAAATACAGCCATCTTTCAAAAAATGAGGTATTTTATATAGCAAATCAAGTAAGAAAAAGCAAAGCTCTTCTTTGATTCACTGACACGTTAGGACAGATTCTGAATAAAATTATATAATATTCATATTCCTTGACTGGAATATGTAAATTTCCCCTTGCTGACAAATTTATCTCAGCCATTCAATGCCTAAAATTAATGAAATATTGCCTGAGAAATGCACTAAGAGATGCTACCAGCTTACTTTTATCAACAAATTTAGGAATTCTAACGTGCTTTTCCTCTGCACATCTCTAACATACATAATTGATTGTGGATTAGAAAAAAGTCCACACATTCAAATATTTAACAGAGAAGGCATTTAAAGAAGTGATTTACTGAATATTTTTAAATATCAGTAATTTAGATCCTACTAGAATGCAAAGCCACAAGAATGTAACTAATGATTCTGGTGCTCAAGAGCTCACTGCTAAAACTAATAGGTCAATGAAAACCTAAAGACCAATGATAATAAAAAAGTACTAATATTTAATTACTTAATCATCATTTATAATATTGAGACACCTGATATTTAGTCATGCATTTGCACAATTCTGGCTGTCCAACCAGTAATTCAAAGAACAAAATGGAAAGTTATCCTGTATAGTCCTGCTTCTTTATTTCTTCAAAAGTTAACATTGTTCTGTGGCGCTGGCTTCTCCAGCAGATCTACTGCTTCTACGGCTGGACCTAACTCGCAGCAGGCTGGGGAAGAGTCAAATAGCAAAGGTCAAGAAATGTCCAATGAAAAGGTTCTGCAGTCTGCAGGAAATCTGCAGGAAATGTTTTCTTACTGTCTTGCTTTTTTCTTTTTAAAATGTAGATTTTACTTAGCCCCAATAGAGAGAAGGCAATTTTCGCCATTGCTCAGTAACCTCTCTGTCATTTAAAGATGGCATCAAAGATGAAAGAAGCACTCATGTAATCCAAGTTACAGTTTTAGGCCCTCATAAAATTTTAAGCAAGGAGTCTTTTTACATTTAAAAAACTAAATTGGAATTTCTGTTGGACGTTACTGATCTGCCACCTCACAGTTCATCCATTTAACCAGTAACAGCAAAGCTTTACACAAAAGTATTAACTCTATACAGAGCCAAATTGCAGAATATTGCATTAAATACACAACTGAATCCAATATTATGAAATTTGTATTTCGAAGTCACCTCCATTACTACTGCAAAATGATAGGGACTAAAACCTCCCTCTGGCTTTGCAAACACCTCTCTCTCACCTACATGCACATACACAAACCCAGCCCACTCACTATCCAGCTATGTATGACAGCAAGTTGTATGTCATTTTTATGCCACCCATCACCAATACGAGCCTACAGAGATAGAAAGATAGCTATGTATATATGCTGACATCCACTTTCTGTACCTCTAAATGGCCGTCATCTAAGTCAGATAAAGAAAAAGAGGGGGGGAAAAAAGCTGACTGTGAGCATAAGCTAAAATATTGCCAAAGATGAAATAAACTTTTTTGTAGGCTGAGAAAAGGATGAAGGAAGAGACGTATCACAAAGTTGTTAATGTAGTTGAAACTGAGACTAAGAATCACACTCAGTAGGGAACCTTAACCAAAAAGGGAAAAATCAATGACAAATAAGACAGGTTCTTCACCTCTAGAGTTCCAACCAAGTGAGACTATTAGAGAAACTACAGTAGGGCTCTGTCAGGTTTTATGTGAAATTTTCACATTTCAGCTCATTCACAAGTGTTCAAAACTTGAACACTTGAAGACCCTTGCCCTTTTCATCAGGACCATTTAAAAGATGAAAAGACTGCTCGGCAAAAAATATTTACTCCAGGTTGGAAGTGGTATTCTCATTCAAGTCCTATGTCTTTTTCTTTATAAACACAATAAAAACATATATGGCAACAGAAGCAAATGTCAAAGACCCTACCTGTCTACCGAACATTAACCAGAGTCTGGAAAACGTCAAACGTCTTCTTCCCACTACAAACTTATTTGTCCTATAAGAAAATTCTTTCTTAATATACTAAATTATCTGAGCATATCGATGAAATCCCTTCAGTGGAATCCTATTCCACAGTGTCTGTATCTCATAAGCAATACAGGAGGGTCCAAGAACACTAAGAAAAAGAATGGCCATTCCTAACAGCCTGACAGAAGAGTTGCTCGAAACATCTACGGGGACAAACTACCTAGCAGACAATCTTAAGGTAACGGACGTTTTAAATTCGTCAAAATCACCCGGACTACCTTTACTTCGCTACAAAACATAATTGAAAGGGATTCAAAGAATGAACTGAAAGGATTTCATAAACATTTTCAAGAATTACTGTCAGCTTCTATATAATTAGAAATGCTCAGTTTGATGACTAAGTTGGATATTATGGTTTTCATTAATAAAAAATTAGTGCTGATTGAGTGTTACATGAGTATTAATTAATCACTGTAGGTAAATTCAGCCCTGTGCACTAAGTCCTATAAGACTTTTTTAATAGATCATTCTGCATCTAAAGAAGCCACTGTCACCCTTTATATTAGCTGCTTCTTTCCTAGAGCCAGTTATCAATTTTGAAAGACAAAAAAGAATGAGAACAGATTTATCATGATACCAGAACTGAGTGAGTTCTTTCATCTCCCCAAATCCTAGACAACTTTAATAAACACCTAGCCGCACACGGGTATTTCTTTAAACGGACCAAGTACTTGAGTTTAAAGGTATTACAGAAAATTCCTTGACATTCAGTCTGTGTGGCAGTATGTATTTGACGCAGAACATATCTGGCAAGCACAGCAAGAAATTCCATCTAACAGTCAAAAGTCACAGATTATGAACAGGAAGGAAAATGCTTTCTGGAAAAATTAATATACTCTCTGAGTCCAATTACTCTGCATTAGGCATTGTAAGGGAAAAGAGTGTCACTGTGGATTTTTTAGTCCTGAAAATTTTTCAGTTTTGTTTGCTGAATGAGGGGAAGCATTAGCTGCCGGTCATCTTTCATCAAGTTACATGTTTTCTTTAGGAATACCACAGTCTGTAGTAGTACCTAAGTAATTACCTGCTTTCCAGTGGCGCATTACTGCCAAGGACCCAGCTGTCCTGCAGCTGGACTGACTCAGGTGTGGTTTGCAGCTCGGCGGGCAAAGCAGCCGGCGGGGCCGGACTCTGATTCCTCCTATTTGTCAGTGAGTTTCTGTTAAGTGAGGTGATGGATGGGTGATGCTGTGCTGAATGTTGCTTGTGAGAAGGTGGCAAAGGCTGCAGGGTCGACTGGCCTTGGTTATTTGGAGGTTGTTCTAAGAAGAAAGAAAATTAAATTTCGTTACACACCATCTTAGCATTTGCTACAACCACATCAGAATGAGAAATTCAATATAATCCTATCATCTAATCTATTTGCATACTATTCTATTAGCAGACATTCAGTGACATTCTCTAAGAGCAAGTTTACCCTTGATACACAAAGTTCTAATTAATATACAACAGATGGTAAAATTGCTTTTGGTTTTAATTTGTTTCATTTTTTTTTTTAATCTGGTTTTATTAACACCTACAGAAAATAGCATCTGACAGATCCCCTAATGTGCCTTTAGATTTCAGCTTTTTTTAACAAACCAACCCTGAAATTAAATGGGTAATTTCAATACAACACAAAGGTTTTCGAAATGCATATAATCCCTGTAATTATTTAATGGAGTTTTTTAAGCTTTATTTAACTGCAATAAATTATTACAAGCTAGTTGCTAAACAGCAGTAGACTACTCTAGTTTAGTGCATTTCAAATAAGGCAGATCTGCACTATGATCTGCTAATAGATGCTAAGTATTCTTTAGCAGAAGGTCACTCTGTGAAGCAGATGTTGCTTCATGGATATTTAACAGACTGAATCACATCTGATTACAACGTCAGAAGACTCATATACTTAATGACCGTCACATCCATTAGAACACACACAGAACAGATTTTCCAATTTCACACTATGCAATATACCTAGAGTTTGGAGTAAGTCACAGGTGATCAGAGAGTCAGGCCATCAGAATAAAAGGCAATATTTTTTGACTTAACTAAAGCATGCAACACCCATAACACTTAAAACCAAAACCTCAAACCAGCAAAATCCACAATCAGATACCTCCATCAATGGTAGGTTTTAACAATCTGTTCTGTAAAATCAGTAGTAAGTCAATCATCAATAGAAGACAAACCTTGCCATACAACACAACGGACACAAAATTAAAAACACCTCAAGACACTTCATTTATCACGATTTAGCAATGACCGATGACACTTAAAAATGTAACACTGAACAATATGTAATTCAAATTGCAATCTATTTCCTAAACTAATGTAGTAGAACGTATTTTATAATATAAATGCAAGTCTTCAGCAGAGCAGAAGATACAGGGCCTGCACTTTGCTCACAGTGTAAATGCTTTCATGTAGTTTTCAAATTAGTTGTTTGATCTTCATAAGCAATTCCCTGTTTGGAACTGGTTATAACTGCAAATTGTTACAAACCCAACAATACTACTTCGGTGCAGAGAACATAGGAAAAGTATTTACGCTGGAACAGATGTTTCCAGTAACTTACAGGTGACTACTATAAAATTAACAATGTGTAATTTCTCATGTCATGAACACAGGAAAATTTGAGAATGTTAAGGAATGGACGTGCTAAGCTGAAACAGAAAACCTAGCCTTTGGAATAATTTCCTTTCCAAGAACTCCATTCTCCTTTCCAGTTACCCTGCATGATCAATATGACTTTTGTCACAAACAGCAGCAACCCTGAGCCTGTCATTAAAATATTGACAGCCTTTACATTGCCAATAAGGTTTTCAACACCAAATTCCTAATACATTAATGAAAAATTCCCTTCCAGGAAGGATACAACTGATCAGCTGTGTCTCTACCGACACGAAGGGTGTCACTGCATGTGATTACAATCGCTGTCAAGGGCTTCAAGTCACATTTCAACAAGTCAATTAAAGGAAAGTTAACAGACTAACACTAGCAAAGACTTTTTGCCCGTGTCTACTTAAAAAAATTATCTGATTTAGATTGCAAGCTATTTATTGGCTGGCATGGAATTAACTGTGGCCCTATATTTTATGATCTATAGCTGTAGGTGTGTGTATATACATGCGCACACACGTGTCTGTGTGAATATTTACACATGTGCATGTGTAAATATACATGTGTAAATGATTAATTACATGACAGACAAAATTATAAGAGAAATTAAATAATTATCATTAATGTATTTTCAATCAGAGAAGCCAGCTCCCACTGGCTGAAACATTATGCTGACGTCCCTCTTCTTCATTAATTTCTCTTCTCATTTAAAATCTCAGCTGAAAACCAATCTTTTAATCTATCAATTTCAGTATTAAAGATCTCACACCATCCTCTGCTCCAGACAAAGCAGGGGATAAAATGATGCTGCTCTCTGGCACAGAGGAGGATGTGTGAGCGAGGGGGCTACGCCAGCCCTGCGAGCTTGTCTCAGGTGGACGTCTGACCGCCCACACACTACCAGCGGGGAAGAGGGATAGGAAAGGCTCTGCAAGGGATGTTTATGCACTCCCCAATTAAATGCATTGATCTAGTAAGCACTCCGATAACGTGCTGGAAAAGTTGAACTGTATATCTCAGCCCATAGGCCAGCTACTCAGGCCACTGTTTGGGATTTAGACTATTCCCCCCAAAATTTACTATGGACCTACAAAGCCCTTCTGCTATAGAACTTACGAACACCACTGACACTGAAACTACAGAGCAACATATGAAATAATTGAGTTGCAGGATGAGCTTGTAACCATAAGGCGCAGGCTAGAAGGGAGCTAGAGGAGCACAGCAAGTGCCATTTGGCAAAGCTCACACGTCCTTGAAGCCCACCGTTTCTCTCCATAGGAAGCTGCCAGGTGACATTTTCTAGTGTCCGAGGGCGACTTCAGTTGGCAGGGAATCTACAGCCTCCACAGCATCAGAAATGCCTGAAAAATCTTGAATGATTTATTCCTCTTCTAATTGTGCAAGAGCTACAGGTAGAATTGAGCCTAACAAGATTAGATTTTCCATAAATCAATAGAGATAAAATCTATATTCCTCCAAATTTCCCCAGTCTTGTATTGTCGTTCTGAATGAGAGCTCACTCAGGACTGCTTTTTCGATCTTCTCTTCAACCTGACAGATTTCCTGAATCCACAGCTCTTTAGATTTCCACGTAGCTTCTAACAAAAACCTCAAGCTCGCGCCACTGATTTGTGAGGAAGATACAATCATCACAACAGTCATGTTTTGAATGCTGTTCACAAGCCGGAGTCAGATTCCTTTTATTCACGTCTCTTTTAAAGGAGTTAACAGCTACAGAACAACTTTCAGTATTACCGCGACTTTCACACCAGGTATCAGGTAATCTGAGGCAGTGACTAAGCCTCTCGACCTCCCTGTGACAGTATGGAAACATTGCCAATGTACACGCAGGGAAACGGAGGCATAGGTGTTGAGCGATTCACACAGCTCTCCTGAGAAATCAGTATCACAGCCAGAAAAGCATCGGATTTTTGCTTTTCATAATTAAGGAACTGATAAAGATAGTGGGAGTTTCATGACAGATATAGACTTCAGGAGCTCTGCGACACTGGAGACTGCTCTTGGTGAAAATACTCCTGCATGTGCCACAACGTATGGTACCAAGACCCTGCACCTCCTCTTTCCTCTCTATCAGTCAGCTTGTTGGAAAACGGGAATCCTAGAGGGAAACAGTTCTTCCCTTGGGTCAGTGAAAAAATAAGCGGTCCTGGGACTTGGCCAGAGCCCTCACAACAAACCACTTACTAGAAATTACCTTCTCATAGACTAGTCAGGAAGAAGAAAAGAGCATTCAAATCTGGTAAAGCATAATTATGTTGAAATGCTTAAAAACCACTGCAGAAGGCTACAGTTGCTTCGCTTTAAATTGGATTTTAAATGCCATCCTAATTGATTTAATCTAAGTGGGAATGTCGGATTTACACTAAAAATTAGCAGGTATGGGTACAGGTGGACTCATGTCTAAAAATGGGAAGTTTTAATGAAAACTTTCTTGTTTGGTTTAGACCTTAATGACTTTAGAGCAACCCCATTCATCTTACCGAGAAGACTTCTGCAGCAAGACGCAAATGTAAGCCGGCCCAGCAACCGGCCTGTGCATTCAAGTTGTTCAGGTACAACAAAGAAAGCCCCACAATTTTGAGGCATTTGCCGCGTAAGTCAGCATCAGATAATTACACATGTGAACATACGTACAGAACTCGGAAAAGTCACAAGAAATCAGGTAGAAAGCTGTTTTACTACAGTCAGATAAATTTTTCAAAACATATTTAAATCGTTGTTTACCGTAGGGAACCACAGTGAAGCAAAGCAGCCATTTCAATTGTAGAGGTAAATTATATGCACTCTGTAGCCTTTCACAAAACCTTTTTCTCTTTTCAAGAAGTAATTTACATTTAATTAATTTTATCATTTAATTGTTACAGAATTTGAACAGCATATGAAAGAAAACAGAAAAAAGCATATGTGAGAGTAAAAAATAAGGAGAGAGAGACATTTATGATAACTACTGCTGTTTGGGGGAAAGGGGTTAATTCAGAAGGAGAAAAGCAGACCAAGTATCCACGAAAAAAAGTAATTTGTTGCACATTCTGTGTGATAGCCCTTCTGTAACAGACAGATCACTGAGGCCTGTCAGCTAGCTACTCATCTAGGAAAAAGAGGCGATTTC
>Ga0181612_142297_pt1 | contig 12491 bp, 3 predicted proteins | sample HoacroProtozoa21_FD_119630 | JGI IMG/M metagenome (GOLD analysis project Ga0181612, IMG submission 119630) | Hoatzin crop microbial communities from Cojedes, Venezuel. Combined Assembly of Gp0051906, Gp0051904, Gp0051908 | reverse complement strand
CGACCCCACCGCCGGCGGTGGGCGCGCCGGGGGCCCTCGGCGCGGCGGGGGGCGGCGCGGGGCCGGGCCGGCGCCGGCAGGCCGCTCTGGCCGCCCCCTCGTTTCGCCCGCGCCGTGCGGCGGCGCCGTGCGGGGAGCTCCCGCCGCCGCCCCCGGAGACCCCCGCGGGGCCCCGTCGCAAAATGGCGAGCGGCCCCGCTGCCGTCACCGTGTGCGGCAGGAGAGAGACAGGGTGCCCTGGGGGACGGAACTGGTCCAGAGAATAAAATTCCCGCAGGAGGGAAAATAGGAGGCGCTCCCCGTGAACACCTGGGTGCGGCTGTGCGGGGAGGGGGAGGCAGACATGTTCCTGCCCGAAGGAGGGCGGCTCTGCCAGGCTGGAGCGCGGGCGGGGCTCCATCGGGGGGCCCTGGGGCTGGGGCCCTGCGGCATCCGAGCGGGTCCCCTGTGAAACCACCCCTCTGTGAATCGGTCCCTCCCGCCGCTTTGCCATGCGGGGCCCTTCTTTCTGCTCTCCCGTTGTTAAAGTTCCATCCCATCAGTTTAACGCATTTCCACCTTCCTTTCGGGCTCCGATTGTCCTGAAGTGAATCTTTCCTCCTCGGCTTAGATACCCGCTTTTCTGAGACCCAGCTGCTGCTATGGACTCCAAAGCAAGGAAATAGTCCTTCCAGGCCTTGGTGTTTATACGGGGGGGATAGGGGAATAGGGATTGTCCAAAAGTGATTTTACTCTTGCATGAAAAATAAACTCATTTGCTTTCTGACTTGGGCTAAGTAAAAGTGGGCGCAGCAGAGAGAAGTAATTGCTCGCTGTGAAGAGTTACTTCTGTGTGGTGCATAGGGGCTAAATGAGAAACACTTTCTGGAAGAATCTTGACACAGATTTAGAGAAAGTAGCCCGTTGCAAGCAACCTTCTGTACCTGCTCCATCAATATCTGCTGCCAAGGGGTGTCTGTATCACCCCTGGAAAGCTGCCTTTTGTTTCAATAGAAGTAGGCATGGTTTATAAGCAAACACCATAGAGTGCGTCAGGTTTCTTAGGAACAAAATAACTTTAGGCTGGATCTCAGCAGTTTCTTTCCCCTGTGAAGTCAGTCCTACCCTATCAGTTTACATAGGTATAGAGTTATACAGGCATTTCTCACAAAGTATTTTTTTGCAGTTGGACTCGGAAGGGATATTCTTTACAAACGGCACAAAAGGCACTTTTGTATAAAGCACCGGTGGGTTATCTGCCTCAAATAAACCTTGTTTTCCAAATGCAGGTTGACCAAAATCTAGATTACTGTGTCTTTGGTTTTACCTATGAAATGCATTTTTTTCCACAGACCCAGATGTGATAAAGCCCTTTATTGGCTTTGCAGTAGCGGAGAAATGTTACTTTGCACCAGTCAACTGATGTCTACAGTTTGCAGACAGGTGATTTGGATCCCTGGAGTAGGAAACATTGATGTTTCACTAAACAGCCTTTAACAAAAAAAAATTGCTTAGGATTCCAGAACAAATTTAATAATATCTGATGTTACCAAATTTGTCATTTGAATAGTATCACTGGTAACGGGAAACCACTCATTTATTTGTCTAGAACACTCCTTGCCATTCCAGATTGGGTCCTGTTATACAAATCAGTGTTTTCTCAATACTGTTATGTTAGGATTTTAGAAGTGCATTTTTTTGCCTTTTTAATCTTTTTCCTTACTATTTTTTTGTGTTTTGGGTTTTTTTTTTTGGGGGGGGTGGGGTTCCACCAGATTCAGAGATAAATCTTGCCAAGTTTTAGAAAATGACCATCCCTAAGCTTGTGGTTTGCTTCAGTAGCACTTCTCCCATGAGGTACAGTTCTGACCTTGGAGTCCAGCTGTGGGAATGTTCTGCTTCTTATGGGAGAATGCTGCTTACACAGGGCCATAGACAAAGGCACTGTTTCACTTTTATACCAGGTCTACAACAGAAATTTTTCCTGATGTAGCCATCTTGGTTGCAGCTGTTTAATTTTTCAAGGCATTTCTCTTTCAATCAAGTCTCAAATGTAGATGTAGTTGTACTGTCGTGTAATGATTTTGCTGACATAGTTAATTTTCTACACCAATTTATACAGAAAGTCTTTGTCTTTGATAACTATGACAAAATGGGTATCCCATACTGAAACTGAAACTTGATTTCCTATGCAGTGCCAGAAATTGCATTACTGTAGTTATAAGTATACCTTCTTCTCTCATAAGTGCACATAAGCACTCATTTCTCTCTAACTCTTAATGTATCTTAATGTATCCTAGTGTATAGGGCACTTTATTCAGGGTAGATCATCTCTTCCCCAGCTAAAACATCAAGAATGCCCTAGAAATATTTATTAGTGGGTTTGTTTTTCACATTGATACTTCACAATTTGAAAACAGTCTTATTTTGAAGTCTCAGTTCTGCTTGTCCATGGCATTCAAACTAAAGACAACTGAACTTTGTATTTGAAACCAAAAAGAAAACAAAAATCCTCACAGCCAGGTAACTGTATTTTGATGGAAAATGCATGAAAACACTTTTAGCAAAAAGTAGCTGGGTCCGGTTTTTGTTGAACGATCTAATGTAACATGAGTGTTACCCAGCTCCTTGTGGTACAGTCGTGAATAGATTTGCATGCTTCCAGACAAAGGATTACTTGTTTGTGGCTTTTTTGGTTGTTTTGTTTGGGGGTTTTTTGGGGTTGTTTTTTTTTTTTTTTAAGAAGTCAGACAAAAGCCTTGGATATGAAGGTGATACAGTGCAGTCTTGGCAGTCTTCCTCTCTCATGTTGCTCTTCGGTGTCTCTGTATCACTCATCTGGTAGCACATTTGGTTCTTGGCCAGAGGGCAAGACTTCAGTTTCAGAACAAGACCAAACAAGCATTTGTTTTTATGCTGTTTGTGCTTTAGTGTACCATTAGCTTGAGGGAGAGCTTTTTTCCAGTGGAGAACTGGATCCTGATACCCTCTAAATACCTACTATTCCTCCCAGTGTAAGTGCTGAAAAGTAAAATTTGTTCTTAAGATCAGATGTAAAACTGAGGCTCAATTTGGTGATTAGCACAAAAGTCAACTTTTTCTCTGGAAAAAAGAGTTGAGTGTGGAACATTGTTATGAGGAGATGATTAGCAAGATGTCTTTTGTATAAGAGAAATACTCCATTAAAATAAGGTTTTGGAATTTAAGTATATTGTTGTATTTCACGTGTTTCTCATTGTGACTGTGATTCGTTAGATTGACCATAGTTCCCCTATTTTACTGGGGTGTTTACTTGAAAATAAGCAAGCATTAAGGGATAAGTATTGCCACAAGCAATGTAATACCCATACACTGTGCCATGTATTCCTGATGGCACTGTTGCCTTCTTCCTTGATGGGCAATGGATTCCTTGGGCGGAGCACACTGATTGGTGCTGCCTGAGCCAAAGACAGGTGCTGTGTCTGGGATCTGATGGGTCAAGGGATGCTGACCTGACATTACAGAGCTATTGCAGCTGCCCTAAGGCTGTGATTTGACTGTGTTACTGCATCCCACCACCAGCTCACTTAGCAGTATGTGTTTGTTCTGGATCAAGATGAGCATATGGTGACATTTTTGTGGAATTAGCCAGCATACATAAAAAAGAGTTTATACCAGATTTAGACCTTTATGCCAGCTGCTTGAAAGTAGGTGATACATAATCTGGTACAAGCAATGATGCAAAATCAACCTTTCAACATACCTTAAACAAGCTGAACCTGCAAAAGAGACTGTTTTGTATTTTATTTTATTTGTCGTATCAGTGCTTTGCATCATGTGACAATGGCATTTTGAATACAGGGGTACAAATCCTGAATTTAAATTTACTGCTACTAGACTATGCACTTCACTGTCGTATTTCCACTGATATTTTAAGGAGGCCTTCACACATCCCAGACCTTTTTTTCTTGCACCCATATGCTAATTCACCGTAGCTAATGCAACTAGGTTTTGGGGAAGGCAAAGTTAGGTGAAGAGAAGCAACACTGTAAGCTTTTCCCAGTTAAAGGCACTCAGCTCATTCCCATTAAAAAAGATTAATTGATCTTTGGGCTCTGTAAATGGCTGTGGGTCCCAGCAACTGAAAACTGTACATTTAGGTATGTTGTTGGAGGTTGGCCATTTCCATGTTTAAATGTAAGTAATAATATATTTTTTTGTCCATGGTGAGTTCATGCTGCTCCCAAACATCTGCTAACGTGGCATGCTTAAGCGTGCAGTCCCGTAAGACCGGCTGAGCCAATCTGGTAACTCACTGGAGCTGAAAGAGGGGGCTCCCACGTACGTGCTTGCTGCCACTGCTTTCCTTGTGCCAGCTGTGGCACTCGCCTGACTCCTTGGTGAGCCAAATCCTTTTACAATGCTGGCAGCATTTTTGTAACTGTCATTACATGAAAGGTAGCAGAGAACTGAGAGACCTTCAAATGTTCAAATTGTTTTCCCCAGTGATGCTTTTGAAGTTTCTGCCCAACCTGACAAGCTGTAACACTCCTGTGATGTGGCACAATTCTGCTTGGCTGCATCAGCAAAAAAAAAAAAACATCAAGAAAAAATATGTAGTTTTCTGCCAGTTTGTTGAGCTAAACTCATTCAGCTAGGGATCAGATGAGTGCCAGAGCAGGTGGAAAGGAGTGGCCTGACCTCCCTTCCAGGGGTGGGAGGAGAAGAAGGAAAGAGCGTGACCACTGTTGCAAGCCGTTATTCCACTCAGCCACCGCCGTGTGGAACCTCTCCCTCAAGGGGGTAAAACCCTAAAACTTGAGAGCAAAAAAATTAGGGGTAGGAGAGAGAGGGCTTGTAATCTTTGCTTTTAAATGAATCTTTTAAATACCATCTGAAATTGATCTGTACTCTTGCTAATGGTGCTTGAATAAGGGAATTGTGTAAAATATTTGTGTAGAAATAACTTTCAATTACTGAGCTTATTACATATATTTGCCTCGAGGAATACATTGCTGATACAGAGCATCAGATGAAAAACAGGCAAAAAGCTGGCAAATTGAGCTCTTTAATATGCTATTCAAGATTGTGGCACAAAGAATAGAACACATTCTAGCACTACTGTGGCAATAGGACACTATGTATCAATTATACCAATTCTTCAGTTGAAATTTCTGTATAAATGCATATGTTATTGCAGCTGATTGTCTGAGACTGACAAGTTCACAGACATACTTTCATTTGTAAGCAATATCATAGGATATTCTGCTAATAAAAAATTTACATTTAAATAGGCTTATAAATTAGCATGCATTTTATCTGAAAATCAATGTGAAGGCTTTTGAAATCCATACATCTTTCCATCGGGTTTAATTCAGACGTATTTCACCCAAGATGGATATTTAAAAATACCATCCTTCTGGTAAATGAGTGATACATTTTCTCATTAAATCAGGTTCATGTTACAGTATTAGAAAATGAATTCATTTCGTTTCTACTATTCTTCATACATGAATTTGACAAATGCATAAATGATTTATAGGTTCACTCCAAAATCTAAAATCTGTATCTCAAATGTTTATGATCTTCAAATAACTTCTCCAGTTCTTTGGCTACATTCTTTGCTTCAATCACAATCCACCAGGTTTCTAAATCTGTACACATTTTATTGCTAACAGGAAAATCATTTGGCATTCTGTTCCGCTGGCAGATGGGATGGTCTACATCTTCAGTTTTGTCAAAATAATCAGGTTAGCTTACCCTTTTTAAAGACAGGATTTTGCTAACCTACATCTTTTCAGCAAAACTGGATTAGGGTGTGACCCGGCAGTTCTGTTGGTACATCTGGTGTACTTGCAGTCATTGATATCCCAAAGTACAGTGAGACGTGCTAACAGCTTAATCTAGCTCAGCTGCAGCCAGACAACATCCTTGGCTGGTCTGAGATTCAGAGAATTTAAGGCTGGCTGGAACCATCAGCTCCCCTTGTTGGGGGTTGGGCTAGATGACCTCTAAAGGTCCCTTCCAACCCAAAGCATTCTATGATTCTATGACTTCCTGAAGGCACGGTAAAACACCAAGCTTTTGCTGACTGAAGTGCAGCTCTCAGTTGATAGTTCATATAGATGAAGTGCTCATCTCTATGCCTCTGCAGGAAACCATTCAATCTCGATTTGAAAACTCAGTCCAAGACATAAAAGCAGACCACTCCGCTGGTTGTTTATACAGGATTTTATCACTCTTGCAAAATTAACACTGTGCTACTGCTTTCCAGATTCAGTTTATAACTTCTAGACTGCTGGTATACCTTTCCCTACTAATTTAAGAGCATGGAAATTATCCCTGTCAATAGTAATTCATTTTTTAATAAGCAAAAAAGATTTTAGCTTATGGACAGAGCTTGCAAACTAACACTTTGAAGATTCTGTTTTCTCTTAAGACCTATTCCATTGATACTCTTTGTGGCCATTGCAACACTTTTGCAAATTTCTAACACTCTTTGAAGTGCGGACATCAGAATTGCACAGAGTATTCCAATTACACTGTTCTCACCAGTGCTATAGAGATATAGTCATTCCCCAACTCACATTCATTACTCTAAACCTCATACTTTAAAGGATCATATTAGCCTTTTTGAGTCATTGTTGCACTGAGAACTCATTGCTTGACTGCTGTGACTCCCCGTATAATTTTCTGATCTCCTTCTTTCCACAACAGAGCTGTTTATTAACAGAGGTAGGATGCCTTTCTTGTTCAGTTTTGCATTATAATGCGTTTCATATAAAGAGGTCCAGCAATCCAAAAGGAGAGCTTTTGTGGCCTAGGATTACTTCTCTTCATCATCACTGACCGTCATCATCCAAGAATGCCCAGACATCCTTTGAGTTAGAGATAGAAATATTCTTCTCAATAAGTGTGTTTTGTCCATTTAATTTATAAATTTGTTAAGTCCTTTGTTGGTACCGCACAGTGCTGTTTTAAATGGCATGTAATGTCACTCAGGAAAATGCTTTACGAAAACCTAAAGAATGGTGTTTCCGAGGGGTTACTTTTGGCTGGACCTAGACAAAGCAGTATGTTATGGCATGCTCCATGATCCCCTTGTTTACATCGTCCAGATCAGGGACTTGGCCACAACACCCTGTACTTTCTTTTTAATCCATGCACCCAGGGTGCCGTGGCCCTAAGTGATGTGCAGAGGTTCTGCAACATCTTTTCCCCCACCCTTAGGGTTTAGCTGTCTGTGCTCAAAGCCAGCTCTGGTACATGCCGTTGTGTAACCTTAGGTTGGAGCTATGTGGGACAGAGCTGTGAGAAGCCTCGTGGGAGGTCTCTTTCACTTTGTTCAGGAATTACTTTCATGCTCAGACACTTGCTCCTTGTCTGATCTATGTTGTAGATATGCGTGTGCCTGGCCCTGTACTTTGCTCATCCTGACTTTGACCCCTCTGCCTTGACTTCCTGGCTTGACCTTGGACCTGCTACAGGTTTGCCTGCTGATCACTGGACTATGGCTGACCCTGGGCATCATCACTGGACCTGCTCTGCTCTGCCTGTTGAGGTACTGTGAGAATGCACACGTTACCAATGAGGAAACAAACCCTGTCTGCCTTGTTGTGATCTTCAGCCTCTGGCTCAGCTTCCCTGGCAGAGAAGGCTGCTCCTGCTTCTTCCCGACTCAAGGCTACTTCCCATGGACACCAAGGTGCAGGAGTAAGAAGGGAAGAGGAAGAAGTGCTGCATGCTTGGGGTTCACCCAAATCAAGAGCTGGACATTGCTGGGCAAAGAGCTCGGAAGTACTCTTGGCTCTGACAATCGAGGCATTCTCAGAATTAGCTAAACAACGATGCAGTTGGGTAGACTTGCAGGTAGAGTGTAACTAAGAAATGTAATGATAAGCAGAATTTCAAGCCTATAGTGAAGCACTTGAATTGTAAATCAGACTTGGTTGGTAAAGAATGCAGGCAAAGCTGCAAACTTCTTCCCGCTTTGTGCTGGGTATGAAGATGTGGATACTCAAGCTATTTCACAACCATAAAGTGGTAATCAGCAACTGTTAAACAAGTGATATGTATTAAGATACTGTGGATAGTATTGGAAAAACTATTAACATTGATTCCACACTTGCCAATGATTTTTAAAAATACTTTTATAGTGTTGCTACACACAGTGACTTGCTACAGTAGTCAAATGTAGCCTTCTTTTACAGTAACTTCCTTTCATTATCTCAAATCCTTTAATTGTCTGACATACTTTATTCTTTTTTTAGCTATTATCACCCCCTTCACAACACCTCTTGGCAATATTTCTAGATGTGCTTTTTCTCAGATGCCCTCTTTCGCTTTTCCAGTAGTACATAGATTTTAGTATAATTTCGCTTGCCTCTCCAGAGTTGTTAAGACATGTTGCAGGTCTTCTACTGTGTAGCTTCTAGTGTGTGTGGTTGTAGATACTACTGCACCCGGCACTTCCATCTCAGGTGTGCATCCCAAGCTTTGCGCTGACACTACCCTGCAATGCTTACTCTGTGACCTTGCATTATTAGAGAACATGATAAGCAGCATTTCTGAGGAGAAAAATATTAGCCAGGTCATCAGAGTCGTGGACAGATAATTTTGCTTCTCATTATCACTAGCTGCAAAATAAAGGCAGGAGAAAATGACAGGACTTAGAAGTCTTTGTTTATTCATGTCCTGTTTACATGTTGGACTACATACACCCTCTTTTGTCTACTGTTTTGTATTAATTAAACATTAGGAGTAATGCACTGATACTTTAAAATCTTTTCATTTTGTCATCTTTTTAGTCTTTCAAAAACTTTGCCATTTTTAATTACACTGCAGTATCTTCTTGAAGAGTGATAGATATGTCAATAAGTCTTGGCTTGTTCATGATACTTTTTAATTAGTTACAAGGTGTCATCGTTGACACTTCATTGTCTCTTCCTTGCACCCAGAAACATGTTCAGTTTAAATCTTTCACTCTTTTCAAGGACAAGTTTTCCTCCATCCACGTGTGACGCAGTAAATCACATCATTACCTTGTACTTTTAATCTCAGAATTTCAGGTCCATGATCTGAAAATGAGAAATGAGGATGTTGCTGATTGTAGATGTTAATATCTAAAACTTTTAGCAATTACATGAGGGACAGTTTGGAGTAAAACAGCCATGTTTACTTTTGATTTGAAGTATGACTTCTTACTTTTGATTATCTGTGTTCTCTCCTTTCAATAATAGTTCCCTCATAAAGCACAGAAAACTTAATCTGATATTTTGTAGCTTTTTATTTCTCCTAAAGCAAACTTGTGTGCTTTTCTTTACCAGACTTGACAAGGGTTAGTCCTCTACGCACACAAATCCCAGAATTTCCCTGGAAACCTCCTTTTCCTCTTAACAGTCTTCTTCCCTTCCACCTCCAAATCCCATAGCAGTTCAGGTCTTAAAAGTTTCTGTATCATAGCCAGCATGAATCTTTGCCAGTCTTTTCTGGTAAGCAAAGAGCAGTTCACTTTGAAGCAGCTCAGACTATAATTAAAAATATTGAAAGAAGAGAGACAAAAATTACCTTACTACAACTGAAACTGTGTGACTGGGGTTTTTTTTCCAAGGTCTTGCTTACCAAAGTGTATGAAGAGTTTGATTCCCTGTCGTGGCAGATGCTTAACTCCATTCTGATTCATGGCATTCTCCTCTGATTACTGGAATTACACCAGTGTTGGGGTTGATGTAAAATAGCGGTGCCTCCAACTGTTCAAAGAAAGTCCTCTAAGGTTTTCTCCACTCCACAATATTAAACAAGACTAGTTTTAGTAAGTCTAGAAGGAGTAGCAATGACATGATGGAAATGACAGTCACCGTCCAAGTACTTCAGGCTGTCAGTTATACCACCTTCATTCCTATGGCTAAATTAAAGCTACAGTGGTTTCACATCTTCAGTTTGATGAGTAGACATACTCCTAATATCTTTGATTTGATCCAAGTAATAACTACAGCTCCCTGATGTTATGAAGCAGCCAAAAAAGGAAAACCCATGTGTTCCTGGCATATGGTGTCTATGCTGTACCGCGAGACTACAATTTGGGAAGGATGATACACTACTAAAAACCAAGTATTTTTCAAAAATATTTAAAAGCTGCAGTGATGTTGGTGAAACACCATAATTTCATGTCTCTGTTGCTGACACAGCTCATGTTAAAACAGTTTTATTAAAGTCATTGCAGGGTCAATGGAAAATCTCCATGAATATCTGAAGTATTTTCAGTGATTTATGTGAGTTCATGGATATTCATTACAATGATATTCTTTCATGTTTCAATTGACAGGCAGAACAATGTCACTGGTAATGTTCAAAATAAATTATATCATTGTAAAGCTGGAACTTAAATGCAACAAAATTAAATTTAAGATAACTCTTAAAGTTTGACAATTAAGGAAGGTTAAAGGACATATTTCAAGTAGCACTTGTCACCCTAAATTGCCCTGCTCTGTGTAAGTGTTGACATGCAGTAGGCTTTGTGACACAAAACCAGACATATCATCTGTAATCTGTGCTATAAGTGCAAGGGAAAGAACGTAATGAGAGAGCCTACTCTAAATTCTCTCACCTTGTCTGGTTTATAGGTAGTCTGTATCAATACACTGTTTTCAATGCCATGTGTCTCAGAGTACTGCAGTTTTCTGTGTTAGGTGCTTGTTGTTGTCTGTAACTATCAAAAGATTCTCTTCAGTGGGGGTTCATGTGTAAGTTCTCATCATTATCCCCAGCAATTCTGCAACGGGCCCCAGTGAAAATACAGAGTGCTCATGGATTTCCTGATACAGCCTGCCTTTATATTGTCATTTAGGTAGGATGATGATAACTAAAGACTGCCATAAGAGTATCATTGTGCTTAGGAGCTCTGCAGGTAGTAGTAAGACACTGTTAACAGTTCGGCATGGGGACTATCACAATTGATTGGATAGGATCAAAGCCAGAGAGGACAAGAAACAAAAAGGTGAAATTATTTGCCTGAGGCTATTTAGCAAATCAAAACCAGAACTGGGAAGCTAATTACCAGTGGAATTATGGCTTTGTTTAAACCAGCAGCAAATTTTTCCCCTAGATTCAATGAGGCTAAGATTCATCCCACATATTATGGCTTCCCTGCTTCATTCCTGATTCCACACCAGGTCTAGCATGCACCTTAATTTTAAAATATCGCAGGCCATATTCAATACAGTATGTTCATTTGGCTGAACATACAAAAATAGATTGGAAACTTGGTTCTCTAATCAACGGAAACAGAGGTCAGCCAATTTCCTCATCACGGAAGCAGTGAGAAATGTGAGCACTATTCACAATGGTCTGAATCATGCTGGCTATTAAATGTTCTGGAACAAAGTGCCACTTTCAGAGAAATAGTGAAAGTTAACGTCAATGGATTAATCTGCATTTCTAGTACCACCATTGGGATCATTGGCCTATTTGTCCTCTGCTGATGATGTGCCAGAGCCCTTTCCACCCAGTAAATATTCCAGGGCAGATTAAATTCTGCAAATCTTCCCCTTCCACTTTCTTTAATCTTCCTTGTTTCCTTGTATGGTTGTTTCATGCAGAAATTCTTTCTCTAAAGCCTGAGTTTTTCCCTGAAAATGCTTGTGTAGCCATTACAGGGCCCCTAATTTCAGGATCCAGTCATATCTGTAGTAGTTTTCTGCAAAACATAGAAGATAGTGTCTCACATCCGTATCATGTTTCTTGAAAACATTCACTGTTTCTGGGGAAGGAGGCCTGGGACAAAGAAAATATGGCTAGAAAATCTGGACAGGAGGGCTTGTTCTCTCATAATCATCTAAAGCTGTCAGAGTGGTGTTTTAGTTCTTTGTGTTAAATTGCTTATGTTAAATGAAAACATAAACAAACAAACAGGAAGAAGATGAAGCAACAGAGATTTTCCAATGCAGAAACCTAGCATTATGCTGAAATTAAGCATATGCTTAATATCCTCAAGGATACTATCTGGAAAAAAAAGCCAACATTGTGATGCTCCGACTTAATACACACAATTTGCATGCTATTAGCCTTAATTTAACTGTTAAAAACAAGTGAGAACTTCAGTGTTTTAATTCAGTGATAAATAGTGGGATAATGAAGAAATGGCTTAATTTTCCCAATTTAAAGCAGTACCTGCATGATAACCTTGTTGCATATTGCATATCTACTATCAGAGCACATAACTCTGCTCAGCCCAGCGATTTTGGTCAGTGAAACAGTAAAGCTTAACAGTCCCATAGTGAACTGATGAAAACAGGTATAAAAATAATGAACTATGTGTAGAGAAACACATTGCTGCTTGCTTTAGCAACTTTGCATTTGTTTAGCTTCTTCATTGCAGGCCGAGAGCCATGCAGAAAGGAAGAGAAAGAAGATATAGAATAGTTCAGGTTGGAAGGTTATCTAGTCCAACCCCCCTGCAGTGACAAGAGACATCTTCCACCAGATCTGTTGGTTAAGAGCCTCATTCAACTTGACCTTGAACGTTGCCAGGGATG
>Ga0181612_138072_pt1 | contig 12491 bp, 8 predicted proteins | sample HoacroProtozoa21_FD_119630 | JGI IMG/M metagenome (GOLD analysis project Ga0181612, IMG submission 119630) | Hoatzin crop microbial communities from Cojedes, Venezuel. Combined Assembly of Gp0051906, Gp0051904, Gp0051908 | reverse complement strand
CGAGAGTGCTGTACTTAGTTATATCGATTTGTCTCTGAGAGCTCTTGCTGCCACATAAATCTCATCGAAAATCTTTAAAGATCTTGTCCCAGAAGGCCACTATGTTTTCTTTCTCAGTAAAAAGAAGCAGAGCCAGGAATTCATTTCTCAGAGTTTCAGCTAGGATGGTCCATTTACGAGGCAGGTCTGAATCCGTCTCTATCTTACATTCTGAAACATTTAAAAGCAGCGCTGCATGTTGATTAACCTTCGCGTCGAAGCAGTACTACAAAAAGCTGTATCTATCTCCTCTCCCTTTATTTCTTAGTTCGAGAGGCTAGAATAAAGAAAATCACCTTTCTTTTAGACGGGGGAATTTGAAGGAGCGTTGTGCTTATTGTTGCTCAAGCCTTAAGTACAACAGGCAACACATTATGTAGATACCATTTGTGCCACTCTAGTTAAAAAGACTAATGGTGCTTCCCTGATGGAATTTTTCTTCTAGAGTAACTAAAATGATTTTAAACATAAATAAATATTTTAAATTAAGGATCAAGTCTTTCAACTCAGCCAGAGCTAAAGAAGCACAAAATACAAATTCATACTAATTCTCCACAGAGTTATCAACAAGTCTGAGTCATAAAGCATGTCTTAAAGCCTGGCAGACTCATTTCTTCTAGCATAAATAGAAGTAAATAAGAGAAAACACAAGCAGTTTGACCTTTTTTTCCCCTTACAAAAATATTTTTTTGGAAAAGTGATTATTGAGTCTGAACTGTCTGTAACACAGAAAGAACCTGTTTGTGTAAACACAAACATGTGTGTGAATTTTAGGCTGTTCAGGTACAGAATAGCTTGTATGATGGGGCTATAAATGTTTCAGTAACACTAAATGTTTGGTAACATTACTGTGTTTTCTTTTTTGATAGCCTGGTAAATTATTCCTTGGCTTGCTGTGTTGCTCTGCACAGATGCAGCGGTCTGTCCACACACCGCAACGGGAGACTGGGGACTTCATTTCCTTCTTCTCTTTTTTTATTCTAAATAAGCTATCTTCAAGACCTTTTATAATCATTATATGCCTAAGTGCCATTTATTCATTTAAACTGTGCAGCCCCGTGCAACTTAAATATAATTACTGTACAGCAGAACGAAGCTAACCTCATAAAACCAGGACACAGCAAGCCCCATCTGATTAGGCAAGCATCCTCCTACAGGTGCGGAACCACTGGCAGCAAAGGAAGGTATTGCATTAATCCAGGACGTAATAGGAGATTAAACAGGCCATCATTTTGTTATTTGTTGGAGAGGGATACACCAGTACATTTGTATGCAGCCAGTTTCAAAGAAGTGAACGCTGTAGCCGTCCCCTGAAATGGAGCAAGTTTGTGAGTATGGCATTAATGGTGTTAATGAACCCTGACCTAGAGTTTATTTATGTGTTTGTGAGCTCTCTCCACAGCTTCTTTGTTTAAGTATCCTTATTCTGACTTTATGGTAAATGACTTGAAGTTGCTACAGCAAAAGGATGAGAAATGGAATGCAGTGAAGCAGCAGGGTTTTTGAAGGCTGGAACGGACAGTGCCTAACCGTACATGTGATAATTTTGTCATGAGTATAAACTCTCCTCCCCGCAGCATAGCCGCATGTCCTCACAAGTGTGGAAGTGTTTTTTCAAATAATATTTCATACTGATTAGTGTTGGAATCCTTTTTCCAGACTTGAAGAAAGTAAGGCACCAGTCTTGCCCAGTTTTATGCATATTTTTAACTTTATGCACCAGGACTGTTGCCATTTGTTTCAGTGAACTGACAGGCTGAATAATCATAAAATACAAAAAAATTCAAAGTCATTTTCTGAGCCCCCGTCAAGTTCTGGAAACCAGCTCCATGGGTTTTTTTTGAGCAGTCTTTGGATTTCTGAGTTCCCCTTGTTCAGCTCTCGTGTGCCTGTGATATTAATGGTTCAAGTTTATGGGAGAGATGTAAATATGTCCACTAATCCTTTATGGCAGTCCAAGTTATATTTCTGTCAGGAATGACATCGCTGCAGCTGACCGTCAGCACTCCTGTACATTTTCTGCAGCGTCAACACCTTTTGCCCTTAGGTGAGACAAACACAGAGAGACTTTTCTCTCCCTTTTCCATGCCTGATACTAACAGGATGAGGGGTAGGGAGAGTGCAGTAGCTGGACACTGTTTTCATAGGAAAAAGGACTTCCTAAAGCTACTTTCTAGGCCTTCTTTTTGGTGTTGGAGGAATGATACTCATCTCTTCCTTTCCTGTACTCCACACCTCTCACACAGAAAAAAATGTGCTTTATTTGCTAAGGAGCCTAGAAAGAGTTCTGGAGACCTCTAACTCACTGCTGTCCCAAAGAGACTGGGCAGTGGGAAGGCAGTCTAAGTGGAAAGCACCCTCCCTTGCATAATAAAAATATCTGCTGGAGTTTGTATTTTCTCACTTCATCACAATACAAGTGCCACTGATGACGAGAATAACTTGTGTGCTAGCAGTAGCGCACATCCAGAAAAGGTCTTTTGGACTTTACCAATGATTAAAAGGTACCTAGGAGTGCCCAGAACTACGTGCATCAGTGGAGTGTGAATAGTCCATTCACACTTGTAGGGGCAGACCAGACCGTGGGTGAAGTACTTGGCAGGGTTTCAAAAAACAAGATGGAGTCAGGTGATAAGACTGAGCAATCATTAGCATAACAGCTTTAAATGGCTATAGTTAGTATATAATGTAAATGTTTATGGATGTGTGTAGGCGTTCCAGAGGGTAAAAGAAAGGAGATGAAAGAACAAGAACTGAATGAAATGAGTTTGCAGTTCTGCTTTGGTCCAATTGGTCCAGAGGCTGGGTATGGAGGAGGGGAGGTGAGAGCTGGCACAAAGCGAGCACTGCCTGCAGCAGGGACACAACCTTGCAGTGGAGAGGAGCTGATAGAGAAGGGAGGCACCTGACAGGATCTGATGATGTCTCAGCTGGCACACAATGAGGGTTCGCTTTTTGTTTTGCAAGGGAATTGTTAACAAGCAATAAAATGAAATTCTGGAGTCTTGGCACAATGCTTTATATGTTATGATCCTCCTGTCAGAGATCTTTGTTGGCATGTGGTTCTTTTATTTTATAGTCCTCAGGAGCAACATCTATAATCTGAGTCCCTTTGTCCTCTACTGCACTTCATGCCGGTCATCAAAGAGTTAACCTCGGCTGTTTTTCAAGAGTCCCACTTCACTCCTGCCAGAATCAATGATAAAATTCTGACTGCGCAAGTGAGCGAGCCCATGGGCCAGATGGATATTGGGTATCAAAACATTTGAAAGGCTCTTTCTGCAATAAAGAACTAGATGAAGTATTTGCTCTAAAGACAAGTACCAATCTCTTGTCTCCAGGGCATTTGTAATCAATATTGTATTACAGGTTGATTAAATACCAAGATATTACAACGGTGATTCTCAAAGTGTAGTTTTAACTTTGTTACTCAAAAACAACTGTAAAACTTGTTTAGAGAAATGTTGACAATACCAGAAAACAACAAAATCAAAATAGCATCATAGTTACTATTTCTGGACATGTGAACTTGGCAAGAGGGGAACCCTCATCATTGGATCGGTACCTGGCAGATGCTGCAGGTGAGCAGAACATTGTAACCCTGTAGGCTAAATATTTCGCCCCTTTATCCTGGGCTCTGTGCAAGTAGATAGTAAAGTGTGTGGAATAATTTCTACGCATAGCTTCCTAGGCTACACGGCTTCTTAGACTAGTATCCAGTGTGTGCGTCAAAGGTGGGTGCCTCTCAAAAAGCTGGTGACATCCACAGGAAGCCAAATAGAAAAGTTGAAAGCTGTTGTCTTTACAGATATGTGGTAAGAGATGTGTCTGGTACGGCAAACTCTGGATTCGATGCATTTGATGCCGTGACAAAAAGTGGGTAAGCAAGAGAACGAAGGTTGGGTGAAGAGGCATGGGGCAGTAACAGGAGGCTTGGCCCTCTTGTCACTGGATTCCTTTTATCCCTTTCGACTTTCTGTCTTTGGCAAGAGGTCCTAGGTTCACGTCCATCCGAATGTGAGAGATGAAGTCTGGGACCGGTGTGAGAAGGAGAAGGCAGAGAGAACCTGGCTCCGTACTCTAAAAAAGTTGAGCCATCAAAACACCCAACAGTGGCAAAACAAAGGTGCGCCTAGCTCAAGTTTTAGTTCTGACAGGGTTTCCTTGGTGGCACGTGGGGGGAAAAGTACATGAAATGAGTAACAGGGTGAAGAGTGCAGGCTTTGCGAGCCAACGGCAAGGAGACTTATAGCCATGTTGTGTCAGATATTGAGCCAGTTGGATCCCCACTTGCTGCTTCTGTCCCTACATTAGCTTCCTCACTCTTTCACTTGCCAGAGTTCTTTTATGCAGTCCTCTTCTCACTGTCTTGTTGCCAAAGCTTAGGTTTATTCTTTAGAGGCTTTTTTGGTTTTATTTTATTTTATTAAAGGAGGTTTGAGAGTTTGTTTGTTCTAGTAAGCTGAAGCTGTAATTGGGAAATGGGTTAAGCTTGCTTCCAATTAAGATAATTGACGTGAAATACCCAATTGTATCCTGAGAGAGAGAAATAAGTTCCCCAGCTGAGTTGTAGAAGATGGCAGCTTTGTCTAACAATGTAGGTAAAAGCAGATGTTTAGAAAAACATGTAAAAGCAATCAGGAGGGGATTTATTAATTTGTTTATTAATTAAGATGCATGCATGAGCAGACAACCAGTGAAGTTCTGAGTGAAGAAAAGCAAAGTTCCAGCTTTGTTCCAGGGTACAAGGAGAGCTGTATACAGGTGACTCTTGTTTTTTGTTCTCTTTAGATTTTGGGCGTTTTTACTTTTTGCAAAGAAGGAACTGCCTCAAAGCTTTGTTGAAGATTCAGGTCAGCACGTCTGCTTGCACACAGTCTTCCAGACTCTGTTCCACTGATCCTAGTAAGTTTTTTCTCTTTTGCTTAAACAAAGCAAGACACATAATAAGGTCCTATCAGGCAATGAGTATCTTCACAGCTAGTGAAAATATACGTGGTTTTGTGCACTCTGTGGTTAGCCAAGGTTAAAAAAGGCATAGCGAGTACTAGCATGATTCTCAAATAGTGAGTGACTGAGGACTTCCCATAACGCTCATGTTTGCTTTCTAATTTGTGGGGAATAAGGAAAGTGGAATCATTTTTTCTGATTGGAGGGACAAAGATTCTTGGGGATCCGATGTGGGGACAGACAGATGCTGAGAACTTGTTAGTTGGTGTGGTCAGTTTGGAGAAAAGAAAATGCAGAGGGTGTGCTTTTGCTAGACAGCTGCCTGTGCTAAAAGCGTGGAGAGATGTACTACTGCTGGTAAGAAAGAGGAAAGGTTTCAAATGTTTTGGATAAGGATATGTACTTTTTCTTTTTTTCAATGTCTGTACCTTATCCAGCAAACCTGGATTTCACTCATGGCATCAAAAGTAACATTATCTGAGATTAAAATTGGAAGGACCAACACTGAATTCACTTGGCTGCTCTTGTAAGTGATCATTCTGGCAATTTTTATGCAAGTATTAAAGCATCATCTAAATGTACTGCTCTTTTCTTTAGTTTGCTTGTTTGAGCTGTCCTTGAAATTCGACAAGTACTGGTTAAACTTTTTTAAAGTAAGAGACTGTAGGCTTTAATGACTTGTCTAGCTGACTTGTCTCTGTGATGACTTTGGCAGTATTAATGAAAGATGAATATTGAGGGGTTTGTGGTTTGTGTGTTGCTTGTTGGGGGCAACATTTATCTATTTTACACAGATAAATCTGGTAAATTAATGCCTGAGAATCTAGTATGTTTTCTGGCTGAAATGGTGGCCTTTAGTTGACTTTGTGAATGAGGTGCTCTTTGATGTAGTAAATCAAATAAGAAGATAAGAAATAAGACCGATTCGTATTTCATGTTAATAAAAGTGGTAGGGTCCTTCTGTTCTGCTTCTGACACTCGGAACCTCAGTACGTGTGGAGGGTTGCAGAGCCTGGACCACATCTCAGCAGAGGGACAGCCAGGATCCCCGCTGCTGCTTGCATCTTCATTTAGAAGATGAAAAGCTCAGGCTGCTGTTTTGTGAGATCTTGTAGGGCTGGTAGAATGCAAAAGGTAACAGAGCCAAGAGGTGGGGTAACTACAGCTTCTCCATGTTTGCACCTGCAAGTGTGTGCCCTTGTTGGTTGGTGTAAAGGGCAAGTAGGCAAATCCTCCATGTAGAGTGCACTGCTTAGTTGCTGTGACTTGGTGTTCAGATAATGACATATAGTTAAAAATAAACACTTATAATTACTATGTAGACCTATGTATTTGTAGCCTTACGATCTACTATCGAGTATTTTAAAAAGCTGGTTTCTTGGGCTATTCATACAGAAGTTTTCTTGTGGAGGGCCACCAAAGGTTGCAGCTGGATGTTTAGTCTAATATCTCTCATCGGTTACAAACGCTGCTAGGTTGTTTCATAAATCACACACGGGTTTCAGTGTTAACCTGGTTGCTTTTTGTGGTTCGTTCTAAAGCTTTTGATGAAGTACTGCTTTGCAGTGACCTTTCCCACTCTTTCCTTTGCCCTTGTACTTAGGAACAAATTTAAATGTAATGGAATTTCTGGAAATGTAGACAGATCTTTCATTAAGGAAGCGTTAAAATGAATGATTTTTCTCTGGCGGTTGCTCTCCTTATGTAAAATGGTATTGCAAATGACATTTGGACTCTCCATACGTGAGCTGAGCCTTGAAGTCTTTTTTGGACCTCATACAACAAAACGCAAATAACAGTGCCATTAGAAGTTATGTGATCTTAATAAGCTTCAAGGAAGGTATGCCACATGCTTTACTTCGGCAAAACTCCTGCTGCCTTCCTGGGAAGCCTTGGCTAGCCAAAATTCAGCTTGTGATCATAGACTAACATCCTCCTTGTAGCAAGACTTGCTAAATGATGCCTTCTGAAATTCTATCACTCTTGTGGGAGGCTTCCACTGATCACAGAGTAGTGATCCTGCTGCCCTTGCAGCATGTTGCAAGCCAGACACTTACAAATGGCATTTGAAAGACTGAGTCAATTTACCCCTGTGTTTCAAAGTGATTGCAGAATCTTTTTGAAGGCTTATCTTTATGATAGTAGTAAATACGAACCATGGATCGAGAGAATTAGGGAAATAAAACCCCAAAGTTAGAAAAAACAATTTATTAAGTAGTATCATATAAATAACTTGTTACAAAAATCAATTTGCAAAAAGGCAAATTCACTCTGTCTGTGAGAAATTGTTGTTCAAATTGGTTTCTCATTAAATCCTTAAATTTCATTTCCCCCTGCCCCCCACCCCCAAAAAAGAAGCCAATACAGTGAACAGGAAATGTAAGGGGGAGAGTGCACACTTGCCATCTGACCATCACACACTGCTCATCCACGCTGCAGAAGAGATAATCATTCCAGCACGGGTCCCTCTGCAACACAGGGAAACTTCTAGGTGTGAATCTCTTGGGTGACAAGAATCTCGGCGCCCGCGGATGTCCCTCTGCGCGGAGCAGTGACCGGATCCATCCGATGCGGAGGCTCCCTTGGCACAACCAGGGGACGGCATCGTGAGAGACTGCGTGGCTGGAGCATGCCAGCAGCTACTTCTTCCCAGGTGGCAGCATCAGTTTCAATGTATGCTTGGAAGTATTTTTAATTAAAAAAAGATCAATACCGAAAAGCGTTTATTGTAAGGGTTTAAAAATCACAAATCGCAATAGGAGTTTGCCAGATTGATTTCGCTCAGTAACACAGTTAAGATGCACATAGCATTTATTATAAGGCCTTTCTTTTAAGTTTACTTTTTCAAAGCAAGGAAAGTAATCACAGAATTAAAACAGTACAGTGACTCTGAAGAGTATTTTTATGTGTCAAAATCCAGAACAATTTTGTGTTTGCAGTGTTGTTTCTTTGTTGTGTTCACCTGAATGCTTAACAATTCTATACATTTGTTTCTTTAATAAACACTGAAGTAATAGATCATAGAAAACTAAAAGCTTATAGAAAGTGTCTTCAGGAATATTTACATAAATAGTGCAGTCTCATAGGAAAGGTCAAAAGCCCGTGGGAGTGGAAAGAATTTCTCTATATGCTGGACTTCTGCCTTATTTGTCAAATTGACTTGGTGGAAAGAGAAATTTGAAGTTAGCAACTCCTTTTTTTTTTCCGTGGTTTTTTTTTTTTTTTTTAAGAAAGCAAAAGACACATGCAGGAAAAAAAATAGAAGAACAGGTTCCGTAAAAACTCCTTTGAAATCGAGTAACTCTCTATATAATGACAACTTTGTGTCTCTGAAGTGCTATGGGCCTGCTTGCATATGACTGATCACCCCCTCCCTCCCCCAGCAATTCACCTCCTGTTCTTCTGTCTGAAACTCCCAGTTCTCTGCTTCTTGCAGTCCTGTAACCCCAACCGTGGCTTTCGGATACCCACTGCTGAATTTTATGAACTGTTTGGGAAAGCATTTGGGCAGGTCTGGTCTGCAAAGTGTAATATTGCAAAACGACGGGCAGGATCACGATTGTTTCAGCTGTGTCTAAATAAAACCACTGAGGAGAAAGACTGGCGCTGAAACATTGTCTTGGCTGCTGTGGTTTTGCTCTCCTTCTGGAGCAATGCATGAGGCTTTAGACATTAAATATGCTTTTGTTCCTCTTCTTTAAACATAGAAGTACTCTTAAAGGCAGCAAATCTTTCTGAAGACTAAACTGAAAATAAAAAACATTGTGGCTTTGGCTTTTATTGGGGGGAGGCTACCGTTTCACAGGTCTAGAGGGGTTGGAAAAAAAAACCCCTGCCTTCCACAACTTAGGACATAGTTCATACTCATTGGAAATGGTGTAATGACTGTTAATTTGTCAGCTCTTATTTGACAAGGGAGCTCAGACTGCAGAGTTAGCTGAAACACAAATGGGCAGGGGATGGCAGCATCCAACTGGGACAGTGGTCTTCTGAAACACTTCAGTACTACTGATAGCCGAAGGAACCATGGACAGATTGAAAATGGATGGTGGCAGGAAGAGCGAACACGGTGGTGTTTGCAGAGCGTTACCTGCTCACAAACACTGTCCATAATTCATCCTGCAGAAGGCCATCAAGATAGTTCTGCTGCAGAAATATAAGATGTTTTAATCATTATGACAAAGGGACTGTCTTTCCTGGAGATCTGCATGGAAACGGCCTGGATTTCATTTGCTTGGTCTGAAAAAGATGATGTCTTTCCTCCTATCCATGCAAATCTCCCTCTGGCTGCTGTAGGAAACCTGGAAGTGTTAGAAGTGACAGTGCACTGTTGGCCTTCCTCAACACGGAGAAGTCTGGTTTTGAAACACGGCCAGCTTCCAATGTTCATCATTTCCCTTCTTTTTATTCATACTGTACAGGAGCAGACACACGTTTCCAAAGCCATTTCTCCCTGCTCTGCTTTTTATAACACTACAGAAAATTCAGTTGGGTTTTGTGGGGTTTTTTTGTTTGTTTTGTGACGGAGAAATGGAAATGTTGTGCCTTTTAAAGTAGCCTGCTAATTCCGAAACTGGATCACTTGAAGGTTGCCTCTCCCATTCCCATTTAACTGCTAGGAAATACTTGTCCATAGAATGAACTAAGACCTGACAATCTGTTTCTTAGGACAAATTTAGAGAATACTGGTGTCGGTACAGGTGGACTGGCGTTCTTCTGCTAAGAATTTTTACCAGCAATAACTGAAAAGAGAATCAACTTGTTTTTCACATGGTTAGACTCATCTCTGCCTGCATCAGGTCTGGGAGCACATCCGAGTCCTGCGGTACTGTCAATAGAGCCCTGTGGAAACCCCCAAATTCCCTTGACCAGAGCTCGCTGCAAGTTTCTGCCTCAGCTCTCTCCCAAGTGCTCGTCTACACGGAGAGATCTCCTGGCACAACTGCGCTGGAGGCGTGTGCTGCCGTGGGATAGAAACCTTATTCCTTTTCACGTCTAGAGATGTTATTGTTCTGCAGTAGCAATGCTGGAAAAGTCTCCCGTGTTTACACGTCCCTCTTTCATGTTAACTCCACTGAATTCCTTGGTATCTTTTAATAGGTCCCCTGTTGTTAGGTCTGATGCTTTTCCAAATTAAAAGCCAACTGCATTGCTCATCTCTCTACCTGGCTTAGCTAAACTTCCTAATAATATTTCTTCTTCTCAAACAGGCGTGATTGTAAGAAGAGCAGGCTTAAAACAGCCTTGAAACCCACTTCATAGCTCATAGTCTAACACGTGTTTATCTATAAATGACAACTCTAGCATTGTGTGAAAGCATTGTTAAATACTCATTTCTATCATCTAGCACACCGGCATGCAACACAGTGCAAAGAAATACTACTGCAAAGTTTTGTATTCACTGCAATATGGCACTTTCAATATTTAACACGCAGTACTGATTTTATAAATTGCACTTTGAGGTACTGCCAAGCAAGAAGAAAAGACAGAATTGAACTCTTCTTGCTGTGTGAGAGATGCTAAATCTGTCTAATTTGCAGGAAAAAAACCAGACTTCAAAACCTAGATGCATAAATAATAATTTGGATGCAAGTTTGCCTTGAATTTTCTGAGAAGAATCAAATTGCTATTCAGGCACCGTATTTGTGACATCACATAATTTTATATATAATATATTTACACAACAGGCATGAGTGGCCACTCTATTGTTTACTGTGTCACTCAATGGACAAGATAAAACCAGCTTTCAATTTAAAGAAAAAAAACCCAAACTTGCATTTGGATTGCTACTAACAATCACTAAATCAGACAAAATCACTATACGAACATGGGAAAGTAGTTACAAGGAGATCAGTGATCCTTCTGTCGTGTTATTCCACTTCAAAGAGTGGCTAATGCAAGCTGACCTGCAGAGTGGTCCAGCCCTTTCAGGGTGCAAGGTTTCACGGCCACCTCTGCCATCCCCTCCAGGCACAAATCTGTTTCCTCGGGGTAGGAGGAGGCAAAGGGCCAGTTCACCGGCTCGCTCTGGGTGTCCAGCTGGACTCTGAGCTGGAGGTGATTTGCTTGAGGCAACACCACACAGTGAAGGGAGAGACAGAGGCGTATGTTAGAGAGCCGTTTGGAAGAGCTCCCTGAGGTGTACCCTGTCTCCACTGACTATATGATTAGAGCAGCCCAAAGTGAGGGCCCTGTGGTAGGTGGTGCTGAGCATCTGCTGCTTCTCCACGTATCTGAAATCCAGATGGTCCCATGTGTGTGCCAGAGCCTGGTTTCAGACAAATTGCCTCCTGGATGCTTTGGTTTCAAAGAAGACATGAAGGGCTAGACTTTCAAAGGCTTTTATCATCTTAAATTACTGAGGGACCCTCAGGAGGACATAATAAAGACCTAGTCATGCCACTGATGTTGTGACAGGCATGACAGGCTCAGCCCCTCTAAGCGATGGAGTTGGGCACCTTGCTCTGCTGGACTGAAGCACCCTGAGATGCCTCTGCCAGGGAGACCGGAGGCTCAGGACTCTTTGAAACTCTGGGCTCCTCCACTCTGAAAACCCATCTAATTTATCGTGCTGGGCATCTACAAGACGTTAACTGCCTTGCCCTAAACCTGTAAATGAGGGTGCTCCCCGCTGCCAAGGAGTCCTTCCCGGTCCCAGCCGGGCACCGCGGCATGGCTGGCTCGTCCTCCTGACTCGTCAGCCAGTTCACAAAACCTGAAATTATGTTGTCGTGCTTGTAAAAGTTTAATACTCAGGAATCTTACTGCTCTCTTTATTTAACTCTCTAGGAGTAATGAATACCAGGAATTAATTTTTAATCCCTCTTAATCTTCTGTTTATTAACTTTTTTTTCCCTTTTCCCTTTATTTTTGGAGTAAATTGGAGCTGTTGCTTAGTTTACAAACTGATTCACGGAAGATTCAGGGGAGGGGGAAAAGAGATCCATGCCTGTAATTCTAGTATTAAATACAATTTCAAATTGAAATAAATGAGATTAGTTATGTATGAGGTATATTAAAAAAAAATATTCCTTTTTTCCTTAGCACAGTGCCATGGGCTGTGTCCCTACTTTGGTACACAGGGCAGCTTTTAGCTTCTGGAATTGGATATACCTCATGGCAGCCCCTTAGGATGTTTTCCAGCTAGCCTCTCCTAGATGGCTGGATTTGAAGAGCAAGAACTGCATGGGTTTGACAAGCCAACAAAAATACGGAGTGGTGCACAAGCTGTAAAGAAAACTGTTTTGGCCTGAGACTATTGCATCTTCCTCCACCCCGCCCCTGGACAAAAATTACTTAGCTTGGCAAAGCAGATAAATACACACAGAGAGACTTGTGATTAAAATTTTAACTTTTGGTGAAGTCTTTAACAACCCTGGTTGAGTAGTTTATTTTAAAAAAATGAGATATAGTTATAAATCCTACTTTTCAGGCCACTGCAATCACAATTGATTCTCACTTACTTATGCATTCAGGGATTGAATGGGGGGGGGGGGGGGGGG
>Ga0181612_142041_pt1 | contig 12492 bp, 3 predicted proteins | sample HoacroProtozoa21_FD_119630 | JGI IMG/M metagenome (GOLD analysis project Ga0181612, IMG submission 119630) | Hoatzin crop microbial communities from Cojedes, Venezuel. Combined Assembly of Gp0051906, Gp0051904, Gp0051908 | reverse complement strand
CCTTAAAACCTGTGAACAGTCTTCCAAGAAAATAAACTAATTAAAAGCATACTTGGTGGGGAGTAAGGCAGGAGTTTTAGGTATTCAGACCCCTCGAAAGTGAACATGGGGGCTTGTTAGAGCCATTTATACGGATTTGTTGAAATGCTGTTTAGTGGCAGAGCATGTACTTCCCATCTGTCACTGAGGTATTTGCTCGCTGTGTTTCGTCCCCTGCCTGCTTTGGCTGTGTTTAGTCTTTCTTTGGAAGAATGAAGACAAGATTATAGATAAACTTTTAAACCCTTTCAGGTATTTTCTGTGTTAATACTCTGTGGTGGTTAAAGTAATCCTTTTTTTGGCATGGGGCTTAATTTATCAATTCAATACACTTGTTATTGTTCAAGGGATCCTTTCTGTAGTTGCGCTGTAAAACATAGGTAGATAAGAATACCTATATTTTTTCTGTGCAAGTGTAGAGTATGTCTAGAGAAGGAAAATGTCAATTTTTTTGAGAACCTAATGTAGAGTGAGACAGAGTATTGCTGAGAGAAGTTAAAGAATGCTTTTTGCACAGCAAAGGCAAGTCTTTTCTTCTAGGAGATAGCATCCTCCTTACAGTAGTTGAAATGGTTAAGGCCAGGTAAAAAGTCCTAAACAAACAAGTAGACTTCATGGAAAAATCCTATTGCTGTGTTCTGGTACTATGTTTTTCCCTTCAAAAAAGATATTACTGGCTGAGAACTATTGCTTTTTAGAATGAAAAAATGCAATTTGTTACTTTTTGATACTGTGTTCTTATTTCTGTGCCTTTGGGCAATGTGATGTGCAGATCTGTGTGCAGTGTGGTAGAAGCTGTGGTTGTGTATGTGTACCTGAATTGGTTTCTTTAACAGTTTAGGTCCTACCAGCAGTGAAGCCACAGCATTTTTAGTGCAGCCTGTGTGCTCAGACAAGTGTACCCAGTGTCCCAGGTGGGAGTGCGCTTTGTGCTAAAACTGTTGCCATGATTCCACAGCTAGTGGTACCCAGGCGAAGCAGATTAAAAGTAGCCTTGGAACATCTGCTCTTTTCACTGTGATCTGTTACCTGAAGGCAGAATCGGATCTATCTACAACTCGGAAGGAAAGCTTTCGCAAAAAAATGAAGCTATACAAGTGAGAATCGGGAACCCCGATGGGTCCCTGGAGCAGGTGGAGGCTGATGGAAAGGAAGAAGGCTAACTCCATGCAACAGATGATGTGCTGGGAGCGGGCTATTCACCCCCAGAACAGCGTGTTAAATGGGGACAGTGACATCTTGTGGGCTCAACATGCAACTCTCCACCAGATACTTTGTGTTGGCCACTTCATCCGTAGTAAGAGTTCGCTGTAACTGCTGTTTTGCCCTGCTGCTTAGAAGGGGGAATATAGGAACGTGCAGCAGTTAGGTGTATGAATGTTAGGCTCTATGAAACTGTTTTGGGATGGCATGATGAAACACTCTTTATAGGTGATGTGCAAGGTGACTTCTTTATTTCAGAAAATTCTTACGAAAGTGTCACGAAGTGAGGTTAGGAGGCTTCAAACCTGTTATGCTCATTGTAATACAGATACGGGCTTACTGTCTGCTGTTGCTTTCTCTTTGCACCCTTGAATATGAAGTATTAACCTGGTGTTTTCCTTGTGGCTTGAGTGTTTCATGGGGGCTTAGAAAAATCTAACTGCTTTTGTTTTCCTGTCTCATCTTGCAGCAGCCAGCAGAGCAGCCAGCAAAGCAGCCATGATGATGACTTATCCCTATTCGTGAGCGCTCGTATGTATACCGATGGGTAAGTGTGTGAGCAGCTGAACTGAGGGAATGTTGGAATCACTCAGGGAAAATAGATGGGCTGGACTCGAAGTCCTTATTTTCTCTGTGTTACTCAGAGTTGGGTAACAAGTGTGATTTTCATTGGTCTTAACGTCTAAACAGATTTCACCTATTTAAAAGTAGAGCTTGTGGGACAAATGCATCCAACTTCTGAAGTACCCTGCATTTTCTTTTGAGACTAATTCCTCAAAAGTGTATCTGGTGTAGATAGCTTCATCAAACTTGTTGTGTATTGATGGTTAGCAGCTCTGATCTGTAAAAATATGCAAGTAAAATTTCGTATGTGGTTCTTGTCGTCAGCGAAGACAATATTGAGCTTAACTTTTGTATTTCACTTCTGATGTGCTGTGACAATCCTGAGGTATATAGAGCTTGTGTAGCAGCTGGGTGAGACCTGCTATGAAGTTCCAGAAGAACCCTAAGTTTCTTGTACTTAAGGTTGATTAATGACTGCTTCAAACTGCAGTATAGGCACAAAAGCTGTTGAAAAATGAGTGCTTATTGTGCATGATTTATTATTGTTGCTTTGCTCAGGGCCACAAGATTGAGTTTTGCTGTACTTGCAGTTTATCTTTTGAGCCTTAATCTGCTTCATTTTCTTCTGCTGTGCATGAACTGTGAGCCCTGAGCTGCCACTGCCTTTCTATCCTGGGTCAGCTCCTGGAGGCTTGTTTCTGTCCTAAAATCCTAGGGTCCAGTGTTACGTCTGGAGTCTGGTTTCTGAACTGCCCGTTATTTTGTTACTGCTTTGTACAGTGGAGTTATGTTGCATTTTACTTAGCTTCTTTTGTGTCTGGGGGCTATAGTGAGCCCGCAGGAGGGCATATGCTGAGATTTGGGAACTGCCTCCTTTGTGCTGCTGTGCAGTGGATTACAAGAAGCGTCTGAATGTGGCGTCTTGCAATCTGCATGCTTGTATCTGGACACGATCCCTCAGTGTGTCTCAGTTCTATTAGTCAGCTATTCCATGTAAGCTGTTACTGACATCAGAGGTCTTCCATGCTAACCATGTAGCAGGGTAAATGCTTAGTGAACTTGAATTCCCTGCTAGGATATCAAAGGCAGATGGGTTGAGTAAGAACTGAGTGGCAGCCGAGTAGGCCTCTGAGGAATTCTCTCATCTGAGAGAACATCCTGACCTGAAGAGCTAATTAATATCTCAACAGAGTTTGGCTCAGAATTAACACTTGGTAGTTATAGTGAACCTTTTCCTCCATATGTTGGACTCCAATTACCAATCGCTCTGGTGCTGCAGAGCCTGGTGTAATTGACTGGTGGGGAGGGGTGTTAGCAATTGGGAAATAAAGAATCTGACAGCAAAGCAGATGGATACTTAGGTCATAACTCGACTTCGTCTGTGTAATGCGTGCTATTATACTATTTGGTCTGGGGTTACACAGGTTAAAGAGCATTGGGCTTCATTAACACTCAGATGGGGGATTTCTGGGCATAGCAAGAAGGGAAGAAGTTGGAAGTGCTTTCTGTTTCTGATGTTGACCTCATTGGAGCCTTCAGACTGGTGCTAAGAATATCTTCCTGGCCTAAAATGACCTGTATGACGGCTAGTGAATTGCCTTTGCTGCTTCATTTTTTTTTTTTTTTTTTCCTTTGCCAATGCAATTGTATCAGGCTCCACAGGTACAGTCTTCCTTTAAATATCGGTGGCTTGTGCTCATGCAACTTAATGAAAAACAACCGCACATTCTGAGTTTCATGTGAAGTGGGAGGCTGGAGATGAATTAGTAAGAAAGCTAACAAAACCTTTGGGAGCTTGTTATTTACTATTTCTCTTAGCAATCTTGAAGGCTGTTTGTGAGCCATCTTGAATCTGCTAGACTCTTGAAAATCAAATTAAGGTTGGTCTTGCTGCTCTTACGGTGGTTTTTTTGACCACTAACAAGGTCCTTCAACAGGTTTAGAGCTATCTGCTGCTGTTAAAGATGTACAGGCAGTTCAGTTTGCTTGATAAATTGACTATGGTACAACAGCTTTTTAAAAAACCTGAAAAAACCCTGAAAACCAAGCAAAACCTCAGCCACTCAGGGTTTCAGTAGTCCTGCAAGTTGTGACAAAGGCTGAGCAGAGTAGGGCAGAAGAGGGCAAACCAAGAAACCATGTGGTATGTACTGAAAGGTGCCCCTTCTCTTGGCATGCTGCCTCTGGCATTACAGGCAGAAGGAGCCTGTGCTACATTTGAAGGATTAGAGCAGAGATCAAGCAAGGATGCGCACCAACCTCAGTACATCTGGGAAAGTGCTGAAAGAAGCTACTCCAGCCGAAAGTAAAAGCGTGTTGAGTTGTGAAGTTGTCTCTGGGATAAAAAAAGTGGTGAAGAATAGGTAGTTGAGGGTAGCTGAAATCTGGACTAGGCAGAGCCAAGTTCTTCACTGCCTGCCTGCTCTTACTGTAAAATATGGTACTAAGGGGTGCTGCTAGTGGAACTAAATTGTGATGGATTTTCAAGAACCATGCTATAACCTTCGGGTACTTTCAGAGAGGGCTGACAATTCTGCCCTGCTGCTGGCAGATGCATTCACTGCTATCTAATCCTTTTTTTTTAAGACATGAGCACTGCTGTTGTCTTTTGCATGGTGAAGTACAGCCATGGTCCAGAACCCACACTGTGAAAAGGTGTCTTGCAGCACAGCAGTGAAGCAGGTCTGCTATCTGCATATGTCTTCTCTGAGGAAAAACGTTTCCTTCTGCAGTGTCATAGAAGTTGCTATGTGTCTGTCATGCTTGGCTCTATGCTGAGAGGGAGCTTGTAAATATTTTTTTGTCTTGAGGTAATTATGTGCTTTACAGGTATTCTTAGAGCTGTAGAAGGGAAAAGTTAGTCGGACAGGCTAGAAAGAGTCACCTTTTGTATGAATTTGAGTTTGGGTGAGTCATTTCACTTTTCTCCTTATGAAAAAAGGAGAATTTGTTTTTTTACTTCACAGAAAAGTAGAGATGGTGAATTAAGAATGAGTTGCTCAGATGCTGAAACACCACAGCTGTGTAAGTACAAAGATAGGCAGAGCTGAGTTACTTAGTGTCTGAGTAATTGTGCTTGCAATAGTAGCTTGACTTAGAGCAGTTCAAAGAGCGGGTAAGGTTTGGATGCAGATTTGGGTGAAATGTGTGCATACAGCAGACTTGATAATCACTCTAACAAGACGAGGTTATGTATGAATTACCTTGAGCTTTCACCTAGATCAAATCAAAGTTTAAGAGCCTGTTTCTGTTTGATCCAAGGACTTGTTCTTTGTGGTGACACTGAAGCACCAGTCAGGCTTAGGGTGCTTGAATATCTTTAAGAGTTTGAGTTAAGTTACTAAATTGGAGGAATAAATCAGTCCTTGGACTCATACTCAGTCTAAAGAGGAGGCAAACTGGTGAAGAGAACAGTGTGCATTGCGCTAGGACAGAAAGCCATAGGCCTCAGGGAAGTGAGGGGTGCAGAAGTGAGTGGCAGTTTACAAGACATCATATCAAAATGGAGCAAATAGGAAGCGATGGATAGTTTGAAAAAATCTGTCATACAACTGGGTTGCAGCTTAATTAGCCCCTTAATCTGTGTGGTACCTTATTCTGCTAGTTCTAGAGTTGCAGGGCTTGTTTTTAATTTATGTAAGCTAATAAGGTTTTCTCAAATAATAGATCAAAATTCACAATAGAGAGCCTGCAAGATTAGGGAATGGTTTAAGACAGGGACAAGTTTAAGAAATTCTGCCTGCTGCTTGAATTCCCAGGAAGCTGTGTTAAGATCAGAAAGGAGGTCAAACTTTCAAAATGTGCCAAAGTTTACATCCTTGGGGTGTGTGTGTAAGGGATCAGGATACCTTCTGTATTTTCTTTATGTACTCAGGGATTGCTTATTCATCTTCCGAGCCTGTGTCCCTTTCCCCTTGATACAAAGAAGTTGACACTAACATACTGTGCCCCTGTCTGCAAGTGGAGGTACAGCAAAGATTGCTACCTCTGCAGCTTCAGGGAGACTGGAAGGTTTCTTCTGTTGCTTGGGGCAGCTGAAGATAGGTGAGAGCGAAATGCTGCTGTGCATGCTGGGTCTGTTCTTGAAAGGGGAAGGTAGGGCCTAACAGAGCCCGGGGACCCTTGTTTGTGTGTCAGGATGTGATGACTCTGCAAGAAACAGTGTAGCTCACTGGCTGAGCTGTGCCAACTTCACGCAGCATAGTGCAGGCCTCCTGCATTATTAAGGAGAAGAGCTTACTGGAATAAAAGGGAATGGATGTTGCTATGAAGGTGATGACTGAGTAGAAGCCAGCTGCCAACTTCTAGTATGAGTGTGATATTTGGGGAGACTAGGTGACTGCTCTTTCTACCAATAAAATGGTAGCTGTAAGGGATGCCTGAGTTTTGAGTCCTTGGTTGGAAGGGTCTTAATACTAGTCAAATATCTAAGTAGCTTTTATCCATCATGAGTGGATGCCTGATGAATCATTTTCAGAGAGGTTTTCAAAAGTGGTGCTAAGGACCTTCTTGCAAAGAAGACTTGGAGGCTAGTGAGCTCTAGAGCTGTGATGCTGTTGCGATAACTGTAGGGTGAGTTTTGATTTGGATCTAGCTCTGAACTGAGTTGGTTGGACTTAATATTAAATAGGAGGTTTAGCCCAAAAGGAACAAATCTCCTTTGTCATGTAGGAAAGATGATTAGTATTAATATTTAGATTTGGAGCTAGTGTCTTCCCCCTCCCCCTTACAGTTGACGCTGCTTCCTGAACCCCAACATTGATTCTGTGCTGTAGAAGACAAGCGGGGCTGAAGATCAGCTGTCTTCCACTTGAATTGTCAGACTGGCGACTGTCAGCAGGGTTAATGTGAATGGAAATATTACCTGCTTTTTGTTCCTCGTATGCCAGGGTTGTTTTTTCTTTTGAGGATGGGCTGTTGTTAATTGCAGAATATGTCTGTGTTCTTCTGTCAGTGGAGGTAAGGCTGTTCTTTTTGTAGAAAGTCAGTACTGGATTTGATTCATCAAAACTGTGCTCCGCTTGGAGTCTCTTCCATTCCTCTCTTTTAATCTTAAGAAGACTGAATTGAGAGCACTTTGATTTGAAGCAAGGGGAATAGTTCCTGTTCCTTCTCTATGACAGTGAGGGGTAGAAGAGGATAGATAGTTATCTCTGTCTTTTTGAGATCAGGGACAAGGGGGAGACCTTGCAGGATTAATTGGCTTTGTTGTGCCTTTTTCTGTACTCGATGGGTGACTGTTGCTCAGTGCATGGGAGCCTGGAACTTTGAACAGTTCAGAGCAAACTTGAGAGCAGGATAATTTTATTATCTATAGTAATGTAGGCAAATATCGTACCTCTGGGCATTAGTTGATTGCCATTCGGGAGACAGCATCATTTAGATCATCGATAGTTTTGTGCAGACAGTAAGTAAAACAGATGACACGAATCCCCCAACAGCAAGTAAGATAGATTGTGTGAATCCCCACCATAGCTAGAAAGAAATAATTCTTAAAATTTGGCCCTCTGTTCTAAGCTGTCTTAAAAAAATGATACCTGCCTATTTCCCTTCTGAGAAGGGTTAGCTCTGAGACAGAGCTTGTAGTGTGAGAACCTCAATACAGATTGGTAATGTGACTTCACGAGAAAAGGTATGGTCTTACACTAGCTGTGACAGCAGGGCAAACCAGGATTTGGATCTCGCTTCTCTGTTTTTTCATAAGTTCTGTCTCTACAGGACTGGTGTTAAGATTAGATAAAGCCCAATGTGGCTTACATAGCAGCGAATGCAGAGGTGGTCTGACAGGCCTCACATAGTTGCCTCACTAGCTTGTGATGCGCAGGAACATGAGGAGGAGGTGAAGAGGCGTTTAAATGTCCCTCTCTTGCCTTATCTGAGATGTGGGGCAGACTCCTTACCCTTCCTTCCTGTTCCCAAGAGCAGAAGTTCGTTGTGTAACTGCACTTCACTTGCAGACTTCAAGTAATGGTCACCTCATCAGCTCTACTCTCTGGGAGTTCTGTCACTGTCTGAATATTATGGCAGCTATCTTGAAGCGTGTGGAGAAGTGGCAGAGCAGCGAGTAGGAGGCTGGAATGCATTATAATTAACCATCTCTGTTCATAGGTCTCGGTTCTGTGCGTAAGCCTCCTTAGCCCTTGTCAGCAGTCTTTTTTGTGTGGTATGCTGTCAGCTGCTGAGCAGTTTGCATGGTTCCATCTTGCAACAAAAAGCATTCACTGTGCCTCAGCTTTCCCCATGTTGCTAACAGCAGGTCTGAGGGAGTTAGTCTAGTAACCGGATGCTGAAGAGCATGCTGGTACCTATAGCTCGGTATGAACTAATCAAAATTATTTCCCTGTACTCCTAGGGCAGGGTTTCCTGGTGTAACTAGCCTGCTTAGAAATACTTGGGTTTGACTAACTCACCTCTACCAACAAATGAGGCAGTTAGTGGCTGTGGTGCAAAATGTATTGCGCTTCCAGTTTTGTTTTCCTGCTTGTGTGTTTGACATCGGATTTTTTTCAAGTAGTCGTTGCTGTGAGATGCCAACTGGCTGAGAACAGTGAGGCTGCAGTTCTGCAGACTAATTTAGATTTGTTCTGCTTGCACCTCCTTCCTTTTCATACCATTCTGCTTGCACCTCCTTCCTTTTCATACCAAATGTGGAGAAGGCGGGCATTTTAAGAAGGGAAAGTGGTGGCATTTAGCCTCTTTTAGGGCCTCTTGAGATTGTTTGAAAATAGTCCAATTGTTGACCAAATAAAGGGCAAGATTAATAGAGACAGACAAGGCCTTTGGAGTTACTGTTGCTTCAATGCTGCTATAACATTAGTCATCAGAGAGCCTCAGAACAGAACTGATGTTAGACTCTTGCAGCCGGAGCTAGGGGGGTTTCAAAGATGCAGAGAAGAGAAGGTTTTTCTAGGGAGCCTGATGCTTAATTCTGTTAGCATGTGGCCAGGTTCATGCAGTGATGCAGTGAGTGACTGCTACAGAACCTGTATTGAAGACTCTTCCTTTGTAGGCCAGAATTTCCCAAGGTGCAGAACAGACACCTTTTGATGAGGATGCTTTTCTAAGCTGGGGCATGGCCTGGAACACATCTAGGGGCAATAACTGTCCTTCCAATTTAGTTGCAGGTGCCCAAACTTGAAGGCCCTGGGAATTTGAACTGTGCCAGTGCTCTCTCTTCGTGGTAAATAACACCTGTGGAAATGAACTGATGTTAGAAATTAGTGTAGGGTTTCCTTAGAGCACTGTGTAGGCAATATGTCTTTGTCTCCCTGTCAGAGAAACCCACCTTTCTTCATGCTGGGAGCTTTTTAACTGAGATGTCATCAGAAACCAAGATGTGCATGAGTCATGTTGTTAATGTGACTGGTGCTCCCGCTGCAAAGAAAAGGTCTGAAAGTATGTTGTTTCTTGCTTCAATCTTATGTAGTGTGACTTGATTAATACAGTGCAGTAAAACAAAGGTGGTGTTAAAATGTGTTGGGAAGGTGTGCAGGTCTTCCGGTCCCTTTTTCTAATCATTTTTCCTTGTGAAGGGAAGGGGATGTTTGGAGAAACAGCTGGGCAAACACCAAGAAAGTACACCTCAAAATATCACTCTGGAGTTCTGGGTTACTTTTTCTGTCTTTAACAAGGTCTTCCTCTTGTTTCCTGCAGATAAAGCTGCGAATCTAGTTTGTCATATGTTGCTGAAATCTTCTGTTACTATTTGCATATGGCAATGCCTAGGATCCCTGGTCATAGCCTGGGACCTTGTGTGCTGTTCCAGTAGAAGCAAAAGGTGATCTTAACTGCACAGAACTCCAGTTGTAAACCTAAGGGAACAGTCAGTTGATAGAAAAGACAAATAGTACGGGAGAATGCAGATAACTTGTCCTTTAGCTTCTCTGTGACCTTTGGGGCCAAAAATCCCTTGTTTGAAAGAATTCCCTCTTCAGAATACTGCCTGGGAGGTGAAAATGTGGCCTGTGTACCCACTTAATCAACAAAGGAGGACTAAAATGTGATGCCAGACAGACATCCCAGCCAAAGGCCATACAGTGACTCATCTGCTGCTGACTATTCAAGTTAGCAGGTGAAGCTGCTGATTGTGATGGCTGTAAGAAGCATGCAGCTCCTCTTTTGTCATCCTTAGTGCAGGGGTTTGTAATTCCAAGCAATGGAACGAGAAGGGTGTCTCAGGGTAGTACCACTTGAGTTGCTGTAGCTTTGATCTGCCTTGAATGTTAAAGCTTGAAAGTTTTGAGCTCTTGTTACCTAACAATGCTAGCGATTAGATGGAACAAAGTCTCCTAATTTGTAGTGAATTTTTTGGCCTGCAGTGGGCACAGAAAAGAAGATAAATGCTCAAGTGACTAGGTGGGGAGAAGTATTGCAGGGACAAGCCGGGTTAAAAATCAGTTGTTAAGCTAATAAATTGACAGGACTAGCATATGCTGAAGGGCAGAAACTGAATGCTTTTTAACAATGTTTTTCTAGGTCTCCCACCTCATTTTTTCAAGAATCTGGGATAGTAGTACCTGTCAAAATCAGAGCTGGCATGGCTGTTTACAGCCCTGATTTTCCAGCTAATTGCTTAGAGAAGCTGAATGCCTGGGGGAGGCTGATGGTTCTGCCTAAGCTTCAGACTGCAGCTAGAGGAGAAAATGCTGTTGACCTATGGTGATGCTAGCTCAGCTTCCCCCAAGACTCTGGCAGGTTATGTGAGTGGTGGAAGGGGATTTGGGAATAGCTTTTTTCAGCTTGAATGCATGTGCTTCTGCCCTTAGAGACCTTTGCAGGCCCTTGCTTACAGTGCAGTCGTCAGCTGTTTCTGAAACCCATCTGCTCTGAGCAGGATATTTCTTCTTTTTTTTCCTGTAGGGACAGAAGAAATTCCCCAAAATCTAAGGGTGCTTGTCTCAACTGGGCATTCAAACTGTTCTGGATCTGCTTGGTGAAATGTCCTCCTATTCTTTTAAGATAGCTGTTATCTTTTGTGCAGATTTCTCTCATGTGAGTCCCTGAACAAATCAGTTTTTTCCTAGCTTTAAAGTCAGCATAATAAACACTTTATCATGGCCTCTTCCGTGCTTTTAGTGCTATAGATATTTGCTGTAAGCAAGTATTTGTAGTATTTACCCCAGAAAATGTGTGCATCTGTACACTTCATAGTTGGCTGTTTAATTGTAGAAATACGAAGTATCCCAAATGAGTCGTAATACAAAATAAAGAAGCAGAAACAATCTGGGATGGGAACTATGTGGTTATGGTAAGTATGTACTTAAATCATACTGTGTTCCAGAACCATAGGAAATAAGATGCTGTTTGGAAATACAATGCACAAAGAGTAGCTACTTAATGTAAGAGGTAGTTAAATGTTACATACCTTAGAGACCCCTGTAGCTTTGTGTTTTACCCGCCTCTTTTTAAAAACCTCCTCTCCACACTGAGGTTCTAACTCTTTAGTAGCCTATTGGACACAGTAAGAGGAGTTCATCTGTGTCCCTGGGAAGAAGTGTTAATTGGTATTGGTTTGTTGTTGGGAGCAGGGGGCACCTTAATCATCAAGCAGAAAGTGTCCAGCATCCCCTGTGGTGACCTCTATCTCTCTGAGCCATTCAGGCTGCTCTGTTACCAGTGGATCAGCGAATCCTGGCAGACAAGGCCAAGAGCAGAAAAATTTCTTTGGTTGTTTCAAGCCCAGCTGACCCATGATTTTTATGGACTCTACCTTTGCCAGCCATACTGTGGCATCCTTCTGAGCAGAAGAAAATTGGTAGTGATGTAGATGCTCGGAGCAGTTTTCCTCTCCCTGTTTCAGAAGACTTGGGAGAAGCTGTGTTAGCTTCCACCTGGTAATGGACAGTCTATTTCAAAAGAAATGGTAGTTGGTTAATCCTGGCCTGAAGAATTTCATTCTAGTAATTATTAATCTCAAATTGTTTTTGTTTCTACAGAGATTTCTTATTTGTCTTGGGTTTTTGCATCTTATTCCATAGCACCAGCATATTTGGTAGAGACTTCAGGGCAGCTGTGCCTTTAAAATTGTATTGCCTGTGATGGAAGAAATCTGAGAGCAGAGAAAAGACCAGTGCCTCTTGCGCAGATCAGGCTCTTAGGAGATTTCTCCATAGCTGTGCCTTCTCATCAGCCTAGTCACTGCTCCTTCCCTCTGGGTCCTGACTGCAGCGACTACAAAATATCAAAGAAAGCTGTCCTACAGCTGTCTCAAAGGTGGGGTTATGTCTTTCCACGGTGGATTCTGAGGTCACCACTTTGTGCTGCTTTTTTCCTCAACACTACTGTGCATGTGTAAACAAGCTGGGATTCCACCCTCTTTCAATTCAAGTGTTTCACCCTTGCTGCTGAAGTGACGCTTCCTCAGATTGCTGGGGAGCACATTGGCACTTGGACGGACTTTCCCTTTTCTGCAGATGACCATAACCGTGTGAGTGCTCACTGACCTCTGCATTTCTTTGCCTTTTCTCTCTCCTTGTTTTTCTTCCCATCCATTTCTTTCTTGGCCTTTGCAGAGTATTTGCTGTGCATTTTGGTGATAAGATGGCAGCATGCATCTCCCCACAGCACCATGCATCGTAACAAGGTCAGGCATTGCAATGCTACCAGTCAAGGTCTGTCCTTGAGCCCCTCTGCTTTTTTCCTGTTCTCAAGCAAGCTTGACCTAATGCTTTTTTTTAAGCCTTCCCT
>Ga0181612_159189_pt1 | contig 12493 bp, 7 predicted proteins | sample HoacroProtozoa21_FD_119630 | JGI IMG/M metagenome (GOLD analysis project Ga0181612, IMG submission 119630) | Hoatzin crop microbial communities from Cojedes, Venezuel. Combined Assembly of Gp0051906, Gp0051904, Gp0051908 | reverse complement strand
ATTAAAATTAACTGTTTGGAGAACACTAGTTTTTTACCAGGTGATTGATGAACTAGGGTATGATTACAAAAGTAGAAGAAATAGCAATGACTGGTGTCAAAGTGAATTTATGTGAACTTCCTAAAAAAACATTATCCAAAAATTATGCTCAAGATCTTTCTTATGTAGTAGTTAATTAACATGTGGAACTCACTGCCACAAAATACAGTATCTTTGAGGCATGAGTTTAGCAGGATTAAAGGGATTTATTAAACACTTATATGGATAATGAGACCATCCGCAGTTACATTACACAGGATGAAACCATACATTAGGGATATAAACAATTATGCTTCAGGACAGAAGCCAACTACTGACTAATAGAGTTAAGGAGGAAATTCACTACATAATTATCCAAGATTTTATGCACCTTTTCTAAAAGTTCTAGTACCGGCACTGTCATGAATGGGCTACTGCCTTACAGGAAATGTTGGAATACAGGAAATATAAGAAAAATAACAAAACTATAATTTCTTTTATGTCTGATATATTGCCTTATTTTTTCCCCTTCTTAATAGCAATAATTACAGTTTTCTCTTAAAAAGAAAATTGGAGAATGGGAGACAAAAAATGAATCCAAAACTTATTGAGGCTAATGAAACATACTCCTTGCCTCCTTCTATATATGAACTGAATATCATCACTTGTTCATATTTCTTAAAATTAAGAGAAAGTACTAAGGACATTGCATTAGGTGATGTTACATCTTCTATTTGGATAGTAACATTATAATATGATGAGCACTAGTTTCTTAAGTTTCACTTTTGCATCCTAGCACACTGCTGTTTTAATGATGCTATAAGCATAAACTTGCCCTGAGTGGTCTAAAAGGATGCTGCTATGAACGAACCCAGCTTTGACAAGAATTTTAATACAAAGCCTGAAAAGGGCTTTGCAATAATTTGAATTTCTAGGAAGGCTTACTAATGTATCTAGGTGGGACTTCTCTAGACCCAGGATACCATGTTTTCTGTGCAGGCACTTTGCCTGCTTAAAGTAGTGTACAGAACACACCTCCTCATGCTCCCATTTTCTGGTAAAGGCTGGACTTGGTCCACAAGGGTTTGTGTCCTTTTTCTCCCAGCCAAAAACGAGGATCCTGTAGCATCATATAAGATATTCCATGGCCTGCACAAGTGGAAATAATGCATCAGGCAGGACTGAATTGCCTTTGCCCTACTTTGGGACTGAAATATTTTCAGTGATGTCAAATTGTCTTAAAACAAACAAACAAATATAGTTGTGTGGTGGCTTTTTTTTTTTTTTTTTTTTTGCATTTTGAAGCAAGATGACATCCCAGTGTTCTTGTTATTAGAACATATGCAGGAAGTCATCTGCAGAGCTCTGGGTATGACCACAGTGAAAGTGCCACGTCCCTTCCTGAGTCTCACTTGTAAGGGCTTCTTGCTGGAAAGAGGATACAAAATCCTCATGCATTGGGGTCTGACATTTTTGTCAGTGACTTTTCTCGGCAGCAGTAGGCTCTCAAGAAGCACTTGTTTACAGATTCCTGTGCACATGTGTTGACAGAAGACCTGCGCATATGCAGTAAACCTGATGCAACTGAGGTGTCTCAGATTTGCTGTGCATGCACTGAGCATTGCCGTACACCACTTGTACTAGCAATGGCTGGGACAGCCGGGTGCCGTATAGCTGTGAAATTTGTGGAAATCCAAAGTAAATGTCCAAGGCTTTCAAATTCTGCTGAGGTGAAAGTTTTGGGATGAAAAGAGGACATTTATGGTGAAACCTAGCCTCATAGTAACAGGTTGCTATTTCCCAACAGATCTCTTCTGCATCTTTTGTTCCTCAAGGAGAGGATTCTTGGGCTCTAGGTTGTCTCTGCTTGCGTTACAGGGGAAACTGTAATGTCTCAAATGGCATATTAGTGCGTACAGGGAGAGGGGTGTGCTAATAATACACGGCTAAAAAAGCCTATGCACCTATACTTCTGGGACCAGAATCGAAATCACTTCAGTGGAAAGACTCCAGAGAGCTCTTCTATCAATCAGAAAACGCAGATATGACTTGAATTAAACACAAAAAAGCAATAATAAATAGGAAGACAATGAGTGGAACAGGTGTTCAGCATATCTGAAAGGCAGAAAAGCAAACTTTTATGTTACTGCACTGATGCTCTGCAATGAAACTGAAGTCTGTCAACATCCAGATATGTTTCACACTGTATGTTTGGCATCGCAACAGGTGCTTACTGCCAGATATACCAATGAAGAATATTCCAGATTTGTTAGCTATTGCAAGAAGTCTTTACACCAGATGAATTGGCTGTATTTGGCAGCAGTCAGTTAGTAAATAAGAAATGATCTAGAGTTCATAACTATTGTAGCTTTACAAGTCCAGCTAAATAACATTGTTTTTCAGCAGTGACATTCCTCACCCAGAAGGGAAGTCCCAGAGAAAACAGAAAACGAGGAAAGCTCTGACAGTCAATAAATATGGGCAATGTTGAATGAAACGGTTAAATATGTAGAGGTCTCGTTATTAAAAATGTCCTTTAACAGCCTATTTACATTTAAAGAAGCGGACTGAGAAATGAGGTAAATCTTCCGTACAAAGACAAATTTGGTATAACAGCCATGTTAATGTCTAGGGGACGGCATCTGTATACTCCTGGGCTAATTTTTTTTTTGTACTCTGCTTGGTCTTTAACCTTCTGATTTTCCACTATGTTGCACAGTCCCAATGGACAACTTCAGGCTGTTTTTACCTACAAACACAGTTTTGGCTAAGAGCAAGGTTTCAAATTGTAACCTGTTGGGATTTTGTTAAAGAAAATTTCTTATTCACTGGATATTTGCTGACTGCTTGAAAATGGAAGCTGTTTCAGGAGACCTCAGTTTGGACAATTTTCCCACTTCGATAAGAATCTGGGAGGAAAAAAATTTGAAATTGCCAGCACATTCCTTTCTGCCATTTTCAAAAGAAACGCAGCCGAGTGCTAGTATCGACACAAAGAGCTCAAAATGATCAAAACAGCTGTTTCAGCGGATGGCTTCCTCTTCAGCTCTTATTACAAACCCGTGATTTACTCTTTTTGTTTTAGAATTGCAGTCCCATTTTCCTCCTAACAGCCTTACCTGTGTTTCATAACTGAAATAAAAGCTCTGTGCTATGCAACTTTAGGCATATTTGTCATGTATTTTTGCCCTTGGATCATCTATTGTGTTGCTTTTGACAAACGGTTCAAATCCACCAGGCTGAGCTAACGATTCTAATTGTACGGAATTTATTTATAAAGCTGTTCTATACCATTAAAAGTAATATTATACAGTATCAATTTATGTGGATAGATTTCCAGCAGTATAAATCCAAAGAAGGAAGCAATAACATGACACGCATCACATATGTGTTTTTGCCATTCTAAGGCACATTTTTAAGGGAAACTCCATGTTTTTCAGGACTACAGCTTCCCGCTTTTCTACAACCGATGGAGTTGCACTAGTGGAGCCTTATTGGTGTTTGTTTCAAGCATGAAGTAACCTTCGGGAAGCCTTTTTCTTCCTTCTGGCGTCCTTTCGTCCGCTCACAAAGCAGGTTTCAGGTTTGGGCCTGCTGGCTGAGGGGAATGCTTAGCTTGCCTATTTAAAACACAACTGGATTTTGCTATTCAAATGTAGGAAACCTAATTACACATTGGTAAATTCTCTTCAGTCTACCAAACACAGAAAAAAAACAGTGACAGAAACTGAAAGGCCAAAAAAGAGAAAAGAGTCCCTAAGACCTAATGAATCCAAACTAAACACCTCTCCACAGAAATGTCAAACATTTCTCTTAGCACAAAACAAGGCTTAAAGAATTCCCTGCTTTTGTCTCTGGGCTAATTCCTTAAGCAGAGAGGGGGATTTTCTTCTGGGAGTGTTATTTCACAAAGAACTAAACAGCAAATAAACAAAAGACTCTCAAAGAGTGAGAGAGTATAAATAAAATTCATGACTCCTTAAAGAGTTTACACTGAAAGAATGTGGGGGATTATTTACAATTAAAGCATAGTCTGTGGAATACAGTTATTATTACAAAAATGAATAAGAGAGTATTTCATTTAGTTCACAATAAGAGTGCACCTGGGTTTTCTCCGTTTGTTAAAATGGAGAAAACTCACTTGCCCTCAGAATCATCTATTTGGTCACTTTTAGCAAACTCTTTTCATATAGTAGGCCGAGTAATCCAATTGAAAAAGTTTGTTTATGAAGTTGCAAATTATCTATGTTATAGCTGCAGAAAGTGTCAAAAGGAACAGACAAAAACCAGGGGGAGTGAAACAGTAAAGCTGAGAATTTCCCTCCGTTAAAAAAAACACCAAAACCCAAGTTTCTTCTGGTTTTCAGTGAAAAGTATACTTCAAATCCCCACCCCCTCAGCCAGTCCTGCAGAAATGACAGAAAAAAACTCTTGACAACAAAGTGTTTTTATACTCCAGGCCTAGCAGAAAGCAAGTTTTTAGTAAAGTGAAAAGGAACAAGAAAGGAAGAAAAACTTTGGGGGAATCTCCCTTCTTCCTTGCCAAGCGGAATATGAAACAATGGAGTAGGTTAATAATGGAGACAAGGTTAGCTGAGGGAGAAGATGAACGTGGAACAAATACAAGATTTCACTTCCAATAAATTAGGCAGACACAAATGAATGGTTATTAAGATAAAGAAGCATAGGTTGAAGAAGTCACTTGATTATAAATTATAGAGCAATTAGTCCTCTTTTCAGTGCTTTTTTTTGTACTAGGCATTTTGTATGCTACAGCAAATGTGTCATAAAATGATGCTGATAATGATGTTGTTGAAAGCCAAGGTAGAGCGGCCACATGCCATATATATATATATATATATGTGCATGTATTAATAGGGTTGTGAGTGATATAGGGGTGTGTGTATCCATACGGGTGTATGTATCTCTATGTGTGTACGTCTGCATGGGTGTGCACGCATGTCTGCCTACAACATAAATATCACTAGGCACATCCACTTGCAGCCCTATTAATTTTTTAGAGAAGTGATATATTAATACAAATTAAAAAAGAAATCTATATGAGTGTCATGGAATGCACTTTATCTATCTATCTGTCTATATTATGTCTCTCTGTCATGTTAAAAAGAAAGCCTTATAAGAGAGGTTAGGCCATATAGACTTATTTCACGTGCCTGAGAGACAGAGATAGAATTTAAAGTGTTGCTGAATTTGCAGCAAAGTTGTGATTGAGTCTTATCCTGCCATGCCTGTCTCGGCAAAGTATCCGAAACATTTGGCTACGCATGATTAAATGAACTGTATTTATTTTAGCATCTGCTGCCCCTGACTCAAACTTTGCTACTAAGAAAATTCAGCTCTATGGAAAAGAATTTGAATTCCAGCTGGGCAGTTTTCAAAATAAGATGAAAAGTTAAGCAGGCAATTGGTGTGTATTTAGGGCTCAAAACACCTTGCCTCCTAAGAAGTCTTGAAGGAGTTAATCCCTTCTCAAGATAATCCACTAAAGAGCATCCTTCATTATGATGTTAAAAGCAAGGATCAGTGCTGGGGGAGTCTAACAATAGGACAGGGGTGCTTTTCAATCCCCATCACATTCTTCCCAGGTTAGAAACAGAAACTGCTGTTATTCCAGCCAAAAAACAGGACGGTTTCTGTCTTGGTGTTAAATATTCAGATTTAAAAAGGGAGCAGAAGGAAAAAAAAAGCAATCACTAATCCACTGCATTAACTGAACTTCTCTCTTATTACTTACATACATACACACACACGCACTTACACACAGATTGATACAGAAATAATCAAATTCAAAAAGTTTTGCTAATCTATCCAAGTAGAAAAAAAGTAAAAATATTAATAAAGAGAGAGATTTTATCTGTGTTTTTAGGACAGTAAAGGAGGAAGATTCAACCTTTAAAGACTGTACTCAGAAAATGAAGGAAAAACCCTGTTACTTCGATAGCAGGCCATACAGCTGATTTCAGACATGATCCAAGTCCTGTGGATCTCCAATAACCGCAACTGGTCTTTGGATTATGTCCTCAGAGTGCAATAACAAGTTTTTGTAGCATGCATAATTGATGGGTTTTAAGGAATCTCCTGTAAAACATGTTTCATTGTGCCTTGGAAATGTCACCTTAAGGAATTCTAGCTCCATGTCAGGGCCAAGAGAGACAACAATAATATTTCAGTCATCATAATTAAATGCTGTAAGCACCGTTATTTTCCTATTTGTTGTAATTCCAACTAAGAAGGGCTCTGATTGAGACCTGGCAAGAAGCAGTTGAAAAATTGCTTTTGCAAAGGGGGAAGCTAAAGAGCACATGACTTGGCTGTAAAGAGCAATTTTGATTCTTTTGTCCAATATAATCAGTAAATGGGTGGTAGCTCCAATTCACTGCTAAAGTTTGCAGCAAGAGTATGTAAATACTTCCTGACACAAGGCCACTGCTCCTCCTGAGCATGACAAGTTTCTTCACAGCAGAAAGATCACTTCTGGACAGGAGGAGAAGCAAACTCTGCCTTGAGGTTGAGATTTCTGTTGTTCCATGTAGCTGGAGCCCAAGGCAGCTCTCTTCTTCTTTCCATCGTCTCCATATAAAAAATTAGATAGCCTTATGCTAAGCTAATTTGGAGGAGGTGATGATTAAGGGAAGTGTATCTGAGTAGATGGGACCTTTTATGGCTATTCTTTCTTGAGTCTGTGTCCCTGATCCAGACCAAACTGGAACAGTGCGAAGCTGCACTTGCTGTGAAGAGGAAAAAAATATTAACGCTGCAGATGTTGCAGATGTCTATTAACTCTTTAGATGCTCCAAGGCTTTCTGGGCATGTTGAATAAGAGTAGTAAAGTCCTGTCTGTTTAGAGTGTAAGCAAAGAATGTTCTAGTGTTACTGCAAATCGCCGTACACTCATGCTCTTTCTTGACACAGGAGTCTGGAAGGGATTTCTTCCCTACTTGCTAGACCTCCAGTCGGGAGGGACCTCACAGCTGCCCTGCTCCCTGCTGGTCATCCCAAGAAGAAGGGAAATGCTCCAATTTCCCTACTTGCTGGAGCAATGGGAACTCTTTGGAGTTCTCCTTCTGACCTTCGCTGTGTAGGTGGCTGTTGACATAGGAGATCAAGGCCGCAGTTCTGTTGTCCACAGCCACAACTTTGCATTTACTAGTGAATGCTTCTTTGCCATCACTGTAAGTACTCTTACCCAAATCAACGGCCAAGGAAAGGAGTTGCCCTGCTTACAAATCTTTAGAGAAGGTGATGAGAGTTTCCTTTGATAAGCGTAATTTTTTAATTTTTGAAGATCCCAAACAAGCCTTGGTTATTAGGAAAACTATAGAGCTCTCAGAAGTCCTGGGATTATAATGTATGTATGCTCTGGCTTTCTGACAAAAGCAGATGAATTTGACACATTAAATGTTTATAAAATTTTGTAAAGACCAAAGGCTCCAATCAAGATGAATTCTTTGTTTAATACCAGGCACTAAATAAACAGAGGGAAGGACACAACCTGAGCCCTTACAGGAGCTCGCTTTTGAAGCAGAGTCCATTTCAGGATAATAGGAATGGCTGATCCAATTCCTGCCCTTCAACTGCATTGAGTTTCTGGAATTAATTTATCAAGCTACATTTAAGGATTAAAAGATGGCGCCTGACATTTTAGAACAAACCAGAAAACCCCAAAAACCCAAACAAAAAAATCTGTCACAATTCAGCAGAATTTGCAAAAGAAAAGAGGCTGTATGGGATAAAGGAAGCCAGTCCAAAGTCCTCTTAGGTTGATGATCTCTTCAGGTCACGGTTCAAGTTATCTTGATTTTCAATTGTACCCACCCAAGTCTGTACTGCTTCTCCCTAGCTATTTTTTTAAGAGACTTTAAGTCGCTGCCTAAATGCTCTTCTCCTTAATGAGAATGAAACCGACTGGCTTTTATTAATGAGTCCCATCTTTTGTGCATAGGTTTTAGTTTCTCTTCAACATCTTGAAAAGTCATTAATTTATTGTTAATTTAAAAGAAAAAGAGAGAGCGATCCTGTTGGTTCGAATGAATACTTTTCCTTTGGTTGAACCAATAATTCAAGCTCCTGATTATACCAATTAAAGACCAATTTGAGGAAAGGCCTCCAGCACTGAGCTGCAGCTGCCATTTAGCCACAAATTATGGGCCTTATATGTGGGTGGACATGAAACTCTTTCAGAGAGAAATAGATTGAGAAATAGGGAAACTATTGTAGGGATTTTAGCAGAAGGGGGACATTAATTGGATACATTGCTTGAAGTCAATCAGAGATTCAGCTACTCTGTGGGCCTTTTGACTTCAAGACCCTTCTCTTTTTGTTCACGTACCTTCAGCTAGATTAATCACAGTGACTAAAGAAGCAGAGATATTTTTCAAGGCTTTTTTTTTTTTTGGTGGTTGTGAAGAAGGGGCAGCCTATTCTACAGTGAAATGACTGCTGAAGATGGTAAAAACAAGAGTGATGGTTTCAATCTTGAAATTAATTCTTTAGCTACTTGGAGTTAAGAATATATAAAAGTGATCCCAGGATGAAAGTTTTTATTTCTTAATTTGATATTAGAGGTTCCATTTTATTTATTAAATGTGTTGATTAAAAATGTGATGATGTTACAAGCTTTCAATACTGTTTTTCTTCAAAAGCAAATGTTTCATGAAAATATTTCTCAAAGTTTGGACCCACATAAATCAGAATGCAGATAAAATAATAGCAGCAGTAACAATCAGAACATTACTAAGTCATTAATAAAATATAGTGTTAATGCTCACAAATGAAACATTTTAAAAACTACTGTGTATTAGTTGCCATTAGAATACCGTGTGTTATCTGAGTTTTATTGTTCTAGATTCCATTTTTCCAGCCCATAGAGAAAATTGGTGGCAATAGTGGGATGAGAACTGCACTATACTTGGTCTCTAGTCCTGTGGCAGAGTTTAAAATTCTTGTAAAATGCTGGATGTAGAGTACAAATAAATACACCAAGTAGAGCTTTAAAGAAATGTAATAAGAATACTTATGTCTATGTTTGTATATATATAAAATATACATATATAAATGTGTTTATTTCTCAAGCTGCAGTGGTCTGTAAGAAACCTCACTGCACGTGATTTCTTGTAATCAACATTAAGGTTTCACTACTGGAAAAACAGAAAAATTTCTTACAGCTCAGCTTGGGCATAAATACCACTGACGTGAACTCTGTAATTCTGAATTCGTCGTATACCCTGATACTCAGGGCTGTGTTTATCCGTAACACTGGCATCCTTCAACTATGTTGTTTTTTTTAAAATTATTTTTTATTTTTTTTTAAATCACATTGTTATAACTCACCTTAATTAAGCCAATTAAAATTCTCATAGAAATTGCCTGATCAAGAAGTCTAAAAAATCTGTTTCTGAGTTGTTTCCTGAGAACTCTAACAAGTTCTTCTCAGCTCTTTTGCTGTTAAATTGAGATTTGCCACCCAAATGAGTCAAGGAGTTTAATATAGTGTCTGCAAACAGACATAGAAGAAGACTACTTGCTTCTTTTCACCCGATATAGGGCTTGTTCTGTTGGTTTTCAGATCATTACACTTATGGACATTTATTTTGAACAGAATTAAGAGTAGGATTGTTTCACTTTTTAGATTAATGGGACCTCAGACCATCTTCAGTGCCTTCTCTTGTTAAAATTGTCAGTTAAAAAAAATAGGAAAGACTACTGTTCTAAATTTCCATATTTCATTCCAACTTGCTAATTTTATCCTGGTTAGGAAGTGGGATTAATAAAAGCTACTTTTGATCCACCCAGAGGAGGAAGTTATGGAAATGCTGCAGGAGAGTTTTGTCCCCTTAAAGGAAGAATTTGCTTTGTACAAATATGCTGCCCTGACTTCTTAGTTTTTGTGGCCTGGATAGCACAGATGTTACTCTGGTGATTTTACAATTATTCTGGTGATTGTTCAGTATGGAAGCAATCATGAGTTTTCATCTCTGCAATAACCAGGTTCTAGTTTTTTCCTCCATCTATTCTCTATTCTTAGGTCCTGCTCCATATTTTGCAAGAGATTTTCCTTTTTCTTCATTGCCTTTACACGAGGATTCCCTCATAATTTTTGCTGATGAAACACCAGATGTTAAATGAAACAGTGTGCTTGACTTTTTTTTGGTCATTTGCCTCCTTGATACCCCACGCTCCCCAAATGAGACAGAACCGGAAAAATGGAAAGAATCTTGAGTTCAACAGGTGAACCAGAGCGTTGGGGAGAGTCCACCACCCAAACCATCCTGCTCTCAGCTTTTGATCTGAGGTCAGTATCTTCTCCACAGCATGCAAAGGTGGTTTTGCGTTGGGTTAGCCCTGCGTCTGACAAACTTGCATGTATGGGTAGCAAAGTAAGGTAACACATCTCCCTATTCCAGGTAGGTAATTTCTTGCCACAGTATCCAAAGTAACCCTTGGAAGGGACTGCCTCACAAAAGAGTATTATTCCCTGAGAATAATGCCTATGGTTAAGGAACAACGTTTCAAGCATCTTATTCTATACTAATTAATCTCTAAGCCTTAACATTTATCTCTCCAGTACACAGCATACATATCACTGTGAGTTTCAGTTCTGAAGTCTGATAAAACTAATAAACCAAAACTGCCAGAGGTGGCACATTAAACTGGTAAAATGGTTTTCATCTTAATTGGATATGAGCAGTGTTATCTCTAATAACCCCAGGATACTTCTAATTGGAGTTTTCTTTTTCCTCTTTTTTTTATTTCTTTCTTTTCCTTTCTTTCTTTTCCTTTCTTTTCTAACACTAATGTCATTGACCAGTGTTAATATTTAAGTGCCCCCTCTTCCAACCCCCCTACTTGCTTGCAATCTTTTCTGAAGCAAGTGTTAGACTGATTTCAGTGCAATAAGGAAGGCGTATTTGTATTCCATTAACAAAAAGTGATTTCATGTGTGCTATCATTGGAGATTTTAATAAGATAGAGTTATTGATGTTAGCTAATAATGTTTTGAAAGTTGGTTGTGTTCACTGCCCTGAGATTCACCTCAGGCCAGCAACTTCTCAATTTTCAGATGTTATTGCAAGACAATGGATGTCACTGTTTAGGCTCAGATTGTAATTTTAGTGTAAATCTTTGCTCAGATTTTTAGTGTGGTAAATTCATCCTTATTGCTTCCTGCTAATTTTTTAGACTCCTCTGAGAAGAATGCATATGCATCGGTGATACTAAAATAGCATGTATAATTAAAAGGCAGCTAAGCTTTCTCCATCTAGTATCCTTTTGTTTTATTTCACTAGGGTTACCAATAAATCCTTATGTGAATGAGGGAATATTCACACTGCCAAAGCTTTCTTTTCATAGAAGAGACACGTTACAGTCGATAGCAGCATGGTCAGCAGGGGAGATTGCATAAGGACTGCTTGTAGGAAACAATTTTTAGAAACTTCTATTCACTATTTTTCAGGATTCTCTTTCTCTTTTAGCTCTTTCTTTTACACACATACCCCTGAATTAGCTATTCTACTGCTTCAATTTTATATGAAGTTTTTGTCATGCAAAATCAACTTCAATTTCTCTTTACGCTACACTTGTCTGGCAATACAGGTATGCTGTTGGCTCCAGAAGAAGTAAGATGACGAAAGAATTAAAAGAACTGAAAGGACAGGAGGTCTAAGAAAAAGAATTGTATCAATAGCATAAACTACCTCATTTTTTCAACAGGGATTAAAACTTGAAGCCTGCATATGTTTTAAATGTGAGAAATTATACTCCTGAGACCTATTCAGGAAGATATAATTCATTTTCCTGCAGAACACACGTGAATACACACACACAACTGCGCACGTGATGAGGTCAGTACCATCCCCTCCATTGCATGTGTTTCTGAGCAAACGTTACCAAGTTCACAATGGTTATTACTTTTTCTAGACTGTTAAAAGAATCTATGCAGAGCTCATCATAATATCATAGAAATGCAACAAAAGCAGTTTTAAGTGGGAAAAAAATGTATGAAAACCCAATTGCAATAAATAAAATCAGCACAAAGATCTGTTCAGTAATTTATATTTACATTTCAGGCAATTAAATCAGCAATACCTGGCGTGTGGATTAGTAGGGATCAAAGGCCTTTCACAAAAAGAGCCTTTTATAGCATCAAAGACCCTGTGACATGATGTTTGCCTTTTATGCTGAATTAGATAATTGCAAATAATTGTAACTCTGAAAGACGTTTAGTTTTATGGGAGATTTTTTTTTTCCCTTTGCAGGTCAGTGTGCAACCCTTTGACCCATCGTTGTAGGACTAAAGTCTTTGTTAGAAAGACAATAATACTTTCTCAGCTAACAACATGCATGATTACTTTTGTCAATAGTCAGAGAGAGCAGAGCAGAAATCTCATGATACAGCAACCCTTAGAAAAAATATTTCACATGTTTCATTAGTAATGAAATAACCAGAGTGGGTTGT
>Ga0181612_108447_pt1 | contig 12493 bp, 9 predicted proteins | sample HoacroProtozoa21_FD_119630 | JGI IMG/M metagenome (GOLD analysis project Ga0181612, IMG submission 119630) | Hoatzin crop microbial communities from Cojedes, Venezuel. Combined Assembly of Gp0051906, Gp0051904, Gp0051908 | reverse complement strand
GAAAGCCAACCGTATCCTGGGCTGCATCACAAGACATGTGGCCAACAGGTCGAGGTCGAGGGAGATGGACAAATGCAATCAGAGGGATGGAACACCTCTCCTATCAGGAAAGGCTGAAAGAGTTGGAGCTGTTCAGCCTGGAGAAGAGAAGGCTCACGGAAAGCCTAATTGTGTCCTTTCGGTACTTAGAGGAGGCCTACAAGCAAGATGGGACAGGCTTTTTAGCAGCGCCTGTTGTGACAGGACAAGGGGCAATGGCTTTAAACTGAAAAAGGGTAGATTTACACTAGATATAAGGAAGAAATTTTTAACAATGAGGGTGGTGAAACACTGGAACAGATTGCCCAGCGAGGTAGTGGAGGCCCCATCCCTGGAAACATTCAAGGCAAGGCTGGACGGAGCTCTGAGCAACCTGGTCTAGTTGAAAATATCCCTGCTCATGGCAGAGGTGTTGGATTAGATGACCTTTAAAGGTCCCTTCCAAACCAAGATATTCTACAATTCTGATGTTAATATGAATACTTTGTACAGTTCCATGTGTCTGGACCCAGAAAATGCTGAATTACCCAGACTTCTAAAAATCTGAAAATGAAAATGACTACTCATCGCAGAGAAAGAAAGAAAGAAAGAAAGAAAGAAAAAAAAAAAAAAAGAGATCCGCAGCTAACGGGAACAAGCTCTAAAAGGAAGCAATTTTGGAATTATTTCAGCTTTAATAATCTTTACACCTCTACGTTTCTTGTAGGTTTCATGGCTAACAATAAATTCAGAACATAGAACAAATTGAAATATTAAACATTAATTTTGAAAATACCAATTATCCTACTATCATGGGAGTTAGATTAAAATATTTTATATGCTAATATAAAGGGAAAAAAAATGCTATGAGCCAAAATGCCAAAGGAAAGTTAGCTTTTATTTCTTGGTATATAAGCACCAAGTGTTATATCACAAATTTTTACATTCTAAGCTTGGCTGTATCTCATTTGCTTTTACATCTCTAATGTGCCAGGTCTGTAAAGGATGCTTATTCATGATGCTTTCATTGGGACTGGTACAAATTTGGATATATTAAAAATCTAAGATTCAGGATATGCACAATTCCACAAACAAGTAGTGCTATTCAGGACCTTGAAAAGAAAGCGGTACATAAAAATAGATCTGAAACACAGACAGGCAAAGCAGGCTCATTCTGTAACTGATCTGTGCTGTAACGTCTCCACACACACATACACATTTAAAGTGGTGGAAAAAATACTTTGTGGCTTGTTTCAAGCAGCTACTGAAAGAATTTATTATTAATACTTCTAAATACCAAAGGACTGCATCATTATTATAGTAAGACATCTCTCAGCTGCGTATTTTGCACTCTGTTCCACAGTGTGGAAAACACAGTACCTTGGAAACGTGTGTTTCAGAATGATTGTGCAGAGGAAGGACAACCTGCTGGCTTGGGCTAAGGCTCGGACACCAGAGGTAGCGACCAGCACTGTGGAAATCTCCCGCGCGATATCTGACAAGTCACTTCTTGTCTTCTGGCCTCTAGGCCCCACCCGTACCCCCAATTTTACCTGCCTATCATATAGTCTCAGTGATGCATAAAAGGTTACACAGATTAAAGACTTGAGTACCCAGATGTTAACATAATTAAAGATTAAGTAAACACTAAAGTGAAAGAGATACATAGAAAATCTCGCTGTTTATCAGAGACAATAAAGAATGCAAGAAAGCAAGAAAATGTAAGGCAGACAGGAGCACAGGTGCTAGAACAGAGAGGAGCTAAGTCCCTGCACAAAGGGCACACAGCCAGCTCTTGGCACTCAAATAAAGCATCGCTGCATTTCCAGACAGCGGCTCTATACATTGATTCAAACTGTCTTCCCTTAACCACAGTGGTCTCCAGCAAAACACCTATCATGTTCAGCGAGAAAGGGCAAAAAGGTTTCTGAGCTCAGCAAAAAGCAAGGCTGCTGAAAATATAGAAAATCGCTCTTATTTTCTGAGGCTATCGGTGTTAAAGCTTCAGTTGTAAGGAGTCATTTACAAACAAATGTGGTTGCTTAATGTTAGTATGTACGGATCCCGATATAATTAACTATTAATTAGATCATACAGGTGAGCAGAACTGTGCTTGCGGGTAAGCTAGCTTTTCCCAAATTATAATTAACTAAAATATTATTGAATAAACACTGCAGAAACAAAATGATCTATGTTCACTGCTGCTGCGTTTTCTTAGTCATAAAGATGATACTTGAAAATTACATCATATTAATTAGAGTATGGTGATATAGGAAGAAATCACCTGTTGCAAAGCAAAACCTACTGGCTTGCAGTAAAGTTACGAACTATACTGGATCCATTCAAGACAAAAAGATCAGTAGAGACAGAACTTTATTTTCAATATTTTTGTTAAAGAGACTACAAAGAAATCATCCAGGTTTTAAATCTTTTTCACAGTGGAATACATAAAGCTCTAATTCACAGCAGGAGACAAAAGCAGCCTCAGAAGAAAGCTGCCTCTGTAGGACCTCATTAAAGATTTGAAACAGTTCACATCAAATACAAATTTCATAAATTATACAAGGATGCAACCCAAGCTCACTCATTCTTTCCTCTACGTAATGAAGGTAATGGTCAACACAACTCTATGGGAAAAGGATGGAAGAATTTTGTGCTTTTTGGCTACCAACATTGTGTGAAGGAAGGCAAAGTGGAAGAAGGCTGTCCAGGCTAGTATTACGAGTTACCTACTATTACACAACCTTGACTGTCACCCCCAGAAAAAAACATTTCAAAGGCTAGTGGTAGGCTGAGGCAAGGTAACACCTCATTTATGCAAAAATTCCTAGAGACTTTTTGGGGAAAAAAAAAAAAGCACAAATAAATCTGTGGGAAGTACGAATTTCACCCTTTCTGAGAAAATCTGATCCTTAATAACATAAAGATAATATACAGGTGTATTGGATATCCTCTAGGAGGTATTAAAAAAAAAAGTACAAGTAAAAATAAAAATCAGTGGCTAGAATTTGATGAAATAATTTAAGGAACAAAGCCTACAGTACATTTAAAAACAGCATCTCTCTCAACTTTCTATAAATCAAAAGACCTTGGCACCTGCCTGTTATTTAGTATTTTCCTTCTTACTAATTTTTGTGTTAGAGGACTACATATTCCATATGATCCAGGTTCCCATCTTCTTCAGTGGATTCAGAGGTGCTGTGAAGATGAGGAGACACTTGAACACTAATACTATTTTGGACAGTCAGAGTTTAATTAGATAAACACAGTGACATGATCACTAATAGTCCCGTCTGCAATGGCAGGGACTGCCATGTCAATGGAGCACAGCCTTGCACCAACTTCAACTAGTCAAACTGCAGTATCAGGCTTGGCCCTTCAAGGGCGGTTAGGCATTTAACTCAAGGAAATCAACAGAAGTAAGGAATTCAAATACCTCCAAAGAGTGCGGGACCAACTGATTTCCCCAAGCTCACTCAGTGAAGTTTATACAGAAAACTCCAGTTCAACTCTGGTCACAGGATTGTCCATCTTTTCTGTGAGACCACCGGTGCAAACCAGGCTGGATAAAGCTGACACAGGGACTGAGTTTTTGTCAGTGAGGAACGTGGGGACAAAATTACTTCAGTTCATAGGGCCTCCCATACTACCTCACGAAATAACTCAGCATCTCACCCATTTGAGTGAATGGGGCGATATAGACTAGTCAGTTTTATAAAGAATACACTTTGGTAGCAGGCAACTCCGTTTCTAACAGAGAAAATAAATTGTGGCAACAGTTTCATTCTTTTACTATGTCCTATTTAAGTTCAGTCAACCTACAGCAAAATCTAACCTAATCAGCTTCCTTTATGCAATTTACAGTAACTGCATCTACCAGAAGCAGCAGTTTTTACAAGATTTTATTACAGCTAGAACCAACTGTGAGCTTTTCCCTGATCTTCAAACAACCTTCTCATTTACCTCTTAACAAAAACCTTTCAAGCTAGGTATTTGGGTGTCCTTTATAAAAATATTAAAAGTAAAGACAAAATAATCTGTGCTGCATAGTCTTGACATAACAAATGTAGATGCAGAACGGACTGGCTAACAGTAGACAAAGAGGAGTGGTCAGCGGACCACTCAAAACGGAAAGACGTATCAAGTGGCACTGCAAGCTCTTCCAGTCAGTTCTAATTAATGAAGTTGAAGAAAGAATATGCTTATTTGAAGATGACAAAGGCAGCCAGAAGAAACTTGAAATGATCGAGATTATTGGTAAACCGCCTGAAAAGAAACCTCTGTGAAATTCAGTAAGGGATAAATCCAAGGTTGAAGATTTACATAGAAAGAATCAACTGTGCAAACACAGGATTGAAGACAGTGGGGGACCAGTAGCTCTGTAAGAACGAATTCTCTCAGGAAAGTGTCAAAAACTGAGTGAAAGGCAACAGTGGTTTCAACGCTATTGCAAAAACATGAGGCATTGATAGCATAACATCCTGAAAAACACCTGAAATCATCCCTCCAACCTGCTTTACACGGATAAGGTCTTAGCTGGGTTCATCAGACCAGGGTTAGGTACTGTTTTTTAGTAATATAGGCATCAACTGAATAGAGCCAGCAGCAGCAACCAGAATGATCTGAGATCCAAAACTAAAGATCATAAGAAAGAAAATCTACTGAATAAAAATTATTAAGCCTAGGAAAAAAAGGCTGTTTTCCTATGGTCTCTTCTGTGTCCCTTCATCTTTTTTTAAGAAGAAAGGCTCACTATGTACTTGCGATGGTTTTAAAAGGCTTAAAGTGATACACAAAGGAGAAAATAAAAAGGAAATAAGCAGATGGGGGGGTGGGGGGGGGAAAGACACAGCGCAACAAACCAACCAGATCAGGGAAGGAAGTTAAGGAGGATTTGGATTCAAGGAGACTGTGACCTGTCAATAACCTTTTCCTATTCAAAAACAAGAATATTTTCACATTAACTCCTTTCGTAACAGCTGTGGTTGCTGCAGCATATAGACACAGATGAGGTGTTTTAGACCTCAACTTTCAAAATATATGGTGAAATAAGCATGGTTATTCCTTAATAACAGGTCTATTGCCTTAGAATGCACAGCTCTTCAGAATGAAAACCACGCATCCAAACACATCTCATCACTATTTCTTTTTTATAGGGTACATCCTGAAAATTTATCATTTTTCAAGGTGAAGAAAATGGAATTGTGGAATAAGCATAGCTGCTCCCTCTCCTGTCTTTTCATAGGCAAGTAAGGAATGAAGTGGCACTCACAGATTTAAGGTATTTGAAGGATTTTTCCCCTAAAAACACACTAGTCACATGCTGACATCTACACCTGGGTGGTTTTCTTTTCTATCTTTCAAACTTAGCCCACCAAGTAAATCTTCATCTCATTTCAATAATGTGCAATTGAGCATCCAAGCATTAGGACTGTGTGTGTATAGTGAGGAAAAAGATTGAGCAGATATGAAAAAAAAATTGTCTTACCACTACAGGCAATGTTTCACACTGAGGTAAACTGAGAAATGATTGGTAAATTTGCCATTCACAGGGACAACAAATTAGACAAATGTCAACCCTTGGGAGCCCTTTACAAAAACTGAATACAGTAATAATGAAATTTGTATTTACATTTGAAAAGTAACCATTATTTTGAAGTGGCAACATGAAAAGTTTATCATTTACATTTCACAATACTTTAAACACAGAGGCATTGCAAATAAATAGGAGCACAGTCTTCATTACACTGGCCACAAGATTTTTCCCTGTTTTTCAAATGTCACGCTGTATAACTTCAGTGAATTCTTCTTTCATTTCAGAGGTTTTGCATTCAATATTCTGAAGTGACACAAGGTACAGCTGACCACATTCAAACACTCCTGGGCAGGTTACTCAGACTATTTGAAAGGTCATATTCTGAATCCCTTTAGAACAGGTCCAGATTCCAAAATATGCATGACTTCTTGGATGACTGGACTCATCACTAAAGATTCTTTCACAGTAATTCGTGAACAGTTATAATAATATTTCCTTCAGTTAATAATAATGTGTTTGCAGATGGATGAAAAATCAAATTTGCTTAGATGTACTTTTTCCAACTTGTCCATTGTTCCATTTGCAGTAATAAAAGCTATCCCCACTTTAATCCAGACAAATGAAAGCATAATTTAGTACTAAAGCATGTTACAGGTGTGAGAAAATAGAAAACATTTCATTACATACTGAAAAGCCAAATAAAAGGTGAATTCAAATTGTCAGACTAGTCTTTAATTTTCATTGGAATAGCTGTATTTGGAAATTTGTATTTTGGTGCATTTTGTCTTTGTAGTCTGCAAGGATCAAATACTCACATAAATAACATAGCTAATGTAATGAAACATTCATATTTAATTAGAAGGATTCAACTGAAGCACAGCAACAGACTTACCTTGGAAGAGGGACATTTTGCAAACTGTCTAGCCTCAGCTCTGATGAATCAAATAATAAAAATTCAGCACACCACAATAATAAGTCTCTGCTATTTAATCTTTCTCTCTTGCACTATTCTCTAACAAGCAACGCTGAAAGTCTCCCTTGAAAATATCAGAGACTAAAGCATATCCATTTGGAACCTGTTGCTTTAGCACAAAATAAGTAGTTTCTTCGTGGAATAAACTATTTCACTTGAACTTCTTCCAACATGCCTTTTCCTTAATACATTAACCCCCTACGCACACATAATTTCTAGTCATTGCTTTCAGTGTTTTGGAAGCCTGATGGTACAAGCAAAAACAACCTCCATGATCTTAATTTCTGCCTAATTTTGTGCCCTTAACTCTTTTCTCCAGTTCCAACACAACTGCCAAGCATTAATCAGAAAAAAAAACAACCATGTATGTCCGTGCATTCAGTGCCTTGTGTGTTACAAGTTTGTCCATAGTGAATTATTTTTTTTATTCCGGAATAGTCAAAATTTTGAATGAGAATCTTTTCTATCTCTCTGCATGGATAAAACCCAAACCAAACAAGGACTGCAATCTGCTGGAGCCTCTGGAATCAGTAAGAATAACAACAATACTGATACCTATATTAATTTCAAAGAGTTAGAAAGACATTATTCTCTCTAGGCTCTGTGCATTCACTTTTGCAGCAGAAGAGTACACTGGCAACTGCTGCTTAAAGAAGAGAAAAAAGAAAAAGCAAGAAATAAAGCAGGGGGATTGTCCTCAGAAACAGCACTTCTACACCTGCCTCTGTGAAAGGAACATTAATTTTACAGTTTATAAGAAAGGATCTAATAACTGAAAAAATATTATTAATTTTTCTAATAAATTGATAGTAAGATTTTAACAGAGTATAAATAATGTTGCATTGACAGTTATTGCAAGGGGATAATATTGTTTTATGTAAGTGTCATAATCACCAAATTATAAGCAGCCATGAAACAGACATTTAGCTCAAGTCAAAAATATGTCCACAGCATGGATGACAAGCTACATGTAACAAAAGCACCAACTCTCTAGATGTTGAACAGAAAGCACAGAAGACAGAACAGATAAGCCACACAAAGAATACAGAAGCAATGAGTATCTTGAACCCATGCTTATCGCAGGAAACTTGTCCTAGAAAATTCCTATCCAATACTGGGAGTCAGACACCCAGTGGGCAGAGAGCAAAGTGACAAATTCGTAATAGCCCAGTGAAACCAAAGATATTCACTCCTGACAAGTCTGGCTATCAGCACAATCCTGAACTGGGCAAACCGTAGCTGTGCCTCTCCGCCCTGAGAGGAAGGGTGATCCTCCAGCTGCTTCTCACGTGCTCCCCAGACATCCAGCCAAGCATTGGAAGGAAAAACAAGTCAGACAAGACAAGGCAAGCAAGATTTTATCTGGAGATGACCAAAATAAGGGGGCTAATACATAAGACATGAAATGCAGTAACCAAAACAAAAATTCTGCAAATTTCAAGCCCTTTCAGGAACATAAGCAAATCAAAACACCCAGCATCTCTGACTCAGCACAGCAGGCCAGGATGCACTGGAAGGAAAGGGGAAGTATATTTGATACAGGATAGTGAAGGTTTAAGAAATGAAGTCTGGCATAACTGGCAGAGTTACAACAGAAATCAATCTTAGTTAATCATAAGTAGCACTATTGCTGGAGACTTTGAAAATGAAGGACAAGGAATCTGACATGAGCAACTCTGAACAAAGCAAGCTAACGAAGGAAGTGACAAGCCAAGTGAGCAGTTGAAAGCTTGAAGCATGTGATGCAACAGGCATAGAGACTGGACAGATAAAACCATAATATACGCAATCATCATGGCATGGCCTACAGTTCTGAAGGCAGGCAGAAAAGAAAGATTAGGTGTGGCAACTCAACCAGTTGATATCACGTGCCTACATCTTTTGATACAGCCCAGAGACCAGGACCTACAAGTACCAGCCAAGGATGACACTCAGGTTACAGGTTCAAAGTGATGGGATGGATGATGCATTAATCCTCCGCAATGAAAAAGGTAGTAGAAGAGGCAGGGCAAGAAAAGTTTAGTAGCATTATTCTAGCTACAAATAGGTAGAGTTCCACAAGGTTTTTGGTTGAGTTTTAGAGAGATGGGCTAAAGGCTGAGTTTGATCCAAAAAGGAGAGAGGTCCAGGGTACAGATGGATCAACTCATTACCAGTAAAAAGACAGCAGTCCTACAGTAAGACTTTTAGTACCAAAGATCAAGTAGCAGATCTTGTAGGATGTACAAGAAAAGATGGAACCAGCACTGGAACAAGAGAAGTCCTCCAAAGCAAGTGCTAAAGCAACCACTAGGAAAATAAAGTGAAGGCAGTTGCTCTTGACTTTGCTAAGATTTCAAGAAAAGAAGAAATGTCTCTGAATCTGAAGACTATTGCAATAGGAAAGAGGTAGTTTAACTAGTTTGGGAGAAAAAAAAACAAAACACCCTCAGAATGGTGGCCCTTTAGGTCTCCTATTTAAATTATACTTCCCACTTTTTACTGCATTCTTAATATATAGTAGACTGTAAGAGTCAAAATATTCACCGCTACAACTGAAAGCCATTGGGCCAGAACAACAGGGTAAAAGGATACTTTTTTTGGTAACTGAACAGAGTTGAGGGATAGCTGGAGCTTTTTGCAGTAGTGAGATGTAGGAAGCATTATGAAGCCAAAGAATGCACACAGTTAATAGTCCTGAGTCTATCAAATGATGAAACAGCTACAAGATTCCACAATAATTCATCGACTTCTCAGCTGAAGACTTGAGAACCCTCGTATAGGTAATACAGGTAATAACCATACAACAACAGTGTTACCCTATAATAATAAAAAGAAAAGCACATAACCCTAAATGTACTAGAAGCTCCACATTTGAACCTGTCTACTTCCTTTCTAAAAAACAAAACCATCAACCAAACAAAATAAAACCCCAAAAGAGCTTGAAATACAAGAGACATAAAAGGATAACACTAAAAAGCCTCCTCCCTTTTTTGAAGATTTTAGTTGTAGCACTAAAAGCCAATTTTAACTGTGAATATTCCTCTGGGTCTCAAGCATATCAATTAATATTTTTATCATATTAAAAGGTGTGTAAGAGGCATTTACAAGAATACACTTTGGTCACAAAATAATAGTTACAATAAAGGGCTGGCAAAAGCAAGAAACTCTTCATTAATACTTAAAAGGAAAAAAAACTTATCTCCCATACAAACAATTGATCTTTTTTAAAGTTATGAATAATAACGAACAGGGCATTTTGTTTATGAATAATAAGAGGCAGGACAGCTTTATAGTTGACATTGCTGGAGAAGCTCTGTTCAAGTAAACCACGTGAAAAATTAATCCTCCCTGAACATATCTCATTTAATACATCCATTTATACATTACATTAAAGAAGCATGCACAGATCTCCAAGCTTGTGCTCATATCATATCTCAGCTTCAGAAAGACTCAGGGTGAAGAAAATGCTCAGAGGCAACCCAATTGGGTTCGACTGCTGTCTGACCACACAGCTGCAAAAACAAACATTCTTTCTAGGAGTCAGAGAATAATTAAGTGTCCAGATGCCCATTCAATTCTTACCCTCTGGCAAGTTTGATCACTCCCATGGCATGCGCTACATGGGCAGAGTGCCTCTGTGCACAGAGCTCTAGGCTAGGACCAACAACTCACTGCAAGACAGGCTGCTGAGCAGAGGGCAACTACTTTGTCATTGCCAATTACATCTGCATTTGAACTTGTGATCTCAATGTGAAAAGCTTAGTATCCTGTCATCAGCATATTAAAATTTAGTTCTTTAAACATAGGAACACTAATATAAATGGCAAAAGCTGGTGAAAAAAAATTGCAGAGGAAGGGGTCTATAAAGTCATTGCCATGAAATTTGATGCACTGTAACGCACCTTTCAGTTATTCTGTTCCTCTGCTGCTGATGTTCTTGTGGTATCTGCTGCTCTCACCGTAGTGTAATACAGATGATGTTTGCACCCTGCCTTTTTCAGCTCAAAAGATTACAGAGCAGATATGCCTCATATTTTACTAATTATCACAAAGTACAATCCTGCCCAATCAAAATTAGATTATTTTTTTAACCACTGTACAACTTTACTACTGTCAATTTCATTATTTGTCACTAGTCTCATTCTTGAAGTGACAAATCGATGTGACATTCTAAACTTCTATATTTTGCAATTAATTTTAATGAGGCAGTGTTCCTAATTATAAAATGTTTTACATAATTAAATCCCCAGAACAAGTGAACATGACAGACAGACACACACATCTGCATGTTAGTGTCCTTTGTGTTACTACAGTATATGCAACAGTATTACAATAAGATGTTACCTTCTGATTTTGTGTTTTTTCATTATACTCACCTACAGTTTGACACCATTTAAATACTGACCACTGCTGCTTGGATTTTACTACAGTGGCTCTCAAATTCAAAACACAGGGTTTTTCCGACTGGGTTGCAAATTCCTGTTATACTCTATCATGACTGACTTACCACTCTTATCAATAGCGTGCAATAAACGCTACTGCCTTTAGACACTACCACAAGCACAGCAACTACGTGAACATTTACATATCACAGAATAACAGCATGATTGAGGTTCGAAAGGACCTCTGTAGTTCATATGGTCAAATTCCCCTACTCAAGCAGGGCCACCTACGGTCCATTGCCCAGGACCATGCCCAGATGGCTTCCGCATATCTCTAAGGATGGAGATGCTGCAACCTCTCCGGGAAAACCTGTGCCAGTGCCCGGTCACCCTCACAGTGAAAAACTGTTTCCTGATATTCAGAGGGAACCTCCTGTGTTTCAGTTTATGCCCATCGCCTCTGATCCTGTCACTGGGAACCACTGAAAAGAGCCTGGCTCCATCCTCTTTGCACCCTCCTTCAGGTGGTATTTATATAAAATTGCTAAGATCCCCGCTGAGCCTTCTCTTCTCCAGGCTGAACGGTCCCAGCTCTCTCAGCATTCCTCACAGGAGAGATGCTCTGGTCCTGTAATTGTCCTAGTGGTCCTTTGCTGGACTCTCCAGTATGTCCATCTCTCTGTTGTACTGAGGAGCCCATAACTGGACCCAGCACTCCAGATGGGGCCTCACCAGTAACACGTAGATAGGAAGGATCACCTCCCTCAACCTGCTGGCAATACTTTGCTTAATGCAGCCCAGGACACCATTAGCTTTCTTTGTGGCAAAGGCATATTGTTGGCTCATGTTCAACTTTGTGACCACCAGGTCCTTTTCTGCCAAGCTGCTTTCCTGCTGAGCAGCCCCCAACATATACTGGTGCATGGGGTTGCTCCTCCCCAAGTGCAGCACTTTGCACTTCCCCTTGGTGAACTATATGCCTACTACAAGACAGTATGAATGAAGAACATTGAGTCTATTATTCTGAAGTCCTACATAGCCACTTGATCATGCACAGATATTTAACAGAACTGACTTCCAATATCAAAATTTAACAGTAGCCTTTCAGCTAAGTAGAACTGAAGAATAAACAGCATGATTTAATACGATGCTTAATTCACTTTCTTTTCTCTCATTAGAGCCTCAGAATGCTTTATGGAACAGCCATATATGATCTATTACTTCACAATACAAGATCATACACTTCTCTAGTTAGTTAAACAGAAAAATTACATTGTTTGTCTGATGTGTCTAAGAAGTGACCAAGAAAATACAATGTTACTGCTTCCAGTTCAAAAAACAACATGATACAGTATAACCATAAATTACACCTATACATATCAAATTTCTTCTGTATGGATGAAACACTGAAATTAGCCTCTTTGTTCATAATTCATTTTAACAGGAATTGGTTAGATGGTCGCATCTAGAGGGCAGTGGTCAATGGCTCAATATGCAGATGGAGATCAGTGACAAGTGGTGTCCCTCAGAGGACCATATTAGGACATTACTGTTTAATATCTTCATCAGTGACACAAACAGTGGGATTGAGTGGTGCAGTTG
>Ga0181612_107685_pt1 | contig 12494 bp, 10 predicted proteins | sample HoacroProtozoa21_FD_119630 | JGI IMG/M metagenome (GOLD analysis project Ga0181612, IMG submission 119630) | Hoatzin crop microbial communities from Cojedes, Venezuel. Combined Assembly of Gp0051906, Gp0051904, Gp0051908 | reverse complement strand
TGAGCATGACATATGGTATGGAATATCCCTTTGGCCAGTTGAGGCCAGCTGTCCCAGCTGTGTCCCATCCCAGCTTCCCGTGCACCTGGCAGGCCAAGCCAGTGTGAGCCAGCTAAAAAAATCTTTGATTGCCTCATAACAACTGAAAACATCAGTACGTTATCAACATTATTTTCATTCCACATCCAAAACACAGCACTATGCCAGCTACAAGAAAGAAAATTAACTCTATCCCAGCTGAAACCAGGACAAAGATAGAAATATGTGAAAATGTCAGGAAGCGTTAACTGCTTTTAGTGCCTCCTTGGTCCCTACACAGAAATTGTTCTTAGATAGGGTTTGTAGTTTTGGGGTGGAGAAGTATTAAGCTGAAAAAAAGCAGTTTATAAATGAATAAGTTTCTGAACAATTGTGTGATAAAGTTGCACTTTGTAGAGTGCAAATTGGATAAATCCAACTTCCTGTTGAACTTTGGTTATAAGGCATTTACTGGTAATAAAAGAGTCCTGTGGTGTAATTAGTTTGGATCAGTTTCTTAATACTTGTGGTGTTACCTTAGAGAGGTTGTGGCAAAAGTTACTCATTTGTCCTTAACACATTAAAGTGTCTTTAAGCATCTTAGATTTGGGAAGAGGTCACATTTTGTAGTGGCTTTGAACCTACTGGTGTCCTTTGATGATGACTTGTCACAAGCAAGTGTTTGTCTTGTAATGAGAGGAAGAAGAAGGTGTAGCTAAAAACAGTAAAACATTCAAGTTTCAAAACAGTCCTCGTGTCCTAAACTTGAAAATCATTGCATGTTTTCTGTGGGGATTTTCTAAATTCAACTCAAAATGCGCTTTACAAAGATAAGCCATAGCTGTATTTTAGGTTCATTGAAGAAAAGAAAGGTTTAGGTTCTAGGCTGTAATACTGTGTTATTTGTGTGAGCATTATATGATTAATACACAGAAATAAGAAATAACTTTTTAAGTGCAGAAGAGACAAAGGCTGAACTACTTCCTTGCTAAAACCCTGTTTGTATCTGCTGGCAGGTATATGTGCATATCTTCTGTTCCCCTTCCATTCTCAAGCTATTCCATTCCAAATCTTCACAAAGACACTCTCCGCTGTATTTAGATACAGTCTGTTAAAAAAATTCTCAGATACACCTATCTCTAAGCAGCAGCTTCATTATTAGCTAGTGTGCTTTTGCACAAACAGTGTCCTCTGGAAGTTTCTCCTCCAGTGTCAAATGTTGCCTTTCTCCTCCCATCCGTTTCCAAATGTTCCTGCGCAGGACATTGAGATAAGAAATCCTTTTAGAGGCAGCAGGAAGGTCAAATGTGCCTTGCTAAGGCAATCGTGAAATGCTGACAGTTGCTTAGCGAAACAGAAAGCTCTGTAACCAACACAAACACTTGCATTTGTGTGTTCTCATTGTACTTTGTAGAAAGCTGTAGCAGAGCAACACCAGTTCTTTGTCCAGGAGTAGCTGTACCTGCATAGGGGTGCTAGTTCCTGCAGGGGTACAGGGAGAGGTTGCCTAGGCATCAGCAGCCCTTCATGATGGGGCTGGATCTTTGGTTCAGAAGCCGGCTTGGGACAGTGGCACATGGCAGCTTGCACGTTCACCTTTGCCAGGGGGAGCATTTCTTGGTAAATACAGTATCATTAATGCAAGGGGGTCAGATTTTTCCCTCCCTCTGATTTCAAGAAAGTATGCGCCACAGGCATCTAGCTCAGGAGCTGTGGTGTGCAAACAGCACGGGCTGGAGGACACGGGCAGCCAACGGTGGCTGGAAGACAGTCTGGCCACAGGGGATCACCAGGTCAGTAGGTCAGGCGTAGCACCAGCCACTGGTAGTATAATGTGGGAATGAAAAGGTGGCTCGACTCAAAGTCAGCAAGGTGTGTCAGTATGTGGAAGGATCGGACCATCCTGTGGGCTGAAGTCACTAAAATGCCAGCTGAAAATTACGGTAACCCATCACCTGTACCAGCATGGCATTGTGGTTAGCTAGTACTCGGGGAAGACCCTGAAAGCACTGCCGGTGTGAGGAAGGACTGGTGTGGTAAACAGAAGCAGGAGAATATTTTGTGGGCATTTCTTTGTTTTTAACGTTTGGCAAAAGCAGGGAAAGGGCCATTAATTTGTTTCTAAACACATCGCAGTGCAAATACCAGGAGAGAAGATCCGTTTAAGCTTCAAAATGAAGCTGTCAAAAAAAGGTTGATGTTAATGATCCATGGATAATGCGAAGTTCCGACACTAGCTTGAAGGCTCCTGGCATCCTGGAGAGGTGAGTTTCCTGCGGTACCTCCCTGTGGTTTGTGACAAAGGCAAAAGGCCAGAGCAAATTTTAACAGAATGTGTGCTAGATACAGTACCAGAATTACAAAGGAGATGCAAAAATCTCCTTGGTTTCACAACACTCTTCTTTTCCTGCATGGTGGTGGTTAAAAAACACCACCCCTACCCCAGCCAGGCAGCTGTACGCGTGTGGTTTTGTCTGCTCTAAGCAGGAAGAGGTCTAACACAATTAAAAAACCAAAACAAAACCAACAACAAAAACCAGTATTCAAAGGCCAAGTTCAAAACTTTTTAAAATACAGCTTTAATTTCTGGAAGAGTGAGCAGAAATCCCTGCCCTGATGAAAAAAAAAACCCAAAACCAAACACCCACCCCCCCCGAATGTTTGTTTACACCAGCAGAACACAATTCCTCCAAATTGCAGAGCTTCCTGGCTATGACAGGTAGAGTAGCAAGGAGAAGTATCTAATTTACAATATGTTGCTTCAGCTGCGTGAAGAACAGAACCAAGCCTATAACAAGCTGTGAGGGCGGGGGTGGGGAAAAGCAACTGCATGCCTATTCCACAGTACCCTGGGTTTTTTTCCTGGACTGCCTTAAAGTATTGTTCAGCTCTCAATGAAAAGTATACTGAAGGGAGATAAGATTGCCTGCCAGTGTAACTTGGAGATAACAGCACATGCATAGCAAGAGGGGACTGTTTTGAGGAGAAATTTCAACAGTGTGAAGTGGTTGCTTAGTACAAAGATTGTGTGCGTTTTGTGTTGGCTGTCATGCTGTAGCATGGCCAAGTATTTGTCAGACACATTTTCCAGCTTTATCAGAGCTTATTTCCCCCAAAATGCTGTCATGCTGTTAACCGCTTATTCAGAAAATACATGAACGAAAATAAAAGTACTTCAGAGAACAATGAAGGACAGCACAGACTTTATGTACACCACAGTGTGTCTTTTGGCAATACCTGCACTGCTATTGTGCTTTACTTAAGCATTGGCTGGAAGGCACCTTGAAGAATTTATATATTTGGCGTTGGCATGATGCTTTTTTTCCCTCCCCACTTCCGCGTGCGTGACACCACACAGTGGACACAGTAATGCTTCCAGAGCCAGACTGGAATAGCAGCCAGGCTGCTGAGGTTCTCCTGGTTCCCACTGCCGTGTGAGGGCGGGGATGGGTACAGGAGAACCCACACTCGCACCCTCTGGTAGCTCTTCTGCTTGTGCGTGGGTGCGAGTTGGTGAATTTGTGAGTTAGGGAATCAATGAAGTAGCAGATTACAAAATTAACAAATTGGACTAGTCTGCTGCAAAAGGGGTTGATCTGAGTGTTGATCTTTGCCTTAGTTGTTTTTTACCTTATGAGCTCCTGCGATGAAGTTTGCTTCCCAGAGGGCATTGTCCTGCAAGTCTGAGTGACCCAGAGGAAAAGTGGCACAACTGAAAGGATGGTAAGAAATAATAGACAACGAGCAGGGGAAGCAGAAGCTCAGCCAGGCTGCATGAAGCATCTTGTGACAAACCTTTCCCTAAGCCGGCATGTGACCACAAGCAGATGTGAAACCATTTCTACCACTACTTTCCTTCGGGTGTGACGTGCTGTCGCCATGTGCTGTTGCAAAGCAGATGATACCCTTGGCTCCAGCCGGGAGCTCCCTGCTGTGCCCTGCACCTCGTGTCTGGGTGTCTGCAGCACGAGGGGTCTGAGCAGCTTGCCTAGGTGGCAATGGATCCTCCCAGTTGTAACCCCAGTCCCATTTTCTGTCTGATCAGCCAGCCGAGCAGACCTGCTCCACCGTGTGCAGCATCCCTGGCACTGGAGGGGCGAGGGATGTGCAGGTGTGGGCAGAGAACAGCGCTCTCCTCGTACCAGCTGCAGTCCCTTTGGTTTCAGTGAGATGTGAACCTGACCCTTACCTGCATTTCTAAGTACTGTGAAAACTTCCCCTAGCACTTGCTCCACTCCTTTCTCATCCAGCTTTTGTAGTCACAGGGATTTTCATTTCGCCTGAGCCATTCCAAGTGGTGGGAAGGAGGCAGGGTTTGGGGGAGAGGTGCTCTTCCATTGAACCAGCTGAGACATTTGGAAAAAAGCAAAGTTTCAGATGAAGAAGGCCTTCTCCATGTCTGAAACAAAACCATGCTGAAACCCTGAGGTTGGCACTCTGCCTCTTGCAAGGGCTGGTGGGACCAGAGCTTTGGAGAGAGGCCCTCAGGCACCCTCCTCCACCAGACAGCCCCCCAGACCTGCACACCAGTGGGCTTACGGCAGGCCCTCTGTCAACGAGCCCACTACTCGCCACTCAAGACACCAGGGTTTGTGTCACAAGGAGCACGAGGCAGCGTGCTGGGGAAGGTGGCTTTGCTGATTTGTGGTAGTGTTTTACGTAGAATGATGGAGTTGTTTCAAATGGTACGGAGAACAGGTGGGAGTATTTGCATGTGGATGGCATCAGCATAAAATGGAATAAACTAGTTTCTGGTTGCCACTTCTCTGTAAAATGCAATGGTAAACTATGTAATTTGTACTTTGTTCTTTGTAGAGAAAGCAAAAATGTGTTCAGGGAGGGGTTTTTTTGATCTGTACTCCTGCATCTTTATCAAAATTGCATTTACTGTAATACAAGTTAAATTGACGAATATTAATTTCAACTGATTTTTTCTATTGTCTGCTTAGAAATAATCTTTTATTCTTACTACATGGAAAAAGGCGTTAAAGGTTTGGTTCTGTTAGCATGTTCCCTTTCTTCTTAGCTATTGAGATGTTTTGTTCTTTGTTGCCTTGCTGTGGCTGAGAGAGGGGTGCTTTGCAGCAACTGCCTGTCTTCCTGCAGTGCCACTTTGCAGACCTGGAGAAGCCACACGTGAAGGGGACCGTGGCCGCCAGCCATCGGCAGAGCCCCGGTCAGGGCATAGGGTGAGCTCTGGCCAGAAGCCATGGCGGGGGCTCCGGGATGGTGCTGGGCGAGGGGGATGCTCTTGCTGCGAGTGAGTTTCAGGAGCTCGTGTTTTGATTTTGCTGGTGAGATTTTTGCAGGGTTTTTTGTGCGACTTAAACACCGGGTAGAGGGAATGAGCTAAGGCAGATGTTTGTGGTGGTGTTTTCTCGGTTGGCATAGGGCCGTTACACTTTGATGCACCACGATTGAAGCTAGAAGTGGTCTGCTTTTCTGCAGAAGAAAAGCACTTGCAGGGCTTGGTTGCTCAACCAGTCAGCATCACCCCAGCTCTGAATAGAGGACATACTGTTAAAATCCTTAAAATGTTGCAATTAGCTATTTTTTAATCTGTCATCTCTGATACTGACTGTGCACTTCAGCTTCCTGTTTCCCTCCCTGCCCAGCAGACATCTAGGCTGGGGGCCTCCTCTAGCCAGGCAATGGGACGTCAGGTGTCTCGCCTTCTAGAACGCATCTGCTGAACTGCAACTTTTTGCAGACCTCAATTCCCGCAACCTCTTGCAATGTTTTTGAAAAAGTGTATGATCCAGCCAAGGGCCAGCCAGGCAGCCCCGACACAGAGCAGGGACAGCTGCAGTTAAACTTTGGAGCTGTTGGAAGCCAAGGAGAGTACTTCAGGGCACAGCTCACTCTTATCTCAGCAGTGCCATTGGTAAAACGCGATGCTTAATGCACCATAAATCCTGGCCTGTTCGCAAAGCTGGTAAGCTGCAGTTTAACCCAAACTTCCCCTTCCCCTGTTCTTGTCAATGGCGAGAGAGAAGAGGAACACACCATCAGCACTTCACCTGGGATGCTTTCAACTTGTGATGTTCAGGGCAAGCAGCTGCTCAGACCCACTCTGTGCTCTCTGCACACTCTGTGCATCACGCTAGGAACCCAAAACCGCTATCCTGGTGTCACAGCTTCGCTATGAAATGTGGAAGTGCATCCAAAACTGTCAGTGACTCGCACAGGGCATAAGCAGTTAAACAGTTGGGGTGTGTTAGCAGAGAAATGGTAAATATCAGTATCTCACAGAGGGAAATGGATGCATGTATGGTAAGGACTCAGTTAATTTTACAGTAGCTGGGCTACATGACGTGTGACAAGCACTTAGGGAATCAGCCTATTTTTTATAGAAAACCTCCACATGGGGTATAATTACCAATTCAGAAATGAACACCCAAATGCATCCCTAAGAAGGAGCTGGGAGCACACTTTCTGCAGATGGAGGAGAGGATTGAAAGTAAAAGTACCATCATGTCCTGCTGCTGCCTTATCTGCAGTTGAATGGAAGTGGAGGAGGACGGTCGGGGTTGGGGCTGCCCCGCGTCACCGTGTTGTGGTACAAGGTGCTGAGCTGCAGGCACACACACCCTGATGCAGATGGGTTTAGCTGTTGCTGGCTTTGGCTCAGAGCACAGGGCTGTTTTGCCCCCTGCAACAGCGGGCTGGGGTTGTTCTGGGCACCGCAGGGACATTTCGGGCACCCAGGAGCCCCTGCCACGGCCCCCTTTCGCTGCCCTGCTGCTCACCCGCCATTGCCCAAGGCTGGCTGTGAAAGCAAGCAGATCTGCAGAATCTCTTTTGTCTGCAGCCTTTTCCTTGAGGAAAGGGAGAAGCTCAGAGTGAGGCATCCTGAGGTGCTCTTCATTTAGTCTGGTCTGGGATCTGAGAAGTATGCTTTTTCGTGGGGGAAAATGTGGGAAAAATGTCTATCCTGACAAATGCACATCATTTGGAGCTGTTCTCCCTCAAACAACAACCACATGTACGCAGATTTAAGGGAAGAAGACAGTATACACGCAATCGTTTTTTAAAAAGATGAATAGGAGTCAGTGATTCAATTCTAGGAAAAGGAAAATAAAAGTAAAAATGTGCTCTGCACGTGCGTTAAGCCTGTAGTCGTACCAAGGGAGCACAGAGCTCCTGACCTCCCCCTCCAGTTACCTCCCACCATTGTACTTGCTCACTGCTGGCTGCCAATAAGAGCCTCCAAGAGTGAGACAGTTTAGTTTCATCTTCCCCAGAGCCTCTCTGCGCAGGGCCCCAGCCGGCGAGGAAATCTGCTGCTCGACAGAAGGTTGGTTCTCTTAAAGCATGGAAATAGTAAAAAATTGTTAGCCTGAGAAGAGTGGGATAATAGTGCAGAAGTAGAGGGTTTGGTTTGTTTTTTTTTTCATGCTCAGCACATAATTTAGAGAAAAATATATGGCAAATCCTGCTTAGGGAAGGGGGGAGGCTTTTAAAAAGTTATGCACAAAAGCTGGATTATGGAGAGGTTACTTGTTCTTTGCTGCTTTCTCCTGCTACCAGAACTGTATAAGCATGTTAAAGGAACCTGGCTGGTACTTCGCTTTCTCTTTAAATTGGGGTCTCTCATGTCTACATGGATGCACAAGACCAAATTCCTCTTAGCAAGGCTGATTAGCTGTATGTGTTTTCTGGTAGGCTTTGAGGATGTGCTGGATGTAGCTGTTGTCCTGACAGAAGCTTGGATGTCAGTCACTTTTGTATGTTGCTCCCTTGTCTCCCTGTGTATTTGCTGTCCTTTTCAGCGGGGTGTGGTGTTGGTGACAAGAGCATCTTAATGTTGCAATCTCTTCATTAATGTTTGCGGCTAAGAAAGTATGTGAACAATACTCGTACACAGAATACTGTGTGTTTGTAAAAGTGTAGAAAGTAGAGAGATTTACTGTGTGTCGGTAGTCTTGCTGTGGGTCAGCAGAGGGAAGCGCTTGGAGGTAATGCACGCTCACTGTTTCCCTCTGAACACATTCCTGATGCTGCCTCTGGCTGCATTCACGCCGGGCTCGCAGGCTGGCGTGTGCTGCCGGGTGAAGCCAGGAGTGGGCCTTCTGGAGGAGTGTGCATTACCCCAAAGTGCGGAGAGGGAAGGTGCCCCTCGCCTCAGCATCGCCTGCTTCATTTCAGTTTCTGTTCTGGCTTCTGAGCTCAGGAGCTGTGCAGGGAGGAGCCCAATCACCCAGCAGCAAGGTTCTGCCTTTCCCAGGCTGATATTGCTAATAAGGAAAAAAAAAAGAACAACTCCAATTTGTAGCAAAAAGTGTCAACAAATGTGAGCAGGCAGTTTATCTTACTTGCTTTTCGCTCCCGTTTCTTCTATTTGTGCATAACTAGAAGAACTTGGCCTCAGGGCAAAACTTGCTTTTAATTGTTGTCTGGGAATGTTTTGTGCTGTCTTTTACTTGGCTGGGAGAATAGGAGTGCACAGATTTTCATGGGCTTTTTTAGACCTGAGGCTTACTGGTTTTCAAGGTTTACGTGCTTGCTTAACCACAGGAAGGCAGGGACCAGGGTTCAGCCTTGGGACATAGTGCGGAGTTTCTGCCTTTATGGCTCTCTAGGACAAGAAACCGGAAATACTAGTTTTCTGCAGTATCTCTTGTGTGAAGCCCAGCTTCGTTACAAGGAAATGCAAGACCATGGTTGCTTCCCACATGCTTTGTACCCATGTCAAAGCGATCTTGTGTAAAACATGCCAAGTTCAACAACCAAAATGCCTGAGTCACTGGCTTTATCCTAGGTTCGCTGCCCAGCCCTGCTTGGCACACGGGAAATAGGTGAACTGCATCTAAGCACTAGCAAAGCCTTTCTGGGGTGGAGTGGGAAACGTCAGTGGCCTGATGCTATTCTGAAGGCTTGATAAAAATGGCAGAAAAGGCAAAAACTTTGAAAAGGCAAAAATGAAAATAAGATACAGTTATGCTTTGTCACCTCCAGTGGCAGCAAGGGAGCTGGGCGACAGGCTGCCAGCTGAAGAGCGATGGCGACCAGCTCAGTTGGAGCATCAGACCGACCATAGTTTTTTCTCTAATTGCCCCGTTGCCTTCCTGTCTCTTTCAGAAGACCAACTAGAAATGGCTGTCCCCTCCGTCGTGACAATCCAGCCGCAGTACGGCATGGCCGTGCCCGCTGCCTCAAGGAACATGTGGCAAACGGGGCTGATGGACTGCTGCACCGACTGCAGCGTCTGTGAGTGCCTCAGGTGGTCCTGTCTCTCAGCCGTCGGCAGTGACGTGCTGTGGTCGGTCCCATGCCCTCTTGGGACACTTTTCTTGCCCCTGCCACTCGGGTTGGTGGTGCCATGGCTACAGCCATGTAGCCTGGTTGTCCCAATTCTTACCCTGATGCCAGCGGTGCCAGGCAGGCAGGCAGAGCCTCACCCACCACTGCGTTTCTCTCCCTGCCAGGCTGCTGCGGGATGTTCTGCTTCCCCTGCCTCGCCTGCCAAGTGGCCGGGGACATGAACGAGTGCTGCCTGTGCGGGACCAGCGTGGCCATGAGGACCCTCTACCGCACCAGATACAACATCCCGGTCAGTAGTTAACCCACCCCCTCACTGTGCTGCAAGGCTGAAAAACGAGGAGACCCCAAGGCTCCTCTCTCTGCACATCAGGGATGAGCATGGGGTAGCAGTGCTCTCCGCTCGCCCTTTTCTTCACTTTCGTATCCTGCAGGATGCTGGGAGCACAGGACAGGGATTGGGAAACTCTCAGCCATGCTGATCCCTGGGCTGGTGTCCAACAACACATGTTAATCAGACACAACTCCTTCCCAGCGCCCTTCACCAGTGGCACGTCCTGCCTTCCGCTGCCACTGGCCACAGCAGCTGGCAGAATCATCGTAGAATCATAGAACAGTTTGGGTTGGAGGGGATCTTTAAAGGTCATCTAGTCCAAACCCCCTGCAATGAGCAGGGACATCTTCCACTAGACCAGGTTGCTCAGAGACACATCCAAACCAACTTGAATGTTTCCAGGGATGGGGCATCTACCACTTCTCTCGGCAATCTCTTCCACTGTTTCACCACCCTCACTGTAAAAAAATTTCTTCCCTGTATCTAATCTAAAAAGCTCTAGATGCGATGGATACAAGGGGTATGTCCAGATCTTGGTGCAAAAATAATGAAGGGGAGGAGGGGGAAAGAAGATACTTCCTTTTACCAACAAAGGCCTTCAAGAGCAGACAGAAGTCTCCTTGCTTTTATGGGTGTCAGCACTCCCATGGCACCTGATACACCGCAACAGCGTCACATTAGTCAGTGGACAGATGTTCAGACAGCTGTGGTCCTTGATCTTGCTTGCTGCATCATCCATAAACTGATCTGCCTTGCCATAGGAGTGCTGAAACACTACCACCACCCTCAGCTGACAGCGGGTATCTCCTCTAACAGCTTGGGGAAACTTTGCTTTAAGTCAACTAAACAGATAAATATCTTGGATGCAGGAGAAAGGTGGACTTTTGGAAACAGTACATATGTGAAATGGTTTCTTCCCACTGGGGGTTAGTGCCATCCCCGGTGCAAACCATGACAGCCCAAGTCCAGTTCACCCAAATTGTCTTTTTCTGTGTGCGTTTTTCCTCCCAGTCTTAACCTCGAAAGCTGAAAGAGAGGTAGCTATCTGCAGCCTGCAGAAAGGGCTCCCTCTTTCTCTTCCACTGTGTGGGGTTCGCCAGTCCCAATTTTTAGTGTCTGCAGCCAGCCAGGAAACACATGACGTGGAACGTGATTAACCTTTTCTTGGCCAAAACATGGCTTTTGGGAAGCCTATGTCCCTAACCAATTTCTTCCTAACAGGGGTCCATTTGCTCTGACTGCTGTGTCACCACGTGCTGCCTCGTGTGCTCCGTTTGCCAAATTAAGAGAGACATCAACCGGAGGAGGGAGATGGGCATATTCTGGTAAGCTTGGCGTGCTGGTGCTGGTTTATCAAGCCATCACCACATGCAGCCAAGCGGACTCTCTCCTGCCAACACCTGACGAAAGACACAGGGTTGCTGCAGCAGGGAAACAGCCATGGACAGGTGACAAAAGTGACCTGTCCTGCAGCAAAATGTTGCTGAGACCCTCATGCAGGACAGGAGGGGAAGGACTGGGGGACACACACATGGTGTGGCAAGGCACAGCCCCACTCCCTGACCCTCCTTTCCCATCTCATTGCAGATGCCGCTGTCCTTGCTGCACCCTGCTGAGCTGCTGTGGGCAGGAGTCGCCGCTGCCCCGGCTGTTGGGAAATGCACCGCAGGGGATTTGCCTTGATTACGGTTGATTCTCCCTTCCCTGAGTAATATCGTGAATAAACAGCAGAGTTTGCTTTCTTGCCTCTGTGTGTGTCACTCTTGCGCTGCCTGGGAGCACCCATCCTTCTCCTGCTCTGCCCATCTTGGCAGCCCCTGGTGCAGGTGAGATTTCCCTGCACCCGCTGCAGAGAAAGATTGTCACTAGTGTTTCATTATTCACTCAGCTTTTGGAAAGGGTGTTTAATACATGGGGGGAGTCGTTGTTGCCCTCCAAGCTGTAAAATTCGGAAAAATGACTTCTGCTTTAGGGCAGAGCTGGGGCTTCCCACAGGCAGGTGATGGCTGCAGGCCACCAAGTGTGAAATCGCCTGTGCTGCAGTGGCCTGGGTGGCTGTCCAGGTCTGCTGGCCAGTCCCACCTTTCTGAACATAAAGCCTCGGGGATTTTTGGCTGCCTGGCACCAGCCCACCTCCTGCACCGCAGAGATGTACTCCCCTATGACTCTGAGCATGAATTCCCACCCGCCTGCAATTAAAAACCTGCCTGGGCCATGGGCTGGCCAAGTCCTCCCCATGGGCAAACCCTGCCGTCTCCCAGCCAGAGCATGCCTGCCTGCGCTGGGCTGTTAGTGATACGCTCCCCATACAAAAGGCAGAGGTTGCATCCACCCTCTCTCTGTCACTCTCAACGAGATGCCGAAGGATTTTTGATCCTTGCAAATCTCCCCCAGCTTCACGCTCTAAGGAAAACACAGTATTTTCTTTCCCCCTCTGCCTACGCCTTCACCACAAACCTTGTAAAGGGCAGGTGGAGGCTCTGTCAGTGCTGCGGGGTGTGTCTGCGTTGCAGCTCTCCCACCTGCCTATACCCCAGACAGTCCTGTGGATGATCTCTGGAAATACAAAAAACTGCATTTTTAGCCTGAAAGGGGTAAAAGCCGGGAATGTGGAGAGGGGGAGTGAACAAATACCATGCTGCCATCTCATCCCAGCACAGCATGGTATGATCTGGTAGCTGTACCTCAAGGCAGCACCTGTGTCACCCAATGGAGTTATGGTCAGTTCTTGCTTATGTTCAGGCTTGAGGAAGGAAAGGTGCTGCACCTCCAGCAGCAGATCACTTAAGGCAGCGCAGGAGCCCAAAAACAAACTGTCCTTGTCTGAAAACCGCTTGAGAAAGTGAGGTGTCCCATCGGGGCTCTGGGCCTGCGGGATGCT
>Ga0181612_177718_pt1 | contig 12495 bp, 8 predicted proteins | sample HoacroProtozoa21_FD_119630 | JGI IMG/M metagenome (GOLD analysis project Ga0181612, IMG submission 119630) | Hoatzin crop microbial communities from Cojedes, Venezuel. Combined Assembly of Gp0051906, Gp0051904, Gp0051908 | reverse complement strand
TTGCGCAGGGCACAGACAGCCGAGGACTCTGGTGGAGGGGCAGAGGTCCCTGAGCAGGAGGAATTAGAGCTATGCAAGTGTTAGGCAGATGCTGAATCCCTCGATGGTTTGATTTCTTGCCAGCAGAGCATGCCGTGCTGTAGGCATAGGGACAAGGTGTGAGTAGGAAGTGTGTAAGGGAAGGGGGGAGCCTCTCCCACCAAGAATATGCGCTTTGTACCCTACACTTCTCTGGTTTTCAGCTACCCAGCAAAATGAAAAACATGTGAGGGGCGGAGCAGGAGGGCAGGGATTTATGGGTTGTTTTATAGAAGATGATATAAACCACTTTTATTTCAAGTCCTCTGTTGTGTTAATTTCCTCTCTCCTTCTCTTGCTCTCTCCTTAACCGCATGCAGGAGAGAGGCAGAGCCAGCTAGCCCCAGGCCCTCTGCAGTCGCAGCATAAATCTACCTACAGAATGCCTGTGGTCAATGGCTAGCCCACCGCTTCTATTCCGGCTTATGGGGCCAGGTAATGTCCTTATGCTGTGGGCACCAGCTCCTCCAACAGCTGTGCTGAAATGTGGAGTTATAATAACAGTGCACACTACTTTCTTTATAAAGAAACATCCTTCTGCAAAGGCACACAGGTTGGAAAGGGAGTGGAAAGCTGCAGAGCATTCATGAAACAATTTTTCATTAAGTAAAGCCAGCCTAGCCCCACAATAACATTGCAACGAGACAGAAAGACAAAGACACACTGAGAGAGCAATCAAATAGCCACGGTTGTGATTAAAACACACAGCACACACATACACACAATCAAGCAAAGTAAAAGAGCTCCTTTAAAGTAGAAAGAGGGCCAGTGGGACGCATTGCAGGCGGAAGCGCATTCCAGGCTGGTGGCCCCAGCAGAGCAAAAGCTCCAAAGTCTTGCCTGCACCACGCACAACAGTGCAGCCTCTGACAGACAGTGAGTGTAGAGTCCCATCTCACAGATGCCTGGCTGCCAGCAAAAAACCCCACAGCTCATACAGGATCCACAGCTTAAAAGGCTGCCTGTGTGAGTATCGTGAAGTGGGCTTGGTGTGGCCGAGGAAGCGCATTGCAGCACTGACACTGAGGCAGTCCTTCAGCGTCAGGAAAAAGGGAAAGGACTGAACTCTGAAAGATCCTTGGGTCCAGATTTGGTCCCAAAAGAAATCCTGAGATATTTCAGGGCATTGCAGCTTATTCTGGAGTTCTTGGAGGTGAGTGGGTGAGTGGGTGGGCTTTCTGGAAAGATCTGGTGATCAACAGAGCCAAATTTATAGAAAAAGAGGCAGGGCTGATAAAGCTGTAACAATAGGACACTCCGTCCTTGTGGGGTTTACTGCTGTACTACAAGATCTGTGTTGGCTCGTTGCTCTCATATCCAGATTGTAACATTGCAGAGCATATTTAAATGAAAATCCTCATCCAGTGAATAAAAAACAAGCCCAGGAAAAAATATGTTCAACTTGTAGCAATTATTGCTCTTGTTTCTATAAAACTTAATCCTAATCTTGGGCTGTTAGACGAAGTCTTTTTAAAGCGATGTTGGACAGCAGGGTTTACTGAGCTAAATCTGGAGGTCACCCAGAGCTTTCATGTTGTAGCTAGAGCCTCATTAATTTCAGGGGGCCTGTGCACAGACTTCATGGCAGAATCAGGATGTCAGGGATGAGGTAAAGGAAGTAGTCCTGGAATAACCCAAGGAACCTTGTATGGTAAGGCATGGAAAATGCTTGGTTGCAACCTTGTTACTTAGTTCTGAAGTGAGGACAGCAAAAATCAAAAGACAGGAAAGGTTGGAAAGGATCATTTAAAGCTAAGCTAATGATAATAAAAAAGCACATGTGGAAGGTAATAAATCTGATGGGATAGGCAGCCATTTTGCTAAGCACTTTACGCTGATGTTAGCTAATAAAACAGCAGAGTTTTTGGTAACTGAGCTCATCTCTTCTGTGCATTCCACGCTTACTTAAATTATTTTTTTCCTCTTGCAAGGAAAAGCTCTTTAAGGGAGAGATTGAATCAAGTGATGACGTGCAAATCCAGGGAAGTGAGAGTATTGTTGAGACGAAGCATATTTCATTTCATTCTTGCAGGTATTTTGCTAGTTAAACTACAGTGATGCAGGAACATGGGAAACAAAGATATCCAGATCACTGTCACATTGAAAATTTTCCCCACCTTGCTTCTGCTGTAATTCCGGTTGGAGGATGACAAGAACATATAGGTGATGCAGTCCATCACCGTGATATTATGTTTAAATTGAAAGCAACTCCAGTTCTTCTCCACAACAATGATATTGTTCACTTGCATTATAGCGTTGTCTTAAGATCCCAGCAAGGACCAATGTTCCGTCTTGCTAAACTCTGGAGAGATTCAGCACCTGCTCCAAACAGATCACGACCTGAGTGCAGGGAATTGTTCCAGGTTTCCATAAAGTCAGTGGGAGATCAGGAATGGTGCAGTTTTCTGAGCCCCCAAGTCATTGTGCAGGCCCAGAGCACACTGTCTAATGCCAGTGCTTTTCTAACCAAAAGGACAGTGAATTGATGTATTCATGTGAATTTACAGCTGAAAATGGCACTGGGTGCATTGGCTGTATGTGCATCACAGAATTCTCACGCTACCCTGGCTTCCAAGAACTGAGATGAGGACATACTGAGGAATTACTGTGACTGCCAGAGCCTCTGGACTCCCCGGGGAAAGAGAGCCTTGGCCAAAGAGATGCTAAGAACCAAGGGATGTCAGTGTGGCTCAGAGAAAACTGGTACAGGAACAAGCTGCCATTTTTCAACAAAGCAAGCCTATGCAATTTCATTGCAAAGGTAGCTGAGTCCATAATTTGTGTTTGCACTCCTTGTGGAAAAAGGCATGAAGTGTGAAGGCTGGATATGGACACAAACTCTCTCCAGCTTTGGGGATATTATTATTCGGTGATTTTGGCTGGGGCCATTTTTCCCCCCTTTCACCCAAAGAAAGATTCGTAGTTGGTGCATAAGACAGTGTAACTGCACCATTAGTTTGCGTTGTCTAAGGGTCTGTCCTTGATACTTCAGACCAGTCCTTTGGTATCCAGGACAGACCCCTTCACGCTGCTCAGCTGCTCTGCGACAGCCATCCCTTGCCTGTTAAGTCATGTATTTAGCTGGATTTTATTTAAGTGTAGAGTGATGGGATTGATAGGGGTTACTTTGTTGTTGGGGTGGACAAAGGGAAAAAAATCCAAAGAGAAGGAAAGAGGGTGAAAGAAAGATGGAGCAGAAAGGAGGATAGGGGTTTATTTGCGCATTGTACATACACGTTGTGAAACAGTGGTGAGCCCTGGCTGTGTCCTCAGTGAGACAGGGGAATCTCCCCCCACCAAATTCCACAGAGGGGTTGAGCTACAGCCTCTGAATTCAGTCTTCAGCTCCACCAAAGTTGAAGAACATTTGATTTTGCTGTCAGTCCATTGCTTGCAGATGTAGATTCATGGAAGCACCTTAAGGCTTCAGAGCTCAGAAACAGAATGGACTAGCACACTGGAACCCTAATGGCTTGTTATGAGTCCAGTTCTAACAATTAATTTGGGTACAGAGGGAAAGAGATGTTGCATGGAAGATGCAGGGCATGGTTAGTGACTCTCACGCTTTGTTGTGCTTGTGCTGGAACTGGAATGCTCCTCTCATACTGGCCTGTTGCCCTGGGAGGGTGGGAAGCATCAAACTGGAGGCCGTACCTTTTAAGTTCCCCACCCAGCCCACTCCCCATTCATGAGATGTTTGATCCCTGAGTTCACTCCTGAATGAGGTCCAGGTAGCTCCTTAGCGTTTCAGCTGCTTGTCCTGGAGCCTGGGATCACAGACTCTGCTCCCATATGTTTCCTATTAATCTTCGTCTTGCCTGCAGAGAAGCTTGCTATGGGGATGGAGGGAAGTGGGTTCGCAGAGAGGGATGCTGCTACTATTTTCTGTTGCTCCCCTTTTCATTCTTCAGAAATCAGGATTCTTTCTGCCTATATGTGGCTATATAGGCTATATTTGCATGAACTGCCAAGCGTAGAGGAACTCTGCTCACCTACTACACTTCAGTAATGCTGGCTTTTGGGAAAAGGCTCTCAGGGGCTCCCGGTATTCCTCACAGACCCCCAGGAGTTCCATGTATCCTTTAGAGGGAAAACTACTGAGGTGTCTCAGCATTATGCTACAGGCCGTCCTTCCCCACAGCATAGACATGAACTACAAGTCACCAGGATTTTCTTATGTTCGTAGCAGAAGGAGAGCTGGTCTTCCCACGGTCAGTGGCTGGCATAGCTCTCAGTGGGCACGGAGCCAGGCTGTACATGGGCAGTCTTTTAACAGTCTCTCAATAACCAAGGACTCTCAAGGCTCTCAGTCACTTGTTCCAACTGATTGCATGTCCTATTCTTCTAGAGAGAAAACCCAAAAGACTATAAAATCTTGGGCTCAGTGGCATTCTCCTACCACAACCTCCTGAATCCAGCTCCAAGCTAGTGTGGAAAAAAACATTTTCTTTTGCCAGTTTTAATTTTACCCAGCTTCTCATTCCCTTGAATGCCCTCCTTGTTCCTGTGCTGACAGTGTTGGGTCAGCTCTGCAGTGGTTGCACAACACAGTGTTTAAAATGGTAGCTGCTTCTTGGTGTCTTGGCCCTGAAGGTGGAACTCAGCCCGTTTTAGCAATGACAAGATGTTTAGTAACAGTGGCCAAGTCTCGTAAGAAACCAGGCCGTCCATCTGCAGCATCTGAGCACAGCTGGCTGGGAGGCCGTACGTGTTACAACAGACAGCTGCTGACCTTTGGGCAACGCAGTCTCTGCCCTGGCCTCATCTCTGCTCGCTCATTTTGTGCCTGCTGTCTTTGTGCTTCAGCTTTCCACATGTAAAACAGGAGTCATCAATAATCGCTCACTGCAGAATGAGACAGATAGAAGGAATTCAAATTATGTGTGTAAACTTTGCAGCCTTTAGGATGTTCATTAAACCACTTAAACTACTCTCAACAAAATATTGCTGACAGAACAGCCAGGTGAAGTGTCTCCTGCTATGTTTGTAAAAATACATATATGTCCTGCATGCTGCTACACCCCTGGACTTTGGATGCTCTTTTAGTCACACACTTCTCCCAAGGCTCCTCCCAACATATAAGCAATGACCTCAGCCATTCTTAGGGCAGCTGACTGGTATCAGGATCTTCATCACCACCAGAGAGATTTCTTTGACAGTACTCCTGGCAGGGATGCACTTCATGAAAAAGAACAGAGCTTCACATATGTATCAGCCCGCTGACAGACACCCACTTAATGCAGGCGGCTTCTAGATTGCTTTCGCCAGGTGCTTTGGCTGCTCTAAGTTCAGACCTTCAGTGCGTTCAGGAAAGAAATGTAATTCCTTATGCTCTTGCTTGATTGTGTTGCTGGTTTTAATTTGAATGCCAGAAAATAGCTGAGTTGCAGGCATCTATCAATTGTGTTGGACTATTTTACCGATATTTCAGCTAGCTGAGGACTTGAGACAGAACTGTTACAGAAGTCAGACCCAGCTCCAGCTGTGCTCAGTGCAAAGAGAGTAACTGCCTTCAGTGGGAGCTGGATTGGGACCTACACCAGTGGGTGCAGTGGTGCTGCAATGTCTTTCATCTCAAAGTTGCTGGGTGAAATCCAGACTATGATGGTAATGGTTGGGAAGCTGCCAGCTGCTAATGATGTGGAACAAGTTGGTGAGTCCTTGCTCCAGTTTGTAGGAAGCCACCAGACAAAACAAGTCCCAAGAATAGCCAGCTCGACCCTTTCCTGGTTGGGTTCATGCTGTACTGGCAAGGGAGTAATTTAGGAACTTCCCCTGATGTGGCTCCTGTGGTGTCTGATCTGTGGAGGCCACAGTGCTTCTGTGCACATTTATCCTCATGAAATTCCCTAGAAATACTCAACATGCTATAAAAACAGTGTCTGGAACATAGTGCTTTCCCAGATCCGGCCCACTCTCCTGGTGCTCTGGTACGCTCACAGCATAACCACAAAACCTGCCGCCTCCTTTGATTTCCCTGCCTGTAGAGCATCTCCTGGACTGAACACCTACACTCTGCAGTGCTCTTTCTTTCAGTTCCTATAAGTGAACTGCACTGTGTGATGGACGAGCAGACACATTCTCGTGTGGGGTACCCCAAGAGCATCCCATGCAATGGATGGCTGAAGCAAGAAAAAGTCCAGAATACTGGATTTCTAACAGTATCTCACCGGGCATGTGAAGCAGTGTGGGAGATTGGACAGACAATATTTTTCCCAATTTCAGATCAATACTGGGAAATGATGATTGGGAAGCTGAGGCAGCCCACTGCGCAGACCATCTGTACAGCTGTTGAGGCAAGCAGCTACAAGCAACCGTACCTCCTCGTTCCACCTGGCTGCGAGAAATGACAGGAAAGCTGACGGCCAGCAAGCAGGTAATACTTTTGCTGCGTGGCTCAAACAAGCGAGGAGCTCAAACAGTGCCAATGGCTTTGTTTTCTAGGGCTTCAGAAAAAATCAGCGATGCCTGAGCTTTTTAGAACTGATCTCCCCTTTGAGATGTGTTTTGTGAAGAGGGGCAGGAGCCACACGACAGACTGTCTTCAAAGTGTCCAGGGGGATGCTAGAGATATATACACGCAAAACTGGAGGTGCACTCAGAGAACAGGCGCAGGATCTGTTAGACTCCTCACTGCCCTAGGGTGGCTGTGCTTCTATCATTGCTCTTACAGTGCTCTCTGCTGGGGAGTGAGAGGTAGAGGCAGGCATGGCTGCAAGTATCGCCTAGCCTAGAAGGTAGACAACCATCGCAGGTGAAGGAACGATGTGCAAATTTAGCTTAGGCATTGCTCCAGTGAATGTATACGATGTCCTCTGGCCCATCCGTACAAACTAGGCTGAACTGTGCCCCAGGAATAAGTTTCTAGCCAATGCAGAAGCAGATGGCATAAATGTCTGGAGCCATGAACCTGTTGCCATTCTGTTGGCGTGACGGTGGTCCCTGGGCAAACAGGTTTCTCCTGCAGCCTGGAGCACATTGAGGCTGCCTCATCAAGACACCCAGCTGGAATTATGCGTAACAGACTCCTTAATGAGCTTGGCAAGACAATTAGATTAGTGTCTCTTACTGCTTCTACTCTGCTGCTGGCCGTGGTAAATCAGGTAAACAGTAAATTTCACTGGGATAACTGATCACCTAGTAAAATGGAAAAACAGAAGCTGTTGATCACCTATCTAGCTAGCAAAGGCCCTGCTAACCTCGGATTTGGTGATGGAAGAGCACTTTTGTCACCCTAACTTGTGTCATTTTCAGAAGCTGATAATGGTGGCCTGGTGAAAAAAAAACCCACCTTTCTGTGCTCCTAGAGGGTACTTCCACCAGAGCGCTCTGCAGACATGTCTTCCCATTCAGAAGGGCCTCTAGTGCATATAAGCAATTGGGTGAAAACGTACAGTTTTAATAGAAATATAGGTTCCAACCAGTATCGTGTTCTGTTACAATAGAGTCATCCCCTTTTATTAGTATTCTTTAGATTCAGTGCTGTCCGTAAATAGCCTGTAGCTACTTTACTGATATTATATAAACTCTCAATAGCTTGCAACTTGTTCCTAAACATTCTTAGTGGTGATAAATTGGGATATGTGGTCTCATACACTACAGCAAATAGAGAACTGAGCAGAAGAGTGTTCGTAGGTAGACAGTCCTGGGAACTGCCTAAGCAACTTACATCAGCTGCTGCAAGGTATTACATTTAACTGAAATCTATGCTGGGCTGCAGATGCGATGAGTGAGGAGTCAGCTCTGTCACTTCTCCTGCCCACAGTCAGACATTCCTAAATTGCTTCCATGTGAATTATGAGAGCTGAAGTACCAAACTTTAGTGGCTGCTCCATGTCTCTCTGGCAGTATTAAGGGGCATAAAGTGAGTGAAGATGCTTCTGTAAGAGTGGAGTATTTGAAGAAGCCATCATAGGCCTGGTGAATCTCACATGGGGCAGATAGGGAGGTGCTGGGCTGCAGTCTGCCCTTACAGCTATTTTCTATTGCTGCACATCTTTCCTTTTGTGTGGGGCCATAGGATGCAGAGCGTACATTAGTACAAAGTTATAAACAGTATAAAGTTTGCTGACCTTCATCTGTCCTACCTCAGCCTAACATGGAAATAGAGAAAGGGAAATCAGGCCCGACAGCTTTAACGTTGAGAATTGTAACGAGCCCTCCCTCCTGCATGCATAGCCCTGCCATGCCAGTCACTGAACCGACTCCAAATGGCTGTGTTTAAAAACAACACAGCTCTGGACACATCCTTCCGTAGGTCTCAGATCAGAAACCCTTGTCCCGAGGGGTTTCTGGGAAGCTGCTTGATGAGTGGCTGTCTTGAGCCTACGCCTCCCGCACACCCCCCGTCACGGGCTGCCACCCAAGACGAGGGCCCTGGCGCTTCCCTCCTGCCTGGCAGCCACTCTTGCTCCTGCCTGGCCCTTTGCCTTACAGCAAAGCCCAGTTACCAACCGACAGCTGCACAAGAGTCTTCAATGTGCGCAGCACAAGGGCAGGGGAAGAGCAAAGGAACGGCAACAGAATAAAACAAACCAAGGGAAAGGACACCCATCCCATGTGCACATTCTGAAGGACTCTATATGCTCCAGTTACTTCAGCTGATTTTTCTCTCCTTCCCTGTGTCCAGAAGGCACAGCTGCTTCTCTCCTCAGCCACCCTTGCCATAGGAACTTCTCATCCTTTTTCATGCATCTTGCACAACTCTGGCATGTCAGATCCTGTCAGGACCAGCTTCTCCCACACCCACACCTTTGTGCCCCTAAAACAGCTGACTAATACCTTTCATTGCAGTGGGGTTGGACTAGATGACCTTTAAAGGTCCCTTCTAACCCAGACTATTCTATGGTTCTTTCTGACTTGAGTATCTCACCTGCTTCCTCTCCCTGCCATGTCACAGCCACCCCATCTAATGTTGTCCAGGAAGGCCAATTTCTCCTTTCTTTCCTCTGCCCCCTGCTTGAAGCAGATTTTCTTCTGTCACTCAGGTCAAGCTTCCCGTTTCCACACTGTAAAGGGCTGTCTGGCACCTCCCCAGGCTACAGAAACGCATTTGATCTAGGAGCTGTTTTCCCAAGTTTGCTGGTGGGCTAGAAATAACCTCCTGCCACTGCCTGCCTATCCATGAACTGTTGTGTTTGTGCACATTCATGCACTGTCAGCAGGGCTGCTTTGCCTCTGTGGAACTGGGAGCATAAGACTGGGGCTCAAACCTGGTTTTGATGTGTGGAGGGAGCTTTTTTGTTTGGGCATGCGGGAAAAAGCTTGGCCAAGTTCAGCTTGGCTGAACTATGTATATGTGTGTGTAATAGGGCCCTGTGTGTGTGAAGACGAAAGGCTGGTAGTCCTGCCTTTGTGCATTTGTAGTTTATACACATGTGTAAATGAGAATATTTAGCCCAGCTTTCACTGTGTGTATGTGTCTGCTTATATGAATCCTTACCTATTTGCAGTGTGCGTGGGTACCACTGTTGTGTCGAGCTGGAAGTCTTAGCAAAGGGTCCTTATGGCCAGTTCTGGTTGTGTTGATGTTACCAGGTGCCCTAGATGTGTTTTCTCAATGCTTACACCTACCTGGAAGTTTCTGTCACTGTGATAAGGTCAGTGGGTTTTTTGGCTGGTGAGAGGCACTATAAACAAGGTGGGCCTCCAAAGATCACATGGTTGAATCAATACCTCAAGTAAACAAAAGAGATATGTTAATCGAGTCACCTGCATTCTGATAAACCTGCAGTGGTTACCACCTCTCTTCTGAGTCATCTCCTCGCCAGATGTTTTTCTTGTTAGATTCATTTGCATGATCCGATGGGATTACGCTTCATTTATCTCACCATTTGACAGGCCCAGCATCCTTGATATATTTACAACTAGCAAATCTATGTTGCTGCCTGGGCTCTCTGGTATATATTCTGGGTCATCACAAAGAGTAACTTTGGAAAATCTTGATGATGACTTGGGGTCCTCAGGATCCCAGGATTTATGGGGACCAGGTGGTCAGAGCTGTCACTTTGCCTCAGATCCCATTTGCAATTAATGCTGTATTTACTCCTTGGTTTCATCAGACTCTGCAGAGAAGGGATCCCATCACCCTTGTCCGCTAGACTGATTCTGCTTCAGTAAATCTCTGCTCTTTAGCCACCACACAAGATCGCTTAGAGGCAACCGTTCTTTATAGCACCTTAGGATTTGTCACCATCACCTCAAAAAAGAAAGAGAAAGGTCTAGAAGGGCTGATCTCCGGAGACTGAGGGTCCAGGACAGGCACCCCCAAACAGCGCTGGCTGATCCCAGGGGGGACCCAGGTATTGGTTTTAACCCTTAAGCCACGTGCACACCCAAATTTCAAACTCCAGCGCCTGGCAGTGTTAGGACTGGGAAGTTTGGGTTGTGCCGTAAGGCAGCAGTGAAGTTCATGTCTGAATTGAAGCTAGGAGGCTGTTTGTTCCAGCCTGTTGTCAAGGACAACAGAAAACTTGTGTACATGGAATATACGCAGACCTAGGGTCTTCTTGTAGATTTTAATGTTTTCCTCGGGATTTCAACTTTTATGTTAAAAGCCAGACACTGGTAAATGACCTGGCTGTGAAATTAACCTACAGCATATAAACTGATGGCATCTATCCTCCCGACGAGTGTAAATCACTGCTCCGGGCCGCAGTTCTTCCACTGACTTTCGGGGAGCATAAGTTTTAAACACCTCACGTCATGTGTCTCTGAAATACAAATACTTCCAAAGATCATCATGGAGCCACCCCTCAGAAATACTCAGCGCAGACATCTGAGCTTTCCCCCAGGGCGTTCAAAGGACTGAAGGAAAGCGGCAGGCTTTGACTGTGTGAACGGCACTGTGGATTTTGTTGTTGGATTAGTCTGAGGTATTTCCTCTGTTCTTAACATAAAGACGTATGAGCCATGGGCATAGAAGGGCCCATGCGAGAAGGCTGAGGGGGGACCTTAGAAATGCTTATAAATATCTGCAGGGTGGGGGTCAGGAGGACGGGGCCAGACTGTTCAGTGGTGCCCAGCGACAGGACAAGGGGCAACGGGCACAAACTGAAGCAGAGGAAGCTCCAGCTGAACATGAGGAAGCACTTCTTCCCTCTGAGGGTGACGGAGCCCTGGCCCAGGCTGCCCAGGGAGGCTGTCAAGTCTCCTTCTCTGGAGATGTTCAAGCCCCGCCTGGACGCGGTGCTGTGCAGCCTGCTCTGGGTGACGCTGCTTGGGCAGGGGATTGGGCTGGGTGACCCCAGAGGTCCCTTCCAACCCCGACCATGCTGGGACTCTGGGATTAGGCAGTAATGCCAAGATTTCCTTATTTTCACCGTGCGTAGCTCGGCACGGGTGGGTGGGTCGTCCGTGCACGTTGAAAATGAAACCTTCCTCTGTTTTGGCTTTCAGGTTTGTTACTCCATGGGTGTATAATGAGGAGAAGAGGTCGATCCCTTCTGCCCTCTTCCTTTCTCTGGCTCCAAAGGAGGGAGAACTGGGACCTCGGTCATTAATAAGAACCATCAATAACGGATTACTCATCTACAGACGCGTAGGCGGGCACAGAGTTAACCCTGTGCTTACCAACCCTAACGAGGGCTACCAGAAATGGAACTGAATGGAGAAATAAATAAAAGTTCACCTGAACAGACCAAGAAATGCCGTTTTCAGGCACCGCAGTCAGCGGCGGCAGCCTAACGAGCAATGCGTGTTAACGATGATGGTCGTTAGAACCCACCAAGGAGCCCAGGAGAGGCTGCTCGAGAGGGAAAGCCGCGTCGTTTCTCTTCTCCGCTGGCCAGCGGCGGGAGATTTCCCCCTTCTTGGCTTGCATTGCCTCTTTTTCTCCTCGATTCTTCCCCAAAGGCGACTTCACCACGGGGGTTAAAGCCCTCGTAAACATCTTTCTTTGCCACATCAGCAGGCTGCTTACCCAGCACAAAACATCTTCTTTTTTTTTTTCCATTTTCAAATCCACCTGCTGTAAAACCACGAGGCAGCTGCGAACGGTTCTGGCCTGGCTGGTTCCACACCCAGCCCTGGGTGCACAGCTGGTGTTTGGTATCTAAACAGGAGACAATTCTTGGAAAGGGAAAATAGAATTAAATTGTATTTATGCGGCCACATCCTGGAGAAATACCGTGAGACGGCCCGACTCGGTAGCTTTTCCTCTAAAAGCTTCAACTCTTTTTCCCTGCTTGGGCGTTTCCTGGCTTTGCCGCTGAAAATCCCAAAGAGCAAATAATGTTCTTGGGAAGAGTCATCGGTCGGTTTCTGGGAAATCACTGGTTTAGTTTTGTTTTCATGACTGGCTCACCGACAGAACATCCCCGTCTCTCTCCCCAGCCCTCCCGAGGCCGCTCATCACCGGCCCCCTCTCCCCACGCTGTGATGCTGGGGGGCTTTCCACTTCGGGTCTCACCTCCCCAT
>Ga0181612_172180_pt1 | contig 12495 bp, 9 predicted proteins | sample HoacroProtozoa21_FD_119630 | JGI IMG/M metagenome (GOLD analysis project Ga0181612, IMG submission 119630) | Hoatzin crop microbial communities from Cojedes, Venezuel. Combined Assembly of Gp0051906, Gp0051904, Gp0051908 | reverse complement strand
TGCCCAGGGCAGTGGTGGAGTCCCCATCCCTGAAGGGGTTCAAAAAACGTGTAGATGTGGCACTTGGTGACATGGTTTAGCAGGCACGGTGGTGTTGGGTTGACGGTTGGACTTGATGATCTTAGAGGTCTTTTCTAACCTTAATGATTCTATAACTGGTAAGATGAAAGAGTGGGAGCTCTCCTGACTTCCTGCTCTTGTCCCTATAATAAAAAAGGAAAAAATGGAGGGTACCGGGTGGTTTTAATGTAATTTCCAGTGCAGCAGCTAACAGAGAGATTGAGAAGAGGGATGGTGGGGATCCTGTCCTGAGTTAGACGGGTGAGGTTGTCCTCATCCACCTCACTCTGGTTCACTCTCGGTCTTTGTCCTTAAATCGCTGTGCCTCGCTGCTGCCAGCTTTTTTGCTATGAGTGAAGTAAAAGGGTCGGTCCACTGGACGTCAAGAGCACGGTTCGGTTTGTTGCTGGTGTTTTGTTTCTTAATCCAAGTGAAGCCTTGACGAACTGGTGGGGACTGCACCGAGTGCGGCTCTGCTCACTCTCCTCCTGAATTTCCTCAGGAAGAGAGATTGTAGCACCCGTAGAAGTGATGTGTAAGTGCAGTAGTCTCCTAGGGAGGCTGCCTTGGAAATTAGATACACTTGGTTCGGTTTGGGGTTTTTTTGTTTTTTGTTGTGTTTTTTTAACTTGGCCAGCATCCCGTCTCCCTGCCACCGCTGCCCACAGAGCACGCAGGCTCCTGCATGGCAGTGGCCTTCAGCTCCTGGCTGTGCCACAAACGAAAGGAAAATGCTGTCCGTTGCTGCCTGCCTGTAGCGTTGCAGAGATTTTTTTCTTTACAGTACTTTACTCAGCCGTCAGCAATTTTCAGTCTCTTTTCAGCCAGCTTGCTGCACTTACCACATTGTCAATGCAGCTTTTATTTTTGTTTCTCTGTGTGTGTATATATATCTGTGTGTCTATATATAAAATATATATTACACATCTATATGTATTTATATGCAGATGTGTAATGCCTGCCTGATTTCAGCATGTCGTGCTGAGAGACTTGGGTCGAGAGCAACCCGTTAAAAGCAGGGTCTGCCCAGTTCCGTTAGCTCAGTTGAGCAGAGGAGCGTGGCTCTGGCGAGGCCGCAGGACGCTGGGTTTTGTGGCTGCTCTGTTCGTGCAGACTACTTGGAAACTTTTAACCTTTGATTTCAGAGGCGTTCTTTTTAATATTCAGCTTTATCCCTAGCATCAGCAGGTGGATTAGAGGCTGGTTTGTCTTTCCCTCCAAACTCATCTGTAACTTCAGTGTGCATATTAGTTCTTTTAATGGCTTCTTTATTAGTTCATTATTGCATAACCTCCAGGCATGGCAGGACTTGAAATGTGAATTTTCCAACCGAAGTTCAGCTGACGGACTCCACCGGGTCCCCTGGAAGTCAGCGTGTGAGTAGGGAGGGCTGGCTGGCTTTGCGCCGCAGCGTCACTTGGGAAGCAGCAGGAAGGGAGGAAAGTTTTCCTTTCCCCAGATATTAAAGGAGTGATAGAAAGGGAACGTAAGAAGAAACAGTACAGTAGCCTGGAATTTTTAAGGGTTGTTTTTTTCCCCCCACCCTTTTCCCTCTCATTGCTTCAAGCGAGTATTTGGCTACGCAGTGAGCTATAACAAGATTTAATAGCTCCAGTGTAGCTCTATTGCATTTGGACTGATTCCATCCTTCTGTTGTAATAAACGTCTGCTTCACAGTGAGCTCTTAAATTCTATAAGTGACGTCAAATTGTATCTAATAATGGAAAAAAGATCAAGTACTATAAACGCAACTTGTTTGCTCGCTGTGTCTGTCTTCTCCAGCAGTGTTTTATCCCCAGCCCGTTTCAGGTGCTGTCTGCATCTGAGAGATCTTTTGAGCTAGCCCTGAGGTTTACACCCAAGGAAAATTCTTTTCCAGGCATGCTTGCGTCTTCCTCTTCCCCCCATTCCGTTGTCTCCGGCTGGGTTGTAGGCTGTGGGCAGACCCGGCGGAGCAGGCGCGGGGAGCTCGGCCTGGGGCGCGCGCTGCAGCTGCGCGGGGCTGTAGTGCGGTTCCGCAGCGTGGGCAGATGTTCATTCGCTGCCGGTTCGCCGTCAGATGCGAGCTCAGCTCGGTGGGGAAACTTGGACGTGTAAGCATCTGCAGCAAAACTTCTGTCTGAAAAAGATGTGACAGATTAGATGTACGATGAAGATGTCCGATTACAAAGAACATTGCTTACTGACACGGTAGCCGTCAAGCAGCGAGCGTGTGAGCTGTGAGCTTTTAAGGAGCTTTAACTTTTGATTGATTTTTTTTTTTCCCCCCCCCCCCCCTCCAAGGCCTGGTGAGTTTTTAAATCTGCTTAGCTGTCAGTCAGCAGGTATGAGCCACACTATGAAAACTGCTGATTTTAAGAAGCTCGTTCTGTCTCTTCAGTTTATTGCACGTGTGTGAGAGACGGTTTTGTGCGTAGTGTTGAGTGTTATGGCACATCAGGGTAGCCGTGAAGCTACTGAATAGAGATGTTGGGGGTTTTCTGACCTTTCAGTGTGAAAGTTGCTTGAAACAGTCCCACTGCCTGTACAGGAGAGATCACTTTGGTGGGGTTGGGAGGAGAAGAGAGAGAAGGGAATGGTAAAATACAAGTAGTCAATATTCATCTACTTTGATGTATGCCAAATACAAGTAGTCAATATTCATCTACTTTGAAAACCCTCCTAAACTGTGTTTTCCCCTTGACCTTCACATAGTGGTAGTCATTCACGTGGTCGGAGGCGACGGTTGCGCTCCAGCCCATGTTGTGCTAAGCGTCGTGCGTTCACAGACGTGAAGCTCCTCCCTGTCCCGCGGTGCTTCCCAGTGAGACGGCAGCGGGGTGTGGGCAGGAGGCTTAGGAGGCTGCACTGGTCCATGGGATGGATCTCAGGCTGCCTGTGCTGCAGCCCTTCCCAAGGGTCGGGTGCGCAAGGCTGGCGAGCAAGGGCTGAGGAGGGTTCAACAACCATGTTTTGCAGATGCTGATGGAGAGCTTCTCCTGGGAGGCAGGGATACCATGGACAAAAGGGGTCAGAGTAGCAGGTAAAGGGAGCGGTCTTTGCAGCAGTGATATTCTGGATGGATAAAGCTGAGCAGAACTGCTTTTGGGCCAGGAAGGAGAGTGCTGCCATTAATCAAGGTGGGGAGCGTTAAGGCTGCCTTTAAAAAATGCTGACTTTGGTTCTAGGACTCTGTCTCACATCTATGCTGCTGCTTCTAACGGCATAAATAAATCCAAGCGCAATATATATGCAGTGCTTCCAGCCACGGGAGGACATGGTATCCTCCGTCGGGGAGCTCTGCAGGAGAGGGAAGGTGGCCAGGCTGCTGAGCCTGGTGTTGCTTCCTGAAGTCCGACTTTGGTCCCACTTGGGATCAAAGCTAATATCTCTTTTGATATCCCTTTCTTCAAGGAGGCATCTGTTTGGGTGGATAAAGGAGATGTGGGGAACCTAAAGAAAGTCTTTAGGGAGGTAGTTGAGGTCTCCAGAAGATGTCTTTGCTCGTCCTTTTGCCATTACATGTTTGGCTTGGTTTTCTCAGTTCTTTCTGTTAATTATCTTTCATTTCTCAGTTATGTGAAAATACTGCGAGGAAAACCGCTCAATAGCTGAGTCAAGGGTATTGATCTTCAGTTCATGAGTGTGATCTTTCATAGGGGAGATTTTTCTCGACTTCAAAAGGCAGCACAGCCCTGAACAGGCGGTGGTTGATAAGAACCTGAGACTGCAGTTCTAGGGCTGGTACCTGCCTCTGCCACTGGCTGCTCTGCGACGGGTTTTTTCTTCCTAGGGCGAGTCTTTTAACTTTATAATAGTGTAAAATGAACCTCCTGCGTGAGGTTAGAAAAAGCTCATTATAATTGCTCTCTGCATCTGGGGCTTTTTCTCCCCTGTTGAAAATGGAAAATAGCAGCCGTGGCACGGGGCGGGTTGTTGCTGCCGTGGCATAGCTTGTTCCAGCCCTAAAAAGCCTGTGCTCAGCAGGCTGGCCACGGAGAAAGGGAGCTGGTCAAAAATTAGTAGTTGGGGTGACAGCTAGGAGAGCTGGAGCAGCACAGCTGGGAGCAGGGCAGTAACAGCCTGAACCCACCGGCACGTGTGGTTCTCCTGCACCGGACCCAATGGACGTGGCCAGGAGCCAGGATTTTTCCTGTGATATTCGGTTTCCGAACCCCGCAGGGCCAGCCTATCAAGCCTGGCCAGGGTTTGGCCTCCAGGACTCCAGTAGCACAGTTTAAATACCCTGCACGCACTAACTCTTATTCCTTAATTATAAGCTGTCAGTTGTCATCAGTCCTCTGCTACCTCGTTTGGTTAACAGGGAGGCTGGCCCTGGTGCTCCCAAAGTGACAACCACAAACACCAAGTTCATGGGCTAAACAGAGGGATTTTGCTGGGTCTCGTGATCTGTTTGGCTTCTGCAGATCCCAGTAGTCCCCCCTACTTTAAGGAAAGGGCACTTCCTTAAGAAGTATGTTATTGTTGTGAGAGAAACCATTAAAATCAGAAGTAAATGCAGCACACTGTGTGTTAGCCCTCAGACAGCCTGAAGCAAGAGCTCAGAGGTGGACCTGACTCATCGCAGCAGGATATTGACTCTGGAGGGTAATTATGATGCTTTGAGAACCTGATTTTAAAATAATTGAGGTATAAAATTATGCGCCTGGCTTTCACAGTTACTACAACTCTGTGGAGAAATTGAAGAACGGCCTGTACAAATGTGCCACTTGGCTCTCGCAGAAATAGCAGCGAGTCTGGAAACGTCCTGCGTCACCACTGCTGTCCTCTTGCTGAGAGAAGCCGGCTGCAAGCCGAGTTTTGCAAACCGCTTTGGGCTGCCACCGGTCCTGGCTGTGCGGCTTTGGCAAACCCAGAGAAAGTCCAGCTTGGTGCTGGGCAGCCGAAATCCAGCCGGCTGCCGAAACGCCGGCTGCTTGCTAATCCCGGCGCGTTGAGCATCTCCGTTCAGACACGTCTGGCTGTTTGGGGCGATGGGCTGCGTGCAGGTAGGTGCCAGGGCTATAGCTGGTGTTTTGACACCCGTTTTCCAAAGCTGTGTCGGGGCTCCCTTGCTTCCAGAAGGGCTTTCTCTGCTCTCTGTAGCAGCCATCACGTCTGTGGTCAAGCTCCGGTGTTTTGTTTGGACAATGCAGCAAGTGGCCTTGGTGAGCTTTGATTCTCTATGAAGTCCCAAGACGTTGGAAGGAGGCTGCAGTCCTCAGTAAGCTGTCTGAAAGCGTGGTTTTGTCACCTCTGTCCTACCTGGCGTGGGGTTCCCCAAGATCTGAATCCGGTGAGAACCCATGTTTATCTTTCATGGTTTGCCACCTGCTCTTGGAAGGGTTAGAGCAGGTTATTTTCAGCTCAGAGGCATCCCAAGCTGCAAACTTACCATGATAAGTGGTTTATATTTTTTAAACCAGTCTAGCTTGAAAAAAAAAAGGCAAAGAAGTCAGATTTGTGCTGTCTTTCGGGAGCATCGCCTTTCCAACGAGCACATCGCCAGGACCTGCCGCTGCCTGGAGACCTGCAGGCTGAGCCCAAATTCTGGTTTTGAACGTCGGCCGCAGGGGAGTAGAACCCTGAAGGGGAACTTGACAGCGAAACCTCAGCTCTTGTAAAAGCCAGGCAGGAAGCTGGACCGGGAGCCGCTGCCGTGGCCGGAGACGCTGCGTGCGCTGGGCAGCCAGGCGGCTGCTGGTGGCCGCTGCTCTGCCTGCTTGGGGCCGAAGCGGTTGGGATTTTTAGTCTGTAATAAAATAATCCCTCTTGTGTCTCAGCCGTTTGAATTATTACCTGCCTGGCACTTCATTATAAACACATTTTTTCCATTTTGCTACTGGTTTCCTGCCATTTTATTGCTTTTAAGGTTCTGTTGTTTGTTTTATTCATCTCTTCGAATCGATAGAAATATCCTGGCTTTAGCAAGCAGCAAAGGCAGACGTGACTGATGTCCTTATGGTGGGAACCGAATCGCTTTCAGAGTATTTGGGGAATGGAGGGGGGGGGAAGCTTTTAAATCTAAGTTTTAAAAGATCTTTAAAGCATAACAAACGGCTCAAGACATGTAGCCGAGTCTCCCACTGCTGTTAGCTCAAAGACCTGGGATCCTGGCGTCGTTCCAACACAGATCTGGGGCCAGTGCTTGAGACCCCTCCTCTGGTGGTTACTGTTCTTTGCCATGCCACTAATTAAAAACCACCTAACGAGATTATCTCCACCTGTTCAGGAGGATTAGTTTGATGGAGGAAACGCTGCGCATACACGTAGATGCACACAGGGGTGTGCAGAGGCACGACAGCGTTGGGAAGCGCAGTCTTCCCAGAATTATTCTCTACAGGGTTTGCCATGGCAAAGATTTTTTCTGGCCCCCCCCCTCCACACACACAGATTGCTCTGACAGCAATAAAACGAAACAGAGAATTGAATTTGAAAATAAATTGTTTAGATGATGCAGCACCAGACAGATAGCTATTCCAGAAGAGTCGGTCCGGGGTGGATTGGCTTTACTGCCAAATTATAAAAGCGGCAATCAACCAAAAGGAAGCAAACAGCACGGCGGCGCGGGGGCTGCGCGCCCGGGGCGGGCAAACCCTTCGGCTGGGCTGCGGTGCGCAGTGCCCCTGCGTAAATCCAGCTGTGGGTCAGGTCTGAGGCGAGACGGAGATGTTGCAGTGCCCTTGGAGTCCTACGCAGGGTAGAAGGCAGTAGACCTAGGTTAGAAATGCTGGGGTTTGTCCCCGGTTGCTCTGTGACCATGGGCATGTGTCTTCACCTCTCTCAACCCTGTGAACGGTTGGTGAAGCACTACGCAGACACGCGAGCAGCGCTGACGCCTGTTGATAGCAGTGTGGTTTCCTGGTTCCCAGACCATGGTTTAATCCACTAGATAAGTTGGTTGGTTTTAGTCTGCTTTTTGTTTTCCTCCCCCCCTCCCCCAGGCATAGGGTTTGGGGCTGGTTTTGCTCCAGCAACTCTATCTGAAGACTTCCAATAAGCTGGCGCAGCAGAAAGGTGGATTTTGGTGATGAGAAGGAAGCAGGCGGGCGCTTCAGATCCTGCTGAGGCTGATTTGGCCTGATAGCAGGTAGTTTCGCTTCTTCTGTGCTCTCATCTGTACCAGTCATCTTTCTTCCCCCCCCCCTTTTATTATCTTTATCCACAACCCATAAGGAGCCTTAAGAATATTTGAAAAGTTACTGCCTCACTCCTTGGCGTAGTAAGTGCTGTATTCCCCATATTCTTAAGTAATAATGCTGTTGAATTGCCTCAAGGTGGGGTATGTTGGGATTTGTTTTATGTTGCAGTTTGATCTCTGGCTGTATTCTTACATAGCAGGAGCGTGAAAATGTCTCTGGAATCAACATCAGTGGCAGGAGGATTTTGCCTGTAGACTGCTTTGGAGGTGAAAGAGAAGTGGTCCTACCAAGACAGTAATTTAGAATAAAGCAGGGAAGAAAAGTGCTTTTCTGCTGTCTTTATTGTTAGAATCCAGACGACTTTCTTCATCATGGCATTACTGAGGGCTGGGGAAGTCTAATTATTGCCTTTTCTTGCTGCCGAATGAATGTGAGAGGATAAAACCTGATATCTTTGAGTGGATGCATCTCTGGTGTGTGGCTGGCATTGGAGAGACACTTTAGTGTCTGGCAGCAGAAGGTCTGCCTGTTCCATTCGAGCTTTTGTCACATCTCTTCCATGGAGATGCTGTTGCATAGGAGAGTCTGACTGATGCGGTGGCAAAGGTCAGGAGGGTAATAGCTTCGATGGCATCCCCTGAAGCAAATCAGAATTCTGCTGAAAGATTCTGTTTGGTCTGATACCAAGGGTCTGGTAGCGCTCCAGGGATTCTTCTCTCTGCTATTAAGCTTATAGCTATTACAAAAATTGATGTTTGCATGTTTTGGTTTTTTTTCCTAGTAGGATGGTCTCTAATAAGAATGGAAAATAACTGCTGCTCTCTTTTTTTTTTTTTCTTTTCTCCTTTCTCCCTCACTCTGTTTCAGGAATCCTCCATGTATTTGCTTGCCATTATTTAAGGAGCCTTTTCTAAGAGCTTCTGGATTGTGTTTCTGAGCGGACGAAAGATTTTTGTATTCAAGATGCTTATAAAGGAATATCGTATTCCTCTGCCGATGAGTGTGGAAGAATATCGAATTGCGCAGCTGTACATGATACAGGTCAGTAACGTTTCAGCCCGCGCGGGTGGGTGCAGGCTGACACAGGGCTTCGCCAGGAAGAGCAGCGTATTCCTGCGGAATCAGGTGTTTTAAATTTGTGGTTTGCTGCGTGCTTATAAAGGAGGGGGGGTGAAAAGCGATATGAACTTCTGCCTCCTCTTGTCCTTAAATTAGAGAACCTCTGTGTGACCTGCCTAGGGAAACAACGGCTCATGGGTAGGCTGTTCCTCTGGAAAGAAGCACTGAGCCCGAGTGGAAGTGAGCAAGCTGTAGGGTTTAAGCAGCCATTGCTTCCCAGTTGGGCTGTGGTTACTGGTCGTGCCAGTTCCCACTGCAAACCAAAGGCTCGTGCTCTTTTGTTGGGAAGAAACAGTCTAGTATAAACTCGAGAAGGTAAACTAAAGGCAGAACTTTAAATTTAGCGGGAGGGGAAAATCTAGATGTAATATTTCTTTGCTTATGTACCACTGTGAAATAGATACTAATCAGTTTAGGCATAAAACTTAGATTATTTCTGATAGTCTTCTAAATACTGATGGGAATTTTTGTTGAATTCCCTGTGTTCAATAAAGCAGTTAATTAAAATGTTGGGGTTTTTGTAACTCAAATCCTCTGTGTCCGTATTCTCCCAGTGTTTGAAATCCAACCAGGACCGTTCTTAAAAGGAAATTAGTCTGAAGCGTTATTTCATTGTCCCACACTTTAAATAAAATCTAATTTTGCTTATCCAGCGAAACACATATAATATTGAGTTTGCAGTAGAACTCCGCTTTCTGTGGCAGGATGAAGCGGTGCTAGAAAAATCTGCTTTGGCTTAAAACCTAAAATGAATTAAGGAAAAAAAACAAGCCCCCAAAACCAAAGGAAAAGCAGAAGTCCCCCGTTTCTCCCCTGACCATGCAACTGCCTCCCTTTAAGGACTCCTGCACTTGGACTTGGCTGTTAAAACAGTATAGGGTGTGTGTTTTCTACTAATAACAGTCAAATTCCTTTTTCTGACACAAATTTAAAGCATGTATCATCTTTGTGTGTTTAACCTAAATGAGAGCATAAATAATTAAACCTTTTTCTTGAGCAGCTTCATTTTTGTGTATGTTTTCCTGACACCGTGGCTGCTTTGGATGTTGTTGTAATTATTTTGTTACAACATTTTCTTCCCAATTTGGCTCGGCTGTTCTGACTAAAGAGCGGTTGATGGAAGCAGTGTATTAGCTCTGCGGAACGTGTCACCCAGCCGCAGACCGTACAGGAGAATGGTCGGATTAAGGAGAAGGAGCCCACCTGATTTAACGGAGGGTGAATCGTTAACTGGAGAGTGTCCGGGGGGGCCTCCTGTGAGGTGCAGAGAACTTGGTCAGGGGGTTAAATTTGCTGTTTGCTTTCAGAAGTTAAAATATTTTGATTTTATTAATGCAGAACACTGGATTCCACTTTGTTCACTTGATAGCGGGTTTGGCCATATCTGAAGGTTGAAGGACTGGAGAAGACGTTAGGGTTTCATGCAAGGGGAGCTTCACCGGCCAAGGAAACTACTCGAGAAACTACGCCTCCAAGTTGCCATCCCAGTCCTGCTTCAGACCTGCTCTGATTTTCTCGTGCGTTGACACGCAGCAGAGCAAGGTTTCCTCTCAGATCAGGTGCAGTAGCTGGTGTCAGGTCAGGTCTCTGATCTCCCCCCGCTTACCCGGAGCAGGGGGCCAAGCTGGACACACCGCATGGAGCCCAACGTCCCGGCGAGCTAGGGAAGCGCGGGAGAAGCGACTTTACTGCGTTATGTGTACAAGAAGAGAAGTTAATGGTGCTTGCTCCTGAATATACTAGTCACAGCTCAAATTTGAAAAAAAGAAATTGCAAAACCCGCTAAGGGTAGAACGTGGAGTTTTTGTTCTGTTTCTTAGTGTTTGGTAGCAATCTGCTTCCACTCTTCCTGAAATTGGTGGAAAGGTTCCTGCCAACGTTAATGGGAGCTTTTCCTAGACCGTGGTATCAAATGTCGTTTTGCTTCAGTTTGATTTAAAAGCGGAGGTTTTGTCTTTGAGACAGATGCTGGGGAGAGAGCAGGGGGGAGCATGATTTCCGTTGATTTCAGAGAATGAGAAAGTGCTTCATGTCTGTTTTTATATTTTTCCTCTGAAACGTGTAAGGAGGCCACAGGAGAAGCAAGTTCTCTGTGTTGAACCCCATTAGGGGAGCAAGCTGAGATGTCTGTATAAAACAGCAGTGTAGAGGCATTGCTTAGAAATCTTCGGCTGAAACGTAGAACAGAATGAAAATAGTTCCTGGGGAGAGGAGCGATTCTTAAAAGCAAAAGGTTCATTTCAAAGACATTTGTTGTGTACAATAGGGTGTCATTATTGCTGGAGACACGAGTCAGCCTGGTCCCGTAAGAAGCGGTTTTCCAACCGTGTAAAAAGAAAATGTCACAATTATTCCTCAAGGGTTTTAGAGAGCCTTAAGCATCTACTTGAAGTTGATCACTCGTTTAACTTCAAGCTTACGAGTGAAGATCCCCATTAAACTCCAGACTAGTTGGTATAAAATTGCTGGTTTAAGGGCAATCAGATAATTTTCCTGGATTTCATCATCCTCTGAACAGAAGTTGTCCAGCAGGACCTTCTCACCTGAGGGCTGAAGCAGCAGGCCCGTGCGGTTGCTCTGGGAGCCCTTTCTGTGGAGGCAGGGGCTCGAAGCCACGTGGGCAGGGATGGTCAGGCGCAAGCTGTAGCACTGCGGTCACTTTTCAGAGAGGTTTTCATGGAGGTTGCTGCTTTGCAGGGGAAGGTCTTTTTGTCCCCTTTCGTGAGAGAGCAGTCCCTTTGTCATCTTAGAAGTCTTCACAAAAATTTCCAGCAGATTTGATGTAAGCAGCATCATGCCCGAGTAGCAAAGGATCCTTCCATTAAACTGGGACAGGCTGTACTCCTATTTACGGTGTTTACTGGATGGGAGAATTAAAATTGGGCAGTATATAATCCAGCGTCTCTGTTGGTTCTCTGCGTCGCTAGGCAGGCAAGACATGCAATAAATCATCGTGTGCGTGCCCGTGTTGCTCTGTAATTCCTCTTCTACTTAAAGTTCTCCAGGGTGGTGTGTAAAGCTGTGAAAACTGAGGTGAGTGGCCTGCTGCTTTGCTTTTTAATTTTTTTAAACATGAGGGTGAGGGGAGCAAAGCAGCAAGTCTCGGGAGCGTTGCGTTCTGCTAGCTTCTGAAATATCATCTACAGAGACAGTGGTTTCAGTACTTTATGTAGCACTTAAATTTATCCATAAATAAGTTAATTTTACATTACAGTAAAGGGCTTAATGTACCCTTGACTTGCTTGAAGCCGAGCAGATCTGAGCTGAATTGTTTTTCTCTATTAAATTTTAGACTACCAATATCCGTATTTTCATGGGAAACCTCTCACGCAGCGCTGTCAGCGTCTTCAGGTTGGGCGCCCTGGTTGCATTCGCCGCAGAGCAGTTAGGTCTTCGCTTTTCCATGTGCACAAGGGGTTTTTTGCATCGTTGCTGAGTTTTTGTCTCTTCTGCGATCCAAATTAAAACATACGAACTTTTACATCTGAGCTTGGAACCAGAGATCTTCTTTCCTACTGTGACCAGTTTTTATTCTGGTGCACAAAACAGGCAAAATATTTCAAAGCTGTTAGATTTTATATCTTTTTTCTAGACAATAGGTTCGTTGTGTTACTTCTTCCTAAAATCTGTATGCACAGTCAAAAGCCTGTCCTGCTTCCAAGGGTGAGACATCGCTGGATAAACTCGACCTTGAGAGTTGCCCGTAGGACTGGGAGAGCTGCGGTTTGATGTGGGGAAACTGCAGGCTCCGATCCTGACGTGAGCAGAAAGCAGCTAGAGATGAGTGCTGGAAGGAGCTTCATGAAGCACGAGCGGTTTGTGGAGGGGACGGCTGTGAGATCTGTAGGGGTTTCTTGCTTCCTGCAGGAATGCTGAGCCGAGGACTCTGTCCTGGGTGTCTGCTCTGGCTCTGCCCATCACATCAAAGGCCCGGGCGATGTTTCTGTCTCTGCGAGGACTTTGAAGCCTGTCGGGCACAAAGGATAGAACCGTTCTGTTTTATGCATTCGATGGATCTTATTAAAGGGTCTCATAATTCTTCCTCTTCTAAGCGTCCTGCATCTTTGTGTCTCAACAGCTATCCTTTCCTGTAACACTTGCTTTTCTTGCACTTTTAGGGAACGGACCTTTCTGTATGCCCCCCCCCCCCCCCCCCCCCCCACCACCACGCGTTCATGTTGTACACCATCTCTCT
>Ga0181612_148502_pt1 | contig 12495 bp, 5 predicted proteins | sample HoacroProtozoa21_FD_119630 | JGI IMG/M metagenome (GOLD analysis project Ga0181612, IMG submission 119630) | Hoatzin crop microbial communities from Cojedes, Venezuel. Combined Assembly of Gp0051906, Gp0051904, Gp0051908 | reverse complement strand
CATCCCTGCAGGTGTTCAAAAAACATGTAGATATTGCACTTTGGGTCATGGTTTGGCAGGCATGGTGGTGTTGGAGTAACGATGGGACTTGATGATCTTAGAGGTCTTCTCCAACCTTAATGATTCTATGATTCTATGATTCTTTTTACAAGACTATAGGTCACATTGGCCTTGTTAGCAGCAGCATCATGCTGGGAGGTCCTACTCATTGGGTTAAGTACCATTAACTGCATATTCTTTCCAGAATTATTGCTTTCCAACGCACATGCTTCTGTATTGTAAACAGGTGTTTTGTTTCTGAGTTAATTTCCTTTGGGTATTTTAAATACCTTCTGTATGGCTGCTCACAAATAGTTCCGTATTTTCCTAGCATTATAAATAATCCTGTCACTTCTAAATACCTTCTTTATGTCACTTCTAATATTTTTTGTTCTTCAACTGATTGTCCATACAATCATTCACACTGGCAGTACACATATGCTAAACAACTTAAGTTGGAGACATTTTAACCCCATGTACCACCATATTCTTCCTCCTTGCTGTACATGTTATAAGGATAGAGATGTGCTCACTGTTTTAAGGTCTTCTCAGCAATCTGGCCAAGCTGGGACTTTTCTGGAAGTTCATATGCTTGTCAACAGCTTAGGTAGATATTACTTCTAACTCTTTCACATTGTAAATCAATTACCTTTCTCATTTTGTAATATTCTCTTTCCTATTCCCTCCAAACCCTTACCTCCATTTAGCTTTTCTCTGAAGATGAAGGCCTTCAATCTGTAGGAAACACCCTCTAGGAAGAAAAGATAACTCTAGAAATCATACCATTCCCAGGTGCTTTCAACCAAAACTGCATACCAAGTGGTAGACGTGAAGTTAAAAGCCCACTCTGGTATTTTCTAGGAGCTCAACTGGTTGTGTCCAATGCCAGCTTGCTAACAAGAGCTGTTATGGAGAAAGCTGTAAGAAGTTATAGTACAGTCTCCTCACTCCTTCCCTTAGAAGCTGCTTTTTTGCTGAGTCTGTCCCCCTTGGTCCCTACCTGAGCTACATTGCAGCTGCATTGCTATCATGCCTGTGCCTTCTACCTTGTTGATCACAGACTTGACTTTATGGCTTGACTTCAGACCTGCCTGTCACAAGGTACTTGACTGGAGATCACTGGACTGTGGCTTACTCTGGTTACCATCTGCAGAGATGATCCTCAACCTGACTTGCTGACACGATTTCACAATTCTTTGCTGGTGACATCTTGAGTCCTGCCTCTTGGCCACCTCTTGAGGAGTCCTGTTGGCCCCCAACTTGCCTTCCCTTACAGAACAGATTGTCCTTGCTGCTCAGTGACAGTTAGGGAGACTAAAGTTTCTTTTACGGTGCTTCATCAGCTCGTCTGCTAATGAACTGTACTGACTATTTCTTGGATGTTTTATCTAATCCCGTCTTCTAGACAAAAGAAACAAACATCTTCAAAACCATTTTGTAGATCTGAGGCAAGGGTTCAGTCTCCTGAGAAATTAAGAGGGAAGGTGTTCCTCCATCACTGTTCACTCATTTTGGTCTTGCAAAATTCCAGCCACAAAGGGCTCCCTCCTATCTTTGGTGAGTCTACTTCAACAACAGTAAGTAGGTGAGTCAACAACAGGTGAGTCAAGTCCATCAGGTCACAGGTCATTCAAGGAAAGCTAAAGACGGAAGGAGATGTGAGCATACCTTAATACCTATCAAACAGTGGCTACCATGGGTCTACAAGATAACGTTGTCATGCTGGATGCACAACTCATCTCCTGATTGTTCTTTGCTCCAGAGGCAATCCTGATGGACTATTTGATGTTTACATTTTTGCTCATCCTCTCACCCCAAAAGTATTGTGCAAGACTCATCTAAGACAATTTTAATTGTCCCAGCACAGACAAGATAGCTGATTTCAGGACTTTCTTCATCTGTTTCTGCACACTGTTGTGAAACTTGGCGTTGGGCTGGATCTCCTTATGAAGGAACTGGAGGGAACTCTGCATCTCATGATCTGGAACCTGACAGTTTTGGGATTTAAAAAGATGTGAATGAAGAACATCCTCATGGCTAGAAGAGCAAGTGTTCATGAAGTTTCTGTGGGTGGCAATGTACTTTCTTTTGATTGATGTATTAACTATTCAGTAATTCTTGAGGAAGTCCCTCTGCATTTGATTCCAAAACATCTTTGAGAAGGAAGATATCCATCTAATCAGGAAAATGTCATTTGCAGTTTTTTTGGTCTTGCACTTGCAAAAACTGTGGAGTTCAGATTTTTCTTATTTGCATGCAGGATGTTTTCTTAGCAGACTTATTTGGGTTTTTCCACTGGCCAAAAATCTGGTATTTGTGGTAGGAACTAAACTTTGGTTTTATTAGTGTAAAAGGAAAATAATTTGAGCAAGAGTTTCTTGTTTCCTTTTCAACCTTTTAATAAAATAAGCTGTGCTTCTAGTGATGATTCATCTACAAGTATAGAAGAGGTGAAAGTTGTCATAAACAGTCCCAATTATGCTAGGTTTTTCAGGGCAGGGTCAGACACTGCACACAACTGAAGTTTTGCCTAGTGTTCCATTCTTGGTGGGTTCTGTTTCACAGACGGCACTCATCTTCAGCAGAGGCAACTCTTTGTAGTGGGTATTGAATTGTCTTTGTCTTAAATACCGCATGATTTCTCAGAAAGGTCTCAGGTTTTCCTTGATAAAGAAAAAATCTTTCCTTGCCTTTGGAGTGATCATTGGCTTCAGTGGTTTGTACTCAAAGACAGTGTTGGGAATATGACAGACTTTTCCCATAGGTCACCAGGCTTCTCTTCAGGCAACCCCTTTATATTTGAGGTGTTGGTAAGAATAGCATGTGTGTATGCTTACTGAAATGAGAAAGAAAAACTACTTACTGGTAAGCAGAGGTTCTGTGAACTGTGTTGCCCTGAAAGATGTTCACAGTCTGTGTGCCTTGATGATTCTCAGAGCCATGTTTTATGTTTTTTTATACTTTAGTTTTCTTTTAAATAAAGAGTCGTCCAGATTGAGAGGTGGGAGGGATTTTATATGGGGGGAAGGGGAGGTGATACAGGCGTGCTGATGCAGTTACTGTTAGAGCTAAATTCTGCATGTACAACCTCTCATGCTTGGGCATTTCCGTACCTACAGCATGGTTATGTACAACAGCTCACTAAGTATATGGACATTGAGGCAAGAAGTTTTTTGTTAAAAGCATTAAATTTATTTATTCTTCCAGATTATCAAAGAGCTCTAAGGAAACCTGTGATGTCTCAGTCATGCTACTCAAAATACTCAACATGAAAATAAATTTGTCAATAAAATGCATTCTAAAACCTGCTAGGAAGTTGGATTGTAAGCACTCTGTGCTACTGTGCTATTTTTTAAACCAGAATGTTGAATAACGCTAGATAATATGTTGGCATAAATCTAAATTATCACATGAACAGTTGTCCTTGTCATCAACAAATGTCCTTTCATTCAAAAAAAAGAAAATCTGAATGCAGTAGTAAAGGAAACAAACTCAAAAATTACGGCTGCGCTAGTCCTTGAGGTAGCTCTGGTTGAAATGAAGCTTTGTGTGTGATCATAGCTGGAAGTAAATTTGACATCTTGATAAAAATCTGCTTAACCTTTTTAAAATGATGTAGTCGTGAAAGTAAGCACCCTCCCTGAATGTCCTCTCCCTGTATTTCGTTATTTCACTGAAACCTGACACTTTGCTTCTAAATCTTTGCCAGAGCCACCAACGATTTCTTTCCGGCCTCCTCTGGGTTTAATGTGTTGTCTGATGACAGAGATTCAAAAAAGAATAAAGAGGAAAAAGAGAAGTGTGAGACAAAGCTAAAGTCCACAGATTTAACTACTTACCACTTTCACATTCACCTCATGTATCTACTGAAACCCATTTTGTGAACTTAATTTGTTCCTTTCAAAAACAGGGATTTGTGTATAAGTGAAATGTTCAACCAATTTTCATGAGCAGAAGCAGAACTGTAGAGCAGACCCTACTAGATGTGTTTTCAAAATATTATTTATAGAAGGTTTTATTCCTAATTCAGCATGTTTTTTGTAAAATGTAGAAAAAGAAGTCTCAAACATGAAGAGGTTACTTAATCCTTCTCCTCGCTTGGTGGCAGGACCAAATATACCTGAAACATCCTCAACAGAATGCTGTCTAACGGGCTCTTCAAAATCTGGAGCTTCTACACCTTTCCTAATCGATGTGCTCCCCAAAGTTTTTATCTTTGGGGAATATTTTCCCTGTTGCCCAACTTGAATATCCCATGATGCAATGTAGGCCTGTGAATGCAATTCACAGTGGATGTGAATAAGGTTTATTGCTTTCCTCTTTATTAGAGCCTTCTGTGCCCGTGAAGGCTATTGCCCTCTCTCCCCTCAGTTCTCCCTTTAACAGGGCAAACAAGCCCAGTTTCCTCCATTGTGGCTTACAGGCCATGTTTTCCAGACCTCTGACATTTTGTGTTGTTACACTTTCTCCAGCTGGTCCAGGTGATTTTCTGTAATGTTTTACTCTTCTGTAATGTTTGCTCTGTCATTTGCATCTGTGGCATCCTTAGTCTTTGTCAGATATTCTCGTTAAATGGATCTCAAAATGCATTTTATAGTGTTAAATATAATTCTATTTCCTTTTTTCATGTCTCTCTCCGCCGTAAATTGGTGTCTTCTTCCATGCCTTTTTTCATCTCTTGGGACATCCACATTCCTCATGCATATCCTTCTTCCTTTAAAGTACGTGTTTTTTTTCTGTACAGTGTTTCAGGGAGATCCTTCACCCTATAAAAACCAGGATTGGTTTACTCTTTGAGAACATACCAGTTTCACTCCTATTACTGTATTTCTTTTGTGTGATTAGTCAGATTAGTGCTTGTAAACATTTGTGAGTGTCTAATATGCTGGTCCTATTCAAACTTTATTCACCTTCCTTATCATCACTTCCTATTTTTTCAGATGGTTATTAACGATCATTCGATAAAAGCCTCAAAAATGTAAAACAACCTGCCTGCTACTCCCCCCTAGACAGTCTGTGCAAAGGATAAACTCTTTGAAAAACACTGAAATGCACAAGTCCAGTGATGTCAATTCCCAGCTATTCTACATTCTCAGCCTCTCATTGAGGATGCTCAGGGAGACGAACGCATCTTTGCCTATGGCAAATGCAGCAACAGCAGGAGGCTTCAGTCGCATCCATGTGGGCTGGGTAAATGTCATGGGCTGTGCTCTGTTACGGGTTATGATCCAGCATGCGCAAGTGTGCAGACAGAAGATTACTAGGGTCAAATTCTTAAGCTAAGTTCCTCCTCAGTTTTGTACACTAATTGGAGAAATCCCATAAGGAAAGTAAGCCTTTATTTAGTCCTGAACATTGTATGTGAGCATTCCTGCTTGATTAAAAAGGAAAAAAATAAACAGCACAAAAGTAATGTCACCTGTAAAGAAAAAGAACTACACAAAAATCAAGAAACTGCTTTAGAGCAGCATTTAGGAGATAACTTGAAATCTGAAAAGGCAGGAAGGAGACATGCAGACTGTTTAAACAACCACATGAGAAGCTCAGAGGACAAGTATTTTTATTTAAAATATTCTATAAATAGACCAAAAAAGAAAAATTGTTAAAAAACAGAGTAAAGACATTGCTAGGAACAAAGAGCATAAGAACAGCCACTCTGAGATAAAGGAGATGACCACCTGGCCCAATATCTTGTGGCTAGCCTGTAGCTTATGTCTACGAAGAAGTGGAAAAGATAATCTTTTATGCAGAGAGTGATGCTTCCCCAGTAAACTGTCTGAGCACAAGGAAATCTGTGGCTGTGTTACTTAATGACCCAGAACTGATGTTGTTGCATTTAACCAGTTTTGACATCCACAAGTCCCTTTGCACACTTTTTCAGCTCAGCTGCACGTGGTGTGAAAAATAATTTCCTTTTGTTTGTTTTAGTCATTGCTTGCATAGTTTTATTTGATGCCCACTTAATTCAGTCTCAAATAGTCTAAAGCCCAGATTGCTGTGTGCCTATTTTGAAGTTTTTTCTTCCTTGCTACTGTCACTGGATTTTTTTCAAATTCAGCAGTTACAGCTTTCTTATTATAGGTTATCAAATGTGACTGCTCAAGCAGTAGGACAGTGCCAAATCTGTGTAGCATTTTTTAATTTTCTGCTTTTAGTAGATAATGGAAAATTACTCTTTCGATGACTTTACACAGGGTAATGAATTTTGAGGCTCTAACAATGGCTGACAAGCCCAAACATTCTTGCAGCGTTGAATAGGAAGATTCCTGTAGTATTTAAAAAACAGTATAATATTGTGGTGGCTTAGCCATGGCCCACAGCCAAACTCCCACTCAGCTACTCATCACTCCCCCGCAAGCCCAGCAGGAAAAAGGAAGAAAATAGGAAAAAAAAAAGGGATGACAAAGCTTGTGGGTCAAGATGAAGACAGGGAAATCACTTACCAATTACCATTGTGGGCAAAACAGACTCAAATTTGGGAAAATTAACTTAATCTCTTGACCAACTAACACCTTCGGCTAGTGAGAAGCAAAAGAGACAGATATTAAAGCCGTAGCTTTGCTCCCACCTTTCCCAGGCTCAACTTCACTCCTTCAGTCCCAACTCCTCTACCTCCCCTCTGGCAGCATGACGGGGAATAGACGGGTGGTCAGTACATACCGGGTTCCTCTCTGCTGCTGCTCCGTCCTCCTCTCGGTTTTCCCCTGCCCCAGCATGGGCTCTCCACAGGCTGCAGTTCCTTCAGGCATACCCATCTCCTCTGGAACTGTTCTACACAGGCTTCAGTGTGGATATCTGCTCCAGCACGGAGCTCCTCCTTTGACCTTGGTGTTCCTTCTGCTGTTTCTCACTCTTTGTTTCCTCCTCCTCTCTCTGTCCGGTGTTTCCTGCCCTTCCTAACACATATTTTCCCAGAGACTCCACCAGCCTTGCCGATGGGCTCAGCTTTGTTCTGCAGTGGACCCCTTGCAGAGACACTGACCTCTTCCAGCAGAGGCCAACTCTGCGGCTCCTCTGCTGTCAAAACCCAGTGCAAGCATAGATATTGCAGAAGAGCCGTGATGGCTGACAGTGGTGGGGGAGGCTGGGAGGGAGCTCTTGGTGACAGCTGGTGGGTACGCTGCGTTGTGTGTCCTGTGAAACTGTGGCCTCGGTGTTCTGAGACCATTCTACAGCTTTTCACAGTCCCTCTTTCTCCTAGTTATTAAGGATAACTTTGTATCATCAGAAAAAATCGGCCCTGATAGTTGTACCTGTTCATTTTGTCACTTTGCTGTAAAATCTGTTCTACTGTGACATTAATTTGTATCAACTTCTTTCATTCATACCCCAGAAAATTAATAGTTTTGCATCTTCCCAATCTCCTCCTGTTGGTAGGAGTAGAAGTTACCTGGATTTTGGCAGTCCTTCCGTGGTGCATTTTAATCTTCCTTTGGCCCCACCAACTCTGGTTAAACTCCCTGATAACAAAAATCCTTTCTTTCTATTGCTCAAACAAAATTGCTTCTCCAGAACTTTCTTTGCATGCCTTTTAATGATTTTATGCTCTTCTCTGTTTCCTACGTTTGGAAAGAACATCAGTTTTGGAAGACGGCCTTTCTTCAGTTGCATATGTGATCCTTTAGAAATGCTCTAGCCAGAGTAGATCCTGACACCTGCCTTCCATCCCAACTCTGAGCTATATTGGGTACTGTGATCTTTCAAATGTGAGAGGACTGAGGGAAAATAAGCATTTAACTTGGCTTTGTTAAATTCTCTTTTCTTTATAGGTTGTGTCTGGTTTTGTGCATGAGTCAGTCCACCACGGATACCTTTAATAACGCCCTTTACTGCATTGAAGGGAACCCTCAGGCAGCTGAAGGCTGATATGCTGCAACAACCGGCGCTACTTTTCTTTCTTTAATTAATTTTTAAAAAGGCCTAGTGCTCATAGGGATTATGTGCAGCAGTAATATGATCCACACTGAAAACACTCTTTAAAAGCACAATTACAGTAAAGAGTTTTATGCCAGATGAGTAACTCCTCATCACTGATTTTGCAATGTAAAAATTACTGGACAAAATCTGTCTCTGAAGAATGGAATTTTAAATTAATAACAATTCAATTTTCTCTCCATATTTTCAAAAAAATTTGCACAGGCAGTTTTCCTCCATTTTAAAATATTGTTCCAGATTATTTTAAAATACATCCTTGCATGGTCACCATATGTTAAGAATGAACATTTGTTTTCTGGTACCACAGGGAAAAAATATGTTGAGCTTGTCATAGTAGTTATAAAAATAGAAGGTGGAAGTGTTAGTCTGCCTGAGACTGTTACTGTGACATATACTCTGTGACAATACACTGCAAATATGTCAAAGTATGTCTGGGGTTTTTTATTGCTCTAACAAAATAATTGAAACAAAATCACAAGCTTTGGTGTTTCTTTTTATACCAGCTTTTTAGGTTAAATATTTCTTTTATATGTAACCTTTTGTTGCTCTATTAACATATGCCTTTCTAATGAGAGTTGATTGCTTATCTTGTGAGTGTCCTGTGATAAACTTTCTCTTCATTTTCCTCATTTTGTGTAAACTGTAGAGCTAAGTTTTCTTCCCCATATGCATTTTCTGGAGTTCTTGTAAATTAATGTATGCATCTTCAATGAGTTTGAGGAACAAATGATATGTCACAACCCAATTTAGAATCGGCAGCATATGAATAACATTGCTGTTAGCTGAAGTCCCATTAATTTTTGCATATAAAATGCAATTAAATATTATTGTTGTTGTTAGTGTTTTTGTCCAAGCTCTGTGCAAGGATTCTTAATTATGCCAACAGACTATCATTAAAAAGCTGTGTAATGCTATAAATAGATGTACTATTACTTGCTCACATAAATCATTGTGCCACAGTTTCTTCCTGAATTTGTTCATTCCGTTGAAATTATTATCCAGCCTGTAAAAGACATAAGTGCGTTGTTGCATAGCATAGCGTACATTAGCATTTTAAAGATATGACTGGCTGAAGGTGAATTGGTTGACAGGTGCGAACAGTATGAATGAAGATGCACCTAAGAGAAAAGGAAGCGGCAGCGCCATAGTGTAAAACGTCTGGAATGCAAACATGGATGCAGTAGGTGAATCTCAGGAAACTATGATGCCAGTTAAGTAGAATCACCCATGTTTCGGATGCCTTAAAATGCAGGCGGTTGTAAGAGCTGCAAAATTTATGACATACTGTCAGGGACATGCTTAAAAAAAAGAATCAAGTCAGCTTGATGCTTGTTAAAATTTTGGTGCAAATAAAAAGTCTATGTTGTGAATATGTGTAGGAAAATAGCCATCCCCTCAGAGGAAGATAGTGACTTTTCTAGAATATGATAAAAATGTAGAAGCCATGTGATAAGCATCTGCTACTCATAGTGATGATTTACAGTGATTACCAGAAAAAGCATGCAGTTGTTTGCCATACTAGTAGGAGTAAACTAAGTGATCAGAGTCTCAGTGACAAGATAAAAACATCCAGCGCTATGGAAATGGGTAAGGACTTCAACCCTTTTGGGATCTTACATAAGCAATGAGGCAGGCCAACTAGACATTAAACTGTGGACTATGGAGAGCTGCGAGAGATGGGGGTGAACTTGTAAGAGACGAAGGGAGCTGAAGGAGTGGCTGCAATGTATGCCACTGTTGAAAGCAGACTGAAAGTTTTCAGAAGAGGTTCAATATCCATTTAACCCCCAAAATTACATTAAAATGTCGTCCTGTTAACTGACATCTCTGTTAAAATCAAGAAAGCCCTAACAGCATGCACCAAAGTATCCTCCACAGGTACCACCAGATGCCCTGAAGATGATTGATTCTGACAGAGCATTATAGGAGATCCCTCAAAACTCGTTTCAGAAAACTCTGGGTTGATCATTAATTCATCTAGTTCAATGGTACTCCTCGGATTTAAAAACATATTAACATATGGAAACCTCACTGAAAATAATGAAAACATTCATAATACTCCTTTTAAATGCTGATAAACAGCTGTGGTGCAGAGGCAAAGTGGAAAAAGATGTAGTGTGCACACACAGCAGACTTCAAAACCACCATACTCAGGCTGTGGTTTCAGATCTGGAAAGGCTGTTGCTGGTGTAGCCTGGGTGCCTTTGCAATGTGTAGGAAGGGCCAGCTATTTAGTCAATGAAAGTACTTGACCAGAGTTCTCCCAGCTAGCTACTGATACTTATTTCTACATCCTTCTCCTGTCAGCTTATGTAGCCTCTTCGTCCTCCTATGCCTGCTTCAGAGGGCGTTCTTCCACCTCCTCTTCTGAGAGCTGAATTCATTAAGAGATTTACCATGGAGTGGTATTTTTCAAGAAAGTTTGTCTTCTTTAATACTCATGAAAAATCTGATACAAGATCAGCATATGGTGCAGTTACTGTCTGTGTCTAGTATATCACATTTCTCACAGTCAGCTGCATTGCTACTGGATTCAAAAAGAACCGTTGCCAAAACTCTTCTGTCTTTTCTTGAGCATAAGCGTAGACTACATACGATTGTCATCTTTTAAGTGACTCACTGCCTTCCTCCCTTTCCAGACATAATATCTGAAACTTTCTTTCATAAATTAAACTCTTTCCCCTAAAAATATCGTAACAAGGAGTCATTTACCTGCAATGAGACACATTTTCACTGAGAGCAAGAATACAGTGGGTAATGTAACTAAAAAATCTAGCACTAGTTTACAAGTCTACTGTATGATTTCTGAAATGCACAAAGTCACTCGCAGTTCTCCAGTCCACTGGCTTATTTTAAATGATGCTGGAATTTCAACCTGGTGATATGGATAGGTAATAAGACACATTTTTAAGAAGTAGGAAAGAAAGTAAAATTACTGGTGTGGTATGATGCAAGATTTTCATTCTATGGAAATGTGTCCTTGACTTGGTCTGCTGCTTAGCCTAGCCTTGGTGAATGGATCAGTTTCTTAGTCTGAAAAGCCCACATATTGAAATAAATAAATCAATAAATAATTGCACTCTAAAGAGGTTTTTATGTTGTGAGGTAGATTTGGCATTGGGAACATTCTGGCATCAGCTGCAGGGTGAGTGCAGCGACTGCTACTTCTGAGTCACTGCCTGTGCTAACACGGATGCAGAGCTGTTTACCCCTCAGTGGAAGATGTGCTGTTGAGCAAATTAGCAAACGGCACTGCAAGGGCTGCTGTAACCCCACCGTACCCGTCGCCTGGTGGTAATTGTAAGTGGTGCAGTGTTGCCATTCTGTCTCCATCGCCACAAGTTCCCATCTGTCTTGTGTCTGATACCTCTATGCAGGGCAACACTTATGCAGGAGAATACGCTCGTAAGTTTTCTTTATTCAGAAAAGGAAGATTTTAATCTTTCATCTGTAGAGCTGTGATGTTGGGTTAATTGCTTTTTTCAAAGGGACTAGACATGATGTAGTACAACTTATATGTGGATGAATGAAACACAAATTTAAGGCATTCTGTCATATCAGTGCCCTTTGAACTTGTAAGTTGGTATATAGTACTTAATTTTATAAATCCCAAACAGAACAATGTTAGGCACTTGTTCAGAAAGGTATCTGTAGTCATGCCTTAAACACACTTCAGTTTCTCTTGTAAGTCATGTTGGGTGAATTCAAGTGTCTGTTGATACAGAATGTAAGTGCATATCAAAAGGAACAGTAAAAGTGAGGACTAGGCTGTGTTGTGTAGCTTGCCTGCTTTGTCTTCTTGGTAGTGTATTAAAATGTTAAAAATCAATCAAAAGAAAGCTACTTTTCCTCCACCATTGAAAGCAAAGTATTAATTTAGTTGATGCTAGACCAGATACTTGTTCTCAATCACAAGACAAAAAAAAAAGGAAAAAAGAAAGGAATAGAAAGGCATTCAATTTAATCCATTCTTAATGTTTAATACCTTTTTACCATGAAAGCAATTTGCTAATAGAGTAATTTTAAATAACTGCAAGAGCATTTGAATTTTTTCTTAGATGAAAAAAAATACTAAAAAATTTTAAAAATTAAAAAATATTTTCTTATCTTTTTGGAAAATTAGATTATCATTGAAAAGAGAAATGTTACTGCAAGTTTAACAATGATTAGAAAGAATCATGAAGTATATTTTTAACAGTACAGAAAGGACCTGATTTGTCTTTTTCAGATTAAATTCATATTCAGGAACTATACCATATGATTCTCCATAGTAAACCTAGTAAATAAGGTTTTGTATGCTTCTGCATTCATTGTGGAAGAAATGAGTTCTCCACATTTATGGAAGACTCATTACAGCATTTATCTCAAAGCGAAGTGTGAGGAGGAGAGGTCAAGGAATAGGTAGACTAAATAAAATAAGTGATAATAAATCCTCATATCTGTGTATTCAGAAGAGAGATCTAAAGCAACTCAGGAATGAAACAGCTGGAATGCTGCTGCTGCCTCTTATGTGGAGTCTCT